>Ga0209851_1000263_pt1 | contig 10996 bp, 9 predicted proteins | sample GWRWT4_14Oct14_FD_187195 | JGI IMG/M metagenome (GOLD analysis project Ga0209851, IMG submission 187195) | Sand microcosm microbial communities from a hyporheic zone in Columbia River, Washington, USA - GW-RW T4_14-Oct-14 (SPAdes) (version 2) | ecosystem: Engineered > Artificial ecosystem > Sand... | reverse complement strand
GCGGGTTATCGCCGGATCGCATTTCATGGCCGCGCATATCCGCGCAACCTATCATCCGTTAACGGATCATATTGCCGTTATCTCGCGCGGCGTTGATGTACAGCGTTTTGATCCCGCTGCCGTTAGCCCGGCGCGAATGGCGGCGTTGCGCCAGGCATGGAAAATTCCCGATGGCGCACGGGTCATTTTGCTGCCTGCAAGGCTGACGCGCTGGAAGGGCCAGATCCTGTTTATTGAGGCGCTGGCAAAGCTGGACCGCCGGGATGTCATCGGCGTTCTGTGCGGCGATGCGCAGGGCCGCGATGGTTATGAACAGGAAATCCAGGCGGCTGCGCGCCATTATGGAATCGAGGCGCAATTGCGCATACCCGGCAATGTCGCGGATATGCCCGCGGCCTATGGCGCCGCGCATATTGCGGTTTCGGCTTCCAGTGACGCCGAGGCGTTTGGCCGCGTACCGGTAGAAGCGATGGCCATGGGCTGCACGATTGTCGCAGCCGATCATGGCGGGGCGGCGGAAACACTGCGATCCGGCGATGGCGGCCCGGCGTTTGGCATATTATTTCCGCCGGGGGACGTGGCGGCGTTGACAGCGGCATTGGCGCTGGCGCTGGCGGCCCCGCGCGGCGGCGGGCCGGAACAGGCGGCGGCGGCGCGCGCCCATGTGCTGGCGAACTATTCCACCGCCAGCATGTGCGCGCAGACACTGGCGCTGTACCGGGAGGTGCTGGCAAAATCATGAAGCGGATATTGGTCATCAAACTTAGCGCGCTGGGGGATTTCGTTCTGGCGATGGGGCCGTTTGCCGCGATCCGCGCACATCATCCGGGGGCGCATATTACCCTGCTGACCACGCCCGCCTTTGCGGCCATGGGCGAGGCCTGCGGGTATTTTGATGTTGTCTGGAGCCATGGCCGCCCGGCGAAAAGCGATCTTGCCGGCCTGTGGCGGCTGTTTCGTTCGCTGCGCGGCGGACAGTTTGAGTTTGTATATGATCTGCAAACCTCCAGCCGGTCCAGCTTCTACCGGAATTTCATGCGGCAAGCACAGTGGTCTGGCATTGCGGCGGGGTGCAGCCACCCGCATGCCAACCCGAAGCGCAATTTTATGCATACGCTGGACCGGCAGGCTGAACAGTTGGCCATGGCCGGAATCGCCCGCACGCCGCCTGCCGATCTGTCCTGGGCGCAGACTGACCTGAGTCATTTTAACCTGCCGTCCGCTGGAAAATACGTCTTAATGGTTCCCGGCGGATCAAGCCATCGTCCGGAAAAACGCTGGCCCGCGCGGCGTTATGGCGAACTGGCGGCCTTGCTGTCTGAGCGTGGATTGCAGACCATCATATTGGGGGCAGGGGACGAATGTACCCTGGCAGACGAAATCGAGGCCCTGTGCCCATCGGCGGTCAGTTTTGTGGACCGCACCAGTTTCATGGAAATTATCGCCCTGGCGCGGGGCGCCAGATGGGCCATCGGCAATGACACCGGCCCCATGCACCTGATCGCGGCGGCGGGATGCCCGTCGGTGGTGCTGTTTTCCGGGGCCAGCGACCCTGCTTTGTGTGCGCCAAGGGGGGCGGATGTCACCATATTGCGCCGCGATCCACTGGCGGCACTTGCGATCAGCGAGGTGGCAACCCAGCTTAATCTTCTATAAGATGATTTTTTGGAATTATTCACTTGCGCTTAATCCGCCGGTGAATAATGTCTGGCCGGAACTTACAAATAATCGAGAGGTTTACACCATACGCCGACCAATGTCCGCGACGCCGTCCCGTGAGGGACCGCGCGTAAATGAAGAAATAGATGTGCCGAATGTCCGGCTGATTAATGGCGAAGGCGAGCAGGTGGGTGTTGTCACCACCCGTGCGGCCATTCAGGCGGCAATGGATGCGGGCCTGGATCTGGTAGAGGTGTCGCCCAATGTCGATCCACCGGTATGCAAGCTTCTGGATTATGGCCGCTTCAAATATCAGGCCCAGAAAAAGGCCAATGAAGCGCGCAAGAAACAGAAGATCGTCGAAATCAAGGAAATCAAGATGCGCCCGACCATCGACATCCATGATTATGGGGTCAAGATGAAGGCGGTGCAGCGCTTTTTCGAAGAAGGCGACAAGGTGAAAGTCACCATCCGTTTCCGGGGCCGCGAATTGTCGCACCAGGAACTGGGCATGAAACTGCTGGAACGGGTGCAGGTAGACACCGCCGCCACCGCCAAGGTGGAGCAATGGCCCAAAATGGAAGGCCGCCAGATGACCATGGTCATGGCCCCCAAGCCAGATGACCATGGTCATGGCCCCCAAATAGGGGGCTTACACCTTACACAAAGGGCGTGAAAAAGATGCCGCCATTGATCAGGGGTTTGCCGCCACGGGCAAAAAACAGGTTGCTGCCAGCCGCGCCCGTGAATGTGTCGGCAAATCCCGAACCCTCAACATTCTTAATGCTGATCAGCGTATCGGTTCCGCCCTGGCCATCATTCGCCGTGCCCGCCGCAAGATCGAAGATTATCGCGCCAGCGCCGGTCAACGTTGTGGAATAGAGGGCCAGATCGGAAGATCCCGCCGGTTGTGAGCCGCCATCCAATGTGTCGTTGCCCGCCCCGCCAACCAGAAAATCCCGTCCGGCCAGGCCGCGCATGCTGTCAACCCCAGGATTAGGGCGTGCCTGCAGTTACTGTCATACCGGAAGCCGATTTTTCCGGAATTTTCTTGCCGGCAAAGCCGGTCCCGGGGGGGGCCACAAATGAGGGCTTTGCCGTGCGGCTCCTGGATACCGGCCTGGATGGCGCAGCTGCCAACTTGCCGCGTTGGCGCAATATGGACAGTCGTTAGAGCAATTCCTATTTTGATTGAAGCAAAGGGTTCAATCAAAATAGATAAAATTGCCCCGAATTATCAGGGAACCTTTGAACAAGGTCCCGTATCGCACCAACCGGCCTATGCCAAGATCTGTCATTCTGCCAGAAGATGCAGAACCTTGTTCAGAGGTTCCTTAGCCAGACCATGTTCGCAGTTTTATACCGAAGTGGCGCACCCGAAGAGATTCGAACTCCTGACCCCCAGATTCGTAGTCTGGTGCTCTATCCAGCTGAGCTACGGGTGCCTATAGGCTTGCGCTTTTATCTGCCAGCCCCTGTTCGGGTCAGACGGAATCGCCGAAGATAATTCCGTCTGACCCGAACAGGGGCGCGTTAATATTTTATACCAACGGCCTGATGAACAGACTCGCTGTCATCCTGAGCGAAGCGAAGGATGACAGGTCAGGGCATAGGGCCGCTGGTATTGGAGCCATTTTTACCATTTTGGTCGAACCGTATGGTTCAATCAAAATGGAAATGGCTCTAAGCGCGCGAACCTAATCAAATGTGGCGCTAAAGACAAGCTTTGTTCGTCCAGATCGCAAAATAGATGGGCATGGAATTGGTTTATTGAACGATAACTGCTTGTCGCACCATAAGACGATGCACTAAGATCGCCCCAATTACCCGCGCGGGAATCACGCGTTGCCTTTTGGCGGGTTAAAGGGTGTTTGGGTTTCTTTATTTCGATATGCGGACGCCACCATAATGGCGTCATGCGCAAACGGGCCGTTAGAGGGGATTGACTTGCATACATCGCGAGCTGTTGTCATTGCGGCATCCTTGCTGCTTTTTGGGCTGCTTTCCGGATGCTCGGGGAATGCTGATTCGCTTTGGCCGTCTTTTTCCCGTGAAAAACCGGCTGGTGGCGGCGGGCAAATTGCCGTGCCCGCGTCGCCGGGCGAGCTTGGCGGGCAGCCTGTCATTGATTCGGCAACGTCCGCCGCGCCGCCACTTTTGGGCAACACAAACTTTTCGCCCCTACAGCCGTCCCAGGGCGCGCCAACCGGCACCCTGGTCGGGCAACGCATCATGCAGTTGCGCGGGGAATTGCAGGCCCTGGATGGTCGTATTAGTCAACATAATGCGCGATTGCAGGAACTGCGCGCGATAACGGCTGGTAATGCGCAACGCTATCATGGCACGGTCGCCGCAGTAACCGCGCGCCTGCAACTGGGCACCACGCCGGGCAATCCCATTGTTATCAATCAGTGGAACGCGGCGCAGGCTGATCTTGACCGGCTCAGTTCTGATATTTCGGCACTGAACGGCCTCAGCAATGCCGTGGCGGAAGATTCCGGCATGGGTGAATTCCTGTTGGAAACAGCGCGCGCGACCTATGGCCTTGCCGGCGCCATTGACGAAGATCATCGCCAATTGGGCATCCTGGAAGATGAAACCAATCGCAGTCTGGTGCTGATCCAGCGCCTGCTGGGGGAACTGTCCGAAGATATTGGCCGGCAAACCGGTTATGTTGGCAATGAACGCGCACGACTCACCACATTGGCCAATGCGATTAAAAAGGGTGTGATGTTTGGCGAAGCCCTGGCGTCAGGTGCGGCGGTGGCGCCCGTCGGGCTTTCGGTCGCGAGGGGCGGCAGTGCGGGCGCCGGCATAGGGCTGGCGGGCCGGCCATTGGTGGTGATTCGCTTCGATAAATCCGATGTCGATTACGAACAGTCGCTCTACTCAGCCCTGACGCGCGCACTTGAAAGCCGTCCCGACGCCCGCTTTGATGTGGTTTCCGTCGTGCCCGCAGGTGGTAATTCCACCCAGATGCGGCGCAGCCAGACACAGTCACGCCACAATGCCGAGATGGTGATGGCCTCGATCGCCGACATGGGCCTGCCCGCCAGCCGCCTGAGCATTTCTTCAACCACCAGCAGCGACGTGTCCAGCAACGAAGTACGGGTCTATATGCGCTAAACCCCGTGCATGTCGCGGTAGCTGCGCATATGGGCCAGGCTTTTGGCTTCGTAGACGCCGCGCGCCAGCGCGCGCGCGACGCAATCAGCGGCAATGCCGCCAATTTGCGACAGGCTGAGATGTTCAGAGGCTGGCAGGGCTGCTGTGCAACTTGCCAGACAGAACACGACATCACCATCCAGCGGGGTATGCACCGGGCGCACGGCGCGGGCAAAGCCGTCATGGGCCATGATCGCCACGCGCTGGGCCTGCGCCTTGCTCAGAATGGCGTTGGTCGCCACAACGCAAATAGTGGTGTTACTTCCGGGCGTCGCAAACATTTTACTGCCCGACATCTGGGCGCGATCCAACGCGCCGGAAGGGGCGGTCTGTATTCCTAGTTCATTGTTCATGGCGAAGTGCGCGGCCCAAAAGGTGCTGCTGCCTGGTATCACCGGTGATCCAAACGGATTGGCTGCAACCAATGCGCCGACCTGCAAATCCGCACCGTTCAGCCCGCCTTTTAGAATGGCCGAGGCGCTGCCCAAGCCGCCTTTGTAGAGGCCTGCGCTGGCGCCCAACCCCGCCCCGGCATTGCCAAGCAGAAATTCCCTCGCCGCAGCGTCGCAGGCGGCAATGCCCAGGGCGCGATAAGGTGGTGTCATGCCCCAATCCTTGTCGCCGCCATTCGAGAGATCAAACAGAATGGCCGCCGGCACGATGGGAGCCGCCATCGCGGTTGGCCCCATGCGAAATCCACGGCCCCGGGCGCTAAGCCAGGCGGTCGCGCCGCTAGCGGCGTCCAGACCGAAAACCGATCCACCGGACAACACCACGGCATCGACTTTATCGACCAGGCAGCTTGGGTTCAGCAGGTCGGTTTCGCGGGTGCCGGGCGCGCCACCGCGAATATCCACCCCGCCGGTGCAAGGCCATTCCGGCAGCACGATGCTGACGCCGCTGCGCGCCGCGTGATCTTCCGCATTGCCGACACGGATGCCATCCACGTCGCTGATCAGGTTTAACGGGCCGGGAGCCACACCCGGCTGGGAAACTGCAATTGCCATACGGGCATGATATAGCATTATTACGCGGTAAGGAATTGATGATACGGGAGAGGGATCACATGCGGTGCACGGTGCGCAGTATTATGGTGATGGCGGTGTGCATCTGGCTTACCCAGCCAGCGGACGCCGCCGTCACGGCGCAGAACCATATGGTCGCTGCCGCCCATCCCCTGGCGGCCGAGGCCGGACGCCAGATTTTGCGTGACGGGGGCTCGGCGGTGGATGCGGCCATTACGGTGCAGGCCGTTCTGGGGCTGGTCGAGCCGCAATCCTCCGGCATTGGCGGCGGCGCGTTCCTGCTGCATTGGGACCAGGCGCGCAAACGGACCACTGCCTATGACGGACGTGAAACCGCGCCTGCCGCCATTACCCCCGATTTATTTTTGCAGTCAGATGGCCAGCCGCTTGGTTTTCGGGACGCCTTTACCGGCGGGCGGGCGGTCGGTGCGCCGGGCGTCATCGCGATGCTTGCGCTGGCCCATGAACAGCATGGAAAACTTCCGTGGGCGGATTTATTTGCACCCGCGATCAAGCTTGCGGATCAGGGCTTTGCGATTTCGGCGCGGCTGCGGCTGATGTTGGGAGCCATGCCAAAACTGCCCGAATTCTTGCCGGCCCGGGCATTGTATTTTACGCCCGGCGAACCGGTCCAGCCGCTGCCGGCCGGAACCATGCTGCGCAATCCCGATTACGCCAAAAGCCTGCGCGCCATTGCCGCGAATGGCCCCCGGGCCTTTTACACCGGAGCACTGGCGCAGGAGATGGTCGCTGCGGTGCAAGCCCAGGGCGGCGCCTTGTCATTGGAGGATTTGGCGCGCTATCAGGCGAAACAACGCGAACCGGTGTGTGGTCCGTACCGGTCGTATAAAATTTGCGGCATGCCGCCCCCAACGTCGGGCGGTGTTGCGGTGCTACAAATTCTCGGGATGCTGCAAAATTTTGAGATGTCCGCGCTGGCGCCGGATTCGGTTACGGCGCTGCATTTACTGGCGCAGGCTGGACGGCTGGCCTATGCGGACCGCGGTTTATATTTGGCGGATACAGACATTATTAGCGTGCCGGTAAAGGGCCTGCTTGATCGCCATTATCTTGCACAGCGCGCGCAACGCATAAAATTGGGGCCTGCAGACACTGCCCCGGTTACGGCTGGCGCGCCCCTTCGCAGCGCCGCCATCGACTATGCACCCAACGCTGACGGCGCATTTCCCTCTACCTCGCATGTCTCGATCATAGACGCGCAGGGCAACAGCGTGTCCATGACCAGTTCCGTCGAAGCGCCATTCGGCAGCCATGTCATGGCAGGCGGTTTTTTTATGAATAATCAGCTGACGGATTTTTCGTTTGTACCGGAGATTGCGGGCCGCCCTGTAGCCAATGCAGCCGCGCCAGGAAAGCGGCCCCTGTCATCAATGGCGCCGATGCTGGTGTTTGATAAAGACGCAGCGCTTTACGCCAGCCTTGGATCCCCGGGCGGCACCCGCATTATCGGCTATGTGGCGCAGACCCTAGTGGGTCTGCTGGATTGGGGGCTGGACATGCAGGCGGCCATTGATCAGCCACGCCTGATCAATCGCAATGGCCCGCTGGAACTGGAGGCAGGAACAGTCCTTGAAGCCCTGGCCCCGCGTTTCACGGCGCTGGGTCATGCAGTGGAAATACAACCCACCTTCAGTGGTGTGCAGGGCATTCGCCGCGTCAATGGAAGGCTTGAGGGCGGTGCGGACAAACGCCGTGAGGGTGTGGCGCTGGGGGATTAGCCTTTGGCGCGCAGGGTTACATAGTCGCGGGTGGTGGCGTCACTATTGGGAATTTCGATGCGGAATGCGGTTCCATCCGGTCCGGTTCGCAACAGATACAAATCCCCGCCATGGGCGCGCGTCAGGTCACGCGCAATGCTTAGGCCAAGGCCACTGCCGCCCAGGCTGGTGCTTCCCGCGAAGGGTTCAAACAAATGCTCGCGCGCCGCCGGAGAAATGCCCGGACCACTATCAATCACATCTATGGTGACAATCGGACCCGTGCGGTGCGCCTCAATACACAGGCTTCCTTTGTTACCAACCGCCTGTAATGCATTGCGCGCAAGATTTTGCAGAATGCGGAATATATGATCGGGATCGGCGTCAATTTCCAGATCGACAGGCGCCGCATTCTGATAGCTCAGATGCGCATAGGGCGGCACACAAACGGTGGCGCCAATTTCGTCGATAAGCGGTCTCAGTTCAAACATCAGGCGGCGGGGCGCTTTTTCACGCGCACCACCATAGATTAATGTATCCGAACACAAATCAATGGCGCGGCCAACGGAGGTGATCAAGGAAGGGGTCAGGCGACGAACATAGGGATCATCCACCGTTAGCAGCCGATCCGACGCCATCTGAACATTGGCCAGAATATTGCGCAGATCATGATTGATTTTACTTACCGCTGTACCCAGCTCAGCCAGACGGGCCTTTTGTTTCAGCGATTGCCGGACGGCAATCTGCATGCCAGCCAGTTCGCGTTCCGCAAGGCCAATTTCATCTTGCCGGTGCGAGGGTTTGATTTCGTGGCGCGTGTCTTCGGGATATTTGCGAAATCCCACCATGCTGTCTGTCAGTCTGCGGATCGGTTTCACCAGTTGAGAATGCAGCGTCAAATAGATCATCGCTGCAGTAATAACTGAAATCAACAGGGACACTCCGGCGAGGTTCCAGGAATAGTCAATCATCGCGTGACGCAGCGGACGTTCGCGCAGAACAATGTCGATAATATCCCCGCCACCATGGGCCGGGGCGTTCATCGCCCGGATATGCCGGCCATCACCCGCCAGCAATGTCGTGAAAGCGTCAAGTATGGCGTCCAGCGGGCCCACATGGCGTAAATCAAAATGCGCATCAATATTTGCCGGCAGGTCACCCGACAACATCAAAAACCGCACGCTGTCGCGCCGCAGGGCAACCGCCAGCACATCGGCGTTTGCAAGCAGTTCCGCCTCCAGATAGACCGGCAGCGTATTATTCTGCGCCGCTTCGACCGCAAGGCTTGCAATCTGCGCCCCGGCAATCTTGTTGTTCAGATATTGCAATCTGAAATAGGCTATTGAAGGAACATATATCAACACAGAAGATATAAGGACAAAGGCGATGGTCAGCACCATCAGCCGCCCCGACAACCCAATCTTCGGACGCAGAAAATCACGCATGCCGTAATCGGTATTCCCTGGATAAAGCCGTAATGTTCTGGTCGCATTACCGGCACATTAGCTGTTATTGTAACACAAATTCCGCCCTGTCACCATGGCTGTATGGTAAAAATCGCACGGCGCTGGAAAACATAGGGGGCTGGAGCATGAAAGCAGGGACAATATTTGATGATCGCAGGGATGTAGTGAACAAAGCCAGCAACAACATTGTCCGGCCAAGGCAGAGCCATGCCTTTATCAATAAAGTATTTCCGCATTTCCAGTAACCTCGCTATTTCCTTGACATATGCACGATACACGCTCTGGTGGATGGCAGCGCTGGCTTTTGCGCCCATACTTGTGTTTGGCGCGAACGGTACGGTTATCCTGCTGGCGCTGATTGCCCTGGCTGCACCCGGTTTTAAGACATGGCGAACAGCCGTTTATGATCTTGCCAGAACCCCCATAGGATGGGCGATGGGAGGATTGCTGGTGCTTGCCACGACCAGTCTGGCATGGGCGCCCGCACCGGAAGTCGCGGTTGATAAGCTGTTGCGCCTGGTCATTTTGTGGCTGGTGGGGTGCGCCGCCATGGCGGCCGTCAATCGGGCGAAGGATGAAGTCATTAAATGGATGATCCGCCTGCTGCCGCTGGGAGTTTGTCTGGCGCTGCTGTTCTATTGGGTCGAACTGGCCACATCGGCGCGCATCATCACCGCCATCACCGGCTTGCAGGCGGTGATGCAGGCCCGGTTTCCAACATCTGAGGCGCAAGAGCAGTTCCGTTTAATCTATGGCTTTGGCGCGATCAGCCGTGGGGCCGGCCTGTTGGCGCTTTTCGTATGGCCCGCGATGGCCGCTTGCGTGATCCAGTTTCCAGCAAAGGGAAAATGGCTCGCCAGTGCGATGGCGATTGCGGTTTTTCTGACCGTTGCACCGCTGCCCATGCAAGCGGCGCCGCTGGCGATGGGGGTGGGTGGGCTGGCCTTTGCATGGATCTGGTATACCCCGAAAACCGCGCCACGCTGGATGGCGGCGATGGTCATCTTGCTGACCGGCGTCATGCCCTTTATTTCCTACTCTATATCGCGGCCCGAAGTGCTGGGGATCGAGAAACACCATCTGCCCGGATCCTGGCAGCATCGTGTCGAAATCTGGCATTTTGCAGCACAAAGAATCGCCGAAAAACCAATATTAGGCTGGGGCTTTGACGCCTCTCGGAATATCGACGCCGGCAAAACCCAGTTCGTATTGGAGCAGCCCGATGGCAGCGAAGTCATTTTTCCAGGTATCGGTTTATTGCCGCTGCATCCTCATAACGGCGTGTTACAGGCCTGGCTGGAAATGGGGGCCATTGGCGCATTGCTGGTGATGCTGCTGATATTCGGCTTGGCGAACAAGCTGACTTACATCATTACGGATTACGGACGAATGGCGGGGGCGATGACGGCGGCCAGCATCGCCAGCGCCCTGTGTGTCGGACTGCTGAGCTTTGGGCAATGGCAAAGCTGGTGGCAGGCAAGCCTTTGGATCAGCGCGCTTTTATGCAGCGGGGTTTTGCGCGCCCTTAGCCCCTGTCCGGATCGGATAGAATCGCCCCAGGCAATTTTGTCTGATCCGGACAGGGGCTACCTAAGGAACCTCTGAACAAGGACCCGTGTCCTACCAGCCGGCCTATGCCAAGACCCGTCATTCTGAGCGAAGCGAAGAATCCCCACGATATGGACTGGCAACGGTCTTGTTCCGGTTGATTGAGACCGTATTTTCGGATCAAGGAGACCAGAGCAGCCCGCGATTAGGTGGAGTGACGAAGTGACCCCGCTTGATCGCGGAAAATTGCCCTAGTGATGGCGATCACATGTACGACAGATTTTTAATAACTGATCGTGATGTAAAATTCTTGTAAGATTCCTAGTATAGGTTTTCCGGAAGAAGATATCACCCTGAAAATCAAACAGCACATCCGCTTTTAAGATAATAAAATATACTGCATGATAAAGATTTA
>Ga0209851_1000261_pt1 | contig 11043 bp, 8 predicted proteins | sample GWRWT4_14Oct14_FD_187195 | JGI IMG/M metagenome (GOLD analysis project Ga0209851, IMG submission 187195) | Sand microcosm microbial communities from a hyporheic zone in Columbia River, Washington, USA - GW-RW T4_14-Oct-14 (SPAdes) (version 2) | ecosystem: Engineered > Artificial ecosystem > Sand... | reverse complement strand
AAGGCGATTGGTCTGTCTCTGGCGGCGAACTATCAGTCGCGCTGGACAGGTTCGGTCAGCTGGACCGCCAATTTCGGCCCCGATGCACCGCTTGATGATCGCGACTTCGCCTCGATCAACATCTCCTACGCGTTCTAGAGCAGTCTGCATTTGGTTCGAGCCATGCGGCTCGAACCAAATAAAGAAAATTGCTCTAAATTCTAAACCGTTAGAGCAGCTTTCCGCGATCAAGTGGGGTCACTTCGTCACTCCACTTGATCGCGGGCAGCTCTAGGGCGCTCCGCATTTAAGTCGAGGCGCTAACACTTTTTTCTTTCTCACCCCACCCCAACCCCTCCCCATAAAGGGGAGGGGCTTTTTCCGCAGAATTCTGGGCCTCTTCCCCCTCCCCCTCGTGGGGAGGGGTTGGGGTGGGGGGCTGGAAAACGACCTGACTTAAACGCAGTATGCGCTAGCCTTTGAGCAGCTTGAACACGCGGCTGGTGCCGTCATTGACGCTTTCATAGGTCACATGCTTGCTGAAATCGCTGATCTTGTCCCAATTGGCGGCCACATCATCGGCGCTGACGGCGCCAGGGATCAGCATGCCTTCGGCTTCAATGGTTTTGACGGCGGCGAAGAAACCGGCGCCTGCGGTGATGATGGCGCCGGTTGGCGCATCCTCGCTCAGCATGAACAGCACGGCGGGGGTTACCAGTTCCGGCTTCAAAGCCTCAAGCGCCTGTGGCGGCATAATGGATTCCGTCATACGGGTGGCGGCAATCGGGGCCAGCGTGTTCACCTTGATGTTATATTTGCGGCCTTCCTGCTTCAGGGCATTCATCAGGCCAACCTGGCCCAGTTTCGCGGCGGCGTAATTGGTCTGACCGAAATTGCCAAACAGCCCGCTGCCTGACGTTACCATGACGATGCGGCCATAATTTTGTTCCAGCATAATCGGCCATACTGCCTTGGTCACATAGACCGCGCCCATCAGATGCACATCAACGATTAGTTCGAAATCTTCCAGCGACATTTTCGAAAAGCTTTTGTCGCGCAGAATACCGGCATTGTTGACCAGCAGATCGATGCGGCCATAGGCGTCCATGGTCTGCTTGACCAGATTCTCGACGCCCTTTTTGTCGGTGATGCTGGAGCCATTGGCGATGGCCTGCCCGCCCGCCGCCTTGATTTCTGCAACAACCTTTTCGGCGGCGGCGCTGGAGCCGCCAGTGCCGTCCACATTGCCGCCCAAATCATTGACAACGACCTTGGCCCCGAGTTTGGCCAGTTGCAGCGCATGCGAGCGCCCAAGCCCGCCGCCCGCGCCAGTGATGATGGCGACTTTTCCGTCAAATCTGATGGTCATGGAACTATCCTTTCCTGCTGAGAGAGATGTTTTTGCTGTTCAGATGGGCTATTCTTTGCCCCACGGGCAACGGCAGGTCAAGCATCGCGCGGGTTTGCGATAGTAGAATGGGTCAATTCAGAATGAAGAAGAAAGGGAGCTACCGCCATGCTGCTATATGATTACCATGCCGCGCCCAACCCGCGCCGGGTGCGGATGTTCCTTGCGGAAAAAGGCGTCACCATTCCCACGGTGCAGATTAACCTGATCAAGGGGCAGCACAGGCTGGCGGATTATATGGCCAAGGATCCATTTGTACTGGTGCCGCTGCTGGAACTGGATAATGGCAAACTGCTGGGGGAATCGGTTTCCATCTGCCGTTATATCGAAGAACTGCATCCCGCGCCGCCGCTGCTCGGGCGCGACACGGAGGAACGCGCATTTATCGATATGTGGTCCCGGCGCGCCGAATTTGAATTGCTGCCGTCCATCGCGGGGGTGTTTCGCCACGGCACGGAAATTGGCAAGGCGCTGGAACCCGATCAGATTGCAGCCTGGGCCAGGGCATCCAAAGCGCGCGCGTTGCGGGCCATGCAGATCTTCGATGATGTGCTGGCCGGCCGCCGCTATGTTGCCGGGCCGGATTTTTCCATCGCGGACATAACGCTGCTCTGTTCGATTGATTTCGGCGCCAATACCGGCGCCGTCCAAATGCCGGACGATTTGCAGCATCTCAAACGCTGGCACGGCGAAGTGTCGGCGCGGCCAAGTGCGGCGGCCTAAAGCCCAAACGCTGCTGCTATCAGTTCATAAGAGCGTACGCGGTCGGCATGGGCATAGGTGATCGTCAGTAAAATATATTCATCTACGCCGTGTAACGCGCCAAGCGCATCCAGCCTGTCGCGGCATTCTTGGCCCGTGCCGGTAATGCCGCGCGACTGGATGCTGTCATACAGGCCGCGCTCGGAAAGCGTGAAGGGGTGCGCGTCCACCTGTTCCGGGCTGATAAAACGCCCGCGTGATCCCAGCAGCAGTTGCGTCACCCACAGATTGCGCGGCTTGGCGATGTGTTGCGCCTGCTCTGTTGTGTCTGCGGCCAGGGCGTTGACGCCAAGCGCCGCGTAGGGTTCGGCAAGTTGCGCCGATGGCTGAAAGTTTTTGCGGTACGCCGCCACCGACTGTTCAGACTGTTCCGGCGTAATGAAATGCGCATGGCAATAGGGCAAGCCGAACCGCGCAGCATACAGCGCGCCCTGAATGCTGGAGCCGAGCATCCAGGGTTCGGGTTGCGTGGCCACTAGCGGCATGGCGTGAATGCCCTGATAGGGATGCCCTGCGGGAAAGTCATCGGCCAGAAATTGCTGCAATAATTCGATCTGCTGCGGGAACACTTCGATGGGATAGGCTTTGGGCCCCGGTTGTAGCGCCGCCATGGTGCGCGGGTCCGTACCCGGCGCGCGGCCCAGCCCCAGATCAATACGCCCGGGATACAGCGCCTCCAGCAGTTTGAAACATTCAGCGACCTTCAGCGGGCTGTAATGTGGCAGCATGACGCCGCCCGCGCCGACGCGCATATGTTTCGTTTCGCCCGCTATCCTGCCGATCAGAATTTCGGGCGCCGATCCGGCAAAGCTGCTGGTATTGTGATGTTCGGCCACCCAATAGCGGCGATAGCCGAAGCGCTCGCAGGCTTTGGCCAAATCAACCGTCTCGGCCAGCGCCTGCGCGGCGCTGCCACCATCGCGGATAGGGGACTGATCAAGTACGCCAAGTCTGGTCATCTCTTGCCTATTGTTGGCGCAGGGCGCGCACCAGGAAAAACGGTGCGGCGCTGCACAGGATCATCAATGTGGAAAATATCAGCAAGGCGTCGGATGTGTGAAAAATATCCTGCAACAATCCGCCCAGCCAAGCGCCAATGGCCGCGCCCACGCCGCCGCCCATGCTGATCGTCCCATAAATGCCGCCGAAATTGGGGCCGCTGAATATCCGCGACGCCATGCTGGATACGGTTGGGCCGCGCGCGCCCATGGACAGGCCTACACTGATTACCAGCAGTGGAATGGCGAAGGCAGAGGGGTGATATTTGATCAAAAACAGGCCAAATACCGAACTCAGGCTAAGTACATAGCTGAACAAGACCGCACGCCGCGGGCCGATACGATCGCCCAATGCGCCAAAGCCAATAACGCCAATGGGGCTAAGCAGACCGATGAACCCGAAAGCCGTGGCGGCGTGCACAGGCTCAATTCCGGTTTCTATCATATAGCTGACCGAATGGATCATGACCGCGATAACGCCCGCGCCCGCAAAGAAAAACGCCGCCGCCATGCCCCAGAACGGCAAAGTGCGCACTGCGCGTTTCAGGGTCCAGATGTCTGGGGCTGCAATGGCGGCGCTGTGGTCGCTGACAGCATGAAATTTCCGGTAGGCGGGATGACCGGCGCGGATTTTCCGCCAGGGCATCAAAAGCATCAACGGGATAAGCGCCGCCAGTATGATGGCGTAAATCTGGTAGGTGGCGCGCCAATCATAGCGCGCAATCAGCATCGCGGCGGCGGGTGAAATAATTAATGTGCCAACCCCGCTGGCGGAATAGATCACACCCATCGCCGTCCCGACCCGCGCATGATACCAGCGGTTGATCAATACCGCCGCAGGCACAGGGCCGATACAGGCGATGGATATGCCGCCCATGACACCAATGGATGCGTACAACATGTATATATTGCCGGCTTGGGACGCCATGGCATAGGCGCTGGCGAACAGCATAAGCCCTGCGGGATACAGCATGCGCGGCCCCAGCCTTTCCATCAATGTTCCGGTAACCGGTGACATCAGCCCGGCAAGCAGCAATGCAACCGATATAATGCTCGAAACCTCACCGCGGTCCGCCGACAGTGCCTTTTCAAGCGGCAGCAGGAATACTGAAAATGACAGGTTCATTCCCGCCGCCAGCAGAGTCAATGTGAAACATATGGCAAGCACTGCGCCAGCGAGCAGGTTTGGTCGCGGGATCGCCACGTCAGGGAGTTGGGACATAATAAACCGGGAAATGTTTGAAAAATAACGATTACCCGGACCCTAGAGCAATTCCTATTATGATTGAAGCCATGGCTTCAGTCATAATAGGTAAAATTGCTCTAAATTATGGGGTAGACCATGTTTTACGGATCAGATGGGATCGCCCGGGGCAGCCGAATGACAACAGATTAACCCGTCCTTAGGAATTTCAATATACTTTTAAGTGTGTTTTTATTTATTTCTATTATTACGGGTGGGACAGGCTGGGCGGGCGCCGGTTGGGTGATCAAATGACCGAGGTCAGATCCTTATCACTGATGGGTATCAGGGAAAAGTTTGACGCCTGGTGGAATGGCTATGCATCCCCGTCACTGAGCGGGCTGAATGAATATAAGCGCAGCTTCCTGCACTGGTGGAACGGTGAGGTGGTTTCTGAAGAAAACGCAAGATGGGCGCTTCAAGCTCCGTCGCCAGAGCGCACAGCCGATGCGCCACATTCAGGGCGCCAGGATGTTTCCGCCCGTCTGGTCGTATCCCAGGCCCTATGGGGTGAGGGCAATCTTACTCCAGGGCCGGCGGAATTCATCACGGATCATATGCTTCTGCTGAGACTGACGCCGGAAATGAGCATGCTTGATCTGGGGGCGGGTCTGGGGGGGCCGTCGCGGGCCATCAGCGCCGCATTCGGCATATGGGTGACGGCGCTGGAATGGGAAGCCGAAATTGCAGCTACTGGCATGGAACAATCCGTCATGCATGGTATGGGCAGGAAAGTTCCGGTCACGCATTTCGATCCCGGCGATGTGCCGAATCAGGCTCGCAAAATCGACTGTTTCTTTTCAAAGGATACGCTGCATTTGATACAGGAAAAAAAACAGTTGCTGCTTGCCGTTAGGGGCGCATTCAAGAAGCACGGCCAGTTTTGCATCATGGATTATGTCATCACCAGTCAAGGCGAAAACAGCCCGCGCATTGCCGCCTGGAATGCGGCGCAAGAACAGGTCAGCCATTTCTGGAGCAAGGAACAATATGCAGCGGCAATCACCGGAATGAAACTTGAACTTAGGGTGACCGAAGATATGACAGAGCAATATTGCAAAATGATAGCGGATGGTTTCCGTCAACTGACTAACAAAATATCACAGCTACTAAGCTCTGAGACCGACCCTGACGGGCAATCCAGATTGCGCCGCGCACTGGCGTTTGAATCAAATTTCTGGGCTGCGCGCCTGGAAGCCATGCAGGCAGGCGACATTGCCGTTATCCGCTTTAGTGGCAACACGCCCCAATAGAAAGAAAGAAGATAGGCCTGACTTGCGCCACGCGCTTTGACCCGGCCCTCTGACTGTGCAAAAATGCGCACCAGGCACCAGGAGGGACAGGATATGAACACACAGAAAACCATACGCATCGGCGGCGCCACCGGCTTTTGGGGCGATACCGGCATGGGGGCGCAACAATTGGTGCGCGGCGGCAATGTCGATTATCTGGTGTTTGATTATCTGGCCGAAATCACCATGTCGATCATGGCGCGCGCGCGATCGAAAAACCCTGAACAGGGCTATGCGCTGGATTTTGTTACTGGTGTGCTGCGTGGCATTCTTCCCGAAGCGGCGCGTCAGGGCATCAAGATTATTTCAAATGCGGGCGGCGTTAATCCGCTTGCCTGTGGCAGGGCGGTGCAGGTGCTGGTGGATGAGCTGGGGTTGAAACTGAAGGTCGCGGTGGTAACCGGCGATGACATTCTGGATCGGGCCGGTGCGATGCGCGCCGCAGGGACAAAGGAAATGTTCAGTGGCGCGCTAATGCCGCCAAAGCTGATGTCGATGAATGCCTATCTGGGCGCACCGGGAATTGTTGCGGCGCTGGCGCAGGGCGCGGATATTGTAATCACCGGGCGCTGTGTGGACAGTGCGGTGACGCTGGCGGCATGTATTCATGAGTTCGGCTGGAAACTTGATGATTATGACCGGCTTTGCGCGGGTAGTCTGGCCGGGCATATTCTGGAATGCGGCGCGCAGGCAACGGGCGGCATTCACACCGACTGGCATCTGTCGGAAGACTGGGACAATATCGGTTTTCCGGTTGCAGAAATATCCGCTGATGGCAGCTTTGTCATGTCAAAGCCGGATGACACAGGCGGGCTGGTCAGCTTTGGCACCATTGCCGAACAGATGCTGTATGAAATCGGCGATCCGCAGGCCTATTTTCTGCCCGACGTAACCTGTGATTTCTCAGCCGTGAAAATCGAGGAAACCGGCAAGGACAAAGTGCGGGTCAGTAACGCCAAAGGCCTTCCGCCTACGGACAGTTATAAAACATCTGCAACCTATGAAGATGGGTTTCGTCTTGGCATGTATCATACCATCGGCGGAATTGATGCTGCGGCCAAGGCGGAAAAAACCGGCGAAGCGATATTCAAGCGCTGCAGCCGCATGTTCCGTGAAATGAATATGCCCGACTTTACCGAAACCAGCATTGAGGTCGTGGGCGCAGAAGCAAGTTACGGCCCGCACAGCCGGGCGCGCGGTGCGCGGGAGGTGGTGTTGAAACTTGCCGCCAAACATGAAAACCCCAAGGCGCTGGATATGCTGGTGCGCGAGGCGACCTCGGCGGCGACGGCCATGGCGGCGGGCACTTGCGGGCTGGCGGGCAACCGGCCAAAGGTGTCGCCCGTAGTGCGGCTATTTTCCTGTCTGACGCCCAAGCGTGATATTCAGGTGACTGTGCATATGGGAAATGAAACCATTCCCGTTGACGTGCCGGTAAATGGCGGATTTGACGCCAGGGCAATCCTTCATCCGTCTGGCGGCGATGCGCCGGCGCCCTCAGCCGATCTGACGCAGGTGCCACTGGTGACGCTGGCCTATGGCCGCAGCGGCGACAAGGGTAATCACTCCAATATTGGCGTCATTGCGCGCAAGGCGGAATATCTGCCCTATATCCGCGCTGCCCTTACGGAAAAATCCGTCGCGGAATATTTTGCGCATATCCTGCAAGGCAAGGTGCACCGCTTTGAAGTGCCCGGAATTAATGCGCTGAATTTCCTGCTGGAGGATATTCTGGGCGGCGGCGGCGTGGCCAGCCTGCGCAATGATCCACAGGGCAAGGCGTTTGCGCAGATGCTGCTGGATTATCCGGTGCCAGTGCCCCGCCAGATGGCGCCAGGAATCGCGTAATTTCCCCCGCCCGCCCATAAAGCCATTTCCGTTTTGGTTGAACCATACAGTTCAACCAAAACGGAAATGGCTCTAAAATATGGTCTGGACGGGCCTGCCGCCGCGCGAACGAACCAGACAGGCAATCTGCAATCCCGCCTATCTGCGGGCAGATGCAGGCTGCTATAGCGCGCCAAATTGCGAATCATTCCTAATTATAATTAATCTGTATTTAAGAACTTTCCCCCACAATTCACGCATTGTCAGTTGCTTAAACCAGTCAAGGCCGACCTTGGCCGTTTCATCAGGGGGATGAGCGGAGGGAAGTTACGGGCGATACAGATCATGGAACAATTATCTGCATTGGCGCCAGAAATAAAAGAAAAATTGAAGGCCTGGTGGAACGGTTGTGATACACCGCCAACGCAGGCGTTTGCCATTCTCAAACGCAATTTTTTGCGGTGGTGGAACGGAAATAACCCTGTCGCCTATCCCCAGATGGAGGCGGCCGTCCAGCCATCCCCCGTTAAGGCGCCCAGCAGAGCAAGAAGTCTGGAAATTTCCGCCCGATGCGCCGTTTCGCAGGCACTGTGGGGTGAGGGAAATCTTACTCCCGGACCGGCTGAATATATTGCTGAATTGACAGCCCGTCTTGGCCTCAATTCAGAAATGAGCATGCTTGACCTGGGGGCGGGCCTGGGTGGCCCCTCTCGCGCCATCAATAGCGCTTATGGTATCTGGGTCACCGCAGTCGAAGCCATGCCCGAGCATGTAAAGGTCGGCATGGAGCTTTCGGTTATGCACGGCATGGCGAAAAAAGTACCTGTTACACTGTTTGATCCGCAAACAATCAATCTTCCCGCCAAGAAATATGACTGCATTTTCTCCAAGGAAATGATGCACCATGTTCAAGATAAAAAGCGCCTGCTGGCGCAGATAACAGAAGCATTAAAACCCACTGGGCAGTTTTTTATCACCAATTTCACTGTCACGGATAAAGGCAAGGGCAGCGCTGCTGTCAATGCCTGGAATGAAGCCGACGGGCAACCCAGTCATCTCTGGACCAAGGACGAATATACCGCCGCACTAGCCAATGCAAAACTTGATCTGCGTGTTTCCGAAGACCTGACGCGACGCTATTGCAGCATGATTGAAGATGGCTTTCGCGGGTTAAGGAAAAATATGGACCATCTCATTGCCGCAGAACCGGAGCCGGAGCGGCAATCGGATTTGCGGCGCGCCCTGGCATTTGAATCCAATCGTTGGGCCGTGCGCGCCGAAGCACTGCAAGCCGGGAATATTGCCGTTATACGCTTTAGCGGAACGAACCAGATAAAAGCCGAAATTCGTTAGCTGGAAAAAAAATTCAGCTCCACTTTCACACCGTCGGGATCGTGCACAAAAATCTGCCGTACATTGAAATCCGGGACGGACATTTCAGAAAATTTGACGCCGCGCTGTTGCAGATTCGTTTTTGTGCCGTCGAAATCGGTTGCCCGGAACGCCACATGATCAAGCGTCCCCGAACCGGTTTTTTCATTGTTCTTGACGCCGACCAGATGCACAACGGCTTTGTCGCCACAATATAGCCAGGCGCCCGGGATGCCAAAATCGGGCCGCTTGCCATTGCGCAGACCAAGCACCTCTTCATAAAACTTAACCGAGCGCTCAAGATTGTCCGTGAAGATATTATAATGGTCGAGTTCGGATAAGGCCATGGTTCGCTCCCCCTTGCTATTTATCCAGGTTCAGGCAGCATGTGCGCCATATTCGCCTTAATGGCGCAATTACACAACAGCCTCTTAAAGCCGGCCGCCCAAAGATTGCCTGCGTAAAGCCGCAAATTCCTATAGTCACCGGATTTCCGTAATCACTGACATTAATGTTACCGGCGGGCGAAGAAAAGCTGTTGCAAACGATTATAATAGATAATAGCTCACTGGGCCAATACCGCACCTACCCCGGTTTATTTGGGGCTGTACGTCTTCAGAGGGGTTGTTCATAATGTTGGGGAAAGTAGAAGACGCAGTATTCAAACTGCGCATCCCGGTTTTACTGGCGCTGCTACTATTGACCCTTGTCACCGGCTATTATGCGGCGCAGTTGCGCTTTGATGCTGGTTTTATCAAGCAATTGCCAACGGATCATCCATTTATTGAAACTTTCACAGCCTATCGGGACAAGCTTCCGCCGCCAAATACAATCATTATCGGTGTGCATCCGCGCGAAGGCACGATCTGGACCGTGGATGCGATGCGCAAACTGAATGAAGTCACGGACGCGGTTTTCTTTTTGCCGGGGGTATATCGCGGATCGGTGCAGTCGCTCTGGACGCCGAACACACGGGTGCTGGAAGTCAATGAAGAAGGCTTGCTGGCCTATAATGTTATCGAGGCTGATGTAACGGTAAAAAATCTGGATGAGAAAAAAATCGACCGTATCCGCGACAATACGCTGCGCGGCGGTCATGCCGGGCAACTTGTGTCGCATGATTTCACAGTTGCATCAATCAAGGCGAACCTGAACGAAATCGACAATAAGACCAAAAAACCGCTGGACTATATTGATCTGTCCAGAAAGCTGGAAACTGAAATCCGGGATCGCTTTGAAGACGATAAATATGAAATTCATATTGTCGGTTTCGCCAAAATGATCGGGGATATTGCAGAAGAAGCAAAGAATGTCGGCGTGTTTTTCCTGCTGGCCTTTGTGCTGACGACTATTGCGGTCTATGTCTATGCGCGCTCTGTTGTGCTGACCTTGCTCGCGGTATTTTGTTCGCTGATATCTGTCGTGTGGCAATTTGGGCTGCTGAAGCTGTTTGATATTGGTCTTGATCCACTGGCGATTCTGGTGCCGTTTCTGGTCTATGCTATTGGCGTCAGCCATGGTGTGCAGCAGATCAACCTGATGTCGGCGGAAATTTGTGCGGGGCGCGATAGTGAGACGGCAGCGCGCGCAACCTTCAGCCGCCTGCTCGTTCCGGGCGTTATGGCGCTGGTTACTGCCCTTGTGGGATTTTTGACGCTGTATCTCATTCCCATTCCGATGATCCAGGAAATGTCGATGATGGCGTCCATTGGCGTGGCGCTGAAAATCATCACCAACCTGTTCATGCTACCGATTGTGGCGTCCTATTGCAGATTTGGACCGGCCTATGTGGCGCGCATTACCCGTGCGCGAGAAGGCCGTGCGAAAGCGATGCGCTGGCTGGCGCAGATTGCGCAGCCCCGGACAAGCACCATAACCCTGGCGATCTGCGCAGTGATTTTTACCGTATCGGTTATGGCTACCCGTGACCGCCATGTGGGCGATCTGCATGCGGGTGCGCCAGAACTGTGGCCGGAAGAACGCTATAATGTGGACACCAATCTGATGGTGCAGAAGTTCTCCATGAATCTTGACGCCTTCATCATCATTGGAGAAATGCCAAAACTTTCATGCATCGATTATCCCGCGATGGATTTGCTCGACCGGTTTACCTGGCATTTGCAGAACACCGAGGGCGTCAAATACGCCATGTCGCTATCGACA
>Ga0209851_1000259_pt1 | contig 11164 bp, 6 predicted proteins | sample GWRWT4_14Oct14_FD_187195 | JGI IMG/M metagenome (GOLD analysis project Ga0209851, IMG submission 187195) | Sand microcosm microbial communities from a hyporheic zone in Columbia River, Washington, USA - GW-RW T4_14-Oct-14 (SPAdes) (version 2) | ecosystem: Engineered > Artificial ecosystem > Sand... | reverse complement strand
TTCGATCCCGTCCTGTTACGGCCGGCGCTGGTGGATGCGCTGCGCAAGCTCGATCCGCGCGTGCAGTGGCGCAATCCGGTGATGTTCGTGGTCTACGTCGGCAGCCTGTTCACCACCGCCCTGTGGCTGCAGGCGCTGATTGGCACGGGCGAGGCGCCGGCCTGGTTCATCGGCGCCACCACGCTGTGGCTGTGGTTCACGGTGCTGTTCGCCAACTTTGCCGAGGCGCTGGCCGAGGGCCGCAGCAAGGCACAGGCGGCGGCGCTGCGCGGCGCCAAGCAGGGCGTGATCGCCAGGAAACTGCGCGAGCCCCGCTTCGGCGCCGACTGGGAATCGGTGCCCGGCACAACGCTGCGCCGCGGCGATGTGGTGCTGGTCGAGGCGGGCGACATGATTCCGGTCGATGGCGAGGTGATCGAGGGCGTGGCCTCGGTCAACGAGAGCGCCATTACCGGCGAGTCGGCGCCGGTGATCCGCGAGTCGGGCGGCGATTTCTCCGCCGTCACCGGCGGCACCACGGTGCTGTCGGACTGGATCGTGATGCGCGTCACCGCCAACCCCGGCGAGGCCTTCATCGACCGCATGATCGCGCTGGTGGAAGGTGCCAAACGGCAGAAGACGCCCAACGAGATTGCGCTCACCATTCTGCTGCTGGCGCTGACGCTGATCTTTCTGCTGGCGACGGTCACGCTGCTGCCCTACTCGCTGTTCGCAGTGGCCACTGCCGGGGCTGGCAGTCCAGTCACCGTGACCGCGCTGGTGGCGCTGCTGGTGTGCCTGATTCCGACCACCATCGGCGCGCTGCTCTCCGCCATCGGCATCGCCGGCATGAGCCGCATGCTGGGCGCCAATGTCATCGCCACCTCCGGCCGCGCGGTGGAGGCGGCCGGCGATGTGGACGTGCTGCTGCTGGACAAGACCGGCACCATCACGCTGGGCAACCGCCAGGCGGCGACCTTCCTGCCGGTGGCGGGGGTGACTGAGCAGGAACTGGCCGATGCTGCCCAGCTCGCCTCGCTGGCGGATGAAACCCCCGAGGGCCGCAGCGTGGTGGTACTGGCCAAGCAGCGTTTCAACCTGCGCGAGCGCAATATCCAGGACCTCGGGGCGACCTTCGTGCCGTTCTCGGCGCAGACGCGCATGAGCGGTGTGAATCTGGGCGACAGGCAGATTCGCAAAGGTGCGATGGAGGCGATCCGCAAGCACGTCGAGGCCAATGGCGGCCATTTTCCGGGCGATGCGATTCAGGCGGCAGAGGAAGTGTCGCGCCGCGGCAGCACGCCGCTGGTGGTGGCGGACGGCAGCCGCGTGCTGGGCGTCATCGAGCTCAAGGACATCGTCAAGGGCGGCATCAGGGAGCGCTTCGCCGAGCTGCGGCGCATGGGCATCAAGACGGTAATGATCACCGGCGACAACCGCCTGACCGCCGCCGCTATCGCCGCCGAGGCCGGCGTGGACGACTTCCTCGCCGAGGCAACGCCGGAGGCCAAGCTGGCGCTGATTCGCCAGTACCAGGCCGAGGGCCGGCTGGTGGCGATGACCGGCGACGGCACCAACGATGCACCGGCGCTGGCCCAGGCCGATGTCGCGGTGGCCATGCACAGCGGCACCCAGGCGGCCAAGGAAGCCGGCAACATGGTCGATCTGGATTCGAATCCGACCAAGCTTCTGGAAGTCGTCGCTGTCGGCAAGCAGATGCTGATGACCCGCGGCGCGCTGACCACCTTCAGCATCGCCAACGACCTGGCCAAGTATTTCGCCATCATCCCGGCCATGTTCGTGGCGGTTTACCCGCAACTCGAGGCGCTTAATGTCATGGGACTGGCCAGCCCGCGATCGGCGATCCTGTCGGCGGTGATTTTCAATGCGCTGATCATCGTGGCACTGATCCCGCTGGCGCTGAAGGGCATTACCTACCGGCCGCAGGGCGCGGCGGTGGTGCTGCGGCGCAACCTGACGCTCTACGGCCTGGGCGGCGTACTGGTGCCGTTCCTCGGCATCAAAATGATTGATCTGGCGCTGACGGCGCTGGGTCTGGTGTAAGGAGCAAGTCATGACATCCCTGTTACGTCCCGCACTCTCGCTGTTCGTGCTGCTCAGCGTGCTGACCGGGCTCGCCTATCCGCTCGCGGTGACCGGCGTCAGCCAGTTGTTGTTTGCGCATGCGGCCAATGGGTCGATCCTGGCGGTGAACGGCAAGCCGGTCGGCTCCGCGCTGATCGGCCAGTCCTTCACCGGTGCGCAGTACTTCTGGGGCCGCCCGTCTGCCACCGGCCCGCAGCCCTACAACGGCGCCGCATCCAGCGGCTCGAATCAGGGGCCGCTCAATCCGGCGCTGACCGATGCAGTCAAGGCGCGCATGGCGGCGCTGCGGGCCGCCGATCCGGGTAACGACAAGCCAGTGCCGGTGGATCTGGTCACCGCGTCGGGCAGTGGTCTCGACCCCGACATCTCGCTCGCGGCTGCGCGCTACCAGGTGGCGCGGGTGGCGAAGGCGAGAAGCCTGCCGGCCGAGACCGTCCAGGCGCTGATCGAGCACCATGCCGAGCGCCCGTGGCTCGGCATCTTCGGCGAACCGCGGGTGAACGTGCTGCGCCTGAACCTGGCGCTCGACGGCCACGAGGTGCAGCCGCTTGACTGAGGTCCCCGGCCGCCCCGACCCGGACGCCCTGCTGCGGCAGGTGACGGCGGACGAGGTGGCGGCGCGGCGCGGCAAGCTGAAGATTTTCTTCGGCGCGGCGCCCGGTGTGGGCAAGACCTACGCCATGCTGGCAGCGGCCCGGCAGGCGCGCACGCAGGGCGTCGACGTGGTGGTCGGGCTGGTCGAAACGCACGGCCGGCCCGAGACCCAGGCCTTGCTGGATGGGCTCGAAATCCTGCCGCGCAAACCCGTGCAGCATCACCAACGCGCGCTGACGGAATTCGACCTCGACGCTGCCCTCGCCCGGCACCCGGCGTTGCTGCTGGTGGATGAGCTCGCCCACTCCAATCTGCCCGGTTGCCGTCATCCCAAGCGCTGGCAGGACGTGGAGGAACTGCTCGCCGCCGGCATCGATGTCTGGACCACGCTCAACGTGCAGCACCTGGAGAGCCTCAACGACGTGGTGGGCGGCATCACTGGCGTGCGGGTCTGGGAGACGGTGCCCGACCAGGCATTCGACGCCGCCGACGAGGTGGCGCTGGTGGACCTGCCGCCGGACGACCTGCTGACGCGGCTCAAGGAGGGCAAGGTCTACCTGCCCGAGCAGGCGGCGCGGGCCGCTGAGCATTTCTTTCGCCGCGGCAACCTGATCGCGCTGCGCGATCTGGCGCTGCGACGCACCGCCGAGCGGGTGGATGCGCAGATGCAGGGCGCGCGCCTGGCCACGCCCGGCAGCCAGGTGTGGGCCACCAGCGAATCGCTGCTGGTGTGCCTGGGGCCGGGCGACACCGACGGCAAGCTGGTGCGCACGGCGGCACGCCTGGCGAGCCGGCTGAACGCCCATTGGCACGCGATCTACATCGAAACGCCACGCCTGCAGCGGCTGCCGGAGGCGCAGCGCGCCGCCATCCTCGCAACCCTCAAGCTGGCGCAGGAGATGGGGGCGGAAACGGCGGTGCTGGCGGCGCCGGACCTGGTGGATGCGGCGCTCGACTATGCCCGCGAGCGCAACCTGAGCAAGATCGTGATCGGTCGGCGGGCGCGACCGCAGCGGCGCTGGTGGGGCCAGTTCATGCGTCGCCTGGGCGAGCGAGCGCCAGACATCGACCTGATCGCGGTGGCGCGTCGCGGTGACGATGGGCGCCCGGCGCGCCGCTCACCGGCGGCCGACAACGCGCCCGCGCCCCGGATCGCCAAACCCGCCTGGCCGCGTTATCTGGGCGCCATCGTGTCCTGTGTGAGCATTACGGCGCTCGCCACGCCCCTGCGGCCGTATCTCGAACTCACCAACATCGTCATGCTGTTCCTGCTCGGCGTGGTGCTGGTGGCGTTTCGCTGGGGGCGCGGGCCGGCGGTGCTGATGGCCGTGCTGTCGGTGGCGCTGTTCGATTTCTTCTTCGTGCCGCCGCGTTTGACCTTTGCCGTCAGCGATGCCCAGTACCTGCTCACCTTCGCCGTGATGCTGATCGTGGGTCTGACCATCGGCCATCTGACCGCGCTGCTGCGCTATCAGGCGCGCATTGCCGGGCACCGCGAGGAGCGCATCCGCAACCTCTACCAGATGGCCAAGGCGCTGGCCTCGGCATTGAGCGAAGCACAGGTGGCGGCGATCAGCGACCGCTTCGTGGAGGCGAGTTTTCGCGCCCAGGCGACCGTGCTGCTGCCCGATGCCGCCGGCAAGCTCATGCCCCCGGATGGGCAGGCGCTGGCCGTCGATGTGGCCATCGCGCAGTGGTGTTTCGATCATGGCGAGCCGGCCGGTATCGGCACCGATACCCTGCCGGCTGCCAGCGCCGCCTACCTGCCACTCAAGGCGCCGGTCGGGGTGCGCGGCGTGCTGGTGGTGGAGCCGAGCCACCCGCGCCTGCTGCACATCCCCGAACAGCGCCGTCTGCTGGAGACCTACGCGGCGCTGATCGCGATGGCGCTGGAGCGGCTGCATTTCGTTACCGAAGCGCACGGCAGCCAGCTGGGCGCCGAATCCGAGCGCCTGCGCAGCTCGCTGCTGGCGGCGCTGTCGCACGATCTGCGCACGCCTTTGACCGCGCTGGTGGGCCTGGCCGACACGCTGACGCTGCAACTGCTGGCCGTGCAGGCGCCGGAAAGCGAAACCGCCGCCGCCATCCGCGACCAGGCGCTGCGCACCAGCCGGCTGGTCGACAACCTGCTGGAGATGGCGCGCCTGCAATCGGGCACGGTGCAGCCGCGCAAGGACTGGCTGGCGCTGGAGGAGCTCATCGGCGGGGCGATCAAGGCGCTGGAACCGTCGCTCGCCGGCCATCCATTGCAAACCGACCTGCCGGCCGATCTGCCGCTGGTGCAGGGCGACGCCGTGATGCTGGAGCGGGTGCTGGTGAACCTGCTCGACAACGCCATCAAGTACACGCCGCCCGGCACGCCGCTGGGCATCACTGTCCGCATGCAGGGCGACGCGCTGGAAGTGGCGGTGTGGGATGAAGGCCCCGGCCTGCCCGTCGGCCAGGAGCGGATCCTGTTCGAGCGCTTTGCCCGCGGGCAACGCGAATCGGCGATCGCCGGCGTGGGCCTGGGCCTGGCCATCTGCCAGGCCATCATCGACGCTCACGGCGGGCGCATCCGGGCCGAGAATCGCCCCGCAGGCGGCGCGCGCTTCGTGTTCACCTTGCCGCTGACGGCGCCACCGGCCGCGCCCGACGAAACCGGCGCATCAGCACACACGGAGGAAGGGCCATCGACGGCAAAGTCGTGATCGTCGAGGACGACCCCACCATCCGCCTGTTCGTGCGCCGCGCGCTGGAGGGCGAGGGCCTGCGCGTGTTCGAGGCACCGACGCTGGCGCGCGGCCTGATCGAGGCCGGCACGCGCAGGCCCGACCTGGTGATTCTCGATCTGGGCCTGCCCGATGGCGACGGCCGGGACTTCATCACCGCGCTGCGCGCCTGGAGTCCGATGCCGGTGATCGTGCTGTCGGCGCGGGTCGAGGAGACCGACAAGGTGGCGGCGCTCGATGCCGGCGCGGACGACTACCTCACCAAACCCTTCGGTGTCGCGGAGCTGCTGGCGCGGGTGCGGGTGGCGCTGCGCCGCAGCCGGGCAGGCGAAGGCGGCGAACCGGTGCTGTTGCTGGGGGATGTGACCGTCGATCTGGCGCACCGCCGCGTAACCCGCGACGGGCAGGACATCCACCTGACGCAGACCGAGTTCCGCCTGCTGTCGGCGCTGCTGGGCCATCCCGGCAAGGTGCTCACCCAGCGCCACCTGCTGCGCGAAGTGTGGGGACCGGCGGCGGTGGAGCACGGTCACTACCTGCGCATCTACATGGCACGCCTGCGCCACAAACTGGAAGTCGACCCCGCCCGGCCGGTATTCCTGCTGACCGAAACCGGTGTAGGTTACCGCTATGCGCCGGCATGAATCTTCGCCGGAAGGTTTTTCTGGCGCGTCGATTGCATTCCGTGCAGGCATGGCGCAACCCCGGCGCCGAACTATACCGTCCAGAGGAGCGATACGCATGATCCCCGGAGAACTCGACACTGCCCCCGGCGAGCTGGAACTGAACGCCGGCCGGCCGGTGGTGACGCTGAGCGTCGCCAACACCGGCGACCGGCCGATCCAGGTCGGCTCGCATTACCACTTTGCCGAGACCAACCTGGCGTTGCGGTTTGATCGCGCCGCCGCGCGTGGCATGCGCCTCGACATCGCGGCCGGCACGGCGGTGCGTTTCGAGCCGGGCCAGACTCGCGAAGTGACGCTGGTTGCCTACGCCGGCACACGCGCGGTGTACGGCTTTCGGGGCGAAGTGATGGGTCAACTGGAGGCGCAGCCATGAGCCGCATCAGCCGCCGCGCCTATGCGGAGATGTTCGGCCCCACCACCGGCGATCGCGTGCGGCTGGGCGACACCGAACTGTGGATCGAGGTCGAGCGCGACTTCACCGTCTACGGCGAGGAGGTGAAGTTCGGCGGCGGCAAGGTGATCCGCGACGGCATGGGCCAAGCCCAAGCCAGCCGCGCCGCCGGCGCGCTCGACACCGTCATCACCAACGCGCTGATCCTCGACCACTGGGGCATCGTCAAGGCCGACATCGGCATCCGAGACGGGCGCATCGCCGGCATCGGCAAGGCCGGCAACCCGGACGTGCAGCCGGGCGTGACGCTGGTCATCGGCCCCGGCACGGAAGTCATCGCGGGCGAGGGGCTGATCGCCACCGCCGGCGGCATCGACGCGCACATCCACTTCATCTGCCCGCAGCAGGTGCAGGACGCGCTGATGTCCGGCATCACCACCATGCTCGGCGGCGGCACCGGGCCGGCCACCGGCACCAACGCCACCACCTGCACGCCCGGCGCCTGGCATCTGGCGCGCATGCTGGAAGCGGCCGAAGCCCTGCCGATGAATCTGGGGTTTCTGGGCAAGGGCAACGCCAGCCTGCCCGAGGCGCTCGTCGAGCAGATCGAGGCCGGCGCCATGGGCATGAAGCTGCACGAGGACTGGGGCACCACGCCGGCGGCCATCGACTGCTGCCTGACCGTCGCCGATCACTACGACGTGCAGGTCGCCATCCACACCGACACGCTCAACGAATCCGGCTTCGTGGAAGACACGCTGGCCGCCTTCAAGGGCCGCACCATCCACACCTACCACACCGAGGGCGCCGGCGGCGGCCACGCGCCGGACATCATCAAGGCCTGCGGCGCGGCCAACGTGCTGCCGTCCAGCACCAACCCGACGCGGCCCTACACGGTCAACACCGTGGACGAGCACCTGGACATGCTGATGGTGTGCCACCACCTGGACCCCAGCATCGCCGAGGACGTGGCCTTCGCCGAATCGCGCATCCGCCGCGAGACCATCGCCGCCGAGGACATCCTGCACGATCTCGGCGCCTTCTCGATGATCAGCTCGGACTCGCAGGCCATGGGCAGGGTGGGCGAAGTGGTGACCCGCACCTGGCAGACCGCGCACAAGATGAAGGTGCAGCGCGGCGCGCTGGCGCCGGACTCAGGCCGCGCCGACAACTTCCGCGCCCGCCGCTACGTGGCCAAGTACACCATCAACCCCGCCATCAGCCACGGCATCGCCCACGAGGTCGGCTCGCTGGAGGCCGGCAAGCTGGCCGACATCGTGCTGTGGAAGCCGGCGTTCTTCGGCGCCAAACCGGCGCTAATCCTCAAGGGCGGCGCCATCGCCGCCGCGCCCATGGGCGACCCCAACGCCTCCATCCCCACCCCGCAGCCGGTCCACTACCGGCCCATGTTCGGCGCGCTCGGGCCGGCCATCGCCAGCACCTGCCTCACCTTCGTTTCCCAGGCCGCGCTGAATGCCGGCGTGCCCGAAAAGCTCGGTCTGAAACGCCGCGCCGTGGCGGTAAAGAACACCCGCGCCATCACCAAGCGCGACATGGTGCTCAACGACTACCTGCCGGTGATGGAAGTGGATTCGCAGACCTACGAAGTGCGCGCGGACGGTGTGCTGCTGACCTGCGAACCGGCCAAAGTGCTGCCGCTCGCGCAGCGGTATTTTTTATTTTGAGGTGGTTGGGTCCGCGCGGCCTATACGGGAATGATTCCGGAATTGCGCAGCGGCCGGCTAGTATCGGGGCGCCTGGAAGAGCGGCGATGGACTGTGCAAGTGATCGTTAAACGACGACTTTTTGTTCGAAAGGTTGCCCGATCCGGCATAGACTCACCAAATAATAGTCGTCCTGGATATCTGGAAATCTTCCGTGTTTAAACGCGGAAGATTTCCAGATACTAAATGTTAGGTGCTTAACCAATGCACTATGAGATTACAACTAAAGAAGGGCTATTAAAGCCAAAATCAACTCTAGTTTTATCCAATTTAGGTGACGTCAAGCTATACAATCTGGAGCGCGGCTTGCGTCATCCGCTTGGTATTTACAATTTCACGTTCAATGAAGTTGTTTCCAAGTCCCATACATTGCTCGACGCGCTTGAGGAAGCAAATAACAACCTGCCTCATATTAATCATGATGAAAAAAAATGGAAAGAAAGGATATTGGATGCAACCGATCACTTTTTAGATGCGGTTATGCAGCACCTAGATGCATATAAAAGCATAATTTGTTGTTTTTATAGCGATTGCAATTCGAAGGAAGCGCAAAAAATAAATCGCTCTCTCCAGAAAGAGATACACGCATACAGAGATCATGTCGCTAAAATTGTTAATCTTATCAAGCACAAACAACGAAAATTGAGTTTAATTCTTTTTCATGGGCCAGGAATATTAGACCTTGGCTATTATGTTGAAGGTGTTCTGGAAGATGGGACTGTAGGACCTGATCCGGAAATCCATGCGGGCTCTAATGTGGCTATATCATTCAACAGAGATATGCCTTTTCACTTGTGTAACATTTACTATTGCTCAGCAGTTCTAGCTGCCCACATCTATAAAATATGTGGAGCAATTCCAGTATCCTCAACGGAAGAGCCCATATCTGAAGATACCTTGGCAAAGCTAATAAAGCGTATTGCGGCTTTACCAATGCAGTTCTTTCCCGATGAGATTGAAAAGCCGGTTCCACTCGTGAAAGTCACACCAATACGGAATTCAAACCATTTTAAAGCGACACTCGAAATGCCGTCTAGAAGAATCAAGGCAAGAACTATTCCGCCCCAATGTCGGATTCAAGTTTCATGGGAAGGCGACGGAATGTCCAGATCGTTCAAAATGCCCTATTTCGCACTAGCTCAATAAGTTGGGCTGACGCAGGAAGTCGTACATCTTAAAATACCGGAAACACACAAGCACAAAGGTTGCCGGCTGCAAGCTGCCCGACGAAGCGCTTTCTATGCATGACGCTGGGGCCGGCTTCCTTCGAGAACCGATGATCTACTCTCCGCTGAATCGCTTCTGCACATCGAATCTCCTGGTCAAATGGGGTCGAAATTCAAATCGGCCTGCCATTCAAAACCGGTTGGATGTCGCCCCTTGGCGAACTTTACCTCGCGCCACCGCCCTAAATTACACAGCCGGCACCAGCCGGGTAAGTGGAGCCAGGGAATGGTCCGATCGGTAAAAGTGTTGACGGCGTTCGTGCTGGCCTTGATGACCGTGCTGGGCGCGAGCTTAGTGATAATGGAGTGCCTGGGCTGGAACGCGCTGCGCGGGCCAGTGTCCCGGGTAGTCACGGCAAGCACGGGGCGAGCGTTTTCGATTCAGGGCGACCTCGACGTGGATCTTGGGTTCACGCCGCGCATCAGTGCAGATAAGGTGCAGCTTGCCAATCCGTCCTGGGTGGATCCCGACCAGCCCATGCTGCGCGTGCGGCGCGTGGAAATAGACATACACCTGCCCGACCTGTTGCGCGGGCGAGTGGTGCTGCCGCGGGTGCTGCTGGACCACCCGGAAACCGCCCTGGTGCGGCGGGCGGATGGCGAGGCCAGTTGGGATTTCGGTGGCGAGGACAAATCCGGCGGCACGACCCCGCCACGCATCCGCGAGCTGATCGTCACCGAGGGCCGCTTACGCCTGGATGACGCCGTGCGCAAAATCGAACTGCGCGCCGGAGTCAGTTCCACCAATCGCCTCGATGCCCCGCTCGCTGAACAACTGCGCGTGGAAGCCGATGGCCGCTACAACCGCCAGCCGTTCCATCTTGCCGCCAACGGCGGATCGTTGTTCAACCTTTTGCAGAACGACACCCGCTATCCGGTGGCACTCGACGTGCGCGCCGGCGCCACGCACCTCACCCTGGACGGTACGGTCGGCACGGCAGCCGAAGGCCAGGCGCTCGACGCGCGCCTGAGCATCAGCGGCCCGGACACGGCGGACCTGTATGGGCTGCTCGGCGTGGTGCTGCCCAATTCGCCGCCGTATGCCGTCAAGGTGCACCTGCGCCGCGATGGCGACACTTTCTACGTAGATGAGCTCTCTGGTCGGGTGGGTGACAGCGATCTGGCTGGAAAGATGCGTTTCAACACCGGTGGCGAGCGCCTGCACATGACCGCGGACCTGCGCTCGCGCCGCCTCGACTTCGACGACCTGGGCGCGCTGATCGGTGCACCGCCAGCCACCGATAAGGGCGAGACCGCGTCCGAGACGCAGAAAAACCAAGCCAGCGCGCTGGCCAGGGACCAGCGCCTGCTGCCGGACTCGACCCTCCAGGTCGACCGCCTGCGCGCCATGGATGCGGACGTGCGTTACCGCGCCACCAGCGTGAACGCGAATGCCATGCCGCTCAAGGACGTGGATTTCGACGTTCACCTCAAAAACGGCGTACTGCGCTTGACACCCGCCCGCCTGAGCTTTCCGCAGGGCAGCGCTGAGCTCAGGCTGACGCTGGACGGCACGCAAACCCCGCCCGCCACGGAGCTTGACCTGCGGCTGAAGAAAATCCGCATGGACGACCTGACTCCCCGCGTGGATGGCCAGGCCGCGCTGTCCGGCATGCTCGATGGCCGAGTGCAGATGACCGGGCGTGGCAACTCGGTGCGGGCCTTCGCGGCGCATGCTGACGGCCGCGTCGGCCTTGCCATGGGCGGCGGACGCATGAGCCACCTGGTCGTGGAGCTGGTGGGCTTG
>Ga0209851_1000258_pt1 | contig 11176 bp, 6 predicted proteins | sample GWRWT4_14Oct14_FD_187195 | JGI IMG/M metagenome (GOLD analysis project Ga0209851, IMG submission 187195) | Sand microcosm microbial communities from a hyporheic zone in Columbia River, Washington, USA - GW-RW T4_14-Oct-14 (SPAdes) (version 2) | ecosystem: Engineered > Artificial ecosystem > Sand... | reverse complement strand
GCCAGGCGGGCGAACGCCGCCTGATGGCATTGTTCAGGGTCGGCGCGCTGGAAGGTTTTGGCGGTTATGACCGTGCGGAACTTGCAGCCTGCGGGGCGCTTGCAGCCTATATGGAATTGACCCAGAAAGGCCGGCTGCCATTGTTGCGCCCGCCATCGCGCCAGCAACAAAGTGGCATCATGGCGATTGATGCCGCGACCCGGCGCAATCTGGAACTGAATGTCACCCTGAACGGCGCGCGCAAGGGCAGTCTGTTATCCGTCATTGACCGCACCGTCACGGGCGCGGGCGCGCGCCTGCTGGCGGCGCGGCTGAATGCGCCGCTGACGGATGCGCACGCCATCCGGCGCCGTCAGGACATGGTGCAATATTTTTATGATGACCGGGATCTGTGCGATGCGCTGCGCACTGAACTGCGCCGCACACCCGATCTGGAACGCGCGCTGGCGCGGCTGTCGGTGGGGCGCGGCGGTCCGCGCGATCTGCTCGCGGTGCGCGATGCGCTGGCGGTTGCGGCCAGCCTGAAACTGCGTCTGCAGCAGGCGTCGCACCCGCTGGGCGGTTTGCCAGAAGACCTTGCGGCGCTGCTGGATAATCTGGGCCATCAGGAAATTCTGATTGCGCGCCTGAGCGAGGCGATCAAACCCGAACCGCCGCTGCTGACCAGTGACGGCGGATTTATTGCACAGGGCTATCATCCGGGACTGGATGAATTGCGCGCGCTGGCCAGCGAAAGCAAGCGGGTGATTGCATCGCTTGAGGAAAAATACCGGCGCCAGAGCGGCATTGATCGCCTGAAGGTAAAACATAACCGGGTGCTGGGCTATTTTCTGGAAACAGGTCTGGCGCAGGGCGATAAAATGCTGCGCGCGCCGTTGAATGAAACATTCATTCACCGCCAGACCATGGCCAGCAATGCGCGGTTCAGCACGGTGGAACTGGGCGAGCTGGAACGCAAGATCGATCAGGCCGGAAATCAGGCGCTGGGCATCGAACTGGCGCTGTGGGAAGATTTATTGGGCGAAGTGATGGGGCGCGGTGCGGCAATATTGTGTGTGGCGCGCGCACTGGCGGAACTGGATGTCGCCAGCGCGCTTGCCGATCTGGCGCATCGGGAACGTCAGGTGCGCCCAAAACTGGACGCCGGCCTGGCGTTTCATATTATTGCCGGGCGTCACCCGGTGGTGGAAGCAGCGCTACAGCAGAATGTGGGCGCATTTGTCGCCAATGATTGTGATCTTAGCGCAGATGGAGACAGCCGCCGCCTGTGGCTGGTGACCGGGCCGAATATGGCGGGCAAATCAACATTTCTGCGCCAGAATGCCCTGATCGCCATTCTGGCGCAGATGGGCGCATTCGTTCCGGCGCAATCGGCCCATATCGGCATTGTTGACCGGCTGTTCAGCCGGGTGGGCGCGGCCGACGATCTGGCGCGCGGGCGGTCCACCTTCATGGTGGAAATGGTGGAAACGGCGGCCATTCTTAATCAGGCAACAGCACGATCGCTGGTCATTCTGGACGAAATCGGCCGCGGCACGGCAACCTATGACGGGCTGTCTATCGCCTGGGCGGCGCTGGAGCATCTGCATGAGAGCAACCGCTGCCGGGCGCTGTTCGCCACGCATTATCATGAACTGACGGCGCTCGGCGCAGTATTGCCGGGCATGGCCAATGTCACCATGCGGGTGCGCGAATGGCGCGGCGATGTGATTTTCCTGCACGAAGTCGTGCCGGGGGCGGCGGACCGGTCCTATGGCATACAGGTGGCGAAACTTGCGGGCCTGCCCGCCCCGGTGATCGCCCGCGCGCAGGCCGTTCTGGCGCAACTGGAAAGCCAGGCGGCAATAGGCCGGGGCGCGCAGATGATAGACGCCCCGCCCCTGTTCAATGCCCCGCCCACGCCAATGGAGGAAACCCCGAACGCCAGGCTGATCACGGCCTTGCGGGCCATAAATCCCGACGAACTGCCGCCAAAAGATGCTTTACAATTGATTTACCAATTACGAGCTTTTTTAGACTAAACAGTAAGCTGATTGTCATTATTTCCGGATATACCGCCCTTATGCCCGACAGCACCGCGCCAGAAGCGCTGAAACCCGCCCCTGAAATCCTGGTTACGACACATGATGTGCTGGCGGCTGGCCTGCGCGCCATTGGCGCGGATGAAGACGCCAGCGATGCGGATCGCAACCGGCGCCTGGTGGAGCTGTTGAAAGATGCGCGGGCGCGCACACTGGAATCGCTGGACAAGGCTTTGGCTGCAGGCGCCGGCGGGCTTCAGGCCATTCAGGCGCTGTCGGCCTGCCAGGACAACATCATCTCGGCGCTGTTTGATTACGCCATCCGCTGGGTCAGCCGGGCGACCAATCCCACCAGCGGGGAACGTCTGAGCGTCGCAGCGGTGGGAGGCTATGGACGGGGCGGGCTGGCGCCGCAATCGGATATCGATCTTCTTTTCCTGCTGCCCTATAAGCAAACGCCCTGGGGCGAAAGCGTGGTTGAATTCATGCTCTATGTGCTCTGGGATCTGGGCCTGAAGGTCGGTCACGCCACACGCTCCGTCGATGAATGCATCCGTCTTTCCAAAGGCGACACAACCATCCGCACGGCGCTGCTGGAAAGCCGGTGCATATGCGGCGATCAGGAATTATTCATTGATCTGAAAAAACGCTATAGCGCCGATATCGCCGCCGACACTTCATCCAACTTTATCGACGCCAAACTTGCGGAACGTGATCAGCGCCACATACGCCAGGGCGAGACGCGCTATCTGGTGGAGCCAAATGTCAAGGATGGCAAAGGCGGCCTGCGCGATCTGCACACATTGTACTGGATTGGCAAATATATTTATGGCGCCGAAGACCCGCGCGAGCTGATTGCCAGGGGCGTTCTGACACAGGCCGAATATGACAGTTTTCTGCATGCGGAGGATTTTCTGTCACTGGTGCGATGCCATCTTCACCTGGTCACCGGGCGCCCGGTAGAGCGTTTGTCCTTCGATGTGCAGCAGCCGATTGCCGTTCGCATGGGTTATCACGATCATGACGGCCTGTCGGCGGTCGAGTGGTTCATGAAGGATTATTTCCGCACCGCCAAGGAAGTCGGCGATCTGACCCGCATTTTCTGCGCGCTGCTGGAGGATATTCATCGCAAGCCGGTGGGACTGCGCCGGTTTCTGCCCCGTTTTGGACGTAGCAAACAAAAGGACTTCGAAGCTTTCAAGGCCGAGGGCAGACGCCTTAATGTGGTGCATGATGCGGTCTTCGTCAACGATCCCGTTAATCTGTTACGGCTGTTTCACACAGCCCAGCATAATGATCTGGATATCCACCCCGAGGCACTGCGCCTTGTAACCCGTTCGCTGGGCCTGATAGATGATCATCTGCGTACGGATAAAGAAGCCAACCGGCTTTTCCTGGAAATGCTGTGTTCGCACAAAGACCCGGAAACAACATTACGCCGGTTGAACGAGGCGGGCGTGTTCGGACTTTTCGTGCCGGATTTCGGCCGCGTCGTCGCCATGATGCAGTTCAACATGTATCATCATTACACAGTGGATGAGCACCTTATCCGCGCCATTGGTATTCTGTCGGAGATCGAGGCAGGCACACTGAAGGACGATCATCCGCTGGCCAGCGAAATCATGCGCCGCATCAAAAAGCGCGAGGTGGTGTATCTGGGCGTATTGCTGCACGATATCGCCAAGGGGCGGCCTGATGACCATTCGCATGCAGGCGCCGCGGTGGCGCGCCAGTTATGCCCGCGCCTTGGACTGTCTGACAGCGATACGGAACTGGTGGCGTGGCTGGTGGAAAATCATCTGCTGATGAGCGACGTGGCGCAGAAGCGGGACATTTCCGACCCCAGAACTATTGTAAAATTTGTTGAGGAAATCAAAACACAGGAGCGATTGCGCCTGATGCTGGTGTTGACCGTGGTCGATATTCGCGCCGTCGGTCCCAATGTCTGGAACAGCTGGAAGGGACAATTGCTGCGCCAGTTGAAAGAAGAGGCGGAAAGCCTGCTTTCGGGCGGGCACAGCACCGCTGGACGGGGCGAGAGGATTTCCGCTGCAAAACAAAAATTGTCCGAACGTCTCGCGGATTTGGATCCGGCGCAGCGCGAACGCATCATGGCCATGCATTATCCGCCCTATTGGCTTGCGGGGGACGTGGACCTGCATGAAAAGCACGCAAGATTTATTGTTGAGTCCTGGGCCAAGAGCGGCGCGCCCTTTCATATGAAATGTGAAGTGCATGAAGCGCGCGGCGTCACAGAAGTGACCTTATACGCGCCTGATCATGCCGGGCTTTTTGCCCGGGTCGCCGGTGCGTTCTCATCAATTGGCGCCAACATCGTGGATGCTAAAATATTCACCACCTCTGATGGCATGGCGCTGGACATGTTTCTGGTGCAAAATACTGAAGGCGGCGCGCTGGCGGAGCAGAAAAAGCTTGAACGGCTATCCGAGATTTTGCGCAAAACCCTGGAGGGCGGACATCGTCCGCATATCGTGCTGGCGGGAAAACGCAAACTGCCAAAGCGCGAGGAAGCCTTTACGGTCTCCAGCCAGATCATGTTCGACAATGATGCATCCAACACCACGACCATGATCGAGGTCACGGCGCGGGACCGTCCGGGACTGTTGCATGATTTGACCTGGGCGCTGTTTGAAAACGGCGTTTCGATAAACTCGGCGCACATCACGACCTATGGCGAAGAAGCCATCGACACATTCTATGTGCGTGATGCGTTCGGCCTAAAAATTACCGGAGAGGAAAAGCTCCGGCGCATCCGCAATGTGCTTCTGGAAGTGCTGGACGGAAAATCCGAAGACGCCGCCGCCAAATCAGCATAGAGCAGCCTGCGATCAGGCGAAACTGAAAGCAGCGGCTTTTTCAAATCCTGGCAAGACCGGGGCGCTGATATCGCGCACCGTGCGCCCGGCGGCGCTGTCATCATCGCCTAGATAAAGGCGCGCCCGGCCGACGCCATTTTCATATTCCACACAGGCCAAACGGCCCCCCTGACGCAACTGGCTGATCAGGGGCGTAATGCCTGTTTGCACCGCGCCATTTACGATGATCACGTCATAGGGCGCCTGTTTCGCACAGCCCGCCGGCAAATCACCCGTGATCATGGCGAAATTATCAATACCGGCGTCATTCAATTTATCCGAGGCGGATGCGGCCAGGGCCGGATCGCTCTCAAGGCCGATAACAGTCCCCGCAAGCCTTGCCGCCAATGCCGCAAGATAACCATCGCCCGCCCCAACAATCAGCACGACGTCCCCGGGGGCAATTTCAGCGGCCTGCAACAAAACCGCAAGACAAAGGGGGGCCATCATGTAACGGTCAGCCGCAATCCGCAGCATGGTTTCGCCATAAGCAAGCGCCTGGGCGTCTTTTGGCGCGAAGACTTCGCGCGGAACGGCGCCGAAAGCAGCAAGCAGCCGGGCATCGAGTATGGCTGCGGGACGAAGCTGGTTTTCCACCATATTGCGGCGGGCTGTCGTAAAATCAATCAAGGGATCCCCCAGTTCTGTGTGGCTGCCTCCGGCTTATAATCTCACTGGCGGCATATGACAATGTTTGCGCAAGCAGACATGCTATGATACCACCCCTGTGTGCTGACAGCCATACTTGCTGGGCTGGCGCTGGTGACGTGGCGGAATGGTTACGCAGCGGATTGCAAATCCGTCTATCCCGGTTCGATTCCGGGCGTCACCTCCAGCCAGCCATCCCGTCAGATAGGCTTGGGCCAGCCGATCCGGATCAGTTCGGACTGCGGCGCACCGGATTCATACAGGGCGATTAATTCTTCCGGGTCAAATTCCACCCCGATAGGGTTTGCGGCAAAATCCGGACGCTTGAACCAGCCCCGCAACTCTTCGGCGCTTGAAAAATTTTCCACCTGCAGCTCTACCCGGGTGCCGTCCGGATCCTGATAATAAAGCGATGTGGTCAAACCGTGATTGACCGGCCATACCGGCAGAATTCCCAGTTTTTTCAGGCGCGCATAGGTATTCAGCAGCGTTCCAATATCCGGCAGGGTATAAGCCAGATGGTCCACGCCCGCATGTTTGGCGTCCCGCGCCGCCAATTTAGGGCGATTGATAAAAGCAAGCCGGTGATGTTCCTCATCAAAAGTCAGGAAACTCAGCATGGGATCGCCCGCCACCACATGGGCGTTCAACACCTGGCTGTACCAGTTGATCATCTGTTCATAATTCGGGGTGGCGAATACCGCATGGGCAAAAAGTCGTGGGGAGACCGCGGGTAAGTCCGCATCGACCTTGCGCTGTTTGGGGGTAGCTGTCATTCGTTCCTCCTGTGTCACGCTGCGTACACAGGCTAGAACAGAATTCAGCCAGAAAAAACCAGATGATTCCGGTTAGCCAGAAAAATGCCGATTACCGGACATACCGGGACCGGCGCATCGCCCACATGCCCGGTAGCGCACAAATCATCAAGCCAAGGGCGCCGGGGGCGGGCACTTCGTGCGCCACCTGATCGATGCCGCTTAATTGAGGCAATTTCGGGGGCAGGTCTGACTGCGGTGCGTCCCCGCCCATATTGCCGCCGTTTGGATCTGCGACAGGCTCTTCACTGCCGGGCTCCTCATTGGGGGGCGAAAATTGACTGGTTTCGAAGAACGGGTCAGGCTCGGTCTCGTCCGCTGGGTCCACATTTTGGCTCGGGCCGGGTCCCCGCAAGTCTGGGCCAGGTGTGTTTGCCCCTGAATCGCCTGGAGAATCAAAAGCTGGAAAGTTCGATCCAAGGTCCGCGACACGATCTGGGCCGCCCCCGCCCAGGCCGTCATCCTCAAAATTCGTGACGAAAGGCGCATCGCCGGGAAATGTTTGGTCATCCGCTGCGCCCTGAAACGCGCGGCTGCCTGGCGCGTTGAAGCTGTATGCGCCATCACGATTTCCGTGTCCGCCAGACTGGCTGCGGCCGCCGGCAGCATCCGCGCCCCCATACTGACCCTGTTGGTCTGAGGAAGCGAAGCCGCTAAAATTTTCGGCCTGATACAGCGGTTCATTGCCCGTCAAACCATCCGCCCCGCCAGACCCCGCCCTGTCACCCGGAATAAATTCGTGATCTTCTCCGGAGGGCAAAGGTCCCGTATCGCCCTGATTTTTTTGATCAATGGGATCTGTCAATTGTGCATGACGGCCATCACCAGACCCGGCTGCCGCGTCATCGGAAACCACGTAACCAGGGGGTGTCCCGTTAGACGGACCAGAGCCAATATTCGGGGCAACCAGGGTTACGCCAAGCGCAAACGCCCCGATCGAGCCTAGTCCTGTTGCCAACCCCGAGACCAGTGATTTGGAACCCAAGCGGCGCGACGATCCTCTGCGCGACCAGACGGTCATAATCTCACATCCCCTTCAGATGGACGAATTTCTCATACACCTCAGCTTGCTATTAACTAAGCAACATATACTAGTTATAATATACTAAATTTGTAAAAATAAAAGTGATGATCATCACGCTTTGCAAAGAATTATTACGTGAAGCAATATACAAAAATGATCTCAATCATTCGTTAAGAGGGGTGAAAATGACGCTTGGTTCGGGAAGATTCGCGTATAGCCAGGGATTACAACCCCTTGGAAATGGCGCCTATGCCTGGCTACAGCCGGATGGCTCATGGGGCTGGAGCAATGCCGGACTGATTTGCGACAGCGGGCAGTCTCTATTGGTGGACACGCTGTTCGATGTGCCGCTGACCGAGATGATGCTGGCGGCGATGCGCCGGGCCGAACCGGCGGCGGTCCGTATCAATACCCTGGTCAACACCCACGCCAATGGCGATCATTATAACGGCAATGAATGCGCCGAAGGGGCCCAGATCATCGCCTCGCGCGCATGTGCGGAGCAGATGGCCGCTGATCCGCCCTCGCGGCTTGCGGCAATGAAGGCCAATGCGGCATCCATGGGGCTTCCCGGAAAGTTTTTTGCGGAAGTATTTGCGCCATTTGATTTTGCTGGTGTGAGCCTGACATTGCCGACACGCATATTTGATAAGGAATTATCAGTGCAGGTTGGCGCCAAGCGCGTTGAACTGATCAATGTCGGGCCCGCCCATACGGCGGGAGATACGCTGGTTCATGTGCCTGCAGACAAATTGCTGTTCACCGGCGATATTCTGTTTATTGATGGCGCACCCATCATGTGGGAAGGCCCGATCGGCAACTGGATTGGCGCCTGTGACCGCATGCTGGCGATGGATGTGGAAATCATTGTGCCGGGGCATGGCCCGGTCACGGACAAAAATGGGGTGCGGGCTGTTAAATCCTATCTGGAATATATTACCCGGGAGGCACGGCAACGCTATGATGCGGGCCTCAGCGCCACCGATGCGGCGCATGACATTGCGCTGGGCGATTATGCAAGCTGGGGTGACGCCGAACGCATTGTCGTCAATGTCGCATCACTCTATCGCGAATTTTCCGGCGACGCTTCGCCGCCCAATGTGCTGGAGCTGTTTGGCCTGATGGCGGAACTATATTACGCGCGCAAGAAACGCACGGGGTAATACCCACGGCCCGAACGGGTCAGCAATGCCTCATTGGGTTACGTGCGCCTCGACGATCCGTTCCGGCGGAAACTGTAAAATCGCAATCGTTCCATGCGGATCGCCACTTTTAAGCTCCAGTTTCGTATCATGAAGTTCGGCCAGACCGAGTGTGATTGAAAGACCAAGTCCCGCCCCGCCCTTGCCTGCCGTGTCGGCGCCATGACCTGTCTCAAAGGGCAACAGGACAAGCTCCAGATCTTCCGGGGCGATGCCAGGACCCTGATCGTGAATTTCAATACGAAAACCTTTGGGGTCAACTTCCGCCGTCACACGCACCGCTGCCTTGCCGGGAGAGAACTTCACGGCGTTGGACAGCAGATTGGCCAGCATCCGCCGCAGCGCAGATGGATCTGCATGCAGTCCTGGCAATTCCGGGTCCAGCCGCTTTTCAATGCGTATCTGTCTGGTTGCGGCATTTTGCGCCTCCCCCTCCACCACCTCTTCGATCAGTCGGCGGACATCCACATTCTCTTCGCGCAATGTATATTCCGCCTGCTCCAGTTGTGCTTCCTCCAGAACGGCTTCAAGAATCCGGAACAGATTACTACCGCTATCATGTATATCGTCGCCATATTGCTGATAGGCAGGGTTTCCGACAGGGCCATGGATTTGCTGTCTTATCAGGTCGGAAAAGCCGAGTATCGCATTCAATGGCGTACGGAGTTCATGGCTCATCTGGGACAAAAACCGGGTTTTGGCTATATTGGATACTTCCGCCCTGAGTTTTTCCTTTTCCAGTTCCCGCATACTGTCTCTCAATTGTTCGTTTCTGCGCGCCAGTTCCCTGGTCCGGCGCGCGACCTCCTGTTCCAGCGTTTCATGGCTCTGTCGCAGGCGCAATTCCCATCTTTGACGCATTGAAGCCAGCACCGCAGCGGCAGCAAGCAGCACTATGCCCGTAGCGCGGTTAGTAACCAACATCTGTGAAATATCAGTCTCAAAGAAGAGGTTGCCCAGGAAGAGCGCCGAACAGGCGGCAAACCAGCAAGCCGGCGCCGCCCGCGCATGCATCCAGCCCGAGAGGGCCACGCTAAAGAGATAGGGAAATCCGGCTATGGCGTACCCGGCTGGCAGATATATATCGGTAACAAATGTAGCGGCGGCGATGGCGGACGCCAGTATAAAAGCGGCCCGGTTGGTCAACCGGCTTGCATGTACTGACGCTGCGGATGGCGCGCCCGCATTCATCTGTTTCCCTCTCAGAACGGCGCGGTTACGAGGCAGCCCAATTTACTGTTGCTTCAAGAGTGAATCTCTGAAGCGGCCACGTTCCGCCCGATATCCCTTACCTAGTAAAGGCTACACTCACTGATTGAAGTCGCGCAATATATTTATATGCGCGGCCAAATATTATGCGCAGCGGCCCAATCCCCAGTGGCAATCCAGCTATTCAGCGGCTGGCCGCCACTTTTCGCGCATGGTGACAAATTCTTCCGCCGCCGTGGGATGCACCGCCATGGTGGCGTCGAAATCCGCCTTGGTTGCGCCCATTTTGATGGCGACGCCAAGACTTTGAATGATTTCACCCGCGTCGGCGCCCAGAATATGGCAACCCAAAACCCTGTCCGTATCCGCATCGACAATCAGCTTCATCAGCATGCGTTCATCCCGGCCCGACAAAGTATGTTTCATCGGCCGGAAATCGGCTTTGTAAATGTCGATATTTTTATAATGCTGGCGGGCAGCCTCTTCGGTCAGTCCGCAGACGCCGATGCTGGGCTGGCTGAACACGGCGGTCGGGATCAGTGCATGATCAACAGGCAGTGGCTTGCCGCCATACACCGTGGACACAAAACACATGGCCTCGTGAATAGCGACGGGTGTTAGGTTCACCCGGTCCGTCACATCACCCAGCGCCCAGATATTCTCCACATTGGTGTGCGAATATTCATCGACGGCGATCGCGCCCTGCGCGTTCACGGCAACGCCCGCTGCATCCAGTCCCAGACCGGCAATATTGGGTTTGCGCCCGGTGGCGTACATGACGCAATCACTTTCGATCAATGCGCCGTCTTCGAGCGTCACCACAAGACTATCGCCGTGTTTTTCGATACGGCCCGGATTGGCGTTCAACCTGACTTCCAGACCTTTTTTAGCCATTTCCCTGCGCAACATAGCGCGGATATCCATATCGAACCCGCGCAAAATTTCTGCCCCGCGATAGACCAGTTTTGTTTCAACCCCAAGCCCATGAAAAATGCCGGCAAACTCCACGGCGATATAGCCGCCGCCCACCACCAGCACACGGCGCGGCAATTGCGCCAGATGAAACGCCTCGTTTGAGGTGATGGCGTGCTCGATGCCGGGAATTTCCGGCAGGCTGGGCCAGCCGCCGGTGGCGATCAGGATTTTATCCGCTGTAACGGTGCGATTTTCCGTAGACAGATAAATTGTATGCGCATCGCGCAATTCCGCCCGCGAATGAATAATATCCGCGCCCGCATTGTTCAGCCCGCGTTCATACAGGGCGCTGAGCCGCGCAATCTCCTTGTCCTTGTTGGCGATCAGTGTTGGCCAGTCGAAGCGGCGTTCGCCGACCTGCCAGCCAAAACCGGCGGCGTCTTCAAAATCCTCACTGAAATGGCTG
>Ga0209851_1000256_pt1 | contig 11193 bp, 10 predicted proteins | sample GWRWT4_14Oct14_FD_187195 | JGI IMG/M metagenome (GOLD analysis project Ga0209851, IMG submission 187195) | Sand microcosm microbial communities from a hyporheic zone in Columbia River, Washington, USA - GW-RW T4_14-Oct-14 (SPAdes) (version 2) | ecosystem: Engineered > Artificial ecosystem > Sand... | reverse complement strand
CGAGCTGGGATTGCATGTGCACGGCCTGCGTCAGACCCGTGCCGGGGATGCGCAGCGCGTGCAGGGCAATATCACCCTCGTCGAGACTGGGAATGAACTCACTGCCCATGCGCGTTGCCAGCATTGCACTCACGGCGACCAGCGTGATCGCGCTCATCACCACGATGCCTGGCCAGCGCATGGCGGCGCGCAGTGCCGGTTCATACCCGCGCCGCAAGCCACGCATCACGGCATTTTCGTGCGCCGCCACCCGTCCACGCATCAGGATCGCCACGGCAGCGGGCACGAAGGTGACACTGAGAATCAGGGCGCCGGTCAAGGCCAGCGCCACTGTGAAGGCCATGGGGTGGAACATCTTTCCCTCGACCCCTGACAGCGCAAAAATCGGCAGGTAGACGATCAGAATGATGATCATGCCGAACAGGCTGGGCCGGACGACCTCGGTCGTCGCATCACGCACCACTTCCAGCCGCTCGCGCAACGGCAACGGGCCGCCGCGAATGCCTTGTTCGCCCGCCAGTCGGCGCAGGCAGTTCTCGACGATGATGACGGCGCCATCGACGATCAGGCCAAAGTCCAGGGCACCCAGGCTCATCAGATTGCCGCTGACACGGTTACCAACCATCCCCGTGATGGTGAACAACAGCGCCAGCGGAATGACCATGGCCGTGATCAGTGCGGCCCGCAGGTTGCCCAGCAGGACAAACAGCACCGCAATGACCAGGGCCGCGCCCTCGAACAAATTGGTGCGCACCGTCTCAAGGGTCTTGTCCACCAGGTGAGTGCGGTCGTACACCGCCTCCAGAGTCAACCCCGTGGGCAGGGAACGGTTGATTTCGGCCAGCTTTGCCGCGGCGGCCTTGGCGACTTCACGGCTGTTCTCGCCCACCAGCATGAGCACGGTCCCCAGCACCACCTCATCGCCGTTCATGGTGGCCGCGCCGGTGCGCAGGTCTTCGCCCAAAGCGACTTCCGCCACATCGGCAACCGTCACGGGCACGCCGTCGCGGCTGGCGATGGGAATGCGGCGCAGATCGTCCAGCCCGCTGACCTGCCCCGACACCCGCACCAGGTACTGGCTGCCGAAACGCTCGATGTAACCCGCACCCACGTTGGCATTGTTGCGGATCAGCGCCGAGGTCAGATCCGACAGTGTGAGCCCGAAGGCCAGCAGCGAGGCGGGTTGTGGCGAGATCACAAGCTGACGCTCGTGGCCGCCGATCAGGTTGACCTCGGTGACGCCAGGCACCCGCGCGAGCTGGGGCCGCACAATCCAGTTCATCACCGTCCGCAGATCCGTCTCGTCGTAGGGCTCCCCTTGATTGATACCGCGCTCGATGCGCGCGTCGGGCTTGCGACTGAGCACGAACATGAGCACCTCGCCCAGCCCGGTCGCAATCGGACCCAATGACGGTTCGACATCCGGAGGCAACTGGCTCCGAGCCTCCTGCAAGCGTTCCGCGACACGCTGGCGCGCGAAATAGATGTCGGTGCCGTCCTCGAACACCACGGTCACCTGGGACAGGCCATAGCGCGAGATCGAGCGCGTATAGGACAGATGGGGCAAGCCCGCCATCCCGTTTTCGATCAGATAGGTGATGCGCTGCTCGGTTTCCAGGGGCGAATACCCGGGCGCTTCGGTATTGATCTGCACCTGAACATTGGTGATGTCCGGCACCGCGTCGATGGGCAGGCGCAGGGCGCTATAGACGCCCAGGGCGCCCATGGCGGCAACCAGCACCAACACCAGCCAGCGGCCCCGCACCGCCATTTCGATCACATGACCCAGCATGGCAATTCCTCAGTGATCGTGACTGGCGCCGGACTTTTCGATGTCGGCCTTGATGAGATAGCTGTTGTGGGTTACATAGCGGGTCCCGGGGGCAAGCCCCCCCAGCACCTCGACCCATTCGGCGTCGCGGCGCCCCAGCTCCAGCATGCGGACTTCATAGGTGTCGTCCACCTGGGCGAAGACGACGGTGAAATCCCGGAATTGCTGAAGTGCGGATTGCGGCACCGCCAGCGCCACCGGCGTTTCGGCGACGGTCACCCGTCCTTCGACGAACTGGCCGGGTGTCCACACCCCATCGCCGTTATCCAGGACAACCCGGGCCGTCACGCTCTGCGCGGCGCGATTGGCCAGCGGCGAAAAATAGCTGATCGTGCCCTGTGCCGCAGTCCCGCCCTCGGACATTACCGTCACAGGCTGGCCTTCCCGCAGCCGTTGGCGGTCCCCCGGGAAGACGCTGAACTCCGCCCAGACCCGGGAGAAATCGGCAATCTCAAACACCGCCTCGTCGTTGGTCTGTTCTCCTGCACCGACGTGACGCTGCGTCACCACGCCGGTGATGGGCGCTGTTAACGCATAGGTTTGCAGGCTGTCGTTGGACTCCACCGTGGCCAGGACCTCCCCCGCACGAATGGGATCGCCCACCTGTCGGGCCAGGCTGCGCACCACGCCAGGAAAGCGCGCCTTGACAGTGCGGATGCGGCTGGCATCGGGAACGATCACCCCGTACACGCGGGTCCATTCGGTGATGACGCCGGGGCCTGCCGTTGCGGTTGCGACGCCGGCCTCCTGGGCCATGGCGGGATCGATGGTGGTGCGGCCTTCATGGGAGGCATAGGCCCATTTCTGGGTCTGTTCCGCGTAAGTCGCCGTGACGGTCACGTCAAAGGAATGCGGTTCCTCGACAGTTTGATCGCCACGCAGGAAATCGCCCTGTGGCGCAAAGCCAATGTGATCCACGGAGCCGCCCAAGCGACCCAGTTCGACCGCCAGCGCGACCTGCGCCGGATCAACAGCCACCGCACCAGCGGTCACCCAGGCCCGGTATTCCGGGGGAACGCCGGATTCAAAAATTGCCAATTCGATGGAAAACGCCGTGCCCTCGAGCAGCCGTCCGCCATGCGGCCCCTTTGCCACGCTGTCTCCGAGCGGTTCTTCCTGGGATTCTGGCGCCTCATCCGGCGAGCGCTCATTTCCGCATCCCGCCAAGAGCAACACAGCGCTCAGCAGTGCGGGCAACACCGCCGCAAGCCATCTTTTCAACAATTGATTCATGATGTTCCTCACTGCGACAGGGCGAGCGGTTCAGCCGTCAGGCGCTCGATTTCGACCTGGTAGAGATGGGCGCTGGCGGAGGCCTCGATGAGCGCGCGGTTGAGGCTTGCGCGTTCGCGCTGGGCGTCCACCCATTCCAGATAGCTGTAACGCCCGCGCCGAAAGGCATATTCGGTCGCCTGCAACGCGGCTTCCATTTCCGGCAACACGTCCAAACGCAACATCTCCACCTCGGCAACGGCGTGCTGCAGTTCCTGATGCAACGCAAACAACTGCGCCTGCACTTTGACCCGATGGGCATGCGCCATAACGTCGGTCTGCCCACGCAGCGCGTCGGCCTGGACAATCTCGCCCTGCGCGCGCGACCGCCCCAACAGCGGCATCTCCACGCTCATCACGAGCGCCTGATCCTGCGTTTCCTGCAAGCGTCTAACCCCGGCACTGACGGTCAGGTCCGCCCGAGAACGGGTTTGGGCCAGCCGGATTTCGGCATCCCGCAGTCGCGCTTGCGAGGCATACCGCAGCGCATCCGGATTGCGCTCCAGACGTGCAAGCAAATCGTCGAAGCGCCCTATGTCGGGCAGGCGATAGAGATCAGCCTCCACGCGACCAAAATCGGGTTCCGTATCGCCCCACATCGCCGCAAGCTGGCGACGCGAGGCGTGCAGCTCATGCTCGGCGTGCTCCTCGTCCAGCCGGGCGCGCGCCAGACTGATCCGAGCGCGGTTCACCTCAACCTCCGGAACCCGGGCGGCGGCAAAACGTTGCTCGGATGCTTCCAGTGTCGCCTGTGCCAGCTCCGTGGTGCGGCGCACCAGCCCTTGCTGCTGCTGATCGGCGGCGACATGGATCAGGCGCCGGGCGACTTCAGCCAGGACATCGAGTTGCGCCGCCTCGCGTTCGATTTCGATTACGCCCCGCGCCGCGCCACTGGCCTCCAGTCGCCGCTGCCGCTTGCCGCCCAATTCGATGGCCCGGGATAGCGCAAAGCTCGCTTCCGCCACATCCGCGCCGCGCGCCGCTCCGGTCCCGGCGACGTTTTCCACCTCCGCGCGCAAGCTGAGGGGTGGCGACAAGGCGGCTGTAAGCGCCTGCCCGTCCTGTGCCCGCAGGCGAAACTCAAAGCCCTTGAGATCCGGATTGCGCGCCAGGGCCTTGGCAACTGCCTGGGGCAAGGTGAGCGGCGGCAAATCCGGGTCTTCAGGCATCGCGGCGTAGAGCGTCAGCGCCATGAACCAGCACGCCACACCGAATGCGCGCGCCAAATGAGTCGACATGAATCCGCTCCCAGGAAAATGAATATCGATGTCGCGCCAAAATCGCGGCACGATGCCGCCTCGGGCGCAACCCAGGTCAGGAATGGGGGGGATTCAAAGGGGCGGAGCGCGCAGCGGCGGTCGCCAATAACGTGAGGGTGAACGAGGAGAACTCAGGCATCGCAGCGGCGCCGGAATCGCTGCGGCAGAGCGCCACAGCAGGACCCAGAGCATCATCGCCAAGGCAAGCACGGGAAGGTCGGAATGAAACGACTTGGGCGGCGATTTGCTGAGCGGATCGATATCCAGATCATCATGGGCGGCGTCATTGCCGTGAAGATCGGCATGATCGCCATCCAGCACATGCACGGATATCGGCGGTTCCTGCCCATCGAAACAAACATGCAGATGCGTGCCGGCGCTGCTGACAAACAACAGCGCCAGCGCGGAGAAAAACACGATCCAGGGTCTGCTCACCGACATGGCGCGAGCATAGCAGGCGGCTTCATCATCGGCCAGAATGAGGTCACGAGGCGCCAGGACTGACACTGGGTTGTCCTGCTGAGGAGAGCGTGCCAGTTTCATCGCCCAATCCGTGCACCATGGCCACCGCCCGGAACAGGGCGCGGCGCTTGTTGAGGGTTTCTTCCCATTCGGCAGCCGGATCGGAATCGGCGACAATGCCGCCGCCCGCCTGCAGGTGGAGCTGGCCGTTCTTGATGACGGCGGTGCGGATGGCGATGGCGGTGTCCATGTTGCCATTCCAGCCGATGTAGCCCACCGCGCCGCCATAGATGCCGCGCTTGACCGGCTCCAGTTCGTCGATGATTTCCATCGCCCGCACCTTGGGGGCGCCGCTCAAGGTGCCGGCGGGAAACGTGGCGCGCAGGGCATCCAGGGGGCCCAAGCCCGGCGACAACTGGCCTTGCACATTGGAGACGATGTGCATGACCTGCGAATAGCGCTCGATCACCATCTGCTCGGTTACCACCACGCTGCCGACCTCGCACACCCGGCCCACATCGTTGCGACCCAGATCGATCAGCATCAGGTGCTCGGCACGTTCCTTGGGATCGGCCAGCAATTCAGCTTCCAGCGCCAGATCCTCGGCCAGATCCCGCCCGCGTGGCCGGGTCCCCGCGATGGGGCGCACGGTGAGAATACCGTCCTCCAGGCGCGCCAGCACCTCGGGGGAAGCGCCCACCACCTGGAAATCGCCCAGATCCAGATGGAACAAATACGGCGAGGGATTCAGGCAACGCAGGGCGCGATACAGATCAAGGGCATGCTCGTGATAGGCCACCGACATGCGCTGCGAAGGCACCACCTGCATCACATCGCCTTCGAGGATGTAGGACTGGATGCGCCGCACCGCCGCTTCGTAACCCTCGCGGCTAAAGCTGGCACGAAAGACGTCGTGACCACCGGCCGTGGTGGCAAGGGGCGTGAGCTGGCGGGTCGGCGGCAAGGGATCGGCCAGTCGGGCGACCAGTTCGTCCAGCCGAGCCTCGCCACGAGCCAGATCCTGCGTGTCGCTGGGATCGGCCAGCACGATCACCGTCAGCTCGCCGCTCAGGTTATCGAAGGCCAGCACTTCCTCGGACACCATCAGCAGGATATCCGGCGTGCCCAGCGGATCGGGTTTCGCAAGACGCTGCCCCAGCCGCGGCTCGATGTAGCGCACCGATTCATAGCCGAAGTAGCCCACCAGGCCGCCGGTGAATCGGGGCAAACCGGGCAACGGCGCCACCCGGAAACGGTGCTGGAAATCCTCGATCCAAGCCAGGGGATCGGTGCAGTCGGGATGGGACTCCACCACCTGGCCATCGATTTCCCGTTGCAGGTGATTGCCGCGTACCCGAATCACACTGCGGGCGGGCAGGCCAATGAAGGAATAACGCCCCCAGCGCTCGCCGCCCTGCACCGATTCCAGCAGGTAGCTATACGGCCCGCGAGCCAGCTTGAGGTAGATCGACAAGGGGGTGTCAAGGTCGGCGAGGACGCGGCGCACGAGCGGTACGCGGTCATAGCCTAATGCGGCCTGCTGGGAAAAATCGGCGGTGATCATGCAAACCCCGGCGTGGGATGGGAACACAAGGAACGCGACGCGGATCGGTCCCGCGATGGCCGTCAGGCCAAGCAGCATGCCCCGCGCCATCGGCCGCGGGTGGCATTATACGGTTCCTGCAATGTGTTCCCCATCATCTGCTCAGCCGGTTCAGGCAGTCCATCAGATCAGCCATGCGGTCGATCACCGCAGCGGCCCCGACCTGTCGCAGGTCGAGGCCATGGTTATATCCATAACTCACGGCGATGACAAGACAGCCGGCCGCCTGCCCGGCGCGGATGTCATTCAGTGAGTCTCCCACCATCGCGGTGGCCGTTGCCGTGACCTCCAGCGCGGCCATGGCGTGAACCAGGGGGGCGGGATCGGGTTTGCGTTGCGGCAGACTGTCCCCACCGACGCAGACCTCGAAACAATCCAGCACACCCAGATGTTCCAGTAGTGGCGCCACGAAACGCGCTGGCTTGTTGGTTACCACCCCAAGCCGATAGCCTGCTCCATGGAGCCCGCGCAGGGTCTCGGCAACGCCCGGATACAGTTGGCTGCGCAAACACAACTGGGCTTCATAGGCGGCCATGAACGGTCCCCAGGCCCGGTCAACCTGGGCGGGATCCTCATGGCCCACCATGCTGCGACCCAAGGCGCGTGCCAACAGCAGTCGCGCGCCATCACCCACATAGCCCCGGACCTCCTCCTCGCTCAGCGGGGCACGCCCCAACCCGGCCAAGGCCTGATTCACAGCAGCGCACAGATCAGGGACGCTGTCGACGAGCGTGCCATCCAGATCGAACAGCACCGCCCGCCGCATGGCATTCACCGAGCCGAGGTCTCGGCCAGTCGCTCGCGCATCGCCTGGATGACGGCGCGGTAGTCCGGTGCGCCAAAGATGGCCGAGCCGGCGACGAAGGTATCGGCACCGGCCCGGGCCACCTCGGCGATGTTGTCCACCTTGATGCCGCCGTCCACTTCCAGGCGGATGGACCGGCCGCTGTCCTCGATGCGCTGGCGCACCGCGGCAATCTTCTCCAGCGCACCCTTGATGAAGCGCTGCCCGCCAAACCCCGGATTCACCGACATGATCAGCACCAGATCCAGCTTGTCCAGCACGTGATCCAGATGATGCAGCGGCGTGGCGGGATTGAAGACCAGGCCCGCCTGGCAGCCGTTGTCATGAATCAACTGCAAGCTGCGATCCACATGCTCGCTGGCTTCGGGATGAAAGCTGATCAAGCTCGCGCCCGCTTCGGCGAAATCGCCAATTAACCGATCCACCGGCTTCACCATCAGATGCACATCGATGGGCGCCGTGACGCCATGTTGGCGCAAGGCTTCGCACACCAGGGGGCCAATGGTGAGGTTGGGGACGTAATGGTTGTCCATCACATCGAAATGGACCCAATCCGCTCCGGCCGCCAGCACGGCGTCGACTTCCGCGCCCAGGCAGGCGAAATTGGCGGAGAGTATGGAGGGGGCGATGATGAATTCGCGCGACAAGGGCATGCTCCGTTGTGGATCGGGTCAGGGGACGCAGCTTCAGATAATGCCTGATCACTCAGTCTTTTTTCAGCAGATCCCGGATTTCGGTCAGCAATTGTTCCTGCGGCGTCGGACCGGTGGCCTTGGGCGCCAGGCCCAGGCGTTCATTCAGCCGACCCAGCGGCAGCACAACCGCGTAATAAACCACGGCGGCGGTAATCAGAAACGTCACCAGCGCCGTCACAAAATTGCCGTAACTCAAGGCAATTTCGCTGCTCTTGTCCGGGGATGCAACCAACACGATCTTGCCGCCAAATTCGACGCCGCCCGTTGCCAACCGAATCAACGGATTGACAAAGGATTCAGTGAACTTCGAGACCAGATTGCCGAAGGCGGCGCCGATGACGACGCCGACGGAAAGATCCACCACGTTGCCGCGCAGAATGAATTGCCGGAAATTCCCCGCCATATCGTTTTCCCCTTATAGCTGATCGGTTTGCCTGGAAGTTGGTTCAACTGATTGCATGGCCACCGGGAGCAGGACCGTCCATGGTCCTGGCGCATCGACTTACTTCATGCCGCCGAAGTAAGTCGCCAGATCAGCCATATCCTGATCGGAGAGCTTGTCGGCATTGGGCTTCATGACGCCAGCCATCGGTGTCTTGCGCTCGCCGGACTTGAATGCCTTGAGCTGGGCCTGGATATAGGCGGCGTCCTTACCCACCAGCGGCGGGAAGGTGCCCATGCCCTTGAAATCCTGGCCATGACAGCTGAAGCATACATACTGCTGTGCCAGCTTCTTGCCGTTTTCCGCATTGCCGGCTGCCATGACGTTTCCCGCCGCGGCCAGGCCCAGCAGGCCGATGGTCAGTTTGCTCCACATCTGCATTGTGCATTTTCCTGTGTATTTGAGGTGATTGCACCGACTCCGCTCCGCGCCCAGACTGGCGGGTAGGGGCATCGATGTGCGGCGCTCATGATTGCGCGGCGAGATGAGAAAGACAACGCCCAGGCAATAGGCGCCCGTGGCATCAGCGGCTATGATGGGCGCCTGATTTCTTGCTTGGTGACGGCTGCCATGCTCCATCCCCCTGAAACCCTTTATGAGAGCCGGCTGGACAGCCTGCCCTTGATCTACCGCGGCAAGGTGCGTGATGTCTATGCCATCGACACCGACCTGCTGCTGATCGTGACCACCGATCGGCTGTCTGCCTTCGATGTGATCCTGCCGGATCCCATTCCGGGCAAGGGCCAGGTGCTCACCACTGTCTCGAATTTCTGGTTTGAGCGCATGGCCGACCTGATTCCCAACCACTTGGTCGATCGGCCGCTGGCAGAGTTCCTCACCGATCCAGCCGAGCGGTCCCAGGTCATGGGACGCGCCATCGTTGCGCGCCGACTGCGTGCACAGCCAGTGGAAGCCATTGCTCGCGGCTATCTGATTGGCTCGGGCTGGAAGGATTACCAGCGCACGGGCGCAATCTGCGGCTTGCCCCTCCCCGCCGGCCTGGCGCAGGCAGCCGAGCTGCCCGAACCCTTGTTCACGCCGTCCACCAAGGCACAGGTGGGCATCCACGATGAAAACATCACCTATGCCGAGGCAGAACAGATTCTCGGTGGCGAACTGGCCGCGCAGATCCGGGAGGTGACCCTCGCGATCTACCGGCGCGCGGCGGCCTTTGCCAAAACCCGCGGCATCCTCATCGCCGACACCAAGTTTGAGTTCGGCTTGGACGAGGCCGGCCGACTGGTCTTGATTGACGAGTTGCTCACCCCTGATTCCTCCCGCTTCTGGCCGGCGGACCAATACCGCCCCGGCATCAGCCCGCCCAGCTTCGATAAGCAGTTTGTACGCGACTACCTTGAAACGCTGGACTGGGACAAGACCGCCCCCGGCCCGAGGCTGCCCGAAACCGTCATCCGACAAACCGCGGAAAAATATCGCGAGGCGCAAAAGCGCCTGATGGGATCCCTATAATCAGCTCACCTACGGAGAGATCGAGATGAAACTCTATTACAGCCCTGGCGCCTGTTCCCTGGCCCCCCATATTGCGCTGCGGGAAGCCGGTCTGCCGTTCACGCTGGAAAAGGTCGACCTCAGAGCCAAGAAAACCGAGCACGGGGCGGACTTTGCCGCCATCAACCCGAAAGGCTACGTTCCCGCCCTGGAACTGGACGATGGCAGCCTGTTGACGGAAGCGGGCGTCATGCTCCAATACATCGCCGACCAAGCGCCCGCATCCGGATTGGCGCCCGCGTTTGGGACGATGGCACGCTATCACCTGATGGAAACGATCCACTTCATCGCCACCGAATTGCATAAGTCTGCGGGCGCCCTGTTCAATCCGGCTGCGCCGCAAGAATGGCGGCAGGTGGTCCACGGCCTGCTTGGACGCCGATTTGGCTTTATCGAAGGTCGGCTGGGCGACAATCCGTATATCGAGGGTGCCCAGTTCACCGTGGCTGATGCCTATCTCTTTACCGTGCTGAGCTGGTCGCGCCCGCTCAAGATCGACTTGACGCCGTGGCCTGGGCTTTCGGCCTATGTCACCCGCATCGGGAGCCGCCCGAAAGTCATCGAAACACTCCAGGCGGAAGGGCTGATTTAGCACTGCATTGAAAATTCACGCCTTCGCCGGCGACCCCATTCGGCTTTTGAACATATGCCGAGAGTCACCGGGACAGGAAAATGCTCAAGATTTGAGTCAGCGCAAGCGATTGGCTGATGGATCTGGGCAGCAATACCGGTGATCATGCATCCAGAACACGGCAACACATGGATTGGCCTGTTGCCCACTCAATTGCCCCACGGAGGCCTGCAATGACCAAGATCCCAGCAAAACACCTGAAAACCCTGACTTGGCCGATGGTTGCGACGGCCCTGTTGCTGCCGGCCTTGGGCATAGCCGCAGGCTTGCCCACCGGCTCCGCAGACGCAAAGGCGCTTCAGGCGGGTGGTGGTTCCATGGGTGGTGGTTCCATGGGTGGTGGCTCCATGGGTGGTGGCGCCATGGGTGGTGGCGCCATGGGTGGTGGCGCCATGGGTGGTGGCGCCATGGGTGGTGGCGCCATGGGTGGTGGCTCCATGGGTGGTGGCTCCATGGGTGGTGGCTCCATGGGTGGTGGCTCCATGGGTGGTGGCGCCATGGGTGGTGGCGCCATGGGTGGTGGCTCCATGGGTGGTGGCTCCATGGGTGGTGGCGCCATGGGTGGTGGCGCCATGGGTGGTGGCGCCATGGGTGGTGGTTCCATGGGTGGTGGTTCCATGGGTGGTGGTTCCATGGGTGGTGGTTCCATGGGTGGTGGTTCCATGGGTGGTGGTTCCATGGGTG
>Ga0209851_1000254_pt1 | contig 11228 bp, 7 predicted proteins | sample GWRWT4_14Oct14_FD_187195 | JGI IMG/M metagenome (GOLD analysis project Ga0209851, IMG submission 187195) | Sand microcosm microbial communities from a hyporheic zone in Columbia River, Washington, USA - GW-RW T4_14-Oct-14 (SPAdes) (version 2) | ecosystem: Engineered > Artificial ecosystem > Sand... | reverse complement strand
CACTCACGGCAGCGCACAAGGCGGCTGAGATCTATCGTTACGACGCCGACCACGCCTTCGTAAATGACCAGCGCAGCGAAGTCTATGACGCGGCGGCAGCCCATCTGGCCTGGCAGCGCAGCCTGGACTTCTGGAAACGCCACCTCGGCTGAAGCCGGCTAGCCGGCGTCTCCCGTTTCGGACACATCCGGCCAGCCCACTCATTGGGATCTCACATGCTGCACATGGCCCCGCGCGCACAGCCGTCCAATCATCCATAGAGAAAACGCGCCTGTCGGGCCACGAGCGTGGCGGCGATGGGATGGCCCGCTGTCTCCAGGTTCTGCGCCAGGATGTCGAGTTTGACCACCACGGGCGGCTGATCATAGATCAACTGGCCCACGTCCGTCTGCCCGGACACCATGCGCAATTCGACGTCTGCCATCGGCCTCAGGGCCGCCTGTGCCGGCAATAGCGTCAGCGCACCCACCGCGCCACCCCCAGCAATTTCAATCGCACTCCCATCCGAAGCTCCTCCGTGTCCGGCTACCCCCACGAGCTTGCCGTCCTGGCATGACGAGTCCCTGACCGCGCTGTGCCGGACAGCTACTGCATGACGGTGACCGTGATCTGGTCCGGATCGAGCAGGGTGATGGGCACCGATGGGATTTTCCAGATCTCCCGCTGATATTCCCGGATGGAGCGGTCGGAGGAAAAGAAACCGGCGTGGGCGGTGTTGAGGATCGCCATGCGATTCCAGGCGTCCCGATCCCGATAGGCGGCATCGACCCGGTCCTGGCAAGACAGGTAGGCCGCGAAATCCGCCAGCACGAAGAACGGATCGTGGTGGAGCAGATCGTCGATCAGCGGCTGGAACAAGCGCTTGTCGCCGCGCGAGAAATAGCCGGAGGCGATCAGGTCGATGACTGCCTTCAGCTCCTCGTTGCCATGATAAAAATCCATGGGCCGATAGCCGGCCTGACGCAGCCCCGTGATCTGGTCTTCGGTATGGCCAAACAGGAAGAAATTCTCCTCGCCGACCCGTTCGCGAATCTCCACGTTGGCGCCATCCAGCGTGCCGATGGTGAGGGCGCCGTTGAGGGTGAACTTCATGTTGCCGGTGCCGGAGGCTTCCTTGCCGGCGGTGGAGATCTGTTCCGACAGGTCCGCCGCCGGATAGATGCGCTGGCCATTGCTGACGTGGAAATTGGGCACGAAGAAGATTTTCAGTCGCCCGGCCACATCGGGATCGTTGTTCACGATGCTGCCCACGCTGTTGATCAGTTTGATGATCAGCTTGGCCATGTGATAACCCGGCGCCGCCTTGCCGCCAAACAGGTAGGTGCGGGGCACGAAATCGCGGCCGGGATTGTTCTTCAACCGCAAATAGGTGGCAACGATGTGCAGGGCATTCAGGTGTTGGCGCTTGTATTCGTGAATGCGCTTGACCTGGACATCGAACAGGGTTTCGGGATCGAGCTGTTCCCCGAAGCGATGCGCGACAAACCGAGCCAGATCCGCCTTGTTGGCCTGTTTGACCGCTTGCCAGCGCTGCCGAAAGGCATTGTCCTCGGCCAGGGGTGCCAGTTCGGAAAGATGCGTCAGGTCAGTGGTCCAGGTCGGGCCGATGGCCTCAGTGATCAACCGTGTCAGCCGGGGATTGGAGAGGAACATCCAGCGCCGCGGGGTGACGCCGTTGGTCTTGTTGGAAAATTTATCCGGCCAGAGTTCGTAGAAATCCTTGAGCACGGTTTGTTTGAGCAGCTCGCTGTGCAACGCCGCCACGCCATTGATGGCATGACTGCCCACGCAGGCCAGATGCGCCATCCGCACCGCGCGATGACCGGACTCGTTGATGAGGGACAAGCGGCCGACTCGCTCGGGATCTCCCAGATAGCGAACACGCACCTGCTCCAGGAAGCGGTCGTTGATCTCGTAGATGATTTCCAGGTGGCGCGGCAGCAGACGACTGAACAGGGCCAGCGGCCATTGCTCCAGGGCTTCAGGCAGCAAGGTGTGGTTGGTATAGGCCAAGGACTTTTGCGTGATATCCCACGCCGTATCCCAAGGCACATGGCGCTCGTCCACCAGCAGCCGCATCAATTCACAGACCGCCAGCGCCGGATGGGTGTCGTTCATCTGAGCGGCGAATTTTTCGTGAAATCGTTCGACCGGGATGTGTTGTCGATCCAGGATGCGAAACATGTCCTGGAGCGACGCCGAAACCAGGAAAAACTGTTGTTCGAGCCGCAGGGCCTTGCCCTCGATCGCCTCGTCATTCGGATAGAGCACCTTGGTGATGTTTTCCGAGCTGATCTTGTGATCCACCGCCCCGTAATAATCACCCCGATTGAAAACGCCGAAATCGAAGGACTCAGGCGCTTCCGCCCGCCACAGCCGCAAGGTATTGGCGGTGCAGTTGCGATACCCCAGGATTGGCGTGTCGTAAGGTACGGCCTTGATCACGCGATGTGGTACCCAGCGGACACGCGCGTGGTTATGCTCATCCAGATAGTGTTCCGTACGGCCGCCCAGCATGACTTCCACCGCCCATTCGGCGCGCTGGATTTCCCATGGATTACCGAAACGCAGCCATTTGTCGGTTTTCTCGACCTGCCAGCCGTCGATGATGTCCTGGTCGAAAATCCCGAATTCGTAGCGGATGCCATAACCCAGCGAGGGGATTTCCAGGGTCGCCATGGAATCGAGAAAACAGGCGGCAAGCCGCCCCAGCCCGCCGTTGCCCAGGCCCGGCTCTTCTTCCTGACGCAGCAATTCCAGGAAATCCAGGCCCAGTTCCTCGACCGCCTCGCGCGCCTCATCGTAAATCCCCAGGTTGATGAGGTTGTTGCCCAAGTGGGTGCCCAGCAGGAATTCGGCGGACAGGTAGCAGACGGTACGCGCGCCCTGCTCGGTATAGGCCGCAGCGGTGCTGATCCAGCGGTGCAACAGGCGATCGCGGATGGTATGGGCCAGTGCGAGGTAGTAGTCGTTCATCGTCGCCAGGGCGGGGAATTTCCCCTGGCTGAAGAACAGGTGATCCAAAAACGCGCGCTTGATGACATCTTTGTCCAATCCGGTGCGTTCGTCTTCGGGAAAGACGTTCAGTTGGGGTCTGCTCATCCCATCCATGCTGACTCCTGGAAGGTCTTAAGTGAGATCAGTTGAGGTTACAGCGGGACATCTTGCAATTCTGGTGCCGCCGCACCGGCGCAGTGCGGCGGCCATGAAAAAGAAAATTCAAGCCTCGAGTCAGCAAGGCGTAAAGGGGCGCAGCGACGACGCGCTCCGCCCCGGATCGGATCAATTCAACACTTCACCCGCAGTGCTCAGCTGCACCCGCTCGAAGAGGTTGCGCGCCACCACCATCTGCTGGATCTGGTGAGTGCCTTCGAAGATGTCGAACACCTTCACGTCACGGAACAGCTTTTCCGACAGCGAGCCCTTGAGCGTGCCGTGGGCACCCATGAGCTGGACGGCGTAGGAGGTCACTTCCATGCCCACCTGCGGCCCGTAGAGCTTGGCCATGGAGGCTTCCTTGGTGTTGCGGATGCCGTTGTCGGCCATCCACGCGGCCTTCCAGCACAGCAAACGCGCCGCGTCGATCTTGCGTTGCAGATCGGCGAGCCGATCCTTGATCGCCTGGTAACGCGGAATCGGCCGGGACAACAGGTAGTTATCGCGGGCGAACTGCACCGCTTCTTCGTAGGCGGCGCGGGCGATGCCCACCGCCATGATGCCCACCAGCGGCCGGCTGGTGTCGAAGAACTCCATCGCGGTCTTGAAGCCCGCCTTGGCGCCCTGGTCGTAAGCGGCCTCCCCGCCCAGCAGGTTGTCCACCGGCACGCGACATTCCTCGAACACGAGCTCGGCGGTCTCGGTGGCGCGGAAGCCCAGCTTTTCCTCCAGCTTGCCGACCTTGAAGCCCGGCGTGCCTTTCTCGACGATGAACACCCGGTGGCCGGCATGGCCCAGCGCCGGATCGAGGGTGGCGAAGACCAAGGTCCATTCCGCGCGGGCGCCATTGGAGATGTAGCACTTGGTGCCATTCAGCACATAGTCATTGCCCTCCTTGCGGCAGCGGGTGCGGATCGCCGCAGCGTCCGAACCCGTCCCCGGTTCGGTCAGCCCGTAGGCCGCCCAATGCGGATTGGGACCCTTGAGTTGGGCGAAATATTTTTCCTTCTGCTCGGGCGTGCCACGCGCCGACAGCGCCGGGCCACCGGTGCCGGGGCCAGGCATCACCAGCGCCATGGACGGATCGCCCCAGCCCAGCTCCTCGCCGGCCACCACCGCCAGCAGCGACATGCCTTTCATGCCACCGGCCATGGGATCGGCGGCTGCGCCTTCCTTCTTGGCGCCACCGCCGCCCATGGAAAATCCCTGCGCCAGCGGCATCAGATCCTTGTAGAGGCTGTCGGGATAGCCCGCGTCCTGGTCGGCCTGCAGGCACAAGGGACGCACCTTCTTTTCCATGATGGCGTGGAGCATGTCGCGCGCCATTTTCATCTGTGGGGTCACGGTAAAGTCGATCATGCCTGGGCCACCTTCTTGCTGCTGTCCTTGCCTGCCGGGCTCATGGATTGGGGTCCATAGAGCGCCTCGCCCAACACCGCCACATGATCCTCCGGCGTGCCCAGGGCATTGCCCAGGGTGCGCACGTCGCGCATGTAACGTTCTACGGGCATGTCCTTCATGAAGCCCGCGCCGCCGAACACCTGCACGGCATCCACGGTCACCTTCACCGCCGCCTCGCAGGCGCAGATCGCGGCATTGCAGCTCGCCACCGTGGCATCCGCCCCGCTGTCCAGCTGCCAGGCTGCCTTGAGTACCAGATTGCGCGCCGATTCCAGGGCCACTTCCATGTCAGCGATGAAAAAAGCCAACCCCTGGTGAGCACAGATGGGTTTGCCGAAGGCCTTGCGGTCCTGCGCATAATCCACGGCAAAACCCATGGCGCCCCGCGCTGCGCCCACCATGCGCGCCGCATTCACCACCCGGCCGATGTCGAACAGCCGGGTCAAGGCTGCCGCCGTGTCGGCAGCGCCGTCCAATCGTTCGCCCGCAGCGCCCTCCAGTTGCACGCGGCAGGGCCGGCCCGCCCGCAAGCCCATGCGGTCTTCCAGACTGATCTGCACACCCGACGCCTTGGTGTCCACCACGAACGCCTCGATTCCCGCCAGGCCTTCGCCGTCTGCAGCCCGAGCCAGCACGACCAAGCGATCCGCCCGATCGGCATTGAAGACGCAGAGCTTCGCGCCGTTCAGCACGAAGACACTGCCCTCGCGCCGGGCGGTGGTGGCCATCCAGCCCAGATGGGCAGCGGGATCGGCCTCGGTGCTGGCAAACGCCCACACGCGATCGGTGTCATCCAGCCAGCGCGTGATCTGCTCCGGCGAACCCAGCGCCACAACGGCCTGCGCTGCGAAGCCCAGATCGTCCAGGCCCACGGCCTGCGCGGCATCGCTCCGGGAGAGCACTTCCTCGGCCAGAATCTTGGCGGACAGGCCGAAGCCCATGCCGCCCGCCGATTCGGGCAAGCCCAGCAGATGGGCGCCCATGTCCCGATACGCGGCGCGCACGACGGGGTCGACGGACTGCCGGCGATCGGCCGCCCGGGCGTCGGAAATCACTTGGTTTTGGGCAAAACGGCCCAAGGTATCGAGCAAGCTTTGCTCGTCTTCACTGCATGCGAAGGAGATCATGAAACAGCACCCCTCCATGGGTTATTTGAGATAAAACAACAGCGGGCCAGCGGGAATCCGGTTACCGAAACATCCCTGATGGCACCAAGACCCAACCGATTTTCCAAATCATCTGCGGTGGGCTGGCTCATGCTAACGCCAGCACCCCTCCTTGGCCAGTAATGGCGAACGCCAGTCCAGCCCCGTTGCGCCGCTCGGAACACGACGGCATGCGCTTCTTGATGCAGCGCAAGGACCCACCCCGCCGGATCCCGGCAGGGCCTTTTCGTCTGCTAGGCAACCACGCTCAACCAATCGGCATGGCGTTCGTCGCGCCCATAGACTGCGTCGAAATAGGCATTCTGCAGGCGTTCGGTGATCGGCCCACGGTGACCCACGCCGATGGTGCGCCCGTCCAGCTCGCGGATCGGCGTCACCTCGGCGGCGGTACCGGTGAAGAAGGCCTCGTCGGCGATGTAGACCTCATCGCGGGTGATGCGCTTTTCCTTGACCGTCAGGCCCATTTCCCCAGCCAGGGTGATGATGGTGCGACGGGTGATGCCGTCCAGGGCCGCCGTGAGTTCGGGGGTGTACAGCACCCCATCGCGGACGATGAACACGTTCTCGCCCGAGCCCTCGGCCACGAATCCTTCCCGATCCAGCAACAGTGCTTCCTGCGCGCCCGCGGCCAGTGCTTCCTGCAAGGCCAGCATGGAATTCATGTAGTTGCCGTTGGCCTTGGCCTTGCACATGGTGATGTTGACGTGGTGGCGGCTGAAGGAGGACGTCTTGACCACCAGGCCCCGCTCCAGGGTTTCCGCTCCCAGGTAGCTGGGCCAGTGCCACGCTGCCACCATCACATGCACCTGGAGGTTGTCGGCCCGCAATCCCATGCCTTCGGCGCCGAGAAACGCCATGGGTCGGATGTAGGCTTCCGACAAGCCGTTTTCGCGGATCACCGCATGATGTGCGGCGGCCAGGGTCTGGGTGTCGATGGGTAAGCGCATGTTGAGGATGTGGGCGGACTGGGAAAACCGCTTGTTGTGCTCACCCAGGCGAAAGATGGCTGTGCCGCGCGTGGTCTTGTAGGCGCGCACGCCCTCGAAAACACCCATGCCGTAATGCAGGGTGTGGGTCAGCACATGAACCTTGGCCTCGCGCCAGGGCACCAGCGCGCCGTCCAGCCAGATCACCCCGTCCCGGTCCGCCATCAACTGTGTTGCCATAGGTGCCATCCCGTCCATTTTCCCGCGTTGAATGTTCAGGGTTGCCGCGTTTATGCGGACCCTTCCAGCAATTGCTCCCATACAGCCCGCACCGTGGCGCGCTCCGACGCCAGCTCCGTCTCACCGACCACCGACGGCACCTGTTGCAGGCTTAAAACATGTGCACGCTGGCGCAGCACCCGATAGGCCATGGAAAGATCCGTTGCCGCGTCGGTGGGGAGCAGGCCCAGCGATCCCAGCGTGTCCAGCAGGCGGATATTGTCGGTCCAGCGCAGCAGGGCGGGGTAGGCGTGGGCATGATGTAAAACGAGGTATTGCACCATAAATTCAATATCGGCGATACCGCCCGCGCTCTGCTTGAGGTCCCACTCTCCCGGCCTGGATTTGTCGAGCGCCTCGCGCATGCGCTCGCGCATTTGCCGGACTTCGCCGCGCAGGGTGGCAGGATCGCGTGCCCGACCCAGCACGTCGTGGCGAATTGTCTCGAAACGGCGCGCCAGGCTGGGTGGTCCGGCCACCACCCGCGCCCGCACCAGGGCCTGGTGTTCCCAGGTCCAGGCATGGTGATGTTGATAATCGGCGAATCCTTCCAGGCCGCTCACCAGCAAACCCGAGCCACCGCTGGGTCGCAATCGGGTGTCCACCTCGTAAAGTCGGCCCGCACCGGTGGGAGCGGTGAGCCAATGCACCATGCGCTGGGCGAGACGGGCGAAGAAGCTCGGGTTGTCGAGGACGCGTGGACCGTCGGTCTGGCCGTCCGCATCGCTGCCTTCATGCAGGAACACCAGATCCAGGTCGGAGCCGTAGCCCAGCTCGATGCCGCCCAGTTTGCCGTAGGCCACCACCGCGAATTGCACCAAGCGGCGGTCCTGCATCGAACGTCGCGGCCGGCCATGGCGCGCGACCATCTCGTCCCAGGCCAGCAACAGCACCTGACGCAGAATGACCTCAGCCAGCTCGGTCAGCCTGTCGCTCACCCGCATCAGCGGCAGATGGCCGGCCAGGTCGGCGGCGGCAATGCGCAACAGGTTGATCTGCTGCACATGCCGCAGTGCATCCATGCGCCGCTCCAGATCCTCGGCCTCCGCCATGCGTCGCACCAACTCGCGGGCCACTCCCAGGGTGTCCGGCGGCGTATATAGGCTGCGGGCATCCAGCAGCTCATCAAGCAACATGGGATGGCGCGTCAGATACTCGGCGAGCCAGGGGCTGGCCGCGCACAGCCGCACCAGTTGCGACAGCGCTGTGGGGTTATCGCCCAGCAAGGCCAGATAGGTGCTGCGACGGGCAATCACCTCCACCAGCCGCAAGACGCGCGGCAAGGTCGTCTCCGGCTGCGGCCCTCGGCCCACGGCGCCGATCAACAGCGGCATCAGCCGGTCCAGCCGCGAGCGACCGACCTCACTCAAGGCGCGCACCGCCGCCCCGTCCCGCAATGCCCGCAGCCGTTCGGCCAGCCCGGCGGGTTCGGCGAACCCCGTCTGGGCCAATGGGGCGCAGGCCTCCGCGTCGTTCAGCTCTCCCTGCCACAGCACGTCCAAGGGCGAAGCGGCGGCCGCCGGGCTCTGGGGCGTGGCGAAGACTTCGTCGAACTCATCCGCCACCCACTGGCGCTGCCGCGCCAATTCCCGCTGCAAATGCGCCCAGTCGGGCACGCCCATGCCATAGGCGATGCGGGCGCGCTCCACCGGATCGGCGGGCAGATCGTGGGTTTGGGCATCGCGCACCTGCTGCAGCCGGTTCTCCACCCGTCGCAGGTGGCGATAGGCCGCTGTCAGCCGGGTCACGGTATGGGACGCCAGGATCCCGCGCGCGCCCAGCCGCTCCAGGACCGTGAGCAAGTGGCGCTCACGCAAGGCGGCTTCCTGACCGCCCCGGATGAGCTGGAATGCCTGCGTGATGAACTCGATCTCGCGGATGCCGCCCGCGCCCAATTTGATGTTGTCGGCAAGTCCCTTGCGGCTAACTTCGGCGGCGATCAGGGCCTTCATCGCGCGCAAGGATTCGAAAGCGCCGAAATCCAGGTAACGCCGGTAGACGAAGGGCCGCAGGGTCGCCATCAGGGCGGTCACATCGGCGGGCCGCCCTGTCAGGGGCCGCGCCTTGATCAGGGCGTAGCGCTCCCATTCCCGGCCGTGTTGCTGGTAATAGAGTTCCAGGGCACTGGCGGACAGCACCAAAGGGCCGCTCTGGCCGAACGGCCGCAGCCGGGTATCAACGCGGTAGGCAAAGCCGTCGGCGGTGGTTTCGGCCAGCAGCTTGACCAGTTGCTGCGCCATGCGCGTGAAGTAGTCGCCGATCTCCAGGGCCTTAAGTCCCTGAGTCGTGCCTGCCTCGGGATAGACGAAGATCAGGTCGATGTCCGAGGAGAAATTCAGTTCCCGTCCGCCCAGCTTGCCCATGGCCAGCACCATCAGCTCCTGGGGCTGACCCGCCGCGTCCAGCGGTTGCCCCCATTGCGCCCGCAAGCGACCATCGAGCCAGGCCACGGCCCCGGCAACACAGGCATCGGCCACATCCGACAGACCCGCGAGCACCGTCTCGATCGGGTCCAGGTCATTGATGTCGCGGTAGGCCCAATGCAGCGTCTGGCGCTGGCGAAAGCGTCGCAGCACGGTCATGGCCTGGGTGGGATCGGCGCATTCCGCCAGGGCTTGGTCGAGCGACTGCCGCAACGCCTGGGCCGTTGCGGGCCGGCTTGCCGGGTGCAAATCGGCCAGCCAGTCCGGATGGCGCAGGCACAATTCGGCCGCGAAGGGGCTGCATGCCCATAGCCGCATTGCGCCCTCGGCATCGCGCAGATGCAGCGCGTCCTCCTTGCCAAGTCGCTCGATCATCAAGCGCAACCCAGGCTGCAAGGCCGCCGGCACTGCGGCGATCAAGGCATCCAGATCGGGCAAAGGGACGTTTGCAGTCATGAGGCAGGGATCCAGGGCAAAAAAAACAGTGTCATTCTACCCGCCCCTGGGGTGGATTGAGCTGACCTGCGGCGCGCTACGGCGCGCGGACGCGCCCTGCCCAAGAGATAATGGATGCAGCATCGCGTGATGCGAGGCGCAGATATGGCTGAATCTGCGCAGGGATTTCCAATCTCTGCTTTGGGCGGCCACGGATTGATTCCGACATCGCGCGAGATTGGCGCGCGGAGCGTTGCGGCAGCGATCCAGCGGTTTTGATGGCGTGCATGCGGCAGGGCAGCCCGGGCCTGCCAAGATGCGGTTGGCAGCATCCGGCGTTTGCGTGGCGCTACCCCTGGTGGCCGACCGGCCCTGTGTGTGTGATGCTGAGGCGCAGGGAGGGCAACAGCGCATGGGAACGTCTGCCGATAAAACCGACTGGGCCGATTGCCTGACGGAGCTGGCGGGGGCATTGACTCGCCGAGGATGGCGTTTGGTCACTGCCGAATCCTGCACCGGCGGCTGGATCGCCAAGTGCTGCACCGATCGGCCCGGTAGCTCGACCTGGTATGAGGGCGGCGTGGTGAGCTACAGCAACGCGTTGAAGACAAGCCTGCTGGGCGTGCGACCCGCAACCCTGGCCCGGAATGGCGCGGTGAGCGAAGCCACAGTGCGCGAGATGGCGCAGGGCGCGCTGGCCCGATTGGGCGGCGATGTGGCGGTTGCGGTCAGCGGCATTGCGGGGCCGGGCGGTGCCAGCGCGGATAAACCGGTGGGGATGGTGTGGTTCGCCTGGGCGGGTCCGGGACTGCGGCTGGACACCCATTGCATGCATTTTCCCGGTGATCGGGAGGCGGTGCGCGCGGCCACGGTGGGGGTGGCGCTGGCAGGCCTGTGTGATCGCTTGCGCGTGGCGCCTCCCGGCGGCGCCTGGGCCTAGGGAAACGCTGAAGTATTCAGCGTTTCCCGCAGCGCAGGGACGTGCTGCCCAGATCAGCGGCTGTAAGCTGCTGATCTTGTGAGCCACCGGAAAACCACGCTTTTCCGATGGCGAGCGCTGAGAAATCCAGGATGGATTTATTCAGCGCTTCCCTAGGTGCCGATTTGGCCTTTGTGGAATAATCGCCTGTCAATCCCCTGCGCTTCTTGACATAGAGAGCAGGCGTTGGGGATGCCGGGTCTGATGGGATTTTTGGAAGACCGTCCAGGCGGACGGGAATAGCGAGGGGCGGATGGACGAAAATCGCAAGAAAGCCTTGGCGGCCGCGCTGGGACAAATCGAAAAGCAGTTCGGCAAGGGCTCCGTCATGCGCATGGGGGACAGCCAGGCCGCCAGTGACGTGATCCCCGTTTCCACCGGCTCGCTCGGTCTGGATATCGCGCTGGGCATTGGTGGCCTCCCGCGCGGGCGCGTGGTCGAAATCTATGGTCCTGAGTCCTCC
>Ga0209851_1000253_pt1 | contig 11307 bp, 12 predicted proteins | sample GWRWT4_14Oct14_FD_187195 | JGI IMG/M metagenome (GOLD analysis project Ga0209851, IMG submission 187195) | Sand microcosm microbial communities from a hyporheic zone in Columbia River, Washington, USA - GW-RW T4_14-Oct-14 (SPAdes) (version 2) | ecosystem: Engineered > Artificial ecosystem > Sand... | reverse complement strand
AAAAACCGCACAGAAATTCAAACGCGGCAATATTCAGATCAGCCTGCAACTCAGCCGCAGCACCGGCGGTGAAACCCAAATTAAAATCAATCATGAGGCCCTGCAACAGGTGCTTTCCGTGCTGGCCGAAATCGAGAACCAGTCCGGGCTGGCGCCGTCCACGGCCAGCGGCATCCTGAATATTCGCGGCGTTGTCGAACAGGTCGAACATATAGAGACGGAAGAGGAGCGTGAGAAGCGCATTGCAGCCATTCTGCAAAGTTTTGAAACCGCGCTCGCGGATCTTTTTGCATCGCGCGCCGCAGAGGGTAAACGTTTGCATAGTGTCGTTTCAGGTCAGGTTGATGAAATCGCACGCCTGGTCAGCGCCGCTGAAGGCCGCGCTGGGAATGCCGTCACGCTGCTGCGGCAACGGTTGAGTGAGCAGCTCGCTATATTGTTGGGAAATATATCCGCAGTCTCCGAAGAACGCCTTGCCCAGGAAGTGGCTTTGCTCGCCGCCAAGGCGGATATCCGTGAGGAAATTGACCGGCTGAACGCCCATGTTTCCAATGCGCAAAGCCTGCTGAAAGAATCCGGACCTGTTGGCCGCAAGCTGGATTTTCTGATTCAGGAATTTAATCGCGAGGCCAATACGCTCTGTTCCAAATCCCCGGATACGGAACTTACCCGTATTGGACTTGACCTGAAGGTGCAGATTGAGCAGCTTCGTGAACAAATTCAAAATATCGAATAGAGCGGAATATGGCGCGCATAAATCTTCATCGCCGTGGTCTGATGCTGGTGCTTTCCTCACCATCGGGCGCCGGAAAAACCACATTGTCGCGATTACTGCTGGCAAGCGAACCAGACCTTGCCATGTCTGTGTCGGCGACAACACGTCCAATGCGCCCGGGCGAGATCGAGGGTAAGGATTATTATTTTATTTCCGAAGCTGAATTTACCGCACGCCGCGACAAGGACGAATTTCTGGAACATGCCAAAGTGTTTGAGAATTATTACGGCACCCCGGCGAACATGGTTGAAGCTGCGCTCAAATCCGCCAGAGACGTGCTGTTTGATATTGACTGGCAGGGAACACAGCAATTAAAGGCGCGCGCGCGTGAAGATCTCGTGTCTGTGTTTATTTTGCCGCCATCCAAACTTGATCTCCATCAGCGCCTGACCACCCGCGCGCAGGACAGCGCGGAAATCGTAGCGGCCCGGATGGCCAGGGCTTCGGACGAGATGAGCCATTGGCCCGAATATGATTATGTCATCGTCAATGAGGATGTGGACGCCGCACATCAGCAATTGCGCGCGATCCTCACCGCAGAACGGCTGCGCCGCGAACGCCAGACCGGCCTGCCGGATTTTGTAAAAAGATTGCGTGAGGGCGGTTAATCTCCTATTCGATCAAGATGCTCCATTCCCCCCACCCCGGCCCTCCCCACAAGGGGGAGGGAGAAGACCGAGGACGCTGAGAGAAGCCCCTCCCCCTTGTGGGGAGGGGTTGGGGTGGGGGAGATGCAGCGAATGAATGATTCAATCAGATTGGATATCACTCTAATTCTTCACTCCGCCGGCTTGAAAGCAACGGCGCGCTGCACAGCTTCGCGTTTTTGATCTGACGTTAAGCGCGCTGCGAGCGTAACCAGTTCTTCGGCGTCAAATTCAAGAAATCCGTTCTTGGCCGACAGATAATACCATTTATAGGCTTCGACGAGATCTTGTGCGCCAGCTTCGCCGGAACTGGATAATCGTCCCAGATTAAACTGACAATTGGCGATATTGCGCGCGGCGCATTTGCCGTACCAAAAGGCGGCTTTTTCAACGGACTTTTCAACCCCCGCCCCTGCTTCATAGAAAGAACCAAGCGCGAACTGTGCGCCCGCATGTCCGCCTTCGGCCGCCAGTGCGTACCATTTTGCAGCTTCTGGAAGATTTTCCGGTTCCACGCCGCCTGATTCGTAATAATCACCCAGACGGAACTCCGCCTGATGATCCTGGCTTGTTTCAGAGGCCTGTTTCCACCAGGCAACAGCGTCAGAATATTTACCGCTGTCGAACAGTGCCTTGCCCTGATCGGCCATCACCGGGAAGCTTGCCAGTAACAGCAATCCTGTCAGCAGCCGTAAATGCCGTAACATCTATCTCTCAATCAGCGCACAATCGGCTTGAACTGCATTTCCTTGGCCATACGAATGGCGTCACGCACCTGAACCGGCTCCATGCTGCGGCTCAGCTTTTCCAGCGCAGGGCCGCCAAACTCGATGAAGCCCTGCTGCGCCGCCAGATAATACCACATATAGGCGGCAACGGGATCCTTGGCGATCCCGGCGCCGTCCTCATACATGACCGCTATATTATATTGGCAGGCAACCTGGCCACGCTCTGCGCCCGCAAGGTACCAGCGCGCAGCCTGCTCAACTGATTTTTCAACACCCAGGCCTTCGTCATAGAGCCCGCCCAGATCAAAATGGGCCCGCTCATCCCCCAGTTCCGCCGCTTGGATCAGCCATTTCGCGGCTTCTGAAAAATCACGCTGCACGATCACTTCCTTATCGCGCGACACGCCGTCGCGATAGGCCGCACCCACGCGATACATGGCGTTCGCGCTGCCTTTTTCCGCCGCTTCCTTCCACCAGGACATCGCCTCTTCATAATGGCCCCGCTTGAAAAGCCGGTCGCCCTCATCAATATTTTCATCAGGCGCGTTACGTAGCTTACCCGGAGTGTTCGCGGCTATGGCGCCCCCCGCCAGTGAGAAGCCGAGTATCACCGCAGCAAAAATCCTTAAAAATCGATCCGGAAAACTCATGGCAGGCCCCTCCCAACTTCTATCCTTGTTACGATTGTTGAAGATAATAATCCCTTGTTCCAATGCCAATAGCGAAACAATTTTTGTTGATGGCAATTCAGGGAGAATCCGTCGCGATCGCCGCACGTGCCCAGATAACCCCGGTTTCGGTTACGATGCCGTCCAGGCGCGCATCCATATCACCCACTGGAACCTGTTGCACGCGCTGCGCCGAAAAACCCAGTCCAATTGAGAGGTTATACTTCCCAGATGCACGCAGGGCCGTCAGGCTGCGGTCGTAAAACCCGCCGCCATAGCCTAACCGGCAGCCCCGCCTGTCAAAGGCCAGCAGGGGAGTGATGACCAGGTCGGGCAATACCTCCTGCGCATTTTCCCTGGGGCCCAGCGTTCCAAAACCCGCCGGCGCAAGGGGGGCCCCAGGCGCCCATTCCCTGAAAATCAGCCGCCCCTGATCCCCCGCAACCACCGGCAAGGCCAATCGCCCCCCCTGGGCTGCGATAGCTTCCAGCAAGGGGCGGGAATCAAATTCATCTTTCAGGGGCCAATATCCCGCTATCACCCCGCCCGACGGCAGCACGATGCTTTTCAGGAAATGACCAGCGGCGGCAACATATATTTCGGGAGTGGAACGTTTGAAGAGTTCCGCGCGCTTTTTACGCTGCTCTTGGCGAAGATCGGCTTTTAGGCGGTCTATATCGGTGGGGCTATGCGTCACAATAATTTATAATGATTCCAATTTTGAGGTGATCGCTTCCAGTCTGTCCGCTGAATCCTCAAGCATCCTGGATATGATTTCGGATACGGATTGGTTTTTGGCGGCTAACTTTCTGTCAGGCCCGGTGGCTTCGCTCAACTCATCCGCGATCACAATACCCGCCATCAGCAATAATTGCGCGTCCGTCAGCTTAACGCCGCCGCCCCGAACTGCATTGATTTTTGCGTCCACATATTGGGCAAGCTCACGCAAATGCGCCTCCTCGCCATCGCCACAGGCTAAATCATATTCGCGGCCATTTACCCGGACTGAAACTTGCGCCATTGTCAGTTATCCTGTGTGTATTTGCCTATTCTTAAGCGCTTAGAACATCTTGCAGGCTGGCAATGGCTCCATCCAGCCGCTTGACGGTCGCCTGCTGCTGTTTGCGCAGCGCGTCGAATGATTTACGCAACCCCTCATGCTCCGCCTCCAGGGCCGCATGGCGCGCCCTGAGGGCCGTCAGATCATTTATTGCCTGCTGCTGCTGATCCTGCCGCTTTTGCAAGGTGGCAATCGCGCGCTCAACAGCTTCCATCGCATTTGCAAACCGTTCCTGCGCCTGTTCTAGCGACACCATACGCCCCATCTCTTTAATCTGACTGATTCCGGTGTAGATTAGGCGTCATTCAGCCCCAGAGCAATATCCGCTTGCATGTTCATCCTTCACTTGACGATTGGCCCCCAACATGGTCAATCAGGTGGAAAGATCACAGGGAGCAATAAGAGCGTGGCGACAGCAGACACAACGGATACAGCCGGCCTGCTTATGGGGAGCGTACAGCGCAGCATGGCCAACGCCATCCGCGCCCTTAGCATGGACGCCGTGCAAAAGGCCAATTCGGGCCACCCGGGCATGCCGATGGGCATGGCGGACGTGGCAACGGTGCTGTTCACCCAGTTTCTGAAATATGACCCCGCCGATCCGAAATGGCCGGATCGCGACCGGTTTGTGCTGTCCGCCGGACATGGCTCCATGCTGCTTTATTCCGTGCTGCACCTGACCGGCTATGCCGATATGCCGATGCAGGAAATCATCAATTTCCGGCAAATGGGCGGCCTGTGCGCCGGACATACGGAATATGGCCATGTGGCGGGCATTGAGACCACCACCGGGCCACTGGGTCAGGGGCTCGGCAATGCTGTCGGCATGGCGATGGCCGAACGGCTTCTGGCGGCGCAGTTCGGTTCTGAGATTGTCGACCATTACACCTATGTGATGGCCGGTGATGGCTGCCTGATGGAGGGCATCAGCCACGAAGCGCTGGGCCTGGCCGGGCATCTGAAGCTGAACAGACTGATCGTGCTGTTTGATGATAATAGCATCACCATTGATGGCGCGACCAAGCTTTCCACCAGCGAAGATGTGCTGGCGCGGGTGCGCGCCTATGGCTGGAATACGATCGCCGTCGACGGGCATTCGCCCGCCGCCATTGCCCATGCGCTGGAGCACGCCAAGCTCAGCGACAAGCCGACCCTGATCGCCTGCAAAACCCTGATAGGATTTGGCGCACCCAACAAGCAAGGCACATCGGATGTGCATGGCTCGCCGTTGGGCGACAAGGAAATTGCCGCCGCGCGCGAAGCGCTGGGCTGGACCGCGCCGCCGTTTGAAATTCCGGATTCAATCCTGAAAGCCTGGCGCAGATTTGGCGGGCGCGGCTCCAAACAATCCGCCGCCTGGCGGCAGCGATTGGCCGCCATGAAGCCCGGCGTCCGCGCAGAATTTGAACGCCGGCAATCCGGTGAATTGCCGCAAGGTTTTGATGGCGCAATCCGCGCCTTCAAGAAAAAGCTGGCGGAAGAAAAACCCACCGTCGCTACGCGCAAGGCGTCGCAAAACACGCTGGATGTGATCAACGCCATAGTGCCGGAAACCATTGGCGGTTCCGCAGACCTGACCGGATCGGTCAACACCAAATCTGCGGGCATGAACCCGGTCACGCCTGATGATTTTACCGGACGCTATATCTATTACGGCATTCGCGAGCACGGCGCGGCCGCCGCGATGAACGGCATGGCGGTGCATGGCGGCGTCATTCCCTACAGCGGAACCTTTCTGGTATTCAGCGATTATTGCCGCCCATCGATCCGGCTGGCGGCGATGATGCGCCAGCGCGTCATTCATGTGATGACCCATGATTCCATCGGCCTGGGCGAAGATGGGCCGACGCACCAGCCGGTTGAACATCTGGCCAGCCTGCGCGCCATTCCTGATCTGCTGGTGTTCCGGCCAGCGGACGCAACCGAGACCGCCGAATGCTGGCAGTTGGCGCTGCAATCCGCAGACCGGCCCAGCGTGATCAGCCTGACACGCCAGAACCTGGCCCCTGCCCGGCTGGACTATGTCGAAGAAAATCTGTGTGCGCGTGGGGCCTATGAATTGCTGCCCGCCACCGGCAAGGCGCAGGTCACGTTGATCGCCACCGGATCGGAAGTGGAAATCGCCATGGCCGCGCGTGATCTGTTGCAGGCCGATGGCATTGGCGCGCGCGTCGTATCGGCCCCCTGCCTGGAACTGTTCGACATGCAAGAGCAAGACTATCGCCACAAAACCCTGGGCCTTGACACGGTGCGCATATCCATTGAGGCGGGCGCCACCTTTGGATGGGAGCGCTATGTGGGCGACAAGGGCGGCTTGATTGGCATCAATAGTTTCGGGGCCAGCGCACCGTATAAAGAACTTTACAAACATTTTGGTTTAACACCGCAGGCCGTAGCACAAAAAGCGCGCGGCCTGCTCGCATAGACAAGGGAGAAAACACATGGCGTTGCGCGTAGCGATTAACGGATTTGGACGTATTGGCCGCAACATTTTGCGCGGGATCGTTGAATCCGGCCGCAAGGATATTCAGGTTGTCGCCCTGAACGATCTTGGCCCGGTGGAAACCAATGCGCATCTGCTGCGCTTTGATTCTGTGCACGGACGTTTTCCGGGCACTGTCACCACGACCGGGGACAGCATTGATTGCGGCACCGGCCCGATCAGGGTAACGGCGGAACGCGACCCGGCCAAGCTGCCCTGGAAAGATTTGAACATCGACATTGCGATGGAATGCACCGGCTTTTTCACCAGCCGGGACGATGCTGCAAAACACCTTGCCGCCGGCGCCAAGCGCGTGCTGATTTCCGCGCCCGCCACCAATGCGGACCTGACCGTTGTGTATGGCGTCAATCATGACAAATTAACCGCCGCGCACACTGTTGTGTCGAATGCATCCTGCACCACTAACTGCCTGGCCCCGGTCGCCATGGTGCTGCATGAAACGGTTGGCATTCTGCAGGGCTTTATGACCACCATTCACGCCTATACCGGCGATCAGCCGACGCTCGACACCATGCATTCGGATCTGTATCGCGGACGCGCCGCTGCGCTTTCGATGATTCCGACTTCCACCGGCGCTGCCAAGGCCGTTGGGCTGGTATTGCCGGAACTTGCCGGTAAGCTGGATGGCACCGCCATTCGCGTCCCCACGCCCAACGTGTCGGTAATTGATCTGGTGTTCAATGCCGGACGCGAGACCAATATCAAGGAAATCAACGACGCCATTCTGAAGGCCTCAACGGGCAAGCTGAAAGGCGTGCTGGCCGTCACCAATTCCAAAAATGTCTCGATTGATTTCAACCATGACCCGGCATCAAGCACCTTCGCATTCGATCAGACCCAGGTCACCGGCGGCAAACTGGTCCGTGTACTGAGCTGGTATGACAATGAATGGGGCTTCTCCAACCGCATGGCCGACACCGCCCTGGCGATGGGGAAATTTCTGTAAAATGTTGTGGGTCTGATTGGCTCATACCTAGTATGTGAACTGTCACCCCGCACTTGTTGCGGGGTGACGCCTCAGAATTTGTTTACTAACCAAACCTCATCCGGTTCCAAAGATGACCTACCACACACTTGATGATCTGAACGTCACCGGCAAGCGGGTAATCGTGCGCGTCGATATCAATGTGCCGATCAAGGACGGCAAAGTGACCGACGCCACGCGTATTGAACGTGTTGTGCCCACCATCCGGGAGCTTGCCGAAAAAGGCGCACGGGTCATTCTACTGGCGCATTTTGGCCGGCCCAAGGGGCAGATCGTCAGCGACATGTCGCTGGCGCCCGTGGCGGAGCCTTTGTCGAAAGCACTGGGCCGCAAGGTTCTGTTCGCTTCGGACTGTATTGGTCAGGTCGCGCAGGCCGCCGTTCAATCGCTGCATGATGGCGAAATCGTGCTGTTGGAAAACACCCGCTTCCATGCGGGTGAGGAAAAAAACGACAGGGATTTTGCCAACAATCTGGCCGAACTGGGCGAGATTTATGTAAATGACGCCTTCTCGGCGGCGCACCGGGCGCATGCCTCGACCGAGGGCATTGCGCATCTGCTGCCATCGGCGGCGGGGCGCGGGATGCAGGCGGAACTTGATGCGCTGGGCAAGGCGCTGGGCAAACCCGCACGTCCTCTGGTGGCTGTGGTTGGCGGGGCGAAAATTTCTTCGAAGCTCGACCTGCTGGGTAATCTGGTGCAAAATGCCGACTGTCTGATCATCGGCGGGGGCATGGCCAATACATTTCTGGCCGCATTGGGAAAACCTGTCGGCGCATCGCTCTGCGAACATGATCTGGGTGAAACCGCACGCGAAATACTGGCGAAAGCCAAAGCCGCCAATTGCGAAGTGCTGTTGCCGCATCATGTTGTGGTGGCCAAAGAATTCAAGGCCCACACGCCATCGAAAACCGTTTCCATTGACGCCATCGCCGCCGACGACATGATCCTGGATGTGGGCGGCAATGCGGTCAGTGATATTATCGCCTGGTTTGAGAAAGCCAAAACACTGGTCTGGAACGGCCCGTTGGGAGCATTCGAAATTCCGCCTTTTGATGCCGGCACAAAAGCCGCTGCGCTGGCTGCCGCAAAACTGACAAAATCAGGATGTCTATTGTCGGTTGCGGGTGGCGGCGATACAGTTGCCGCACTTAACCAGGCGGGCGCCGCCGATGATTTCAGCTATGTTTCCACCGCGGGCGGCGCGTTTCTGGAATGGCTGGAGGGCAAGGAGCTGCCCGGCGTCAAGGCGCTGGAAACCGCATAATTCAACGCACCCATAGGAGGACAAAAATGGATTTGGACGCATTAAACAAAGTAGCCAGAAAAATGGCCGAAACCGGCAAGGGCATTCTTGCCGCTGACGAAAGCAGCGGCACCATCAAAAAGCGATTTGACCAGATCAATCTGGAATCGACCGAGAGCGCGCGCCGCGATTACCGCGAAATGCTGTTCCGTTCTGACGGCATGAAACATATCAGCGGCGTCATTCTGTATGACGAAACCATCTGGCAGAAAGCCGCCGATGGCACGCCACTGGTCAAGATCATTGAAAATGCAGGCGCGGTTCCCGGCATCAAGGTGGATGAGGGCACGGAAGCAATCGCCGGAACGGCGGGCGAGCTGATTACCAAGGGGCTGGATAATCTGTCTTCCCGGCTGCCAAAATATTACGAAGCCGGGGCGCGTTTCGCCAAATGGCGCGCTGTTATTGATCCTGTTGCCGGACGCTTCTCACATACGGGCATTATGGCCAATGCGCATGCGCTGGCGCGCTATGCCAATCTGTGCCAGGCAAACAATATTGTGCCTATCGTTGAACCGGAAGTGTTGATGGATGGCGATAATGATATCGACGCCTGTTACACCGTCACCCAGTGGGTGCTGAAGGAAACCTTCCAGCAGCTGTATTTTATGAATGTCGCGCTGGAAGGCATCGTGCTGAAGCCAAACATGATTGTTCCCGGCAAGAAAAGCGCGAAGAAAGCCGGCATTGCTGAAATCGCGGAAAAAACCATCAAATGCCTGAAGGATTGCGTACCATCGGCTGTGCCGGGCATAGCATTCCTTTCCGGCGGCCAGTCGGATGAAGAAGCCACCGCCAATCTCAGCGCCATGAACGCGCTGGGCGCCTTGCCGTGGAATCTGACTTTCTCCTATGGCCGCGCGTTGCAGCATCCTGCGATCATGGCCTGGGCCGGCAAGCCGGAAAATGTGAAACGCGCACAAACCGTGTTCACCCACCGCGCCAAAATGAACGGCCTCGCCACCAAGGGCGCCTACAAGGCGGAGATGGAACGCGAACTGGCGGCGTAATTTCAACTTGCTATTTCACACTCTGTGTCACCCCGCACTTGTTGCGGGGTCCAGGGTAAAGTACTCAGGTTTTTCTTTGTGGCTCCCCCGGGACCGGCTTTGCCGGCCCGAGGGCAAGCGCATGGACCCCGGAATAAATCCGGGGTGACAGATCGAATTCCGGGTTCACCCTCCCATGTCCAAAAACGCCGATCCCGTCATTTGCCGCCTGTACCTCATCACGCCTCCGCAAATCGTGCTGGCGCAATTTGCGGATGATCTGGCGCGCGCGCTGGAGGGCGGCGATGTGGCCTGTGTGCAGTTGCGGCTGAAAGACTGCCCCGATGATGAGGTGAAGCATGCGGCGGAAATGCTGATGCCCATCGTGCATAAGCATAACGCCGCGTTCATTATCAATGACCGGCCCGATATCGCCAGGGCCGTCAATGCCGATGGCGTACATATCGGCCAGCGGGATGCATCTTATGCAGAGGCGCGCAAATTACTGGGGCCGGATAAAATCGTCGGCGTCACCTGTCACAACTCCCGTCATCTGGCGATGGAGGCCGCCGAAGCAGGCGCGGATTATGTGGCCTTCGGCGCGTTCTTTCCAACCATCACCAAGGATGTTGAAACCCACGCCGCGCCGGAATTACTGACCTGGTGGCAGGAAACTTTCCTGATCCCATGTGTGGCGATTGGCGGCATCAAAGTTGAAAATTGCGGCCTGTTAGCCCAGGCAGGGGCCGACTTTGTCGCTGTTTCCAGCGGCGTATGGAATCATCCGGATGGGCCAAAGACGGCGGTTGCCGCCTTTAACCGTATGATAGCAAGCAACAAATAAACCCGCCAAATGGATCAGGCATGCGCCCGTGCGCGATAGGCGCGCACTTCTTCCGCGGTGGGAAGCTGCATCAGCTCGATCATGACACCATCCGGGTCCTCGAAAATGATCACCCGGGTTTCGCCATATTCGGGGATCTCCAGCGAAGACGGCTCACCATAGCAACGCACACCCATCCTCTCCAGCCGCGTTTTGGTGTCTTCAATTACTTCGCCGGAAACTGCGAAAGACAATAAAAACACGCCAGGATCACCGGGGCGCTTTGGCGCACTGGTTTTTTCCGCAGGCGGATCAAACTGGATCAGTTCGATTTCACCGATCTGGCTTGGACCCTGTTGCAGAATGACCGAACGCGCCGTCATACCCGGACGCAAGCGCAGCATTTTCTCTATCTTCGGCCCGCCCAGCGGAATGTCCAGGGTTTTGCGGAATCCCAGAACATTCTGGTAAAACGCCAATGACTTTTCGAGGTCCGATACGGTAATTGCCACATGATGAATTTCACTGATGCTCGCCATAATGTTCCTCCCATGTCTGCGAAAATTTATGCAGGTATCAGCTCCATGTCCCGAACCGGCCGCGCCGCCAGCAGCACTTTCGGATCATAGGCCACGCCACCGCGATAGACCGTGCGCAGCGAACGCAGATCGCGCACATCTTTCGACGGGTCTTTGTCCAGCACCAGAAGGTCGGCATAATAGCCGGGTTTGACCTTGCCCAGCTCATGCTCCTTGCGCACCGCCCGCGCGGCGCTGACCGTCACCGCTTTCAGCGCCGCCATGCTGCCCATCGCCTGTTCCAG
>Ga0209851_1000249_pt1 | contig 11358 bp, 11 predicted proteins | sample GWRWT4_14Oct14_FD_187195 | JGI IMG/M metagenome (GOLD analysis project Ga0209851, IMG submission 187195) | Sand microcosm microbial communities from a hyporheic zone in Columbia River, Washington, USA - GW-RW T4_14-Oct-14 (SPAdes) (version 2) | ecosystem: Engineered > Artificial ecosystem > Sand... | reverse complement strand
GGTTTTTGGCCAAAAACTGAATAGCCGTGAGAAGCGGTTGAAATTTATGGCCGAACGCCCCGCCAATCGCAAAGCCCTGCATATGGTGACCAATATATGGGTTAATGTTTTGGACGAAAACCATGCAGAGGGTAAATCCTACCTCACTTTGTTTCGTGCCGATCATGATGGTCCCGGCCCGGTGCCGAACACGCTCCCCATGCTTGCGGGCTATATGGAGGATAAATATATCCGCACGCCAAAAGGCTGGAAATTCGCGGCCCGCAAGGCCACCATGCTGTTCATGAACAGCTAGACCCTGCTTTACGGCTCAGGCGGGATCGCCCTTGGCGATTCCATCTGATCCAAACATGGTCTAGCAGACTGCCTATGCCGCGCAGGGTCTGAAAAGGGGATAAAATATGCGCGGCAATTTCTCAATGGTTCTCTCTGAACCGAAATTGCTTTAGAAGTGATCATCCGCCCTCAAACCCTGGTAAGCCAATGAACAGCCCGAAGCCGCCCGCCGATAAACGCCCGCAATTCACCGATGAAGAAGTGTTGCTATTTCATTCGGAAGGCCGCCCCGGCAAGATCGAGATCATCGCCAGCAAGCCGCTGGCGACCCAGCGCGATCTGTCGCTGGCCTATTCGCCTGGCGTTGCGGTGCCGGTGCGCGCCATCGCGGAAGACCCGTCTTTGGTCTATGAATATACCGCCAAGGGCAATCTGGTTGCAGTGATTTCCAATGGCACAGCCATTCTGGGGCTGGGCGATCTGGGGCCGTTGGCATCCAAGCCGGTCATGGAAGGCAAATCGGTGCTGTTCAAGCGCTTTGCCGATGTGGATTCCATCGATCTGGAACTGGACACCAAAGACACCGATGAAATGATTGCGGCGATCCGCTATCTGGGGCCAAGCTTTGGCGGCATTAATCTGGAAGACATCAAGGCGCCCGACTGTTTCATCATCGAACAGCGCCTGCGCGAACTGATGGATATCCCGGTTTTTCACGATGACCAGCACGGCACGGCGATTATTTCTGCGGCGGCGCTGATCAATGCGCTGCATCTGGCGGGAAAGGATATCAAAGACGTCACCATGGTGGTCAATGGCGCGGGCGCGGCGGGCATTGCCTGCATCGAACTGATCAAGGCCATGGGCATGCCGCACAACAATGTCATTCTGTGCGACACCAAGGGCGTCGTGTTTCAGGGCCGCACAGAAGGCATGAATCAATGGAAATCCGCCCATGCGGTTGTAACCAAGGCGCGCACGCTGGATGAGGCCATGCAGGGCGCGGATGTTTTTCTGGGCCTGTCGGCCAAGGGCGCGGTAACCTCGCAGATGGTGCGCGAGATGGCGCCCAATCCGATCATTTTCGCCATGGCCAATCCGGACCCGGAAATTCTGCCCGAAGAAGTCGAGGCCATTCGCGGCGACGCCATCATTGCCACCGGCCGGTCGGATTATCCAAACCAGGTCAATAATGTATTGGGTTTTCCCTATATTTTCCGGGGTGCGCTGGATGTGCGCGCAAGCACCATCAATGAGGAAATGAAAATCGCCGCCGCCACCGCGCTGGCGGAACTGGCCCGCGAGGACGTGCCCGATGAGGTTGCCGCCGCCTATGCGGGCGAGCGTCCCAAATATGGCCGCAAATATATTATTCCAGTGCCGTTTGATCCTCGCCTGATCAGCCATGTGCCCCCCGCCGTCGCCAAGGCGGCGATGGATAGCGGCGTGGCGCGCCGCCCGATTGTCGATATGGACGCCTATATGCACCAGTTGCGCGCGCGGCTGGACCCGATTGCCGACACGCTGCATCCGGTATTTGAATATGTGCGCGCCAATCCAAAGCGAATCGTGTTCGCCGAAGGCGAGGAGGAACAGGTGATCCGCGCCGCGCTTTCCTACCGTAATAGCGGCTATGGCGCGCCGATTCTGATCGGGGTGGAGGAGCGCATCCGTGAAAGCCTGGCGGCAAGCGGGCTGGATCCCAAGGAAGAACTGGAAATTCACAATTCGCGCGAACCCGCCCTGGTCGCAAAATATCGCGACTTTTTGTATGGCCGGTTAAAGCGCAAGGGATTTTTGATCCGTGACTGTACGCGGCTGGTGTCGTTTGATCGTAATATTTTCGCCGCCTGCATGGTGGCCTGCGGGGATGCGGACTGCATGGTGACCGGCGTTACCCGTAATTCTGCGGTCGCGATGCAGGATATACGCCACGCCATTGACACCAAACCCGGCCAGCGCGTGATTGGCGTCAGTCTGATGCTGTCGCGCAAACACACCGTTTTTGTGGCTGACACCACGGTGCACGAAATGCCGACCGCCATTCAGCTTGCCGACATTGCCGAACAAACCGCGCGCCTGGTGCGGCGCATGGGGCATGAACCGCGCGTGGCGCTACTAGCGTCAAGCACTTTCGGCAACCCGGCGACGGAGCGTTCCGATGCGCAGCGCGAAGCCGTGGCCATATTGGAAAAGCGCGGCGTCGATTTTGAATTTGACGGCGACATTGCCGCGGATGTGGCGCTGAACATGGATCTGATGAAGTTATATCCGTTCTGCCGCCTGACCGGACCGGCCAATGTACTGATCATGCCAGCCGTGCACAGCGCCTCCATCAGTACACGCATGGTGCAGGAACTGGGCGGCGGCACTGTGGTCGGCCCGATGATCATCGGGCTGTCCCATCCGGTGCAGATCGCCCAGATCGGCGCCCGCGTGTCCGATCTGGTCAACATGGCCGCACTGGCGGCCTATGATCTGTCGCGCTAAGGGAAAAAAGGGTAGCGTCCCCTATTAAAGGGTAGCGTCCGTTTTTCATCAACTGATGGAGGAATATATGTCCCGCACAGAAAAAACCCGCCCCATCGTGGCGACATCAATAGGCGATCCGGCGGGCATTGGCCCGGAAATTGTCGCCAGGGCCTGGGTTACAGGCGAGGCGCACAAATTGTCGCGTCCTGTGCTGATCGGCAGCGCCCACGCCATGCGCAAGGGGGTGGAGATCGCCGGACTGCGCGCTACGGTGCGTGTGGTTAATGGCCTGGACGGGCTAAGCGATGATCCGCAAGTGATTGACATTCTGGATGATGGCGCGCTGGACCCCGCCGATTTTCAGATTGGAAATGACAGCGAGGCGGGCGGGCGCGCCAATGCGGCGTGGCTTAAAAGGGCAGAACAGATGGCGCGCAATGGCGAAGTCGCCGCAACTGTATTTGCGCCGGTCAGTTCGGGATCGCTGAAAATGGCGAAGGCGCTGGATGTGATCATGCCGGTCACGCCGGGCGAAAGCTATCTGCTGCTGCTGTCCGGCCCGCTGCGGGTGATGCATCTGACCGATCATATGCCGTTGCGCAAGGTGTGCGATACGATCTCGGAAGACCTTACTGTGTCGGCGCTGCAAACCCTGCATGACACCTTCACCAAATGGGGCATGCCCAATCCGCGCATTGGCGTGGCGGGGCTCAATCCACATGCCATGGGCAAGGAGGACATAGAATCCCTGGCGCCCGGCGTCCAGCGCGCGCGCGCCAATGGCGTCAATGCCGAAGGGCCGCTCAGCCCGGACGCCGTGTTTCGCCAGTGTGTCGAAGATAAATATGATGCGGTGCTGGCCATGTATCACGACCAAGGCCATATCGCCATCAAGACCTGGGGATTTTCCGGCAATTGCGCGGTCATAGTCGGCCCGCCCTATCTCAGCATGACCGTCGCCCATGGCACCGCCTTTGACATTGCCGGCAAGGGCATTGCCGATCATAAAATGATCCTGAACGCCATGCGCATGGCCGGATCCATGGCTGCGGGCGCAGGCTTTATCGAGGAAATGAAATGAGCGCCGCGCCCTTTGAGGGCTTGCAATTCATACGCTTATAGCGTATAGCCTCAGGGCCGGAAAACTACATGGATTTTACCTTCGACCCCGTAAAGGACAGGATAAACTGCGAGAAACATGGGCTTTCGCTGGAATTTGGTAAGCACATCTTCACAAACGCAGTGACGACCTTGATGGACACACGGTTCGATTATGGCGAAGATCGCTTCGTCGCTTTCGGTTATTCCGGTGATGATCTTTATGTGTGCGTTTATGTGGTTCGAGCGGATACGATACGGCTGATTTCTGTTCGTAAGGCTAATGACCGGGAGGCCCGCCGTTATGGATGACGAGAATGATAATCCGGAGTGGACCGATGACAATACGGCGCCGCTTGATTATGCGGGTAAGCTGAAGGTCACGCGGGCGCGGCTTAAACTAAGCCAGGGCGCCTTTGCCGCGCTGTTGCATATTCCTGAGACATCTTTGAAAAACTGGGAGCAACGGCGGACGGCCCCTGATGCACCCGCCCGCACATTGATCGATTTGATCTATCACGACCCCGAGGGTATTCGGGTGCGCCTCGCCAAATCGCATGCCGCCTGATCAAAAGGAAATGAAATGAGCGCCGACACGCAGCCCGAAATCGGAAACAGCATCATCGCCAATGGCGTCAGGACGAATTATCATGATGTTGGTTCCGGTGCGCCGCTGGTGCTGATCCATGGCTCCGGCCCCGGCGTTTCGGCCTATGCGAACTGGCGGCTGAACATGCCAGGCCTCGGTGAAAATTTCCGGGTTCTGGCGCCGGACATGCTGGGCTTTGGATTTACCGAATGGCCGGAAGAACCGATCCGCGATGTTGGCGTATGGGTGCGGCATCTGGCAGGCTTTCTGGATGCATTGAAACTGGATAAAGTTTCCTTCGTTGGTAATTCTTTCGGGGGCGCGCTGACCCTGGCCTTCATGATTGCGCATCCTGACCGGGTGGACCGTGCGGTTCTGATGGGCGCCGCCGGGGTTTCTTTTCCGATCACCGAGGGGCTGGATTATGTCTGGGGTTATACGCCGTCGTTTGAGAACATGAAGCGCTCGGTGCAATATCTGGCCAATGACCAATCGCGCCTGACCGATGATCTGGTGAAATCGCGCTATGAGGCCAGCATCCGCCCCGGCGTGTTCGAGGCCTATTCCGCCCTGTTTGGCGAAACGCCGCGCCAGAAGCATATTGAAATGCTGGCCAGCGATCCTGCGAAAATCGCGGGGGTTCCGCATGAAGTTCTGTTATTGCATGGCAAGCAGGATCAGGTTATCCCCGTGGATGTCTCTGTCAGGCTGAACAGATTGATCAAGCGGTCCGACGCGGTTTTTCTTGGCGATTGCGGCCACTGGGTGCAGATTGAACGCTTGGCCACCTTCAATCGCCTGGTGACAGACTTTGTCAGGAATGGCCTGTACGGCTGACAAAATATTGGCAATTTTAGTAAAAACTGATATGGAAAAAAATCCAATGGCGGTCAAACTTGATAACGCAACGGTGCAAACGGTCGCGGACATGTTGCGCCTGGCGCAGGAAACCGCGGCGCCCTGTGCCCCCATCCGTGATATGATTTCAGCAGGTGGGGTGGATGGCGCCTATGCGGTGCAGGAAGCCAATACCAAATATTGGTTGTCCAAAGGGCGCCGTCTGGTTGGCCGCAAGGCCGGACTGACCTCCGTCTCCGTGCAAAAGCAATTGGGGGTTGATCAGCCCGATTATGGCATGCTGTTTTCCGATATGGATATTCCCGAAGGGCAGCCCATCAGTCTGCGCAAAGTATTGCAGCCCAAGGTCGAGGCCGAAATCGCCATGATCATTGGCCGCGACCTTGATCTTGCGGATATCACCATGGCGGAGATGATCCGCGCGATTGAATATACCGTCCCCGCCATCGAGGTGGTCGCCAGCCGCATCGCCAATTGGGATATTCGCGCGCTCGACACCATTGCCGATAATGCGTCGGCGGGCGTGTTTGTACTGGGTGCGCAACCGCGCAAGCTTGAAAATATCGATCTGCGCATGTGCGGCATGGTGATGGAGTGCCGGGGGGAACAGCTTTCCGTAGGCGCAGGCGTCGCATGTCTGGGCAATCCCATCAGTGCAGCCTTATGGCTGGCGCAAGTGATGGCGCGCGTGGGCCGCCCGTTCCGCGAAGGCGATGTCATTCTTACTGGCGCGCTTGGGCCAATGGCCACCGTCAAGGCCGGGGATGTTATGGAAGCGCGCATCAATGGGCTTGGCTCTGTGCGGGCAATTTTTGAAGCTGGAGAATAATATCCAATGAATGCGCGCCACACGGCACTTGCAGAGCGGCTTGATAAGGCATTGCTGAGTAAAACCCCCGTTCCGCAAATCACGCTGGAATATCCTGAACTGAGCCTGGCGGACGCCTATGCGATCCAGTCTATTCTGGTGCATCGCCGGCTGCAACGCGGCGAACGCCGCATCGGTATGAAAATGGGACTGACTAGCCGGGCCAAAATGGCGCAGGTAGGCGTCCATGAAATGTCCTGGGGACGTTTGACCGACGCCATGCTGCTGGAAGAAGGCGGCGAACTTGTGCGCGACGCCTATATTCATCCACGCTTGGAACCGGAACTGGCGTTTCTGATTGGCCGGCCGCTGTCCGGCAAAGTGACGGCGGCGCAGGCCATCGCCGCCGTGGACGGCGTTGCCCCGGCGATGGAGCTGGTCGATAGCCGCTACAAGGATTTCCAGTTCACCCTGAATGATGTGGTCGCCGATAATTCATCCGCCAGCGGGCTGCTGGTTGGCGCCTGGGGCAGCCCCACCCAGGATTTGAGCAATCTTGGCGTTTTGCTGGAAGTTAATGGCATGGTCATTGAGACCGCCTCGACAGCCGCCATTCTGGGTAATCCCATACGTGCGCTGGTCGCAGCCGCGCGCCTGGCGGCGGAGGCTGGCGAAACCCTGCAACCAGGTGACATTGTCCTGTCTGGTGGATTGACCGCGGCATACACAGTCGCGCCGGGCGAAACCGTGCGCGCCACATTGCAAAATCTGGGCTTTGTCAGCATTTCCATCCGGTAGAGCAACGGATCATTTGCCTGCCCCTGATCTATGCCGGGTCAAATGTAATATGCAGTTCCTTCAACCCGCGCAGCACAATGCTGGGTTCGTGGTGTGGATCGGCGTGGCCGGGCGCCAGGCGAATATTTTTCATCCGTGTCAGGATGGTTCTGAACGCCACATTCATCTCCTTGCGCGCCAGCATGGCGCCCAGGCAGAAATGCGTACCCTGGCCAAACGCCACATGGCTGGCCGCATTTTTGCGCCGCACATCAAATGTTTCCGAATTTTCAAACATCGCCTCGTCGCGATTGGCGCTGGCGAACATTACCATCACCGCAGATCCCTTGGGCATGAACACCCCGCCAAGCATAGTGTCGCAGGTGGTGACGCGGAACAGGCCCTGCACCGGGCCATCGAAACGCAGCACCTCTTCTGTCATGTTTTCAACCAGAGACAGATCGTCCAGCACCAATTGCATCTGATCGGGATATTGCAGCAACAGCATCATTCCCTTGGACAGCGAATTGGTGGTGGTTTCATTACCCGCCGCCAGAAGCTGATTTAGCACCGACAATAGTTCTGCCACACTCATTGGCCCGCCATTTTCCATGCGGGCGCGCACCAGATCGGAAATCATGTCGTCGGTTGGATTGGCGCGTTTTTCCCCGATCACCCTGGCGAAGTAAAGTTGAAACTCCAGCATCAATTTTGATGCGGCAATCCGCTGTTCCTTGCTGGAAACGCCACTGATCTGCTGGGTCAGCGCATCCGACCATTGTTTGAAAATACCGATATCGCTGCGCGGCACGCCAAGCTGATCGGCAATGATGATCATCGGTAGCGGCACGGTGAATTGCGACACGAAATCGCATTTGCCGTCCTTGATGAAGGTGTCAATCAATTCATCGGCAAGCTGCTGAATATAGGGCTCCAACTGGTTGACGCGCGCCTGCGAAAATACTCTGTTGATGGGGTTGCGGTAAAACTTATGCTTTGGCGGATCAACGGTGATCAGAGTGGGCACAGAGGGATAGCCGCCAAGATCTTCGAAGCGGAAGCGCATTTCCGGCGGCGCCAACATATCGATAATATCGCTGGAAAAAGTCGTCGTATCCTTTAGCACCTTCAGCACATCGGGATAAGAGGTTACGGTAAAAAACCCGGCCACGGGGTCTTTGTTCACCGGCGCCTGTTCGCGCAGCTTTTTATAGGTATGATAAGGACATTCAATAACATCCATATCCACCAGGGTGGTTTGATCCAATGGCTTTTGTGCGGCAATGCGGCCCTTTTCTTCGGCCTGGGTCCGGATCATGGCTGTTTTCTCCCATTTCATGTAACGCTGCGCGCGAAGAGGCTGCCGTGATGTCTGGTTTTCATCTACAATATTATCAGTAGTATGGTTGAAAATCGGTTAATACGCAAATTTCTTGTAAGAATTTGGGCTGCCGTGACATTTCAATGAATGTAACCGGGAGGCAAGCAGTCTCCTTTGCTGGTCCAATCGCATTAACATTTTAGGCATGCCCTTCCTATTTACATTCGTATAGAGTAAAATAGAGTGAATTCCACTTCCTCTATCCGGTTTGAACTAATGTTATCTGGCAAGCGCATTCTACTCATCATTGGCGGTGGCGTTGCGGCTTATAAAAGCCTTGATCTGATCCGCCGCCTGCGTAACCAGAACGCCAATGTGCGCTGCATTCTGACGGCGGGCGGAACGCAGTTTGTTACGCCCCTATCCGTGGCCAGCCTGTCGGGCGATAGGGTCTATACCGAATTGTTCGATTTGATGAACGAAGCGGAGATGGGGCATATCCAGCTATCGCGCGACGCGGATTTATTGGTGGTGGCGCCTGCGACCGCAGATTTAATGGCGAAAATGGCGCATGGGCTGGCGGATGATCTGGCCAGCACGGCCCTGCTGGCAACAGACAAGCCGGTGCTGATTGCGCCCGCCATGAATGTGCGCATGTGGGGGCACAATGCGACCCAGCGCAATCTGGCCACATTGCGCGCGGACGGCATTACGATCATTGGGCCGAATGAAGGGGATATGGCCTGCGGTGAATTTGGGCCGGGGCGCATGGCGGAACCGGATGAAATCCTGACTGCGGTAACGGCGCTGCTGGCGCCTGGCGCCCGGCCGTTGAGCGGGCTGCGCGCGCTCGTCACTTCCGGGCCAACGCACGAACCGATTGACCCGGTGCGCTATATCGCCAACCGCTCAAGTGGCAAACAGGGCCATGCGATTGCATCGGCGCTGGCGGCGCTTGGCGCTGAAACGGTGCTGGTGTCCGGCCCGGTTCAGGAAGCGCCGCCGTCTGGTGTCAGTGTGCGCAAGGTTGAAACCGCTTGTGACATGCTGGCCGCCTGCAAGGATGCGGGTCGTTTTGATATTGCCATATGCGCCGCCGCAGTCGCCGACTGGCGCGTGGAAACACAATCCAGCGGCAAGATCAAAAAGCGTAATGACGGCAGTACGCCGAAATTGGGACTGACCGAAAATCCGGACATTTTAAGTACGCTCAGCATGGCTGGTCCGGCGCGCCCCCGCCTTGTCATTGGCTTTGCGGCCGAGACCAATGATGTTGTTGAGCATGCAAGGGATAAACGCGCCCGCAAGGGCTGCGACTGGATCGTTGCGAATGATGTGTCGCCGGAAACCGGCATTATGGGCGGCGATTTCAACACTGTGCATTTGCTGACCGCAGAGGGCGTCGAGGATTGGCAGCCCATGAGCAAGATCGAAGTGGCGCGCCGCCTGGCCCGGCGCATTGCCGAACATTTTGCGAAAAGCTGATGCTGACGGTTTCATTCCGCCGCTTGCCGCATAATCCGGATTTACCGCTGCCGGCCTATGCCACGCCGGGCGCGGCGGGACTTGATCTGTGCGCATCAGTCCCCGCCGATGATCCGATTATTCTGCCGCCGGGGGAAAGGGCGCTGATCCCCACGGGTTTCGCCATGGCATTGCCGCAGGGATATGAGGCGCAGGTGCGGCCCCGCTCTGGCCTGGCGCTTAATTACGGGATTACGGTGCTTAATTCGCCTGGCACCATTGACAGCGATTATCGCGGCGAGGTTGGCGTTATTCTGCTGAACACGGGCAAAGCGGCCTTCACTATCGTGCGCGGCGCGCGTATCGCGCAGATGGTGATTGCAAGCGTTATGCAGCCGGGCTTGATTGAAGTTTCCGATCTGCCTGAAACCGGGCGTGGCGCCGGTGGTTTTGGTTCTACAGGTTCATAAGAGGTTATTGGATTAATGCTCCGGCTGACAAAAAAAATGCGTTATGCGCTGGAAGCTGTTGTTGACATTGCCTACAATGCCCGGCCAGAACCGGTTCAATCGCGGGAAATTACCCAGCGTCAGGGTATACCTCAACGCTATCTGGAGCAGGTAATGCAGCAACTGGTGCATGCCAATATTCTGAAGGGTGTGCGCGGGCCGCGCGGCGGCTATACGCTGGCGCGGGAACGCAGGCGCATCAGCGTGGGTGAAATCATCCGCGTTATCGGCGATGCCGATGATAATGAAGCGGATAAAACCGAGGCGGTTTCCGCGCTGGGTCAAACAGTCATCAATCCATTATGGTATGAGATGCAGGCCGAAATGATGCGCCGTTTTGACAGCATCACCGTGGAAGATCTGTGCCGGCGGGCGGATGCCGCAGGGGTCGCGCCCGAACAGCGCAACCAGGCTGATTTCAACATTTAATTCATGAAAGAGAGACTGGCAAAGTGAGCGAAAAAAAACCTGGCCGCGGACGTGTCTATAACAGCATCACCGAAACCATCGGCGACACGCCGCTTGTGCGCCTGCAACGCCTGCCAAAGCAATCAAGTGTTGATGCGGACATATTGCTGAAGCTTGAATTTTTCAACCCATTGGCCAGCGTCAAGGACCGTATCGGCGTCGCCATGATCGAGGATATGGAGAAGAAGGGAAAGCTGAAGCCCGGCACAGTGATCATCGAGCCAACATCGGGCAATACTGGCATTGCGCTGGCGTTTGTGTGCGCGTCCAAAGGCTATAAATTAATTCTGGTGATGCCGGATAGCATGTCGATCGAGCGGCGAAAAATGTTCGCCCTGCTGGGCGCGGAACTGGAATTGACGCCAGCCGCCAAAGGCATGCGCGGCGCCATTGCGCGCGCCGAAGAATTGCTGGCGGCGCATCCGGGCTCCATCATGGCGCAACAGTTTGAAAACCCGGCCAACCCGGAAATTCACCGGCGCACCACAGCTGAAGAAATCTGGAACGATACAGACGGCAAGGTGGATGCCGTGATTTCAGGCGTTGGCACCGGCGGCACCTTTACAGGGGTGGGTTCCGTGCTGAAAGCGCGTAAGCCGGGTCTGAAAATGATCGCGGTGGAACCCGAGGACAGCCCGGTATTGTCAGGGGGTACGCCTGGCCCGCATAAAATTCAGGGCATCGGGGCAGGCTTCATTCCTGATAACCTTGATCGTTC
>Ga0209851_1000247_pt1 | contig 11557 bp, 11 predicted proteins | sample GWRWT4_14Oct14_FD_187195 | JGI IMG/M metagenome (GOLD analysis project Ga0209851, IMG submission 187195) | Sand microcosm microbial communities from a hyporheic zone in Columbia River, Washington, USA - GW-RW T4_14-Oct-14 (SPAdes) (version 2) | ecosystem: Engineered > Artificial ecosystem > Sand... | reverse complement strand
TCACCCACCACCATGCCCTGGACATGCCGTTGTACCTGCGCATCGCCCCGGAGCTGTATCTCAAGCGCCTGGTGGTGGGCGGCTTCGAGCGGGTCTATGAAATCAACCGCAATTTCCGCAACGAAGGCGTGTCCACCCGGCACAACCCCGAGTTCACCATGCTGGAGTTCTATCAGGCCTACGCCGATTACCACGACCTGATGGACACGACCGAGGAACTGCTGCGCAGCTTGGCGCAGGACATCACCGGCGGGCTGCAATTCAGCTATCAGGGACTTGCCCTCGATTTGGGCCTGCCCTTCGAGCGCCTCAGCGTCGTCGAGGCGGTCGCGCGTCACAATCCGGAGCTCGACCCCAATCGATTGCGCGAGCGGGATTATCTGGCCACCGCCTGCCACGCCCAGGGCATTGATGCGAAAGCGGATGCCGGCTGGGGCAAGCTGCTGATCGAACTATTCGAGAAGACGGCGGAGGCGCGGCTCCTACAGCCCACCTTCATCACCGCCTATCCCACCGAAGTCTCACCCCTGGCCCGCGCAAACGATGCCGATCCCGAAATCACCGACCGCTTCGAGTTTTTCGTGGGTGGCCGGGAGATCGCCAACGGCTTCTCAGAACTGAACGACGCCGAGGATCAGGCGCGCCGCTTCCAGGCCCAGGTCACGCAAAAGGACGCCGGCGACAACGAGGCCATGTTCTTTGATGCCGATTATGTCGTCGCGCTGGAGCATGGGCTGCCCCCCACGGCAGGCGAGGGCATCGGCATCGACCGGCTGGTGATGCTGCTGACCGACGCGCCCTCCATCCGCGACGTATTGCTGTTTCCTCATCTGCGCGCGCGGTGATCCGCTCCGACGCAATAGCAATCGAAAACAGGACACCACGCAAGGCCAAGATCTCGGTTGAGCGCCGGGCATCCATCGTCATGTGACCGCTGTCGGTCGGCATGACCAGCGTCATGTCTTGCAGCACGGGTCGACCAGAATTTTCGCTTGCGGAGCGGTGCCAGAGCGGTTCAAGGGATCGGCTTCGAAAACCCTTGATCCCGCAAGAGATCACAGGGGCCGAATCCCGACCTCAAAGCCATTGCAAGGCCGAAGTCCCCAATACCCTTGCGCCCCGGCAACTTGGCCGGGTTGCCTGAATTTGGTGCGCGAAAATCCCACCGCAGTCCTTGCCAAGTGGGCGCTCAAGTGCCCTGCAACCTTTTGCCGCAGGAACTTGAACGGGCGGTATGGCCGTGCCACCATGAATCCATACAGCCCCGCAGAGGGCTGATGGAATCAGAGCCTTTGAGGAGACAACACCATGGATGCCATTCGTTCCGTCTGGGACTACGTCAAGTTTTTCCAGTTTCCCCTGTTGCTGGGGCTTTCAATTCCACTTTTCATCATCGGTGGTTCGGGCTTGCTGATCTACACCCTGCTACTGGGCGCCTACGTCATCGTGGGCGATCTGTTTTTCGGCGAGGACACCCACCACTACGAAGGCACGTGGCGCCATCCCAATCTGCTGATCTGGATGGAAATCCTCAGTCAGCCCCTGATGGCGGCCGTGGTCATCCTGTTTGCCTGGATGCTCGGTCTCCCCAACGGCATCGACCTGTTCGGCATCGGCGCGGCAGTCCAATCACTGACGGGTTTCGACCCGGTGGCGGCACACGCGGCACATGACCACATCGGCACCCTGCTGGGCGGGCTGGGATTGGCCGCGGGTGCGGGCGCAATCGCCGGCGTGGCGATCGGGCACAACCTGGGCCATCGCACCTACGACCTCAAGCCGGTGGTCGCGGCCCGGATCGGTTCGGCGTTTGGTATGTTCAGCCACTTCACCATCCGCCATCCCTACGGCCACCACAATCCGGTCGGCACGCCGGCCGATCCGTCCTGGGCCCGCCGCGGCGAAAGCTTCTGGCGGTTCCGGTTGCGCTCAGTGATCGGGCAATACCGCATGACCTGGGCGCTGGAAAAGCAACGGCTGGAAAAGCTCGGCGAGCCCCTTTGGAGCTGGCGCAACGGGACCCTGCAAGGCTGGGGCATCGAAGTGCTGATTGCCCCCATGTTCTTTCATGCCGCCGGTGCATGGGGCCTGTTGGCCTTCCTCGCGATCGGCATCCTGGCCCATACCGGGCTGGAGGCCGCCAACTACATCGAGCACGGGGCTGGTGCGGATGCCGACCCAGCCGTTCCAGCCGCGCCATGCCTGGGACGATGCCCACCGCATGACCTACTGGCTGATCTCGGCCATCTCGCGCCACTTGCACCAACATTCCAATGCCCAGGTGGAAGAAGCGGTATCCATCCTGATTACAAGGGGATTTTCAAAGATGCGTGCTGAACCAATTATCGCTGCAATCATCCTGCTCTCAGGTTGTGTCGAGAGGATGAACCAATTTCCGCCAGTCAAACCTTACATAGAGCGGGAACTGATTCTTCCCGACTATTCGGGAATGACCGAACAGGACAAACGGGAAATGGGTCTGCTTGAACCGTATGAACTCCCGCCAAAAGGATCACCGTTTGATCCTTCTCGTTATGATGGGAGTCGTGAAGATGTCCATCGTTGCAGTTATGAACTGCAGATCAGTTCTGCCGTCAACAAGGACCCCGAGATTTGTTATAATACCGCGCCTTCTAAAGAAAAGAAGGAATGGTACAAGTATCTCGATAATCTTCACAATCTCCCCATCCGTGTCAGGGTCATCGAGTAACGTTAAAATCATACTTTTGGAATGAATTGATTCCATCCCTGACGGATTCTAAGGTGACCTTAACCGCGGAATTATAGGTTCCGTCAGGGAGACCAGAATCAGCACTTTCGGTCGCCCAAGTGTAAGATGCCCCTGTCAATCCGGATTCGATATGTTTTAAGAACCGTTCCGAGATAGAACTTTAATACGAGTTGCAACCCATGGCCCGTATGGGGCGGGCGATGACCACCTCGTGGGGCTATCTGGGCTCCGGTTTCGTGGCCTTGTTTCCGGCCTGGTGGAATCGGGTGATCACCCCGCGCCTGCTCGAATGGGATGAGAAATTTGCCACACCGGCGGAACGCGAGCTGGCCGCGCGGGAAAATCTGCGCAGCGGTATTCCCGAACTGATCATCGCCGGCCGACGCTACTATGAGAAACAGGGCCGGCCGGTGCCGTTCATTCGTCCCGGCGATGCGCTGGACAGCTATCTGCCGCCCGATGCACCCGCAGGATTGGTCACAGCCCACACTTGAGCGAAGCGACACCCCTGGCACCCGGAAACGCCGGGTGTCGGGGATGTGACTTGCCACGGCTGATGGGAATCGGTCTTCACCACATGCCCGGCGATCTACGCCGTGTCGTGCTTCCAATGCGCCAAACTGTGGGCATGAGCCAAATCCTGACCTAAAAGCGACTGACGACCCGTCATGAGGGATGCAATGCCCGAGCAATGGAATGCGGCTTTGAAACACCTGCCAACCCGCTACGGGACGATGGCCTATCACGAATTCGGCAGTGGGAATCGTCCATTGCTGCTTCTGCACGGCTTTCCGGACACGCTCCAGACCTTCGAAAGCCTCGTCGAGACGGCCTGTCACGAAGGCTATCGCTGTCTCGCGCCCTTGCTGCCGGGCTATGGGGATTCCGACCTGCCCCATCCGGGCGGCGCCTCCATCCTGGCCGTCGCTCGCATGCTCAACGATTTCCTGGGCCATGTGGCGACGCACCAGGCAGTGCGCATCGTCGGCCATGACTGGGGATCGATCCTGGCCCAGATGCTCTGCGGCCTGCACCAAGAGGGTCGCCCGATGGCCTACCGCATTGAGCGGGTCGTTTTGGCGGCCGTGCCCCCGTTGCGCACCTTCCTGCGGCAGATCAATTCGCGCCAGTTGATGCGGTCGCGGTACATGTATTATTTCCAGCTTCCCGGCGCTTGCGCACAGATCCGGCGGGAAGATTTCGCCTATATCCGTACCCTGTGGCGGCGTTGGTCGCCGGGGCTGGAACCCAATCACCCGCAACTTGAGCGGGTCATTGCTTGCCTGCGCCGTCCCCGCGGGCTGGAACAGGCTACCGCCTATTACCGCGCCCTGATCAATCCGGCGCAACTGCTGGGCGCGCCCGAACCATTGACCCAACTGCGGCTGATGTTTTCTGCCAAGCCCTGGCCGGCGCTGATTCTGGTGGGCAGCGAGGATGAGTGCATCGGGCCGGAGATGTATCGCGGCGGGGAGCAGGCCTTTCCCCATCCGGACAGCCGCCAGGAGGTGTGGCCCGGCGTGGGGCATTTCCTGCATCTGGAGCAGCCCACAGGTTTCAATCGGCGCGTGCTGGACTTCCTCGGCTAACGCCAAGCACACACTGAGCAGACGGCTTCTTGCGCGGGCGGTAACAGATCTGTTACCAAACACGCGCCTGCCGTTATGGCGCCGCCATCCCGCCCCGCCCCACGAGGACAGGTTTTCCACGCCTGTCCGTGCCTGACCGCTAGGCGCCATTGAAACCGCAAACCACGCGCCCTTAAGCTGACGCCATGGGATCGTCTGAACACCCCCCATATCCGGAACCCCGGGCGCCCGTGATCGCTCCCCTCGGAGACAGCGCGCTGCAGATTACCCTGGGCGATCGGCTGGATCCTTTGATCAACGCCCGGGTTCATCGCCTCGTCGGGCGTATCCGGGCGGCCGAGGTGCCGGATCTCACCGACCTGGTCCCGGCCTATGCCACGCTGACCGTGCATTACCATCCGCTGCGCTGGCGCTTCGATGCGCTGGCCCGGACGCTGGCCGCGCTGATCGACACCGGGGACCGCCTTGAAACACGCCATGGCACCGAAGTGGTGCTGCCGGTTTGCTATGGGGGACACTTCGGCCCCGATCTGGACGTCGTTGCGGCCCATGCCGGTCTCTCGCCGGAGGCGGTCATCCAGCGCCACAGCGCGGCGGTCTATCGGGTGTATTTCTTAGGCTTCACGCCCGGTTTTGCTTATCTCGGCGGACTCGATCCCGCGCTCGCCATGGCCCGACGATCGACCCCGCGACCCGCAGTGGCGGCCGGCTCGGTCGGTATCGCCGGCCTCCAGACCGGCATCTACCCCCACGCCACGCCGGGGGGGTGGCAGCTCATCGGGCGCACCCCGCTCAGGCTTTTCGATCCGGACCGCACACCACCCTGCCTGCTGGCGCCAGGGGATACGCTGCGCTTCAGCGCCATTGACGCGGTGGCCTTCGACGCCCTGGCGCACCTGTCATGATCCACGTCGAGCACCCCGGTCTGCTCACAACCATCCAGGATCTTGGCCGAACGGGATTCCAGCATCTGGGCCTGTCCCCCGGCGGCGCCATGGATCCCGAGGCGGCGCGCATCGCCAATCTCTTGGTGGGCAATACCTCCGACGCGGCGCTGCTGGAAATCACCTTACTGGGGCCCCGACTCATTTTGGAGACCGGCGCCTGGATCGCCCTGACCGGCGCCGATCTGACCGCGACGCTGGACGGCGCCCCCCTGCCCACCTGGCGGCCGCTGTGGGCACCGGCCGGCGCGCGCATCGGCTTTGGCGGGCCGCGCCGGGGTTGCCGTGCCTTTCTGGCCGTGGATGGGGGGCTTGACGTGCCGCAGGTATTGGGCAGCCGCAGCACCGACTCAAGGTCCGCACTGGGCGGACTGGCGGGACGCCCGTTGCATGCTGGCGACTGCCTGCCCCTGGGAACTGCCCACCGGCCGCCGCCGCAGCACCCCGACCGCCCGGCATGGTCCCGCTGGTGGGTGACACACATGGCAGATATCCCGATCAATCACCCGGTACACCTGCGCTTCATCCCCGCTACGGACTGGGCCGCCCTGCCGGAACACGAACAGCAGGGACTGGCGGGAACCCGTTATCGCATCAGCAGCCAGTGTGACCGCATGGGATTGCGGCTATCGGGCCCCGCGCTGTCGTTGCCGGACAGCCCGGAACGCCTGTCGGCGGGCGTGACTTTCGGCACCATTCAGCTTCCCCCGGATGGCCAGCCCATCGTCCTGGGTCCCGAGCGTCAGACCACGGGCGGCTACCCGGTGCTGGGCACCGTCGCCCGCATCGACTGGCCATGTCTGGGACAATTGCGCCCTGGCGACGCGGTGGGCTTCACACCGATCACAGTGGATGCCGCCCACGCCCTGATGCGCGAACGGGAACGGGACATTGCCCGGCTGGCGACAGGGCTGAGCCTGCGCTGGCCGTTGAACACCCTCACCTTCACGGCGTAAGGTTCACATCTCGCCAATGACACCACGCTCGATCCAGTACCTCGACGGGTGCGATGCCAAAAACCTTGCTGGCATGAAGGCTTGGGTGCCGAATGACGGAAATGGGCGAAATCAATGGAACGATTGTCATGAAGGAAAGTCATGTTAGAGAACCGGCACTTGAAACAGGCCAGTCCCATGGCGAGGGCGATTGAACGGCACCGTGATCAATGATGGGTCGCCGCTCACGGCAAAGCTGCCCCCAACTGCCGTCGTTCCGTTCTTCTTGCCGATGCCGTGATCGGGAAAACTCCGGGTCGACATCTCTTCTGGAGCCATCTCATGCGAATCCTTCACACCATGCTGCGCGTGACCGATCTGGAGCGATCCCTGGCCTTCTACACCGAAGTGCTGGCCATGCGTCTGCTGCGCCGCCAGGATTATCCGGAAGGCCGATTTACACTGGCTTTCGTCGGCTACGGAGAGGAGTCCACCACGGCGGTGGTCGAGCTGACCCATAACTGGGATACCGATCATTACGAACTGGGCAATGGCTTTGGGCATATCGCCATTGGCGTGGAAGATCTTTACGGCGCTTGCGAGACGCTGCGCCAGCACGGCGGGGTCATCACCCGGGAACCCGGCCCCATGAAACATGGCACGACGCACATTGCCTTCATCCGGGACCCGGACAGCTATGCCATTGAACTGATCCAATCGCGAGCGTGAATCGCCCGTGTTTCAGGCCGTTAAGGTCTGCCGCCAATATCGTCCAGAACCCCATGCATTGCATTCAACCCGCAGGATCGCCTATGGTGAAAACTTCACTTCAAACTGTCGGCCCGACCGGGGTGGCGCTGCTCCCCGTGCAGGTAACCGGTATCGCTTGAACGCCTGATTTCTTCCCCCTACATTCCGCACAGGAGAGTCCTCCGATGGTCCATACCCTTCCCGAATTGCCCTATGCCCTGGATGGCCTGGAACCGCATTTTTCCAAGGAAACCCTGGAATACCACTACGGCAAGCACCACAAGACCTATATCGATACCCTCAACGGCCTGATCCCCAACACCGAATACGCGGATCTCAGCCTGGAAGAGATCATCCGCAAGGCCACCGGCAAGTTGTTCAACCAAGCCGCGCAGGTCTGGAACCATACTTTCTACTGGAACTGCCTGAGCCCCCAGGGCGGCGGCACACCCACTGGCGCCCTGGCCACCGCCATCGACAAAAGCTTCGGCTCCTTTGAGGAATTCAAGAAATCCTTCACGGAACAGACCATTGCCAACTTTGGCTCCGGCTGGGGCTGGCTGGTGAAGAAGGCCGACGGCAGTCTGGCGATCGTGGAAACCTCCAACGCCGCCACGCCCCTCACCGATACCACCCTGGTGCCCCTGCTCACCTGTGACATCTGGGAGCATGCGTATTACATTGACTACCGCAATGCCCGCCCCAAGTACATGGAAGCGTTCTGGAATCTGGTAAACTGGGACTTCGTGGCGAAGAACTTCGCTGCCTAACCGAACCAGGCGATCAAGATCTCGGGGCTGCCCGGCGCGGGCGGCCCCGCCTTTGTTTTACGTCTCAGGGAATGGACGGCGCCAATCCGCCCTGGAACACCAAGAACAACCCGTGGACGCCAACCACCATGCCGGAACATCTGATGTCGACCTATGCCCGTTTGCCGGTTGCGTTCGTCCGCGGGGAAGGGGCCTGGCTGTGGGACGAGGACGGTCAGCGCTATCTTGATGCCTTGAGCGGAATCGCGGTCTGTGGCCTGGGCCATGCCCACCCCGCCGTGGCCGTCGCCGTGGCTGATCAGGCGGCCACCTTGCTGCACACCTCCAACCTGTATCGCATTCCCTTGCAGGAAAAACTGGGAGATCGACTGTGCCAGCTCGCTGGCATGGACCGGGTGTTTTTCTGCAATTCCGGCGCCGAGGCCAACGAGGCCGCCATCAAACTGGCTCGCCGCCTGGGCCACGCGCGGGGGCTCACACTGCCGCGCATCGTGGTCATGGAAGGCGCCTTTCACGGCCGCACCCTGGCCACCCTGACCGCCACCGCCAACGCCAAGGCCCAGGAAGGTTTCGGCCCCCTGGTGGACGGCTTCATCCGCATTCCCTTTGGGGACTTGGCGGCCCTGGAACAGCTCGCCAAGGAGCAAGCCGGCATCGTTGCGGTCCTGCTGGAACCGGTCCAGGGCGAAGGCGGCATCCGCATCGCGTCTGCATCGTATCTGGCCGGGGTGCGCTCCCTCTGTGACCGGCAAGGCTGGCTGATGATGGTCGATGAGATCCAGTCCGGCATGGGGCGCTGCGGCACCTGGTTCGCCCATCAGGCCGCCAGCATCCAGCCCGACGTCATGACGCTGGCGAAAGCCCTGGGCAACGGCGTGCCCATCGGCGCCTGCCTGGCACGGGGTCCCGCCGCCCAGGCGCTCCAGCCCGGCAGCCACGGCACCACCTTTGGGGGCAATCCGCTGGCCTGCCGCGCTGCCCTTGCGGTCATCGAAACGCTAACCGCCGAGGGACGGGTGGAAGCCGTCGCAGGAACAGCCGAGCGTTTAGTCGCCGCATTGCGTGAGGCCCTGCAGGACCTGCCCATGGTGCGCGAGATTCGCCACCAGGGCCTCATGATCGGCATCGAGTTGGATCGGCCCATTCCCACGCTTCCGGCCTTGGCGCTGGAAGAAGGGATCCTGATCAATGTCACTGCCGAACGGGTGATCCGGCTGTTGCCACCGCTGATCTGGGAAGAAACCCACACTCACCATCTGGTCCCGCGCCTGCGGCGTGCTCTGGACCGCTTGCCCAGTCAAGGATGACTTTTCGTGACGGTTCGCCATTTTCTGACCCTGCTGGACTTTTCCACCGACGAACTCAAAGTGCTGCTGAGCCGCGCCCACGCGCTCAAGGCCATGCACCGTCGGGGCGAAACCCACCTGCCCCTGCAGCACAAGACCCTGGCCATGATTTTCGAAAAGGCCTCCACCCGCACGCGGGTTTCCTTCGAGACGGGCATGACCCAGCTCGGCGGTCACGCCTTGTTCCTGTCGCCGCGCGACAGCCAGCTTGGACGCGGCGAACCTGTCGCGGACACCGCCCGGGTGATTTCCGCCATGGTGGATGCGGTGATGATCCGCGCTCACCGCCATGACATGGTAGAAACCTTTGCCGCCCATTCCCGGGTTCCGGTCATCAATGCCCTCACTGACCTACACCACCCCTGCCAGTTGCTTGCGGACATGCAGACCTACGAGGAGCATCGTGGGTCGATTGTCGGCCGAACCGTGGCCTGGCTGGGGGACGGCAACAATGTCTGCCAATCCTACGTGCATGCCGCCGAACGGTTTGACTTCACACTGCGCATCGCCTGCCCCGAAGGGGACGCACCCGCCCCTGCGATTCTCGCGGAAGCAGGCAGCCGAGTGGAAATTCTGCGCGATCCCCGAGCTGCCGTGGCAGGCGCCGATCTGGTGGTGACCGACGTATGGGCCAGCATGGGGCAGGAAGCCGAACAGGCTGAGCGCAATGCACGCTTCACGCCGTACCAGGTGGACGCTTGCCTGATGGCGCTGGCCAAGCCCGACGCCCTGTTCATGCACTGCCTGCCCGCTCACCGCGGCGAGGAAGTGACCGCCGAGGTGATCGATGGGCCCCAGAGTGTGGTCTGGGACGAAGCAGAAAACCGGCTGCATGCGCAAAAAGCGTTGCTGGAATTTCTGATCACCTCATCCCACGCTTAGGATTGCCCTTGTGTCGCGTGCTCCCAGAGGCTTTGTGGACGCATGAACCAGGAGACTGGCATGGATGACAACTTGGTCGAAATTCAGGGTCTGCACTTTCGGCGCGGCCGTCAGGTGATTTTCGATGGCGTGGATCTATCCATCCCGCGCGGAAAGATCACTGCCATCATGGGCCCCAGCGGCACCGGAAAAACCACCCTGTTGCGCCTGATCGGCGGCCAATTGCGTCCCGACGCCGGCACCCTTCGGGTAGACGGCACGAATGTTCCCGATCTGGGCCGATCTGGGCTCTATGCCCTGCGTCGGCGCATGGGCATGCTGTTCCAGAGCGGCGCCTTGCTGACCGACCTCGATGTCTTCGAAAACGTGGCCTTCCCGGTGCGCGAACATACCAAGCTGCCTGAGGCGCTCGTCCGCGATGTGGTCCTGATGAAGCTCGAACTGGTGGGCCTGCGGGGCGCGCACCGATTGATGCCGGAGGAGCTGTCCGGCGGTATGGCCCGGCGCGTGGCGCTGGCGCGGGCGATTGCACTGGACCCCTTGATGATTCTGTACGATGAGCCCTTCGTGGGTCTGGATCCCATTTCCATGGGTGTGGTCGTGCGGCTGATCCGGCGTCTCAATGACACTCTGGGCCTGACCTCGGTCATCGTGACGCACGATGTGCATGAAGTGACCGCCATCGCCGATTTCTGCTACCTGCTTTCCGCAGGCAAGGTCATGGGCGCGGGATCGCCCCAGTCCCTGGCGGACTCGGCATCCGAATGGGTGCGCCAGTTCATGAATGGCCTGGATGATGGCCCGGTCCCCTTCCACTACCCGGCGCCAGATTACGCCCGAGACCTTCTGGGAGACGCGGCCTGATGTCTCAACGCCCGATCAGCTTCACCGTATTGTCCGACATGCTTGCCGGACTGGGTCGCAGCGCCTTGTTTCTGCTGCGCATCCTGGGGGGACTGCCTTCCGTGCTGGTGCGTCCGGGCCTGGTGATTCAACAGATCTATGCCGTTGGGGTGTTGTCTCTCATCATCATCATCGTCTCCGGCACCTTTGTCGGCATGGTGCTGGGGCTGCAGGGTTACAATACCCTGCGCAATTTTGGTGCGGCCGAGTCCTTGGGGGTGATCGTTGCCCTCTCTCTGCTGCGGGAACTGGGGCCGGTGGTCACCGGCCTGTTGTTTGCCGGCCGGGCCGGATCGGCCCTGGCCGCTGAAATCGGTCTGATGCGGGCCACCGAACAGCTTTCGGCGATGGAGATGATGGCGGTCGACCCGGTGCGGCGCGTCGTGGCGCCGCGCTTCCTGGCTGGCGCCCTGTCCATGCCGCTGCTCTCCGCCATTTTCACGGCCCTGGGGATCTTCGGTGGCTATCTGGTCGGCGTGGAGATGCTCAACGTGGACGCGGGCGCCTACTGGGGACAGATCCAGAATGCCGCCACCTTTCAGGATGACGTCCTCAACGGCATCCTCAAGAGCCTGGTGTTCGGCGTGGTGGTGAGCTGGATCGCTGTCTACCAAGGCTACCATAGCCAGCCCACTTCCGAAGGGGTCAGTCGCGCGACCACCAGCACCGTGGTGATTTCCTCCCTGGCGATCTTGGGACTCGACTTC
>Ga0209851_1000241_pt1 | contig 11928 bp, 9 predicted proteins | sample GWRWT4_14Oct14_FD_187195 | JGI IMG/M metagenome (GOLD analysis project Ga0209851, IMG submission 187195) | Sand microcosm microbial communities from a hyporheic zone in Columbia River, Washington, USA - GW-RW T4_14-Oct-14 (SPAdes) (version 2) | ecosystem: Engineered > Artificial ecosystem > Sand... | reverse complement strand
TGAGGGCCTGCAAGAAGAAGGCAGTCTGACAGTTGGACGTGTAGAAGAGGTGCGTGCGGCCTATCATCATCGCATGCAGCAGCATCAGGACGGATTGCGTGCACTCTGCCGTATAGCGGGGTGGAGTTTCGCCACGCACCGCACCGACCGGCCTCCACAATTGGCGCTGCTGGCGCTGTATCAGCTATTATCGGGATCAACCCGCAGGGGGCGCTGATGTGGCGTCTGGGCCCGCTCGCATTCGTTTATCCCTGGATGCTGACCGCACTGGCTGTGCTGCCCGTGATTTGGTGGCTGCTGCGCGCCATTCCGCCTTTGCCGCAGGTGCGTCAATTTCCGGCCATCAGGCTGTTGCAGGGATTGCGCGAAACCGGGCAAAGTCCCCAGCATACGCCCTGGTGGCTGCTGGCGCTGCGGCTATTGCTTGCGGCCTTGATCATATTTGGCCTTTCACGCCCATTACTTAATCCGTCAACGAATGAATTGCCGGGCGGCACACTGATCCTTGTAATTGATGATGGCTGGGCGTCGGGACCGCTGTGGGAAATGCGGCGCGCCGCGATGGATGACATTCTGGCCCGGGCCGACCGGCATGACCAGCAGGTCGTGCTGCTGACCACTGCCCGGGCGGACGCCGCCGATTCCCCGCCCCAGATCCTCTCGGCCGGTGCGGCGCGGGCTGTTGCGGCCAGTCTGCAACCCAAACCCTGGCGGACAGATCGCGCGGCGGCGGCGATGCGTCTTTCATCGTTATCCCTTCCCCGCACACAAAATGGCGCATATACCAGCGTCTGGCTAAGCGATGGCCTGTCTGACAAACATGACCCATCTGGCGCACAGAAATTATCCGAAACATTGTCGCAACTCGGGCCAGTTTCGATAATGCGTGATCCCCCCAGCACAGTCATGATCGCCTTGCAGGCGCCCCAGCCGACACAGGACGGGCTTGAAGTGCGTGTGCTGCGATCAAATACGGACGCGCCCTACATTGCGGAACTGCATGCGCTGGGCGAAGACGGAAACATTATCGCCAGTGCGCCGGTTAAATTCATGACGGGGGAAGCCGGGGCCGATATACGGCTAGCCGTGCCCACCGGGGTTCGAAACGCCATCACCCAGGTCCGGATTGCGGGGGTGCATTCAGCCGCATCGGTCTGGCTGCTGGATGAACGCTGGAAGCAACGTGCTGTCGGCATCGTTTCCGGTGCAGGCAGCGATGGCGCGCAACCCTTGCTGGATGATCTGTTTTACCTGGAACGCGCAATGAACCCGTTTGCGGATATTCGCAAGGGCGCGATCGGCGCGCTGCTTGCGGAGCCGCTGTCGGTGCTGGTGCTTGCGGATATTGGCCGGATCGTTGGCGATGATCGCGCATTGGTGGAAGACTGGCTGGAGAAGGGCGGTTTGCTGGTGCGCTTTGCCGGCCCGCATATGGTTGACAAAAGCGACGATCTTATCCCTGTGCAACTGCGGCAGGGGGGAAGGGCGCTGGGTGGTGCGCTTTCATGGGATGTGCCAGCCAAACTGGCGCCATTCCCCGGAACAAGCCCGTTTTTTGGCCTGCCAGTCCCGGCCGAAGTCACCGTGTCACGCCAGATTCTGGCCCAACCGGACGCCAGCCTATTCGAAAAGACCTGGGCCAGTCTGGAAGATGGAACGCCCCTGGTCACCGCCAGCCGCAGGGGAAAGGGCTGGAACGTGCTGTTTCACGTGACCGCAAACATGCGATGGTCAAACCTGCCCGCCTCTGGTCTCTATGTAGCGATGTTGCAGCGTATTACGGCCCTTGCACAGGGAGCCGGGGAAGCCGGTGCGAAGGCGCAGAACCCACAGACGCCGCTCAGGGCGCTGATCATGCTGGACGGACAGGGTCAATTGCGCAGCCCTCTGGATAGTATCCTTCCCTATGTCCCGACGGGCGCGACGCCAGATATTGGGCCGCATTTGCCGCCTGGATATTATGGCGCCGATGTTTTTCGCATCGCAATCAATCTGAACCGCGATGCGGACGATTTGCATCCGCTGCCGGAACAGCCTGGAACACAGAAGCTTTATTATGGGCCGCGAACTGAAGCGGAGATCGGCCCCTGGCTATTATGTGCAGCGCTGATTCTGTGGCTCGCGGACGGGGTCATTGCCCTTGCGCTGCTTGGCCGGCTGCCCGCATGGGCTGGAAGGCGGCCTGTGTCGCACATGACAATGGGAATATGCCTGGCGTTTCTCGTGATCTTGCTGCCACAAAATTTGCACGCCCAGCAGGAAGTCCGGGCCATGAATGATCCCGCGCCGGAGGCGGTGATTGAAACAAGGCTGGCCTATATGATCACCGGCGATGCCGTCGTCGATGCCATGAGCGCCGCAGGCCTTCACGGGTTAACAAAGGTTCTGCGCGACCGCACAGCGTTTGAAGCGGCGGCGCCAATGGGTGTAAACCCGGACCAGGACGAGCTGGTGTTTTTTCCACTGATCTATTGGCCGATGACGGTTAACCAGCAGATACTGTCCGAAAGGGCCCTTTCGGCAATTGACGCCTATATGAAAAACGGCGGCACCATTTTTTTTGATACCCGCGACCAGTTGACGGATTTTAGCCTTAGCCGTGGCGGCGCGGATGAGCCCGGCCCGGGTCAGGCGGTGCTGCGTGAAATTTTGAAGTCGCTTGACATTCCACCGCTTTCGCAAGTGTCTGAAGAACATGTGCTTACCAAATCATATTATCTGCTGCGTGATTTTCCTGGCCGATATGCCGGTGGAAATTTGTGGGTCGCAGCGGTTGGGGACGGCGCATCGGGAAAAACCTTGGGGGATGGGGTCTCGCCTATTGTGATCGGCGCCAATGATTGGGCCTCCGCCTGGGCGATAGATGAAGGCGGCGCGCCACTATTGCCTATCGAACCGGGCGGCGAACACCAGCGCGAACGGGCCTATCGTACAGGTGTTAATCTGGTGATGTATTCCCTGACCGGCAATTATAAGGCCGATCAGGTGCATGTGCCGGTGCTGTTGGAGCGGCTGGGGCAATGAGCATTGTACTGGCCCACTTAGTTCCGGCGAGCCTGTTACTTTTACTGGCGCTTCTTGCGGCTGTGCTGTTTGGATATTCCCTGTTCCGCCGCAGCCGGGGCGCGCGATGGCGTGCCCTGGCGGCGGCGCTGATGCTTGCTGTGCTTGCCAACCCCATCATCACACGCGAAACCCGCGCGCCGCTGCCCGATATTGTCGCTGTGATAAATGATCAAAGTCCCAGCCAGGATTTTGACGGGCGATCCGTTCAGGCAAGCGAGGCCGAGACAAGCTTGCGCAAACGGCTGGCTGAACTTCCCAATTTGGAGCTGCGCACGGCAACCCACAAAGGATCTGGTGACGGCACAAGATTGTTCGAGACAGCGCAAAATCTTCTGCTGGATACGCCGGCTGACCGTATTGCAGGGATCATCCTGATCACCGATGGCCAGGTGCATGATATACCCGGCGCAGCCGCGCTGAAGCGATTACCGGGACCCCTTCATGTCCTGCTGACAGGCGATCCAGAAAGAATTGACCGCCGGCTGGTGCTGGAGCAAGCGCCCAAATTTGGCATTGTGGGTGAACCCATATCCCTGACCGTACGGTATGAAGATCAGGGTGCAGCGCCTACGTCACAAAGCGCGCAATTGTCGGTGCGGCTGAATGGCGGCCCGCCGTTGCAGACAGCCATCATCAACAATGACAACCATGTGCAGATTCTCAAGCTCGAACATGCCGGCGCAAACATAATTGAATTGGAAATTGAGGAGCGGGTGGGCGAGTTGAGTCTGCGCAACAATCGCATTGCGCTGAGCATCAACGGGGTGCGCGACCGCATGCGGGTATTGCTGATTTCCGGCGAACCCAATCCTGGCGAACGCACCTGGCGCAACCTGTTGAAAGCTGACCCTTCGGTAGATCTTGTGCATTTCACGATTTTGCGCCCGCCAGAAAAACAGGATGGCACACCCGTGGATGAACTGGCGCTGATTTCATTTCCAACGCTGGAGCTGTTTTCGACCAAGATAAATGAGTTTGATCTAATTATTTTTGACCGGTATCAGCAGCGCAGTGTGCTGAATTTCACGCATTTTGACAATATCGCCAAATATGTCGAAAGAGGCGGCGCATTGCTTTCTGTTTCTGGACCAGATTTTCTGGCGCCTGACAGCCTATACCGTACCCCGTTGGCTATGGTTTTTCCCGGCCAACCCACCGGCCGCATCCTGACAAGAGGATTTAAGCCCGTTTTGACCGCCATGGGACTGCGCCATCCGGTAACCGAAGGCCTGCCTGGCGCAAACAAAACCACAGCGCCCACTTCTGAACCGGAATGGGGCCGCTGGTTCCGGGTGATCGAGGCAGAACGCCTGTCGGGGCGCACGATAATGGCCACGCCGGGCGGGGAACCGCTTCTGATCGTCGATAAATTTGGCGAAGGGCGCGTTGCCCAGATTTTATCAGACCATGGATGGTTGTGGGCGCGCGGCTTTGAAGGGGGCGGGCCACAGGCCGAATTGTTACGCCGTATCGCCCACTGGCTGATGAAAGAGCCGGGCCTTGAAGAAGAGGCTTTGCATGCTGAAGCCGCTGAGGGAAAGATTATAATCACACGGCGAAGCCTGTCCGGCAGTGCCGCGCCGGTTCAGGTCGCCTATCCGGATGGACGTATTCTGCCGGCGCCGCTGAACGAAATCCGGCCAGGCCACTGGCAGACAGTGATAGAGGCGTCTGATCCGGGCATCTATCGCCTTAACGACGGCCAGCTCACGGCATTGGTTGCCGCCGGGCAGACCGAAGCCGTGGAATATTCTGAACTGAAATCCACAGACGCGCTTTTGCGCCCGGCTGTGGAGGCGACAGGTGGCGGCCTATTCTGGCTTGGCGGCGATGGCATGCCCGCCATTCGTCACGTCAAGCCAGGGCGCGATCTGGCGGGCGGCAACTGGATTGGCCTGCGCAACAATGGCCGTTATCGCATATTGGCTGAGCAGCGGCATGCGGCGTTGCCACCGCTCCTGATGCTCGCGCTTATCGCCGCCGCCCTTGGCATCGCCTGGCGCATAGAAGGACGCTAGAGCAGCCCGCGATCAAGTGGGGTCACTTCGTCACTCCACTTGATCGCGAGCTGCTCTAAAGCGAAAGTGCGCGCCGCATTTGTGCATGATAGGTGTGCTGACTGAATTGGCTGGCGTCTGTATTGGCGCGATTTCCCAAACGCTGGCGCAGAGCAGGATCAGCCCGCAGCAGACGCAGCCATCGCGCCGCTTCATCAATGTCGGGGTCCGCCCAGCATTGCTCCGGGAAATGATACTTGCCCTGTGGATCAATGGCCGGAATTAAGCGGTATGAAACCGGGCAAGAGTTTTGCGCATTTAGAAAATCTGTTGTCGCGGACCAATCCGTGGCGATCACCGGTTTGCCAAGTAACATTGCCTCCACAGCCAATAAACCAAACCCTTCGGCGCGATGCAGCGACACAACAACATCCGCTGCCGCCAGCATGGAAAACACTTCGGCGCGCGTCATCAGTTGCGTGACAAGCCTGATATTGACCGCATCGCCGATTGCGGCGCGCAATCGGCGTTCACCTTCGGGCCAGACATTGGCGTTCAGCATTTTAACAATCAGACACGCACCACTGTCATTACCGAAGGCGCGGCGAAATGCGGTTATCGCCGCCAGAGGATTTTTTCGCTCAAAGCCAGACGCCATATTAAATTGCGTGACCACTAAAAAACCTTCTCCCGCCATCTTGCGCCACTGGGCGGGATCAATGCCATCCGGCACTGTTACCGCATGGGGGATGACCCGCACCTCTCCCTTGAAATCCCGTCGTACGGCATCTGCGACAAAACGGCTTGGCGCCCATACTTCATGCACCAGCGCACAACCCGCCCGCCAGTCTGCGGGAAGCCTGGATAGTTCCCAATGCCACACGCCTATGATACGCTTACCCTCTGTTATGCGCCGCCCGATATTACGCAGGGCATAAGGAACAAATGGTCCGCTGACATGCAGGATCAATGTTCCAGGGCCTGGTCTGGTCAACGGAAAATTTTGCGGTCCCAATTCCTGGCTGCCCAACCGCGTATGGCTTAAATCAATCATGCTGCATGCAATGCCGGCATCAAAGAGCGCGGTCAGATTCAAGCGCGCCGATTCCCCCAACCCGGTGGCGGATCGAAATACGCCTGCAACCGCAACAGGCGGGCGCGCAACGCCAGGATCAGGCAATGGCTGCATGGCGAAACCGCTAAGCTTCAAAAACAGCCTGCGCCGTGGCCCGCGCGGCAATAGCGACCATATTTTTTGAATGAGATTATTTACAATGGCCATTTTACCATCAAACCCGCAACCCATATGATGTACGTCTAGGGCAATTTTCTGCATTAAGCTCAAGCCATGAGGCTCGAGCTTAATGCAGAAAATTGCCCTATGTTTTAATGTGTTAGAGCAGCTTTCCGCGATCAAGTGAGTCACGAAGTGACTCCACTTGATCGCGGGCTGCTCTAGCGTGATTTAGAGTTCAGGCATGACAGGGATCGAAATAGAATAACCGGATTATACGCATTATGAAGATATTTGGAATTGCTGGTTGGAAAAATAGCGGTAAAACCACGCTGGTCACGGCGCTAGTTCGTGAGTTTGGCAAACGGGGCCTGCGCGTCTCAACCATAAAGCACGCCCATCATGCTTTTGATCTGGACCGGCCGGGAAAGGATTCCTTTCTGCATCGTGACGCGGGCGCGCAGGAGGTGCTGATCGCGTCACAAGGCCGCTGGGCGCTGCTGCATGAATTGCGCGGCACAACGGAACCCACACTCTGGGAATTGCTCAAACATATGTCGCCCGCCGATCTGGTGCTGGTGGAAGGATTTAAGGAGGAGAAGCACCCAAAGCTGGAAGTGCGACGCAATGGCATTGATGGGCCGTTGCTGGCAGAAAATGATCCGCATATTGTCGCGATTGCCACAGATGACGCGATTGAGAACAAGAGATGCCCGCTATTCTCGCCAAATAATATTACCGGAATTGCGGATTTTATTCAGAATTATTGTGGACTAACGATCGCCCTGTAATTCGTTTGGCTGAAAAAGTGGGGTCTTTGTCATTGCCGCCATACCGCGGCGGGCCTAGATTGCGGCCATGCGTAACAAGCCCCTAAATTCCAGCGTCAGATCCAGCGTCAGATCCGTTGTAATGCTCGGCTTCCCCGGCGCGCAGGTGCTGGATATAACCGGGCCGGTGGAGATATTTAAGGGCGCCAACGATGTGCTGGCGCGCCACGAAATTTCCGGCAAACCTGCCTACAAACTGACATTGGCCACCCGTGCAGGCGGTCAGTTCGAAACCACATCAGGCATACGTCTGGTCGCAGATTGCACACTCGCGGCGCTTACCCACCCCATCGACACGCTGCTGATTAGCGGCGGCGATGGGGTGCGCGAGGCGATTCGCGACAAGGCGTTGATCCGTTTCATTCAGCAGGCCTCGAAAAAGGCGCGCCGGGTTGCCTCTGTGTGCAGCGGCTCGTTTTTGCTGGCCCAGGCCGGACTGCTGGATGGCAGACGCGCAGCGTCACATTGGCGGGGGTGCGATTTATTGGCGAAGTATTTCCCAAAAGTGACGGTGGACCGCGATGCGCTGTATGTGCGCGATGGAAAATTTTCCAGTTCTGCGGGTGTCACGGCGGGCATGGACCTGTCGCTGGCGCTGGTGGCCGAAGATTGCGGACAACGTGTCGCGCTGGAAGTAGCCAAGGACAAGGTGCTGTTCATGATCCGCAGCGGCGGGCAATCGCAATTCAGCACACATTTGATGGCCGGAAGCCCGGAGAGTGACCGGTTGCGCATGGTGATGAACTGGGCGCTTGAAAATCTTCACATTGATATAACAGTTGAGGTTCTGGCCGGCCGCGCCGCCATGAGCCCGCGCAATTTCGCGCGCGCCTTCGCACGGGAAACCGGCGCGACACCCGCACGGTTTATAGAGCGCGCGCGCATCGACGCCGCGCGCCGCAAATTGGAAGATAGCCGCACCGCTGTAGATATGGTTGCCGCCGATTGCGGATTTGGCAATGCAGAACGCATGCGTCGCGCCTTTCACCGGCATTTGGGCGTTGCGCCAAACGCCTATCGCGAACGTTTTCAAAGTCTTTGATACAGGAGAGCATCATGCGCAGCACGATTGGCATTCTGATTTTTGACGGTGCGGAGGAACTGGATTTTGTTGGCCCCTGGGAGGTATTCACCATGTCCAACGAAACGCGCGACCACCTGAAGGATATGACGCCAAAAGACCGTGTACTGACAGTTGCACAACATGGCGGCACTGTTAAATGCGCCAAAGGCATGCGGGTTATCGCCGATCACAGTTTTGCCGATTGTCCGCCTGTTGACGTGCTGTTGATCCCCGGCGGTCAGGGCACAAGGCGAGAGGTGGAAAATCCTGCTATGCTGGAATGGATCGCCAGAACCGCCGCCAAATGCACCTGGGTGACCAGTGTATGCACCGGATCGCTGTTGCTGACCGAGGCGGGACCGGCGGCGGGCAAGCGCGTCACCACCCATTGGGGCTTTGCGGATCAGTTGGCGGCGCGGGGCAAGGCGACAGTCCTGAAAAATGTGCGCTATGTGCGCGATGGCAATGTGGTGACGGCGGCGGGCGTTTCGGCGGGCATTGACATGGCGCTGTGGCTTACCGGGCAGATGCATGGCGTGGCCCATGCCCGCGCTACTCAGCGGGGCATGGAATATGACCCGGCGCCCCCCTATACAGCGGAGGTGTAGGTCTTCTAGGGCAATTTTCTGCATTAAGTTCGAGCCTCATGGCTCGAACTTAATGCAGATTGCCCTGTATTTTAATGTGTTAGAGTAGCTTTCCGCGATCAAGTGGGGTCACTTCGTCACTCCACTTGATCGCAGGCTGCTCTAGCCCGAAATTGATCCAGTGAGGGACTGATGTCCGGCCAAAACTTCTCGACACCTGAAATGCTGGCGCATCTGGTGGGGTTTGACACCACCAGCCGGGAATCCAATCTGGCTTTGATCGGCTTTGTGCAGAATTACCTGGAGGGGCATGGGGTTCCATCCACGCTGATCCATAATGAAGCGGGCACCAAGGCCAATCTGTATGCGACCATTGGGCGGCACAATGTGGTGGGGGGGATTGTGCTGTCGGGGCACACCGATGTAGTGCCCGCCGATGGCCAGGCATGGGCGGGCGATCCATTCGCATTGCGTGAGCAAGATGGCCGCCTGTATGGGCGCGGCACAGCGGATATGAAGGGTTTTATCGCCAGCGCATTGGCGCTGGTTCCGGAGTTTGTGGCGGGCCTTGGGCGCACGCCATTGCATCTGGCGCTGTCTTATGATGAGGAGGTTGGCTGTCTGGGCGTGCATTCCATGGTGCGCCATATTGCCGCGCATCTGCCGCGCCCCAAAGCGGTGATCGTAGGTGAGCCGACAATGATGCGGGTAGTGAACAGCCACAAGGGCATTCGCACGTTTACCACCGAGGTCACCGGGCTGGAGGCGCATTCGTCCACGCCGCATCTGGGCGTCAACGCCATCGATGTGGCGGTGCAGCTGATCAATTATCTGCATATGCTGCGTGGCGAGATGCAGGCGCGCGGCGATGCGTCGGGGCGGTTCGATCCGCCCTATAGCAGCATTCATGTGGGCGTGATTGAGGGCGGGACCGCGCTGAATATTGTGCCGCGCCGCTGCCGCTTTCAATGGGAAATCCGCCCGCTGCCGGGACAGGAACCGGATGAAATCGCGGCGCGTTTTAACGCTTATGCCATGAACGAAGTACTGCCGCCCCTGCGCGCCATTTCACAGCAGGCGGATATACGCACCAGACAGCGCGCCGATGTGCCGCCGCTTGCGCCACAAAATGGCTCGCCCGCCGAAGCGCTTGTCACCGCATTGCGCGGATCAAATGCACCGCAAGCTGTTTCCTATACGACCGAGGCCGGGATATTTCAGGAGGCGGGTATTCCCGCAGTGCTATGCGGCCCCGGCAGCATCGATCAGGCGCACAAGCCGGATGAATTTATCGCCCTGTCCGAGCTTGCCGCCTGCGATGCGTTTTTACGGCAATTGCTGGCGGCGATTGCGTGAATTCCAGGATCAATACCGCCTGAAAATTGCATCAAACGGCACGATATAGGTCAGCGCCGCGCTTTCCACGCCGGGATTGTCGTCGCCCAGATTGGCGTTGGAAATATGGTTGAAGCTGGCGCCCAGACGGTGGCCATTATTGAAGCGGTAGCTGATTTCAATCTGGCTGCGGAATTCCAGCGTATAGAACAGATCCTTGCCATTGCCGTCATGATACAGGCCGGGCGCAAAACTGGGCGTGATGTAAATCCGGTCCCAGAGCGGTATATCGATCAGCACGCCCGCAAAGCCGTGCAGCGCGCCATCGGTGGTGGCCATCGCGCCGCCAAAAGGTTTGAAAATCCACATATGTTCATTAGCGCGATATTCGATGCGAAATTCGCCCGCTTCTTCTTCACGCTGATTGACATCGAAATAGGCGGCGGAAAAGGCCAGCAGATCACCGTCCTGACTGGCGGCCAGCGCCACAGGAGAACCGGCGGTAAGCAATGCCGCCATGCCAAGCACCCAGCCATAAATTTTGAACACCCGCACCAGCATACCCCTTGGTTTGTTCCGATAGTGCAGTCCTATCATAAATGAACGCCGTTACTCGACCGATTTTTTGCTAGACTGTCCGGATGCGACATCTGTTCCTTCTTGCGCTGTTTATCCTGTTTTCGCCCCATGCGCTGGTGGCCGCCGAACTGGTGCGCGAAGGACAAGCGCGCGTCGCCGGGGTGCGCGACGGTGACACGCTGACGCTGGATAATGGCGTTGTGGTGCGGCTGGTGGGGATTCAGGCCCCCAAGCTGCCATTGGGACGAAAGGGGTTCATGCCATGGCCATTGGCCGATGAGGCCCACACAGCCTTGCTGGAAATGACGCAGGGCCGCACCGTGCAACTGGGTTTTGGCGGCGCGCGGGCCGACCGCCATCGCCGGACCCTGGCGCATCTGTACCGGCAACCCGATGGCTTGTGGATACAGGGGGAAATGCTGCGGCTGGGGCTGGCGCGGGTCTATACGTTCAGCGATAATCGCGCTTTGGCGCCTGAAATGCTGGCGCTGGAACGCGAGGCGCGCAACGCCCGGCGGGGCATCTGGGCGCATGATTTTTATGCGGTCCGGCATGCCGAAAATCTGGCCGGAAAGCTGGATGGACTGGAAAACAGTTTTCAACTGGTGCAGGGCAAGGTTCTTAAATTCGCCAAAATCAGCGACTATATGTTTCTGAATTTCGGTGCGGACTACAAGACGGATTTTACCGTGGTGATTGATCGCAAGGACTGGCCGCGTTTTGCAGCAACCGCACCTGAATTCTATGCTGGCAGGACCGTGAACGTGCGGGGATGGCTGGAACAGTGGAATGGGCCGATGCTGCGCATCAGCCATCCCGAACAGATCGAGGTTTTAGAGTGAACGCAAAACAAAGTTTTTTTCGTCTGCTGCTAAGCGTATCCATAGGTTTTTCTGCTTACGCCAGTCAGACCGCCTCGGCGCAATTCATGTCCAAGTCCAAGGAACAATCCATTGGCGCAGAAGAACATCCCAAAATCATCAAACAATATGGCGGCGTTTATGACGAACCCGGCGTTGCCGGTTATGTTGCATCGATTGGCGGACGCATTGTCGCCAATTCGGAAATACCGGGCCAGCGTTTTCATTTCACGGTGCTGGACAGCCCCATTGTCAACGCCTTTGCGCTACCGGGCGGATATGTGTATGTCACGCGCGGCCTGATTGCGCTGGCCAATAGCGAGGCGGAACTGGCCAGCGTTCTGGCGCACGAAGTTGGCCATGTCGCGGCACGCCAT
>Ga0209851_1000237_pt1 | contig 12209 bp, 11 predicted proteins | sample GWRWT4_14Oct14_FD_187195 | JGI IMG/M metagenome (GOLD analysis project Ga0209851, IMG submission 187195) | Sand microcosm microbial communities from a hyporheic zone in Columbia River, Washington, USA - GW-RW T4_14-Oct-14 (SPAdes) (version 2) | ecosystem: Engineered > Artificial ecosystem > Sand... | reverse complement strand
ACCGGCCCGCAAGCCGATCGATCCCGAGGCGCTGGCGCTGATTTTCATCGATGTGGATCATTTCAAGGCCTATAACGACCATTACGGCCATGTGGCCGGGGATGAGTGTCTGCGGCGGATTGCCCAGGCCATCATCGGCGCGGTAAACCGTGTCACCGACCTGGTGGCCCGCTATGGTGGAGAGGAGTTTGCGGTGCTGATGCCGGGGACGCCAGTGGACGGCGCTGCGGTGGTGGCCGAGCGGATGCGCCGCGCGGTCGAGGGTCTTGCCATTCCTCATGCCGGCTCTTCGGCCAGCGACTGCGTCACCATAAGCCTTGGCGTGGTTGCGACCGGCGGGGACAACCCCGTCAATCCGCAGTCCTTGCTGGAGCGGGCCGATGCGGCCCTGTATGAAGCCAAGCGGGAAGGGCGCAATCGCTGGGTGATCGCGGCCCCCGTGGCGGGTGTCGCATGAAGACCTCCGTGTATGCGGAGGCGGGCTTGGCAGCCGATACCGCGCTTCCTGAAATGCCCCTGGGGGAGATGGACACCCGTCCCCAGGCGGCGGAGCGGGAGTTGCGGCGCCGTCGCGAAGCCTTGCGCGGTATCCCGTACGCGTTGCTGATCTGGGCGATGCTCTTTGGTCTGGCGGCGGTTGCGCGGCGATATGGGCTGATCCAACTGTCGCTCACGGCCCAGCATGGCCTGATGATCATCGTTTCAAGCTGGCTTTTGAGTCAGTACCTGTATTTTCGCACCCGCCTTTTCCGGCGCTTCCCCTGGTCCCTGGGAACCGCGGACCTGGTATTTACCCTCGGGCATATGACGTGCGCGCTGGCCGTGGTCCTGTTGGATGGCGTTTCAATGTTCGGCGCCATGCTGATGATGTTGCTGGGACCAACCGCTACGGCTTTCCTCGGGCTCAACGTGGGATTTGCGCCGACCTTGCTGGCCGGCTGTGTGGTACAGATCGGCATCTTGCTGGCCTATCTTTTCCTTGCGCCCGCAACGGCCATATCGCCGATTCTGTTCGGGTTTTTCTGGGCGGCGTGGTGGGTGAGCTGGCTGATCGGTGCCGTCGCCAATGGTCATCAGCAAACCATCAAGCGCCGGATCACCGACTTATTGCGCCAGCAGCGGGAAAACCATGCCTTGATCTGGGAACAAACCGAGGCCTTGGATGAAAAGGGGCGCGCCCTGGAAACCGCCAACGCACGTTTGCATCAGCTCTCGATGATCGACGGGCTGACCCATGTCGCCAATCGGCGGCGTTTTGATGAATCCTTGCGCGAGGAGTGGCGGCGCGCCCAACGTGCGGCCGGTGATCGCATCACGGATCGCCATGGCACTGCGCATGAACATATGGCGCTGTTGCTCATCGATATCGACTATTTCAAGCAGTACAACGACCATTACGGGCATCTTGCCGGCGACGCCTGCCTGCAGGAAGTGGCGCAGCTGATCAGTGACGGCATTCGACGCAGTGGCGATCTGGTGGCTCGCTATGGCGGCGAGGAATTTGCCGTTCTACTCCCGGCCACGCCCCTGGCGGGCGCGTTTGGCGTGGCCGAGCGCATCCGCCAGGCCATTTGGCGGCGTGCGCTGCCCCATGAGGCATCTCCGTTGGGCCGAGTGACGATTTGCATTGGGGTGGCGGATACCCAGGGAACAGGCTGCGCTGGTGAAACGGATTTGATCCGCTTGGCTGACGCGGCGCTCTATGCCGCCAAGAAGAATGGCCGCAATCAGGCTATGCAGGCGCTGTTCGAGGGTTCTGTTCCGGTCCGGATCTAGGCAATCTGATCAGCGACGGCGGATTAAACACCGCCCCGCAACTGGGCTGCAGGCGTGGCCAAGGGGTGCGCCCCGCTACCACAGGGAGGACCTTGTATCAGGATGACCCCATCGATCAAGGCGTGCGAGTGGAGTCGTCTTCGGTGTTCCCGGCGCTTTCCAGGGAGAGTAAACGTGGCGGCGCCATGGTGGCGTGTTGCCGGGCCTCCCAGGCACGGAAGGTCGACAGGTCATGCTCGATCTGGCGCAGGACCAGGGTCAAGACTGCGAGATCATCGATGAACCCGATCGTGACCAGAAAGTCCGGGATCGCATCAAAAGGCGAAACGAAGTACACCAGACCAGCGGTCAGGGCCAGCAGCGCGCGATACGGGATCTGTCGATAACCGCCGCGGGCGTAGGCCTGCAACAGGCGGATCGCGGTCTCGAGCGCCTCGGCGATCTGTGCAAAGGCGGGATGGCGGGCCAGGGCGGTTACGAGTGTCGAGGCTGCGCTCCCGGCCAACCGCCGCATGCGGGCTGTACGCTTGAGTACCATGGCGGCGCCGGCTTGAGCACTTTCCAGCAGCCGTCGGGGATGGATGGATGACATGTCACGACGCTCCCTGAGCTGGAATCGCGCTGAGCTGGTGGCGCTCGAAAAATTGCCAGATTTCGCGGCTGGCATCGATCACATGATACTCCCCGCCCGCCAGGCGTTGCAGATGGGGCGGCTGGTAGCCGCCCGGCCAGACATGGCCCGCCCCCTCCAGTTCCCAGAGCACGATCTCGGTATTGTCGGCGCATGGTCCCCAGTGTTTGCGCGTCGCCTGCCAGCGGGCGGGCTGTTCCGCACTGGCATGGCGCACCGCCTCAATGACGGGCTGTTCCGGACAATCGGCATAATCCACCCAGCGCTGGACGGTTTTCTGACCACTGGGCAGGGGAATCGGCGGCAGGCGTCGACCGGCAAAGGGCAGGATGGGATCGTCCTTGCTCTGGATGTGCATGATCGAAATGGGCGCCCGGGGATGGAACTGACGCAGCGCCATGGGGCCCGCGACGGTTGCGACCGCCGCAAATTGCGTCGGCGCTTCCGTCGCCAGACGGTAGGTCATCATGGCCCCGTTGGACATGCCCACGGCGTAGACCCGGGTGCGATCGACCGGGAAGCGCCGTTCGACGTCCTTGATGACGCGCAGGATGAATGCCACATCATCCGGCTGATCGCGCACCCCTGGCAGACAGCAGGCGCCCGCGTTCCACAGCAGCACATTGCCCAGGCGGGTTCCCTCGGGATAGACCACGATGATGCCTTCCCGTGCCGCCAGGGATTCGAGGTTGGCCACCTTGCGATAGATGTCCAGCGAAAGCGTGGCGCCGTGGATGGCGACAATCACGGGCATGGCTTGGGTGGGATGCGGATTGGGCAGGTGCACTTCGTAGCGCCGCAGTCGACCCTGATGGGTCAGGGTGTAGGCCTGATGGATCCCGTCAGCCGCCTCTGTGACGACCTCGGGCAAGGGCGCATTTCCCGATGGTCCATTGGCGCTGAGGGCCAGCCCGCCCAAGACGAACAGCGCGGCAGCGATGAGGCACTTTAAACGAAGTTTCATATTGCGGGCTTATGGTGATGTTGGGGTGGCATGGCTTAGAGGGTACCCGCGGAGAACAATTCCCGGGTTGACACAGCTTGGGGGCAATCATGGATCGTCGACGCGTATTGGGCATCCTGGGGCTGGGGCTTGTCGCCCCTTATACCCTGACGTTTCATCGGGTTTTGAACGCAGCGGCGGATCCGGCCCTGCCAGCCCGATCAAGTGCCAACCGAGAGGTTTTTTCCCTGTCCGTGGCCTCGGGCGATCCGTCGCCTAGCGGCGTGGTGCTGTGGACCCGCATCGATCCGGCGTTCCACCGTCCGGCCGAACCCTTGCGTTTCCAAGTGGCCGAGGATCGCGGCTTTCGTCGCATGGTGATGGAAGGAGCGGTGGAAGGCAGCCGCATCGGGCCGGCGGATGACTACACCGTCAAGGTCGACCTGGATGGCCAGCTCGGCAGCAACGGGCTTTATTACTACCGCTTCCTGTACGGCGATGCGTTGAGCCCGACCGGGCGCTGCCGCACCGCGCCCGGCGCCGGGATGACCCCCGACAAGATCAAGCTGGCCCTGGTCACCTGTCAGGACTATACCAACGGCTATTACACCGCTCTCGGCAAGCTGGCGGCGCGGGACGATGTGGACTTCGTCGTGCATGTGGGCGATTTCATCTACGAGACCGCCGGGGATCCGCGCTTTCAATCCCTGCCCTTCGCCGATCGCACCATCGTGCTGCCCAGCAACGGCATCGTCGCCCTGGATCTGGCCGACTATCGGCATCTTCATCGCACCTATCGCAGCGATCCAGACCTGCAGCGCTGCATGGAAAACCATACCTTCATCGCCGTCTGGGATGATCACGAAACAGCCAACGATTGCTACTGGGATGCCGCCCGCGACACCCTCGGCGCGCCGGATCATCCCTATACGATCGATCCGGCTTATGGCAACGATGCCGCGCTGCTGCGGGGCCTGGCCATGGATGCGCGCAAGGCCTGGCTGGAATTCATTCCTGCCCGGGTGACGGTGAACCTGGCAGCCACCCATCCCCATGACTTCTATCGGATCCATCGCCGCTTCGAGCTGGGGACGCTGGTGGACTTGTTCATGCTGGACGGCCGCAGCTATCGCTCGCCGCATGCCTGCGGCGAAGGCGACGTCCTCCAGCGCTACGTGCCGGTCGGCTGCCGCGATTACACCGCCGCCGACCAGACCATGCTGGGCGCCGATCAGCGCGACTGGCTGATCAGCAGCACCCTGGACTCCCGCGCCCGCTGGCGGGTGTGGGGCAACCAGACCCTCATGGCCGAACTCAGCGTGGGGCGCACCGACCGGCGCATTCCGCTCAACCTGGACGCCTGGGACGGCTTCCAGGCCGAACGCCGCATGCTGGCCGAGGCGATGCGTGACGGCGGGCGACCGAATCTCGTGGTGTTGAGTGGGGATTTTCATTCCCACATCGTCGCCCATCTCAAGGTGGATTATCGCCAGGCCAACAACCAGGACCCGAGCAATACCATCGGCTTCGAATTCATGACCACCTCGGTGACCTCCGCCGGCGGCCTGGACGCCATCAACGCCGCGCTCAAGCGCGATCCGCGCAACCCCAAGCTCGATGTGCCCATCGGCAACCAACTGCTGGGTGCACTCAATCCCCACATCCGCTTTGCGGACCTGGGCAGCCACGGCTATTCGGTGATGACCTTCACCGATGCCTACGCCGAATGGACCGCCTATGTGGTGGACAAGAACAAGCCCGACGGCTTCGTGCGCGAGCGCGTGTTCCGGCGCCTGCGAGCGTTTGCCGAGAGCACGGAATTGCGCGAGATGCCGCCCTTGGACGGCTTGGATCGTCTGCAACGCCTCGGTTGATCGGAGTCGCGCGTCCCTACGATTCCTGCGCCGCGCCGATCAGCTCGGATGGGCGTCCCATGCCGGATACGGCGGGGCGGCGGTCTTGACGGGAAAGGATCGGACTTTCACAGTCCGGTGCCATGGAGATCCACTGCATCGATTGGCGTGAGTTGGCGGGCGACGCCCTGCAGGGTGCACGGGCCCGCGCCGTGCGCGTCGGTTTGATTGCCGACACCCATGGTCCGGTGGCGGAAGCGCTGCACGGGGTGCTGGACCGCTGCCACATCCTGGTGCACGCCGGCGATGTACTGGATGCACGCGCCCTGGCGTGCCGAGGCCGCAACCATGCGGTGGTCGCCGTGCGTGGGAACAATGACCGGCCCGCGGGCGCACCCGATACTCTGGGGCTGTCCGATGTGCTGGAGCTGGCCCTGCCCGGCGGCAGGCTGGTCGTCATTCATGGAGATCGCTATCCGGCCGCCGTGCGTGTGGCCCGTTTGCGGCGCGATTTCCCCCAGGCTCGGGCCATCGTGTGCGGCCACAGCCATCGCATGCTGGTGGATTGTACGGCCCATCCCTGGGTGCTCAATCCCGGCGCGGCGGGCCGGGTGCGGACCGATGGCGGCGCTTCTGCGCTTATTTTGTTTGCGTGGGAAACCGGCTGGCGGCAGTTGGGCTTGCGGGTGCATCCGGACGGATTGCGCGCATGGCGTTTTCCCGCCGCCGCCGCTGGGTGCGTTGATGGATTTCCTGGGTCAGTGCGCCCAGATCCGGGCCCAGACCGGCTGCCGTGACGTAGGCCTGCAAGACACGCAGGCGATCGGTGCGGCTGACGTGATGATGGTCCATGTTGAGTTGGGCCAGGTTTTTCACGCGCCGCCGCCAGGGCAACTGCATGAAACGGCGAGTCCCCTCGTTGTCGAGAAAGAAAAACCGCGGCATTCCATCGGGCTGCAGATGCACATGAATATTGCTGGTGCGCAGTTCAGTGTGGAAGAAACCCGCCTCGTGCAAGCGCGCGATTTCCACACCCAGGGCGCGCAGCACACCCCGCCGCTGGCGGGTTTGCCCGGCGGTGGACAGGGCAACCACACGGGGCCGATCCAGATAGTCGGCCACGGAAATCCCCGGCAGGGCTTCGGTGATGACAAAGGGCAAGCCTTTGACACGGCCGCGCAATACCACGGCCGGGGCGGCAAAGCCGGCGGCCTGCAGGGCGTGGGTGCGCCAATCGGTGCGATAGGCGCGATCGCCCCGGAACAGGGTCTTGACGCCCTCGTACCATCGGCGCGGGAAGAAGATCTTGGCAAAGAAATGGGGTGGCGCGGTGGTTTGCGCTACCAGTGCGGCGCGGGAACTGCGTGCTCGCTTCCAGCCCGGCGCACGCCCCTCTTCCAGCAACAAGGTGAGGGCCTCATTGAGCGCAAGCAAATAGAAGCCTTGCGATTCCATTGCGACCGCATCCTCCACCATGGCGGGCGCAGTGAGACGGTCTGATGCGAATTGAGCCCCAGCCATGTGCACAGTCCCCTTCGAGTCCCCGGGGATGGGCCTCGTGACGCCTTAATATTTCTTTAAGGATAAGGGATGACGGGCTGCGGGAAAACCCTCAGCCCGCGCTGGAGGGGCGCTGGATGGGTGGCATGAGGGCCAGAAACAAGGCGGCGGTGGCGGGATCGGCGCGCCAGTTGTGCATCAGTTGACGCCAGTCCTTGTGCCGCAGGCTCGCCTGGCGCAGCCGGGGCCGGGCAGTCTCGTCGAAGTCCACCAGGCTCACCCGCGCGTTGTCGATGAGGAAGTTGTTGTCCTTGGCATCGCCATGGACCAAGCCCGCGGCATGCAGGCGCTGGAGCAGGCTGACCATTTCCCCGGCGATATGCGCGCGTGCGGATGCGTCAATCGCGGGGTCGGCGAAGAACTGCCGCGCGGTGCGTCCCGCCAGCGCTTCAGTGATGAGATAGGCACCGCGGCGCAGCGCGCAGCCGAAGGGCTCGGTCACCACAGCCGCGGGCCGGAAGGTGGGGATTCCCAATGCCCTGAGTCGCACTGCCATCTCAAAACTGTGCAGGGCCTTGGGGCGGCGCAGCGCACGCCCCAGTTCGCGCCGCAAGGCTTGGCGGCGATAGTGCTTGACGAGATAGAGGCGTCCGTTGACCGGGACCGTGGCCACCCGGCTCGCCGGGTCGTCCTTGTGGATCACCGCGCCGGGAAGATGGAAGCAGGACTTGCGTTGCGCGATCAGCGCCAGCAGTCCTTCCCGGTCGGGCCAGTCCGGATTGACCCACGCATGACAGTCTCCCGGTAGCGTGACGCGTTCAAGCTTCGGCAATGGGCAGCAGCTCCCGATACAAGGCCATCAGTTGGTCGGCCATATGGTTCAGGGTCAGCGGCCGGACTGTTTCGCGGCCGGCCGCACCGATGTGATCCCGCAGCTTGCGATTGCACAGGGTTTCCAGGTGGCCGGCCAGCGCCTGGGTATCCAGCGCGTCGCACAGCAAACCATTGTCTCCGCTGCGGATCAGGTCCACCGCGCCGCATTTGAAGCTGGTCACCACCGGCAGGCCGCTCGCCATGGCCTCCAACACGACGTTGGCGAAGGGATCATAGAGGGTCGGCAACACCAGCGCGTCCGCCGCGCCGTACCAGGGCCGCACATCCTGTTGCCGCCCCACCAGGTGCACGCGCTCGCCCACTCCCAGGCGTCCGGCCAGAGCGCGGTAGCGGTTGGCATGCTTGTCCTGTCCTACGGCGATCAGTTGGGCGTCGCGATGCGGTAACTGCGCCAGGGCCGCAATGGCGCTGCCCAGGTTCTTGCGCTCGAAGCCCGAACCCACGAACAGGAAGACTGGCGCGCTGGCGAGAATGCCCAGCTTGGGGCGGATCTGCGCGGTTTCCCCGAGTAGTGCGTCCGGGCGGAAGTGATCGCTGTCCACGCCGTTGTAGATGACCCGCAGCCGTGCCTGATCGATGCCATATTCCTGCACCAGCTCGTCGGCGACCATCTGCGAATTGCAGATCACCGCCCGCAGCCGCGGGCTGGCATAGAGCCGGGCCTCCTCCGCCAGTTTGTAGCGGTGGTAGGGGCTGAGCGATTGGCCCAGCGATCCGCGCCAGCCACGGGCGCGGTTGCGCTCGCGCAGCCACACGCGATGCACCCCGCCGCCCGCGCGGTACAGATGGCAGCACGGGATGCGGGTCTGGGACTGGATCAGGTCCGCGTCCAGCGTCGCCAGGGCGTGGCAGGTCGCGCGCGCAAAGCTGGCCTCGCGCCACAGGCGTCCGACGTGGAACGGATCGCAGCGCACGACCGAGACATCCGGTCCCGCCTCGGCGCCGTCCCAGCGCCGGGTAACCACCGTCAGGCGCACCGGGTGTTCTCCCAGGGCCCCGAGCATGCGCGCCAGGATGCGTTCAGCGCCGCCGTCCGGTCGGTAGGCGGGATGGACGAAGGCAATGTGCAGTGGGCGGCTCATGGCGGCGGTGGATCCCGATCGCGACGCAACCGATGTTCGAGCACGAAGGCGTATTTGGCAAAGGCGGCCAGCATGGAGGAAGCGGCGATGAGCAGCCCGCGCCAGCCGTCGCGCCAGGCCTGTTGTCCGATCAGGATGCGCAGCAGCCGTCCCCAGGGGGACAGCAGCAGCTTGCCGGCGCGGAACGGTTCACCCCGGGCGATCAGGTCCTCGGCGCCGAGGCGGGCATAGTCCAGGGTGCGCTGCAGGTGCTCGTCGAGCCGCTGGTAGGACTCGTGCAACAGATCCCCGGCCAGGCGCTCGGTGGGGCCGTCCACGCTGAGCTGTTCGTGCACGCGGCCGCCGATCCAGCGCGCGTGCGTACGCGCCACCAGCCGCAGCCGCCATTCCGGCGTCCAGGCATGATGCAGCCAGGCCCCCAGGTAGCGATTGCGCCGATTCATCCAATAGCCCCGAACGGTGGGCATCCCTGCGGCGAATTGTGCCCTGATGGTGGCGGCCAGCTCGGGCGACAGGGCCTCGTCGGCGTCCAGGCTCAACACCCAGGGCTGGCGGCAGGCGGTCAGGGCGCGATTTTTCTGGATCGTGAAGCCCGGCCAGTCGGTGATCTCCACCCGTGCGCCGAAACGCCGGGCGATCGCCACGGTGGCATCGGTGGAGCCTGAATCCAGCACCACGATTTCCGTGGCGAGTCCGGCCACGCTCTCCAGGCAGCGGGGCAGGTTGGCCTCTTCATCGCGGGTGATGATGGCCACCGACAAGGGCAGCGGTGAGTCGGCCATGCGCAGGTTCATTGGCGCATCCCGCGCCACAGGCTGCGCAGGTATTTGAACAGCGATTTGGGACGCAGGGCGGCGCCTGGATCGAGGCGCAGCGCCAGATGGAAATGCCGCCGCGCCTCCCTTTGTCGCCCGGCGCGGGTCAGCATCCGAAAATACAGCAGATGCCGGTCCGCCTCGAAGGCCGGCCGCTCTGCGAGAAAGGCTGCCGGCAGCCGGGCCGGATCAAAGAGCAACGCGGCGACCTGGTCACCCGCCTGGAGCAGGGCGTCGGTATCGTGGCGCAGGCTTGCCGCGCGGCGGTATTTTGTCGCCAGCACGGCGGGCAGGCTGCGACTGCGGCCCAGGGCCAGCATCTGCGCGAACAGGACGACATCCTCGTTGTTGCGGATCGATGGGGGATAACCCAGCCGAGCAGCCAGTTCGCGGCGCATGAGCAGTGCCCCATGCGTTGGCCCCACGCCGCGTCCCCGCAGGAAGTCCTGGAAATCCCGCAGCGGTTCGCCCCGCACCGGCCCGGGGATGAGTGTCCTGCGGCTGCCGTCCAGCCGCACCACCACATGGCCGCCGAACAGGAAATCCACGGGTCCATGGGCGCGCAGATCCTGTCGTAAGCGTTCGAGGGCATCCGGCATCAGGGCATCGTCCGCATCCAGGAACAGGACGTACTCGCCCTGAGCTTCTGCCATGCCGCGATTGCGCGCCACTGCCGGCCCGGCGTTGGGCTGGGCAAGGACGCGCATCCGTGCCGGGTCGCGCGCAGCATGGCGCTGGGCGAGGGCCAGCGTGCCGTCGTGCGAGCCGTCGTCCACGACGATCAGTTCCCAATCTGGATCGCTCTGGGTGGCCACCGACTCCAGCGCACGCGTCAAGTAGCCCTCCGCCTGATAGGCCGGGATGATGATGGTGATCGAGGCGCTGGCGTTCGGGCTCATGGGGACGGCGACTGGCGAAACCAGAAGGCGGGGGAATACAGGCTGCCCCAGAATAGCGCGAGATAAGGCCAGAAAATCCATTTGGTGATGTGGGCCTCGCTGAAGTTGGCGACCAGAAACATCACGAAAACCGCCCATTGCATCAGCAAAAAGCGCCCCGGTAGCCGGCCGGTTCGGTAGGCCCACCAACCGCCCCGTGCGGCGAGCAGCGCAAAGGCGAGGAACAGGCCCACGCCCACCACGCCGGTCGACACCAGTAATTCCAGCCAGCTGTTATGCAAATGGGGGATTTCGAAGCCGTCCAGTTGGCGGGGTAAATCGCTGGCTGCGGCCAGCGGCCGTATGCTGTCGACCCCGAGGCCCAGCCATGGACTGTCCTGCCAGCTTGTCCAGCCCCAATGCCAGAGACGGATGCGCCGGCCGAGCGAAGTGTTCGGCACCTCCTGCCACTGGCCGCTCTGTAGCGCTGTGAAAACAGGATCTTCCTCGGCGAAGCGGCTGGCAATATGCGTCCATTGCCCGGCGCCGATCGCGACCACCAGCAACAGCCCCATCGCACTGCCCGCCACGGTCCAGCCCCGCCGCGCCGGGGCAGTCCGGCCAATCAGCAGCATGGGCAGGCTTGCCGCCAGGCCCGTCACCACCGCGATCCAGGCGCCCCGGGTCTGGGTGAACAGCAGGCCCATCGTCATCAGCAGGATGGCCAGGCCCCACAGGGCCACGCGCCGGCGAAAGTGCCGTTCCAGCCGGTCGCCCCAGACATCTCGCGCCAGAAAGAGCAGTCCCAGCAGGGCAGTGGCAAAGAACAGGGCGCTGCGCTGCGGGTTCATGCCAAAGCGCAGCCGCCCGCCCGCCAAGCCCTTTTCCCAGTACAGCGGGTAGAGGAAGTACGGCAGCATCACGAAGGCGAAAGCGAGAAACAGCACGAAATACAGGCGGCGAATCGTGCGCCAGTCGCCGCCCAGCCACCATGCCACCAGAACGATGAAACCCAGCTTCACCCAGCGTTTGGCGACCATGGCCTGGTCGCCCAAAGAGCCCGGCACCCAGTACGCGCCCACCACACAGGAAAGGACCATGTAGGCGCTCCAGACCAGGAACAACCGGAAGATACCGTCCCGCAACAGCCGATCCCGGGCCAGCGGCCAGCTCGCCGCCAGGGCCAGCAGCATCAGCCATTCGCCCACATAGCACAGGTCCTTGCTCACGGTCAGCATGAGTGCGTAGATCGCCAGCCCAGCCAAGCCCGCCTGTTCCAGGGCGGGATGGGTCGCCCGGGGCTGAGTGCCGGGAAACCACTGGCGAGGGGCAGTCAGGTTCATTGAGGTATCAGGTTTGGCAGGCAGCGGTTAAAGCGCAGAAAGATAGCATCAATCGCCGCCCCGGTTCCGGGATTGGGGCTTGGGTACAATGATGCGATGACGAGGTTGCCGTGACATCCGCCCTGCCCATTACCCCCCTGTTGCCCGAAATCAGCCGCCTGCTGGCCGCGGGCGGCGTCCTGGTGCTGCAGGCGGCGCCGGGGGCGGGCAAGACCACGGCCGTTCCCCCCGCGCTGCTGGACGCTCCCTGGCTGACGGGGCGGCGCATCCTGATGCTGGAGCCGCGCCGGCTCGCCGCCATCATGGCCGCCCGGCGCATGGCCGCGCAGCGCAATGAAGCGGTGGGCGAGACCGTGGGTTACCGCGTGCGTCTGGAACAACGCATCGGTCCGCGCACCCGCATCGAGGTCGTGACCGATGGCATTTTCACCCGCCTGATCCAGAGCGATCCCGCCTTGAGCGATTACGGCCTGGTGATCTTCGATGAATGCCAT
>Ga0209851_1000236_pt1 | contig 12264 bp, 11 predicted proteins | sample GWRWT4_14Oct14_FD_187195 | JGI IMG/M metagenome (GOLD analysis project Ga0209851, IMG submission 187195) | Sand microcosm microbial communities from a hyporheic zone in Columbia River, Washington, USA - GW-RW T4_14-Oct-14 (SPAdes) (version 2) | ecosystem: Engineered > Artificial ecosystem > Sand... | reverse complement strand
GAAGCTTGGCCATTGTACGTTGGTGTGGGGCAATATGGTCATATAAGTTCGAACCGGTCAGATCAATACCCAGTTTTTCTGCGCAAGCGGTGCCAGCAAGGCGATAAACCAGCGCGTCATCCGCCCGGTATTCGAGAATCATCAAATTGGGAAGCAGGGGAAGTATCGCAACTGGCTTTATATCCGACCGGTTGGGTACAATTTCCCCTCCCCTGACGCTACACCAATACTCAAACAGTGATTGCGTGTTCGATGCAACACCGTTAGGTAAGACCAACTTCTCCAGCGTGCGCATTGCCCACCCTCAAAAATGTTCACATTACTGTCCACAGTCAATTTATAGCGCTTAATGAGTACATCATTATAATTAATTTTGTGTAAACCCTTTAAATCTCACGATCTGGTTATCTGAAACAGAAGAGAAACATATATTTATCCACATGAGTAGAAACATTTTGGGATGTGAACAAGTTCAGCCGCTACATATTATCGGTGGCGGGTTGGCGGGTTGTGAGGCCGCCTGGCAAGCGGCGCGCGCCGGGATACCGGTTGTATTGCATGAAATGCGACCCCATACAGGCACCGAGGCCCATGAAACTGACAGGCTTGCTGAAATGGTCTGCTCCAACTCGTTCCGGTCCGATGATCACCAGACCAGCGCCATTGGCCTGTTGCATGAAGAAATGCGCCGCACCGGATCACTGGTCATGCAGGCCGCCGACGCCAATAAAGTACCGGCGGGTTCAGCCCTGGCGGTAGATCGCGAGGGCTTTTCCCGCAGCGTCGAAGCCGCCCTCGCCGCCCTGCCCAATGTCACGATCGAACGCAACGAGGTGGCGGGATTGCCGCCCGCCGAATGGCGCCACGTCATTATCGCCACCGGCCCTCTCACCTCGGCCCCGCTGGCACAGGCCATTTCGGAACTTACGGGCGCTGAATCCCTGGCATTTTTTGACGCCATCGCCCCCATTGTCTATGCCGATTCCATTGATCTTTCGCAGGCCTGGTATCAGTCGCGCTATGACAAACCCGGACCCGGCGGTACGGGGAAGGACTATATCAATTGCCCCCTGGATGCGGACCAATATGCCGCTTTCATCGGCGCGCTGATCACCGGCGAGAAAACCCAGTTCAAGGAATGGGAGCGCAACACCCCCTATTTCGAGGGCTGTCTTCCCATTGAAGTGATGGCGGAGCGCGGACCTCAAACGCTGCGCTATGGCCCCATGAAGCCGGTGGGGCTGACCAACCCGCACCGCCCGGAAAAGCCCCATGCGGTGGTCCAGTTACGCCAGGATAATGCGCTGGGTACGCTCTATAATATTGTTGGTTTCCAGACCAAGCTGAAGCATGCCGAACAGACCCGCATCTTCCGTTCCATTCCAGGTCTGCAAAACGCCCGTTTTGCGCGCCTTGGTGGTATTCACCGCAACACCTTCATCAACAGCCCACGGCTGCTGGATAACCGGCTGCGCTTGAAAGCAATGCCCCGATTACGCTTTGCCGGGCAGATCACCGGCGTTGAAGGCTATGTGGAAAGCGCCGCCATAGGCTTGCTGGCTGGACTATTTGCTGCGGCTGAAATGCAGAACCGGGAAATGCCGCCGCCGCCTGTAAACACCGCCATGGGCGCGCTGCTGCAACATCTGACGGGAGGCGCGGTGGCGGACAGTTTTCAGCCGATGAACATCAATTTTGGTCTGTTCCCGCCCATCGACGCCCCCATGACAGCCGATGGCAAGCGGGTGCGCGGCAAGGCAAAAGCCCCCGCGCGCAAGGGTTCCTTTTGTTCCCGCGCCTTACAGGATCAGCAGGAATGGTTGGCGTCGCTACCTATAATCGCCGCCGCGCCATAGCCCATATCAGCCGCGACTGGCGCCGGAAAGCCGGTATCGGCGCCTGCACCGCAAATGGATCATAATCAGAACGCGCGATCTGTTTGAGATAGGCCCGCGCCAATGTCACAGGCAACAGGGCTGGCAGCGCCTGGCGCGATGGCCTGGGCAAAACCTTCCCCACGGCATCCAGATGCATTTGTGCCTGACCGGCAAGGACCTGTATAACCCGGCGCAATGCCGGGCAATTGTGAAACGCAAACACATCCTCAGCTGATAGCCCTTCCGCCTGCATCACATCCATGGGCAAAAAAATCTGCCGTTTTAAGGCGTGAAAGCCGATAGCGCGCAACAGCCCCGTCAGCCCCCATGCCAGGCCTGCATGCCGGAGGGCGAGGTCAGGAATCCCCCCTCCTATGATGTCCAGTGCAAGGCGCATAATTCCCGCCGATATTGCTTCTGCATAGCTTTCCAGTTCGGCCAGCGATGCTGGCGGTGACTGCGCAAAAACCCTGGCGCGGGCGTCAATCAATGTATCAAAAGGCATTCGTGGCAGGCCACACTGCTGGATGGTAACGTCCAGCCCCTGTAACACCGGATGCGCCCGCACCCCCTGCCCCGCATATATCGCGTCAATCCCCTCACGCCACCATTGCAGGCGTATTTCACCCAGCAGCGGTTCGGACACCATGTCCCGGATACGGGCAACCTCCAGATTAAAGGCATAGAGCACGAACAGATATTCGCGCGCGGGTTCTGCTGCGAACAGCGCCGTCAAGAACCGGTCATGGTCAAGGTTCCGGACCAGTTCACCGCAATATGAAAGCTGATCCGCCACCCTTCCCCCTGTGTCACTAGGCAATCTGCATTAAGTTCGAGCCTCATGGCTCGAACTTAATGCAGATTGCCCTAGATTTTAATGTGTTAGAGCAGCTTTCCGCGATTAAGTGGGGTCACTTCGTCACTCCACTTAATCGCGGAAAGCTCTAGAAAATCATTGCTATTCTCTTAGCACGAAAAATTGGCTAACTTGCCGCACGAATATAGTTGTGTAAAAAACCGGCCAGGTGATTCTGCCTGGTGTAAAAGGGGGAGGAGTGAACTTATGGCGTCAATTCTGACATCGCTTCAGAACACTGTGATCGCGGCATTCGTGTTGGCGGCGGTGGTGTTGCTGATTTCTGTTGCGTCGCTTGGTGTTACCATCGACCATGCTTTCGGCGCGTTCGTGTTCCGCTGGCTGCATGTGATTTCCGGTGTAATGTGGATCGGCCTGCTTTGGTATTTCAATTTTGTGCAAATGCCGAGCATGCCCAAAATACCCGATGAGCAAAAACCCGCGGTCGGCAAGGTGATCGCGCCGGAGGCGCTGTTCTGGTTCCGCTGGGCCGCCATGGCGACGATTGTGACGGGCATTGTGCTTGCTGCCATGAATGGCTATCTGGTGGATGCCTATACGCTGGGCGCCAGCAGTGGCTTCATGGTGTCCAAAAATATCCTGATCGGCCTTGGCATGTGGCTGGCCACTATCATGTGGTTCAATGTCTGGTTTGTGATCTGGCCCAATCAGCAAAAAGCCCTCAATATCGATAACAAATTCCCGGACCTGGCTGCGCCCGACAAAGCGGCCGCCGCGCGCACCGCGATGCTGTTTTCACGCACCAACACCATGTTGTCGGTGCCCATGCTGTTCTGCATGGTTGGCGCGCAGAACCTGCTTTAGGGCGGGATGAGATTATGTTGAATCGCCAACCACTGCGTCATTGCGAGCCACGCAGTGGCGTGGCAATCCAGAGAAACACGCACAGACCCTGCCGTGAGGCTCTGGATTGCCGCGTCGCTACGCTCCTCGCAATGACGAAAGAGTGAGCGGTTTTCGCTTCAACATAGAATCGCCATGCTCCAGTAATCATACACCAGAATCAAAAAGGGCCGCCCATCGGAGCGGCCCTTTTTTTGCCTGACAGATATCAGGCTTCGAACTTGAAGTGCTTCAGCGCTTCGCGGTCCACAACCGGTTCGCGCTTGGTGCCGTGGGTCAGTTTTACGGAGCCCGTCTTGCGTTCAAACGGATCCTTGAGGCCAATCTTTTTGGAATATTCACGGATTTCCGGGATCACATGCTCACCCAGCAATTGCATGCTGCGCAACCGGTCTTCATTACCTACCGGCCCCTGCACCGCAAAGAAAGTGAGCGTGCCAGGGCGGATCACATCCAAAATCTGCTTGATCTTGGGAATGACCGATTTCGGCGTACCAATCAGCAATTGCAGATTGCGCTGGCCTTTTTCGAATCCGGCGACCAGCTTCCTGCGAACCTCATCATAATCGGTTGCTTTTGGCGCTGGCGCATCATCACCGGCCATCTTTTCGCGATTGACGCCAAGCCAGCTACCGCCCGGCTGCTTCGCCAGATTGCGGATCGCGCCCTTGGAGTTATACCCCGGCGGCAACGTATATTGCGGCGCCGAGAAGGCGTTCTGTCCGCCACCGAATACGAAGCCACGCCCCAATTCCTGCGCCTTTTCTTCGGTATCGGCGAGGAAAGTGGGTATCAGATAGCCAAAGTTTTCCGATCCAGCCTGATAACCCTTCTGCGCGGCCTGCTCGGCGTAGAAATCCCAAAGATCGCATGTGGGGCCAAGCGAGGTCCCAAGACCGATATAGGGATAGGCGTGATCGGCACACCACAGCACGGTTTCCGGGCTAAGCACGCCGGGGATCCACATTTGCGGATACGGTTCCTGAAACGGCAGCGCCCAGGGGTTTACGTGACGATAATGGAAATGCTTGCCTTCATAGCGCCATGGTCCGGGCTTGGTCCAGGCCTGAATGATGAAGTCATGCGCTTCGTTGAACATTTCACGGTTATAGGCGGGATTGGCATTGTTGAAATATTGCTCGGACCCCGCGCCGCGCACCCAGCCTGTTACCAGACGGCCACGCGAGATAAGATCAATTTCGGCGAGCTCTTCCGCCATGCGCAGCGGATGCTTGATCACCGGCAACGGATTGCCGATCAGCACAATCTTGACCTTCTTGGTGATGCGCGCCAGAATCGCCGCTTCAACATTCAGCACATTGCCCATGCAAAACGGGTTGCCGTGATGCTCGTTCAGGGCGACCGCGTCAAACCCCTGCTCTTCTGCATAACAGGCTTCATCCAGAAAATGGTTGTAGTCATCGGAGCCTTTTTTACGGTCGAAATGCGTGTTGGGCACCGCAAAGAAGGCCTTGTTCTTCAGAACAACATCTTCGTTGACGTGACGATAGGGACGTTCGGTAAAATATGCTATTTTCATGTTCGTTTCCTCTGTCTCGTTTAGCTCAGAGCCGCATAAAAATACGACCCCTGCGGATTTAGCTGGCCAGGAATTGTTTCAGTGCGGCGACAAACTCCGCCGGTTTCTCGATCTCGGGCCGGTGACCCGCATCCTTGATTTCAACCAGCTTGGCGCTGGGAATGGCTTTTTGATAGGCCTCCACGCAACCGCGCGGGGTGAAATTATCCTTCGTTCCCCAAACCAGCAGCGTCTTCACGCCCGTCACGCCTTGCAGCAAATATGGCAGGCTTGGATTGAACATAAAAGGTTCCCAGCCGATACGGGCTGTTTCGGCCCGGGCGTCCTCGAAGTTTTCGAATTGCTCCGGGCTCATTTCGCCGCCATAAATTTTAAGAAACTCGGGTGTGCTAAACGGATCGGCCACCGTTGCGCGCAGATGGGTGCGCATGGACATTGCGATGAAATCGGCGATGACGCCATTTTCCGGCTTCAACCCCATGGGGCCAACCAGCGCCATATGCCCAAATATATCCGGATCAGAGGCCACCATCTCAGCAGCGATATAGGCGCCTGCGGAAAAAGCCACCACATCAACCTGGCCAAGTTTCAACTCGCGCAGCACCCGCGCATAGTAGCCGCCAAGGTCGCGATAGCTGCGAATCCAGTCGATGCGCGGCGATTTATCAAAACCAGGCTGACGCGGAATGATAAACTGATGCTCCGTAGCAAGGGCATCATTCCACCCCATCCAGCCGGGGTACCCCAGTTCGTCATGTAGCATAAGCAACGGCTTACCCGACCCGCCACGGACGATAGAAAGCTCGGCGCCCCCTATCTTTTCGCTCTTTTCTGTAACGCTAGCCAATGAACTATCCTCCCTGCTGATGTGTCCCGGGGCTATGTCCCGGATAATATTCGCGGAGCGTCAGATGATCAAAACGGCCATCTTTCCCCACCGGTTTCGAACGCCAAATCTCTTATACGGAATTGAACAGATTTTCGAATGGATGTTCAACTAAAAAATATTGCTCGACCTATCAGCAAGTGAAAATCCGCAGTTTTCACAGACAATATCGCGATAAAGAAGCCGCTGCGCACCGCCGCATCTGTCAGCTTTTAGACCCTGTCGCATTTAGATCGGACCAGTCGCGCTTGATACCCACAAGCAATAGAAACGGGGCCGCAATAAAGATGGAGGAGTAAGTGCCGATAAAAATTCCCCAAATCATCGCAAACGTAAAGCCACGAATCACTTCACCGCCAAAAATGAACAGCGCGGTCAATGCCACCAAGGTGGTAAACGCTGTCATGGTGGTGCGGCTAAGCGTTTCATTGATCGCCAGGTTGAGCAACTCATCCAGCGGCATTTTTTTATATTTTCTCAGGTTCTCGCGCACCCGGTCATAGACCACGACCGTATCATTCATGGAATAACCAACAATGGTCAGGATCGCCGCAATGATCGCCAGATTGAATTCCAGTTGCAGCAGCGAAAAAATACCGATGGTCATGGCCACATCGTGCACCAGCGCAATCACCGAGCCGATGCCAAACTGCCACTCGAACCTGAACCATACATAGATCAGCATTGCTCCAACAGCGAGCAGGACCGCAAGCACACCGGCATTGACCAGATCACTGCTGACCTTCGGCCCTACCAGTTCAATGCGACGGTAGGTGACAGGCGCGCCATAATCCTTATCCAGCGCGGCTTTAACATCTGTAACCACTTTTTGCTGCGCCAGCTCGCCGCCTGCGCTTTGCTCAATACGGATCAGAACCGCATTATCGCCGCCAAATGTTTGTACAGCCACATCGCCCAGCCCAAGGCCTGAGACAATCGTGCGGATGCGTCCGACATCGGACGCCGCCCCGGTGCCGATTTCAAGCATCGTGCCGCCGCGAAAATCGATGCCGTAATTCAGGCCCATGGTCAGATACAGCACAATGGATGCAAGCGTCAGCAGGCCAGAAAGGACAAAGGTAATATTCCGCATACCGATGAATGGAATATTGGTTTTTTGCGGAACGAGTTTCAGACGGAACATAAACGCTCTCTTTTCGGCTTAAACGGCAATCTGCTTTGGTTTGCGATAAAGCAGATATTGCGTGATGATAAATCTTGTGACGGTAACTGCTGTATAGACCGATGTCAGAACCCCTATCATCAGCGTCACCGCAAAGCCGCGCACCGGCCCCGATCCAACCTGAAACATAATGGCCGTAGCAATAAATGTCGTGATATTGGCGTCCAGAATGGTGCCATAGGCGCGATCAAAGCCCGCCTGCACAGCGCTTAGCGGAGTTTTTCCATTTGCTATTTCCTCGCGGATACGCTCGTAGATCAGCACGTTCGCGTCCACCGCCATGCCCATGGTCAACACGATCCCGGCAATGCCCGGCAGTGTCAATGTGGATTGCAGCAGCGTCAGCGCGGCACTGATCAGAATGATATTCATGACCAGCGACAGATTGGCGAACACGCCAAACAGGCCATAGGTCAACACCATATAACCGGCAACAGCGACAAACCCGATGATGGCCGCATTTCGCCCGGTATGCACTGAATCGGCGCCCAGTTCGGCGCCCACGACACGTTCCTCGATCACCAGCAGCGGCGCAGGCAATGCGCCCGCGCGCAGCAGGATCGCCAGATCATTGGCTTCCTGATAGGTGAAATTTCCGCTGATCTGACCAGAGCCACCCAAAATCGCCGAGCGAATCACCGGCGCACTGACCACGCGCCCATCAAGCACGATAGCGAACGGTTTGCCGACATTCGCCTTGGTTACTTCAGCAAATTTCTTGCCGCCCACCGTGTCAAAACGAAAATTAACGACAGGCTCATTGGTCTGGCTATCGGTCGAAGGTTGCGCATCGACCAGATTTTCACCGCTGACCATGATCTGCTTGCGCACCACAAATTCGGGCGCGCCTTCTTCATCCGAGGGCAGAATATCAGAGCCGATCGGCATCCGCCCGGCTTTGGCTTCGGCTGCGGAAATCGTCGGATCCAGCAGGCGGAAGCTCAGTTTCGCCGTCTTGCCCAGCATTTCCTTGAGCCGTTCAGGATTATCCAGCCCCGGCACCTGCACCAGAATGCGGTCCTCACCCTGGCGCTGGATGGTCGCCTCCTTGTTACCCAGTTCGTCTATCCGGCGGCGCACGATCTCAATGGATTGCTGCACTGCTGAGGAACGCCGCCGCACCAGCGCATCATCACTCAGACGCACTTCTATCAGTTGCGGTTCCGGCGTGGTTATATCCAGTTCCGGCGTCTCGCCGCCAATAATGCCCAGCACGGCCACGCCGCCGCCGTTCAGTTCCTTAATCAGTTCGCGCGCACTTTCGAATTGCCCGGCTTCGCGGACCTGGATCTGGAGCGCCCCATCGCGTATGCCCAGTTTTTTGTAGCCAATCCGCTCCTTGCGCAGCGCGGTGCGGACTTCTTCAGTCAGCGATTGCAGCCTTTCGTTAATGACGGCCTTCACATCCACCTCAAGCAACAGATGCGAGCCGCCCTGAAGATCCAGGCCAAGATTGATCCGCTGCTTGGGAAGCCAGTCCGGAAGGCGCTCAAGCGTGGCGTCACTCAACAGGTTTGGCGCGGCATAATACATGCTGCTGAACAATAACAGGAAGATAACCGCTATTTTCCAGCGGGCGAAATACAGCATTGCGAAACCCTAACCAAGGATAATCATTTAGTTTCAACGACGGCAGGCTCGCCCTTTGCACGCACTGTCGCCAGGGTGCTGGCCACGACCCGCACTTTGACACCTTCAGCAATCTCGACCAATATCTCGCCATCTTCCTGGACTTTGGCAACTTTACCAACAAGTCCCCCTGCGGTGACGACCGTATCGCCCCTTCGCACTGCGGCAATCATGGCCTGATGCTGTTTCATACGGGTTTGCTGCGGTCTAATCATAAAGAAATAGAAGATGACACCGATAAGTATAAGCGGCGCGAGGCCCTCAAATAGAGAGGCCGCGCCGCCCGCTGTCTGGGCAAAGGCAGGACTGATGAACATTATTGGCTCCTTAAGTAACGGGCCGGACTATACCTATCCTTACGCAACTTGCAAACTACCGGTTGACCGGCGCGCCATCTTGTCCTCATGTTCGGGTTTTTGTCCCGCCAAACTTTCCCAGGAATTGATGGAGCAGCATGACAAGTGAAGCCCTGACCCCCGTTCTGTTACGCATTGCTGAGGCGCTCGAACGGCTTAGCCCACCCAGGCCCCCGGCCCCTATGCTTACGGAGGCAGACGGGTTTGTCTGGCACGCCAATGGCGAACGGCTGGAGCCGGTGCCGAATATCAGCCGGGTGCCAATCACATTGCTGCGCGGCATAGACCATGTGCGCGATCTGCTTCTGGAAAATACCCGGCGCTTCGCCCGGGGATTGCCGGCCAACAACACCTTGTTATGGGGCGCGCGCGGCATGGGAAAAAGCTCGCTGGTCAAGGCCGTGCATGCCGCTGTTAACATAGAGACGCCGGGCGCGCTGGCGCTGATCGAAATTCACCGTGAAGAAATCGACAGTTTGCCGCTGCTTATGGGCCGCCTGCGCGAATCGCCGCGGCAGTGCCTGTTGTTTTGCGATGATTTGTCGTTCGATGCTGCGGACACCAGCTACAAATCGCTGAAAGCCGTGCTGGAGGGGGGTATCGAAGGCAGGCCCGCGACGGCGCTATTCTACGCCACCTCTAACCGCAGGCACTTGATGCCCCGCGAAATGGTGGAAAATGAACGCTCAACCGCCATCAACCCATCCGAAGCGGTCGAAGAAAAAGTTTCCCTTTCCGACCGCTTTGGCTTGTGGCTGGGCTTTCACGCCTGCAGCCAGCAGGATTATCTGGATATGATCGCAGGCTATGTCGCGCATTACAGACTGCCCGCCATTGAGGCAGAATGGCGCGCCGAAGCCATTGAATGGGCCGCCACCCGTGGCGCACGTTCCGGCCGCGTCGCCGCGCAATATATCCAGCATCTGGCGGGCAGGCTGGGGCAGAGGCTGGGTTAAAGCACTTTGTGATCAAGTTGAAGCGCGGCCTCGGTGCCGTCTTTGCGAGCCGAAGGCGTGGCAATCCAGGAGTCAAGGGCGAAAGCCTGAGTTTGTGACTCCTGGATTGCCACGGAGCTTACGCTCCTCGCAAAGACGCTACTGATGTTGATTCAATCCACGCACAAAATGTACTACCCGCCCACCAGCAGTGGTTTTGGATCAACGGCTTTTGTGCCCTGGCGGATTTCGAAATGCAGTTGGTCCTGGGTTACGCCGCCGCTGCGTCCCGCCTTTGCAATTAACTGCCCGCGTTTGACCGTGACGCCCTTTTCCACCAGCAGTTCAGAATTATGCGCATAGGCGGTGACCCAGCCGCCTTCATGCCGGATCAACAGCAGATTGCCATAGCCACGCAGACCATTGCCCGCATAGGACACAATCCCGTCCCCCGCCGCCATGATCGGGCCATTCGGCGGCATGGCGATATTGATACCATCATTGTGCAGCCCGTTCTGCTTGGGCCCAAAATCCGACAGGATTGGACCTTTTGCCGGCCACAGGAAGCGCACCACCCTGGATTCACGCACAGGCGTTGCGACAGCAGCCTCCACAGACAGCGCCGCCTTTTTTTTCTCCACCTCTATTGGTTTGCGCACGGGTGCAGGAGGGGGCAGCGCCGGAACCGCATCGTCCTCCATAGAATGCGTGCTGCTCTGATCCTCGCCTGAATCGGGTATTGGATCCGCAGGCCGGGCAGTGGTGGGCACAGTCTTGTTCATCACAATGGCATTGGGCGGGGATATTTTCTCTGCACCTGCAGTCTGCTTAACCTCGTCCTCACGTTTTTTTGCAGGAGCGGAAACGGGAGGCGCCAGCTCAGTTGACGCGATCTGATTTTGCGCACTGGCGGCAGGAGGCGGTGGCGCACCTGGCTGACCCAACTGACCCGGTAACCGCAAAACCTGTCCCGGTTTGATGATAAAGGGCGGCGCCAGATTATTGGCCTCCACAAGGGCCTGTAAAGCCGTCTGGTGATAGCGCGATATGGCATAGAGCGTATCGCCCGGCTGCACGACAACACTTCCCTTCCCATGCGTTGCTGCAGGATATTCAGGAACAGGCGCGCCAGCCCCGCCTATGATCCCTGGCGCGTTAGCCGCGCCTATGATCAATGGCGCGGGCGTGCCACGCGGCGCGCACGCCCAGAGCCCCGGCGCCAGCAACATAAGCAAAAAGACACTAATTCGAATGCGGAGCATGTTTCTCCCACTCGCGCGTTTATTATCTACCCCTGCCGGGCCGGCAGGCCATCCACCGCAATTCCGGGCACCATTGGCACAAAACGCACGGGCAGTAATTCTTTCATATCATAACCGGATTCGCCACGCGTAACGCGCACAATAATCTGGGTGTCATAAGTTGGCCCTATCGGGATCAACATGAACCCGCCCACCGCCAATTGTTCCAGCAGCAACGGCGGGGGTTCCGCCGCCGCCGCCGTTACCAGAATGCGCTGAAACGGGGCCTGTTCCGGCCAGCCTTTATAGCCATCGCCAAGCCGTGTCGAAATCGTATGCAGACCAAGCTCCTTGAAACAGGCCTCGGCGCTTTGCAGCAACGAGCGGCGCCGCTCAATCGTATAGACCCTGCGGCACAGCATCGCCAGCACCGCCGCCTGATAGCCGGAACCCGTGCCGACCTCCAGCACCACCATGCGCTTGTTCAGCTTCAACTCCTGGCTCATGAAGCCGACAATATAGGGCTGACTGATGGTCTGGCCCTGGCCGATGGGCAACGCAATATTTTCATACGAACGTTCGCGCAACGCCTCTGGCACGAATATCTCGCGCGGGGTGCGTTCAATCGCCACCAGCACAGCCCGGCTGGTTACGCCCTGACGGCGCAATTCCATGATCAGTTTAATCCTGGCCGGTTCCAGATCGCGCATGCCCGGCGCCCTTCCTGTTTCTATCAGGCTGCAAACTCCCTGCGCAGCGAACGCAATGTCTGATCGTGGGTTAAATCCAGATGCAGCGGCGTCACCGAAATATTGCCCGCATAGATCGCATGCAGATCCGAACCCGCCGCTGGATTACTGCGGATGCGCTGAAACCCGGTCCAGTAATAGGGAATGC
>Ga0209851_1000233_pt1 | contig 12297 bp, 10 predicted proteins | sample GWRWT4_14Oct14_FD_187195 | JGI IMG/M metagenome (GOLD analysis project Ga0209851, IMG submission 187195) | Sand microcosm microbial communities from a hyporheic zone in Columbia River, Washington, USA - GW-RW T4_14-Oct-14 (SPAdes) (version 2) | ecosystem: Engineered > Artificial ecosystem > Sand... | reverse complement strand
CCGCCCGGTGGTGTTCTCGGCGCATGGTGTCCCTAAATCCGTGTTTGAATTGGCGCATTCTAAACATTTATTCTACATTGACGCCACCTGCCCGCTGGTGTCCAAAGTCCATATTGAGGCGCAACGCCATCATGGCGCGGGGTATGAAATTGTGCTGATCGGCCATGCGGGCCACCCCGAAGTCATCGGAACGATGGGACAATTGCCTTCGGGTGCGGTGAGCTTGCTGGAAACCGTTGCGGACGCATACGCGTATCAGCCCCGCGACGCGGCGCGTTTGGCCTATATTACCCAAACGACGCTTTCTGTCGATGACACGGCGGAAATCATCGCCGTGCTGCGCCAGAGATTTCCCGGTTTGGCCGCACCGCCACGCGAAGACATTTGTTACGCCACAAGCAATCGTCAGGCGGCGGTCAAGGCGATTGCCATGAAATGTGAGGCAATGCTGGTTTTGGGCGCACCCAATTCCTCAAACTCCATGCGGCTGGTTGAAGTGGCGGCGCGCGCGGGGTGCCCACTGGCGTTGCTGGTTCAGAATGCGGCCGAGCTGGATTTCGCGCGGTTTGAAGGGGTTAGGGTGCTGGGCGTAACCGCGGGTGCGTCGGCGCCGGAAATTCTGGTGCGCCAGGTGCTGGACGCTTTCGCCCTGCGCTTTGAGACTGAAATTGAAGAGGTCGCTGTGACCCATGAAGATATTGAATTCAAACTGCCCCGCATCTTGATTGATTAGCCAGGCATAAGGAAACGCGAATGGCGGTTTATACAGAAGTTTCCGACGAAGAACTGGAAGCCTTTATTGCTGATTATGATATTGGCGAGGTGATTTCCTGCAAGGGGGTTGCCGAGGGCGTTGAGAACAGCAACTTTATGCTGCGTACGGATGGTGGAGATGGCACTTATTTTCTGACCCTGTACGAAAAGCGCGTGTCGCCCGCCGATCTGCCCTATTTTATCGGGCTGATGGAATGGCTTGCCGGGCGGGGTATTTCTTGCCCGCTGCCGGTGCATGGCCGGGACGGCATGGCGTTGCGCACACTTGCCGGAAGGCCCGCTGCGATTGTAACCTTTCTTGACGGCGTGTCCGTGCGCCGCCCCCGCCCTCAACATTGCGCCAGTCTTGGCGAAGGCCTGGCGCGGTTGCATCTGGCCGGCCTGGATTTTCCCATGCAGCGGCCCAACGCCCTGTCCGTAAAACAGTGGCGTCCGCTATATGCGGCCTGCGCCGCGTACGCCGACGAAATTGCCAACGGGCTTGCTGGCGAGCTTGCTGGCGAACTGCATGTATTGGAAAATCAATGGCCGCAAGCGCTGCCCACCGGAGTCATTCATGCGGATGCGTTTCCCGACAATGTTTTTTTCCTGCATGACAATCTCAGCGGATTTATTGATTTTTATTTCGCGTGCAATGATGCGCTGGCCTATGATGTTGCGATCTGCCTCAATGCCTGGTGTTTTGAGGCGGATGGGGCGTTTAATATCACCAAGGCGCGATTGATGCTGGCCGCCTATCAAATGGTCCGTCCACTGACATCGGCCGAGTTGTCGGCGCTGCCATTACTGGCGCGTGGCGCCGCGCTGCGGTTTTTGCTGACGCGCCTGCATGACTGGTTGTTTCCGGTCGAAGGCGCACTGGTCAAGCCGAAAAATCCGCTCGAATATCTGCAAAAGCTACGCTTTCACCGGGATATTTCAGGGCCTGGCGCCTATGGGATTGACCCATGAATGCAGATGCGCGTGACCGCGTTGATATTTATTCCGACGGGGCCTGTTCAGGCAATCCGGGCCCCGGCGGTTGGGGGGCGTTACTGGTCTATGGCGGCGTCGAGAAAGAATTATGCGGCGGCGCGCCTGATACGACAAACAATCGCATGGAAATGACGGCTGCCATTGAAGCGCTGAAGTCACTCAAGCGCCGGTGCAATGTTCATCTGCATACGGATTCGACCTATCTAAGGGATGGAATCACAAAATGGGTTCACGGCTGGAAGCGCAATGGCTGGCGCACGTCGGATAAAAAACCCGTTAAAAACCAGGATTTATGGCTTGAGATTTTAGACCAGACCGAACGCCAGCACGTCACATGGCATTGGGTGAAAGGGCACACGGGTCATCATGAAAATGAACGCGCCGACGCCCTGGCCAATCAGGGCATGGCGCCATACAAGCGCCAGGCAAACTCCGGCTAGAGCAGCTTTCTGCAATTATCTTGCGCACATAGTGACTCAAGCTAATTGCAGGCTGCCCTAATGCATCGTGCCGCCGGTATTTTCCGTGTTCAACGCGGCGCGCATTCCCGAAAACATTGATTTTATTGTATCCGACTCATACCTGACCAAGCGGCCTTTCTGGCTGAGGCGCGCCCAGACATCGGTAACAAGCACCAGCGAACAATTGCAGGCGCCCAGCGTCCAATATTTGTCTACCGCAGTTTGCAGGAAATTCCGGAACGGAATCGGATTGCCATCTGATATCAATGAATCATAGGCATGATCACATTCCTGCAGGATCGACTGCGTATTTTTATAGGCGCTGCGGAGGCGATTCAAAATATCCTTGCGATACATCATCAGGCCTTCACGCTCCGATGGAACCAGTTTGCGGATATCGATCGGTATGGAATGTTCGCCCTGCAAAAACGACAGGAGTTCCGCAATTCGTGGCCGGATGCGTTGCAACTGATACTGATAGTAGGACACGCCCTTCCAGGCGCCAAACACTTCGGGAATTGCCGACGATTCAATTCGGAATGCAGCGATGAATGCGGATGCGTCGCTTGAGTCAGGATCCCAAATGCCGTCAATGAACGACTGAGTGCGCGCATCGGCCTCGGAGGGCGCAAGGCCTGCATAAGCGCGCTCGACAATCGGGCGAACCCGTTGTTCGATGACTTGGCGGACTTCGACTTCTTCATCTTTGAGAACATTCAGATAATTTTCATTCACGGCAATTTTTTTGTCGGACAGGACCGATTTTAACAAAAACGGGTCAAATGACGGCACATCTTCCAGAACCCTGAGAAGCGTCAGATCATCCCCGTTCACTTCGGCGTCGGAAACATTCATGCCGCAATGATGTTTCATCATTTCCGCATATTTAGGTTGGTTCATGAATATTGCGTGCCCACCCAGATCGGGCTCTTCACTTACTTTTGGAACATAAATCGCCGTCTGGATCGGCCGATTGGCGCCCGTTTTTCCCGCCCTGGCGAAGGGGCGCGCCTGCGTATCATTCAAACCCTTATCCAGCGCAAAACTGGGTTGTTTGAAAATGATTGTCTGGTTCAACTCTTCGCTGCGAAACAAGCGTTCTTCCGGCTTTAATTCCCGTGAAATGTCAAGAACGCGAAACGATACAGCCGAACTGGCTTGAAGGATATTTTCAAGAGGGACGGACACTTTTATTGCCTTCCAAAACGGGTTTGGAGGGAACAATGGACCAATAAGATTAGTAAATTCTGAAAATTGCCCTAAATTTTAATGTGTTAGGGCCGCTTTCGGCGATTAAGCGGGGTCACTTCGTGACTCCACTTAATCGCGGGCTGCTCTAGAAGCAAAGCCCTAACCGGGCGCTATGCCTGGCCTAAAGCTGGGCAAGCATGGTGTCAGCGCCGCTTTTTACGGCGCCTGCCGGGGCATCTTCAATATTCAGCTGCTTGACGACCCCATCCACGACCAGCATGGAATAGCGCTTTGAACGTACGCCAAGCCCCATTTTCGACAGGTCCAGATCAAGTCCGAGGGCCTTGCTGAAGGCGGCACTGCCATCACCCAACATCAGCACCTTGTCGCCGACATTGCGGTCTTTGCCCCAGGCGCCCATAACGAATGCGTCATTCACCGACAGGCAGGCAATGGTATCGACGCCTTTTGCCTTGATTTCATTGGCTTTTTCAACGAACCCCGGCAGATGTTGATTAGAGCAGGTGGGAGTAAACGCACCCGGCACTGCGAACAGCACCACTTTCTTGCCGCCAAATAGCTCGGCTGACGTGATCGGGGCCGGCCCCTTGTCCGTCATATGCATCAGCGTGGCTTCCGGTATCTTGTCTCCGACACTAATGGTCATAGTCTGTCTCCCTGTGTGATAGCTGGTATTGATTTGCAACAGTCTACTTGGTTCCGGTCTGTTCCGCCAGTTTCACCTGCTTCTCAAATGCATTTTCTCCATCCACAAGGGTCAGAATGACGGTTTGCCCGGAAATCGGCTGCGCCGGGTTGAGAGAAGTGGCTTCAAGACGGAAAATGGCCCGGCGCCGTTCCTGCGCATAGCTGATTTGGGGCGCGGAAAACATCATATCCGGCGCCCCATCTACAAAAAGATCCGGCGCCTTGAACCCGGCATGGGCGTCCGCTTCAACGTGCAATTCAACGCCCTGGCCATTCCGGGTGATATAGGATGTGGCGATATGGGGCTGGCCGGCAACATCTTGTGTGCGGGGTACCCGGCGAAGGGACGCCTGAAGGCGATCAAGGTCTGGTGTGGCCATAGCGGTTCCAGGTGGAATATCCAGCATCAGAACGGCCTGTTCGGGCACACAGATATCCAAGCACACCGCATAATCCACTTGTAAGACGAGTCTGACAGGTATTGTCTTATCCTGTGGCGCAACAAAAAACGGAAAAATCACCGGCCCGTCATAGCCATAGGATTCCAGTCCCTGAAGCGTGAGCCGTTTTGGCGCAGGCCATTTAATCTGTGGCGGACCGGTATTTTCGTGCGCTGTAAACAGAAATACTGGGGGCAGGCCGCTTTCGCCTGGCGCCCGCCAATAGGTTTTCCAGCCAGGCTTCGGCTCAATATGGACGCCGAGCAACAAAGGCTGCCCATTCCCCAGCGTTCTGGAGGCGCCAAGCAGTTCTATTCGGGATTGGACAGGCGCAGCAAAAACGGCCGTAGTCAATAGCGCAACTGCGCAGAAGCATGAACCGGCAATAAAAGACACTTGTCCCATGTCAATGAATGCGCTTCAAAGCGGAAGCTCCAGTTCCAGCAGGTCGCGCGCCGGGATGTCGCGATCCCCGTGCAGGATATTATCCGGCATGTGCGCATACAGACGCGCCAGTTCGCCAGTGCGCACCCCGGTAATCGCAAAGCCGCGTTTTTGGTAAAATCCAATGGCTCGCAGATGATGATTGCCGATTGTGACCGATAATTTGTGGCACCCTTCAGAGCGCGCAAAAGCGATTACGGCCTGCAACAACGCGTCGGCATGCCCCAGCCCCGACTGCAAACTATCCAGGCAAACTAACCGGCACTGCGATTTTTCGATGGAAAAGCTGGCCAGTCCCACCAGACCATGTGCAGCTATTGCAGCAAAACCGGCAAGCGCCGTCACATCCAGCAGTTCCGCCCCGCCCGGCAGCCATACCGTGCCATACCGCGCTTGCAGATAGCGCTTAACCTCTGGCCTGTCTGTCTGTTTCAGCCGTGACACCTGTAACTGCGCGTCTGTCAATTCACGCAGAAGCTCGGCGCGGTTGCCATCAAGTTCGGGGGGCGCACCGCGCGTTGCGGGGTCGGGAAAGGCTGATAGCTTGATGGGATTGCCCGCCATATGCAGGGTTCCCGCCACGGCGTCCTGCGCCGTCACCACCATATTGCGTTCTCTGATCTGCGGATCGGCCAGGATTTGCGCCACATTATTGATGGGACCAGCGGGCACCCCGCGATCCTGTAATTGCGTCAGCCAATGCGCGACGGTGTCCTTGATGAGCACCGACTCGAAACAGGTTTTCAGCGCCTCAACATTTTTGTTGCGGGACGGCGCATTGATGAAGCGCGGGTCATGTTGCAATTCGGGCAAACCCAACGCATCAAGCGCGAGATGAAACAGCTTGTCATTGCCCGCTGCGATAATCACATAGCCATCCTGAGCGGCATAAGCTTCAAACGGCGTTATAGAGGGATGACGCGCGCCAAGCGGCTGGGGAATTTCGCCGGTCGTGAAATATCGCACAATGGCGTTTTCCAGAATGGCTATCTGGCAATCCAGCATGGATACATCGACCTTGAGACCCACGCCAGTCTCGGTGCGGTGATGCAACGCCGCCAGGATTCCTATGGAGGTGAACAGGCCGGCCGTGATATCGCCAATCGATGAGCCGACCCGCGTGGGGGGGCCGCCTGGATAGCCTGTGAGGCTCATAATCCCGCCCATGCCCTGAACCACCATGTCATAGGCCGGGCGATCCGCATAGGGACCGGTATGGCCAAAGCCACTGGTGGCCGCATAAATCAGCCTTGGGAAACGCGCATGCAATATATCCCAGCCATAGCCCAGCTTTTCCATCGTGCCTGCCCGGAAATTTTCGGCTAATATGTCACTCTGCTCCAAAAGATTTTCAAAAATCACGCGATCCGCCGGTTCCTTGAGATCCAGCGCAATTGACCGCTTGCCGCGGTTTAGAGACATGAAATAGGCTGAACGCTCTCCGATGAATGGGCCAAAAGCGCGCGAATCATCCCCGCTTCCAGGGGTTTCCACCTTTGTAACCGCCGCCCCCAAATCCAGCAGGTTCATCGTGCAATAAGGGCCGGCCAGAACCCGCGTTAGATCAAGCACCTTAATTCCAGATAAAGGTCCCAAATGTGGCATGGTTTGCATATCCCAACTGCTTATTGATACGAGGATCAGCTCTCTGGATCCAAATCGGCCGGCAAGCGAATCGCATCAATTTTTTCGGCCTGTTTTTCCGCATCGCGCCGTGCGGCTTCGCGTTCTTGCCGGGACATGCCAAATTTTACGCGGTTTTGACAGGCGGATTTAAGTTTGGCCTGCTTTGCGCGATGCTTGCGCACTTTATTAAGATTGACGATCTCGGTCATAGAGACATTATCCACGTTGCTGTATGATTTTGCTAGAGCCATTTCCGTTTTGGTTGAACCAGATGGCTCAATCAAAACGGAAATGGCTCTAAAATATCAATGGGTCCCCCGTAAAACAGGGTCTAGTGTATAAGGAATAGATTCGGTACATGCGGCCGGCGCGCAAATTCAAACGTCCAGCAACTCGCTTCAAAAAGCTTGCTTCGGGTTTAGCCATCATGCTGGCCGGTCTGGTTGCCGCTGCGCTGATCTTGCCTGGTTATATTGACTGGAACCGCTTCAAAAGCGAAATCGAGGCGCAGGCCAGTACCGTCACCGGGCGTGGCGTTACAATTAATGGCCCTATCGGTTTTCGCCTGCTGCCCCGTCCGGAACTTTCGCTTGAACAGGTGACAATTGCGAATGACGCGGGGGCGATAGCGCCTGCGCTGCTGTCTCTGGAGCGCCTGGAGGCGCATCTGAGCGTCGTGCCGCTTTTTTCCGGTAAATTTCAGGTTGCGAATTTTCGGATCATCGCCCCGGTGCTGAGCCTGGAGACATCGCCGGAGGGCGCCCATAACTGGACATGGCGCGGCGCCGCAATGCAGCCGGAAAATGCCGGCGTCCGCTTTGACCGGGTGGTGATAGAGCGCGGCGTCTTACAGTATAATAACCGTAAAGCGGGCTTTGATGCGCAACTGGCCGATATGCATGTTCAGCTTAAGGCCGATACCCTGCGGGGGCCTTTTGAGGCTGCTGGCGCAGTCATGCTACAAGGTGTGCCAGTCACGCTGACGACGCGCATTGGAAGCGTGCAATCAGGACGCAGCACACGGCTTGAGGTAAAGACAATTCTTGATGGTGACGCCGCCGTGAATTTTTCCGGGGAATTATCATCGGATGGCGATATCAGTGGAGAGCTAAATAGTCAGGGTACGGATTTAACGGGATTAACCACGGTGCTGGCGCGGATTGGGGTTCCGTTGTTTTCCGTTGCGCCGAAGGGGTTGTTGCGCTTGCCCTATCGGATGGAAAGCGATCTTGCCGTTGTGCGGGGCCGTATCACGGCGGAAAACGCCAGGCTAATCCTGAACGAAAATATTTTAACCGGCCGCTTTATATGGGACACAAGCGAAGCGCACAATTTTGATATCGGCATTGCCGCCTCCAGCCTCGATCTGGATGCTGCGCCCATGGCAAATCAGCCCGGCGCCACGGCGTTTGCTGCGCTGCTGCCCTCGTTCAGTCAATTTGAAATTCCGCCGCACCTCAATGGAGTGGCGCGCATAAACGCCAAGGCCGTAAAGTTGAGCGGCGGGCATGTCCGTGACGTAAATCTGGCGCTCAGTGTCGCGGGGGGAACAGCCGCCATTGAAAACATTAGCGCGGAACTGCCGGGGAGCACGACGGTGAAATTTTCCGGAAAAGTGCGGGCAATAGAAGGCCAGCCCCAATTTACCGGCGCGTTTGAGGCGCACACGCAATATCTGCGCGGCTTGTTGGGCTGGCTTGGTGTTGCGGCGCCCAATATTCCGGATCGCAGCCTGAGCCAGGCGGGAATAACCGGGTTGCTTGAGCTTTCTCCGCAACAAGCGAATATCGGGGAAATTGTTGCCGAAATTGATTCCTCAAAAATAACGGGCAGCCTGTCGATGGCGCTTCGTGAGAGGCTGGCGCTAGGAATCCTGTTGCATGTTGATCAATTGAATCTGGACAATTATCTGTCCGTTGAAAATGCGCCGCCCACAAGCGTTATGCAAGCGGGCGATGGTGCGTCATGGGAGTGGGCGCGCAGCTTGGCCGCGCGCTATGATAGCAATTTCAAACTGTCCATTGATAATCTTGTTTATCGCGGCATGCCCATTTCAGATCTAAACGCAGACGGCGCGCTTATTGGCAGGGCTTTGGCGATAAACCGCTTTTCGGTTGCGAACCTGGCCGGATCGGCGATCAGTCTCAGCGGCATATTCAGCAATATAACTACGCGACCCGAAGGTGAGGTTAATTTACGGCTGGCATCCAACGATCTCACCGGATTGGCGCGTGCGGTGGAGATTGCATTGCCGCTGCCAGGGACGCAACTCGGCAAGACCCAGATCGACGCCAAGCTCCTGCTGGCCAATGACGCCCTTGAAGCCGTGATAGATTCCTATTTTGGCGGCACAAATCTAAAACTCAACGGCGCCATAAATGGCTTTGCCCCTGGATTGGTTGCGCCGTTGGGAATAAAGCCAGAGATAAAGGCGTCTCTTTCAATAGTAAATCCGAGCCTGAAAAAATTTGCGGCGCAGTCTGGGATGATCACAGACCCCATGCCAACGCAAGACGAGGCGGGTATTAATCTGAGTGCGGAGATAGCCGGGACATATGACGAGACCCGGTTAATCTCACTGTCCGGCGCAATTGGCGCAGTTCCCGTGCAGGGCGCAGCATTATGGCGGCGCACTGGAGACCGGCCGATGTTGCAAGCCGAGATTGGCGCAGGAGACATTTTTTTAGAAAATTTTTTAGAAAGCGAAAAGGCTGTCTCTGGCGGGACGGCGGCAAAAAATCAGCCGGCGCCATGGTCCGGTGCACCGATTAATTTTACCCTGCTGGATCAGTTCGACGCGGATATAAAGCTTACCGCCACGCGGTTTGCCGCGCGCGGCTATGATATCATAAGGCCATCCCTGCATATCGGGATGGATCAGGGCAAGGCGGAACTGAAACTGCTCACCGGCGACCTGTTTGGCGGCGAGGCGCGCGCCAATGCGCGTTTGCGCCGGGGTGAAGCGTCGCCCGAATTTGACGCCTCCTGGACTCTGCGCGGCGTTGATTTGGAGGCTGCCAGCGCAGTGCTTTTAGGCAGCCCCGCCTTAACCGGAAAACTGGATTTTTCAGGTGCTATAAAGGGTGCGGGCGCAAGCAGTTTCGCCATCGTTTCAAGCCTGGAAGGCAACGCACTGTTATCCGCAAGTAATGGTTATATTCTGGGCGTGGATCTGCCCGCTTTCGCCACCCGGCTTACAGAGTTGCAGCGGGCGGCGGATTTTACCGGCGCGGTGGAGGATGTTTTGCTGGCGGGAAAAACCCAATATCAGCGGATCAACGCGCCGTTCACCGTCAGCCAGGGTGTGGCTCAAAGCACCCAAGCTGAAATCGGCATTGACTCCGTGACCACCGGATTAACGGCCAGTATGGATTTCCCCAGATACTGGATCAATGCTGAAGCCAGCCTGACGATGAATGCCCATATGAGTGCGCCGCCTCTGGGCATCGCCTATATCGGTCCGCTCAATAATCCGGAGGTCTTGGCGCGCACTGATCGGCTGGAGAATTTTTTTACGCAATCGCTGCTATCAAAAAGTCTGCAACGGGTGATCAATAACAGAGACACGGTGCCCGGGGCCGCGGCGCCTGTGGTTGCCGCTCCTGTTCCTGTTCCTGCTCCCGCCGCTCCCGCACCGCCACCGCAGGCAGAGAAGGATAATGCGGCGCAGAAAATTCTAAATGGCATACTTAACGGAATTAACAGGGGTAAAAACCAGTGAAACGCGTTTTTATTTTACTCCTGCTGCTCATTTTAACCATACCGCTTGGCCTTGCATCTTTGGTGGTGATGTCGATCGGAGATAGTCCCGCAGTTGTCAAACGCGCCGCCATAGCCAATTCCCGGAACGCAGATCGCGTGAAAATGCTGGTGAACAAATACAGGTCCGGCTTAAAAACTCAGGGGGAGGCGGTCGAAATTCCGGTTTCCGGGCAGGACCTGGAAAGCATTATCGCCTTTGCTGCGCGGGGCGTTCCTTCTGCGCGCGCCGACGCACAGATAAACGCCGGAGGACTCGAGGCGCAAGTGACCATTACGCTTCCAGTCAATCCGGTTGGGCGTTACATGAATTTGGGTTTTGGAATATTGCCTTCTGATGAAGGTCTGCTTCTCAAACATGTGACGATTGGCAAAACTGTGTTTTCGGCGCGGTTTCTGGTCCCTGCGCTTAGTTGGGGGGCCGATCTGGTGTTGGGACAGGGCAGCGGCGAGACTATAACCAGTATTGTGAGCGCGGTACGCTTTGAAGATGACGTCATGATTATGACGGTGACGCCAGGACAGGATCGCACAAAAAAAATATCGAATAAGTTGAATGAGCTGTTTGACAAGGTAAAAGACAACGAACAATTGCAGATTGCGAATCCGGAAATTGTTCAAATTTACTATTCCCGCTTGCAGGAAGTGGCGGTCGAAATACGCGGTGGTTATGTTCCCCTTACCAAATATATCGCGCCGGTATTCGAGTTGGCGATTAGCCGCAGCGCCGCTGGAGAGGCGCAGACGATAATTGAAAACCAGGCAGCGATTATGGCGCTGGCGATTTATTTCGGTGATGCGCGCATGAAAAAACTGGTGGGTGTATCGACGGGTAATTACTTTGCCGGATCGAAACTGGGCAGTCACAATGTCACCATAAAAAATCGCCATGACCTTGTGCAGCATTATCTGACATCTGCGGGATTACAACTTGCCACAGGCGCCGGTATCGCCAATGCGATTGGCGAATTCAAGGAAATTGCCGATACTTTGCGCGGCGGAACCGGGTTCAGTTTCTCCGACATCGCAGGCGACAAAGCGGGCGTAACACTTGCCGAGCAGGCGTCCAGCAGCAACACTGCGAAACGGGTTCAGAAAATGATGGCCAATGTAAAAAGCGAGAGTGATTTTTTCCCTGATATTACCGGATTGCCGGATAATATGACCCAGAGTGAATTTGAAAACCGCTATGGTGATGTTGAAAGTCAGACTTATCGGGATCTCGTTGCGGACATTGACCGCCGGATTGCGCAGGTTCCGGTATATAGAGGGCCATGATGCAAATTTCGCTGCCTATCAATATTGATGCCGTAAAAGGATTTATGGATGTTGCGGAAGGCGTGGCATTGCATGACGCAGCGCTGGAAATTGCCGATCTTGGGCCGGTGATGGAAATCGGTTCCTATTGCGGCAAGTCCACGGTTTATCTGGGCACGGCCTGCAAGGCGCGTGGCGCACTGTTATATGCGCTGGACCATCATCGCGGGTCGGAGGAAAACCAGCCCGGCTGGGAACATCACGATCCGGACACCTGGGACGCCAGGGCAGGCGCGATGGATACGATGCCGTTTTTCCGCGACACGCTGCGGCGCGCGCAACTGGAGGATACGGTTATCGGGATTGTCACCCAATCACGGCTGGCGGCGCGGCACTGGAACATTCCGCTTTCAATGCTGTTCATCGATGGGGGCCATGCGCTTGAAATGGCGATGATTGATTATCGCGGTTTCAGCCCGCATGTGATGCAGGGCGGCATTCTTGCCATTCATGATATTTTTCCCGATCCGAAGGATGGCGGTCAGGCGCCTTATGAAATTTATAAGCTGGCGCTGGCGTCAGGACTGTTTGAGGAATTAGCGATGGTAAAATCGCTTGGACTGCTGCGCCGCATCCTCGTCTAGCACATCGATGAACAGGCG
>Ga0209851_1000232_pt1 | contig 12417 bp, 13 predicted proteins | sample GWRWT4_14Oct14_FD_187195 | JGI IMG/M metagenome (GOLD analysis project Ga0209851, IMG submission 187195) | Sand microcosm microbial communities from a hyporheic zone in Columbia River, Washington, USA - GW-RW T4_14-Oct-14 (SPAdes) (version 2) | ecosystem: Engineered > Artificial ecosystem > Sand... | reverse complement strand
GGCAGTGTTACGCGATGCGGGCTGGGCGCTGAAAGACGGGCAGATGCGCCAGGTCAAGAGCGGTGCGCGATTGCAATTCGAAATCATGCTGGCGCGCCCCGAAGAAGAAAAACTGGTCCTGAGCTTTGCAAATGCCGCCCGGCGGCTGGGCATTGAAATTCGCGTTCGCACTGTGGACGCCAGTCAGTATGAAGCACGCCTGCGCAACTATGATTTCGACATGATTGTGTATGATTGGTATGCGTCTCTTTCGCCCGGCAATGAGCAGAAATATTACTGGGGATCAATGGCCGCAGACATGCCAGGCACACGCAACTATCCCGGCGTCAAAAACCCGGCCATGGACGCCATGATCGCCCATGTGCTGGAGGCGCGAACGCAGACGGAATTTGTTCCGGCCGTGCGCGCCATGGACCGGGTTTTAATGTCCGGGCATTATGTCATTCCGTTATATTATCTGTCTACGGATAATGTAGCGCACAGCGCCCATCTGCGCATGCCGGACCGCGCGCCGCTTTATGGCTTTGACATGGCGGTGTGGTGGGATCGCAGATCACAAGCCCCAGATCAAGCCCCGCATAGATAAAGCACGCCGCGTTTAATACCAACGGCCCTATGGCCTGACCTGTCATCCTGAGCGGCCTGTCCTCCGAAGCCTTGGCGAAGGAGGAGGCGAAGGGTCTCCCGCCGTTTGCATCGCGCTCCACCGAGGGGGATTCTGAGGGAATGAAACGGCCGAAGAATCTTCTCTTATGACTTGTGCGTCCATTTGGGCAAGGATGGAGACAGAACTATTTTCCCTCGCCCACACGCTGAATAAGCGCCGCATTCATGGCAGCCATGGACTGGGCATAGCGGGAAAACGCGCCCTGCGATAGCGGCCCGGAAAGCCATCCGCTGAATTCCATTTCATGGCGCAGATCGGTCCCGCCATTATCCGTTGGCGTCATGATCAGCTTGCGCTTGGCGATCAGCATACGGGGCAAGGGCGACAAATCAGCTTCCCAGATAAATTCGTAATTGACCGCCATGCTTTTCATGCCAATCTTGCGCACCACTTCGCTGCCATCGGCAAAGATTTCCTTCAGCTGCGTCTTGCTATAGGGCTGCGGTTGCCCCTCCATAGCGCGCAAATGCGGGTTCCATTCCGGATAGCGTTGAAAATCGTTCAGCACACGCCACACTCTGTCCGGCGTCACTGAAAGTGCGACGCGGCTGTTAAGATTGTAATCCTCCTGCATGACCGCAATCACCGCGATTATGGCGGCGCCAATTGCGCTCAGCGCCATAAAACCCATTGTCAGCCGACGCATCATATCCCGTCAGCTTCACATGGCGATGTGAGATGAACGCGCTGCTTCATGCAGCGCATGGCATCAGCGCGCTGCTTCACGCAGCGCTTGGCATCAGCGCGCTGCTTCACGCAGCGCTTGGCATCAGCGCGCTGCTTCACGCAGCGCTTGGGGCGGCGGCGCGCACGTCCTCACCGACATGATTAACAAATTTTTCAAAATTCTTGACGAACATGCCGACCAATTTCTGCGCCTGCGCGTCATAAGCGGCCTTGTCGGACCAGGTGCTGCGCGGATCCAGGATCGAGGAATCCACGCCCGGCACGGCAACCGGCACCTGAAATCCAAAATTGGGATCCAGCCGCATGCCGGCCTTGGCCAGCGTGCCATCCAGCGCCGCAGCCAGCAAAGCGCGGGTTTCCTTAATCGGCATGCGCTTGCCAATACCATAGGCGCCGCCGGTCCAGCCTGTATTCACCAGCCAGCAATCCACATCCTGCGCCGCGATCTTGTCACGCAACAGATTGCCATATTCGCTGGGGTGACGGGGCATGAACGGACCGCCAAAGCAGGTGGAGAATGTGGCGGAAGGTTCGGTCACGCCCTTTTCGGTGCCCGCAACGCGCGCTGTGTAACCCGACAGGAAATGATACATGGCTTGACTCGCGCTCAGTTTTGCAATGGGCGGCAGAATGCCAAACGCATCCGCAGTAAGCATGATAATGTTTTTGGGGCTTCCTTGTGCAACCCCGGTGCGGCTGGCGTTCGGAATATAGGTGGTGGGATAGGCCCCGCGCGAATTTTCCGCATAGCTGTCATCATCCAGATCCAACTTGCGCGTCACTGGATCAATAACGACATTTTCCAGCACCGTTCCGAACATGCGCGTCGTCGCATAAATTTCCGGCTCAGCCTCGGGTGACAGACGGATCATCTTCGCATAACAGCCGCCTTCAAAATTGAACACGGTATCGTCAGCCCAGCCATGCTCATCATCGCCGATCAGCGTCCGGCTGGCGTCAGCGGAAAGGGTGGTTTTGCCGGTCCCCGATAGCCCAAAAAAGATCGCCGAATCCCCATTTGGGCCAACATTGGCCGAGCAATGCATCGGCATGATGCCACGTTCAGGCAATAAATAATTCAGAATTGTGAACACCGATTTCTTGATTTCGCCCGCATAGCTGGTGCCGGCGATCAATACCGTGCGTTGCGAAAAATTGACCGCAATCATGGTTTCACACCGGCCGCCATGGCGCGCCGGATCAGCCTCAAAATCCGGCAAATGAAGGATCGTGAATTCAGGGGCGAAGGCCCCCAGTTCCGCCAATTCAGGTTCTACCAGTAAATGCCGTATAAACAGCGAATGCCACGCATGTTGGGTGATCACCCGTACATTCAACCGCGATTTCGGATCGGCGCCGCCGTAAAGATCCTGAACCCATAATTCCCTGTCTTCGGTATAGGCCAGCATGTCTTTGTGAAGCGCTGCAAAATGCTCAGGCGTCATCGACTTGTTATTGTCCCACCACACATTTTTTTCGGTCGTGGCGTCGCGCACGGTGAATTTATCCTGCGCTGAACGGCCGGTATGCGTACCCGTGCGCACCACCAGGGGGCCGCCCTCGGCGATCATGCCTTCGTCACGCGCCACCGCCATCTGGTATAATGTGGCCGCGCAATCGTTCCAATGCACGATCCGGGCCTTGTCGATGCCCTGTTTTTCGATACCAACTTTACTGACAAAGCGTCCTGAATGTTTCACAACTCTCTCCCTCTGGCCGCATTCATTTTGCCATGTGCGGCTCAACCTGAAATTTCTAAAACCTGATAGCTAAAACCAAGAGCGCACGCTTATTGATTTTCCCCTTAATTATTCACCAATTTCTTTCCATGTCAGAATCATCAAACTTATCATTCCCGGATTAAAGCGAAGTAATGCGCAAACTAATATTCTGACAGCCGCGCTGCAAGCACGATTAGCACGGCACAAAGGCTATGCCCATATTTTCCGGATTGCGCTGTAATGCCGGTCACACTAACCCACAATAGTTCAATATATCATCTATTATTTACCTAAGTCTATGTTTATAAGCTGCTTTTTGCCCTTGCATCGCGGCTTAGCGTGACCAATTCCTGGCGTATTTGCGCCGGCGTATGGGCCGGGGAGGCAAATGGCAGCCTGGCGTGGATGACGCCCTGTTGCAGATCACACCCTTCCGGGTCACAGCCGGTCATTTTCCAGGCGCCGCCAGGCAAACCCAGCAGATTCTGGGCATAGAGGGCAATGCTGTCCGCATGGTCGGTGTTCATATGGGCCAGGATGCCGGGCTCGGCATCCGCCAGTGCGCCGCATTGCGACGGTCTAAGCAGTAAATCTGCGGCTTCTATCCAGTCTATCTGACCAAAGCCCGCCACCAGATGCGCCCTGTCGGGCTGCACCCTGTATAATTTGAAATCGGCAAAATCAATATAGGCGGCGGCGCCTGAATGGCGCGCCAGAAATCGGCCCCGGCAGTGCGCCAAATCCATATCAGGCACGGGTTGAAGGCTGCCAATAAGGCTGAGCCGCGCCCCGGTCAGCGGTTCCTCAAGGCCGCTTGACGCTTCGTAAAGCAGCGATATGCGCGGATCCCGCGCCAGGTTCCTGGTATGAACAGCCAGCCCGGACAATAAAAGGATTGGGGCCGCATTGCATGCGGTGGCGCTTAACACCAGACTGCCATAGGGTGCGCCGTTCTCGACCATAAGGGTGCTAAGCGCTGCCGTGCGCGCCCCCCGGATCAGGCTTCGGGCCTGCATGGCTATTTGCGTTATTTTGGAAGACGGTTCGGCCTGCATGGATTACATATAAACGAAACTCATGAAATCAGCTAGATTTCGCCACATTTCCGGCTCAGTTGCCGCTAACTATTATACCAGGTTCAACCAGTGAGGCTATGGCCATGCCCATGATTGCGTTAGTGGATGACGATCAGAATATTTTGACCTCGGTAACCATTGCGCTGGAAGCCGAGGGATTTCATGTCCGGACCTATACCGACGGCGCAACGGCCCTGACGGCGCTTGATGCCAATCCGCCGGACATGGCGGTGCTGGATATCAAGATGCCCCGCATGGATGGCATGGAATTATTGCGCCGCCTGCGGGTTAAAGGCAGCTTTCCAGTCATTTTCCTGACTTCAAAAGACGATGAGATGGATGAAGTTCTGGGCCTGAAAATGGGCGCCGATGATTATATCCGCAAACCCTTTTCGCAACGGCTATTGATCGAGCGCATCCGCGCGGTGCTGCGGCGCGCAGAGAACGTTGCGGGACGGGGCGAAACCGGCGCGGAAGACGCCAAACCGATGGTCCGCGGAAGGCTGGTGCTGGATCCGCAACGCCATGCCTGCACCTGGGGCGGGGAAGATGTGGTTTTGACCGTGACCGAATTTTTGCTGTTGCAGGCGCTGGCTGTGCGACCGGGCCATGTCAAAAGCCGGGATCAATTGATGGATGTGGCCTATGACGATCAGGTCTATGTGGATGACCGCACCATTGACAGCCATATCAAACGCCTGCGAAAGAAATTTAAAATGGTGGACGATTCCTTTTCCGCCATCGAAACGCTTTATGGGGTTGGCTATCGCTATAACGAAGTCGGAAGCCGAAACTGAAAATCATTACGTTAATTGGGAATATTGCTGAAAAGCTGAGCTACGGCCTGTGGGGGGGCAAGCCCGCAAATTCCGCACGGGTGCGAAGGCGGCGGCCGTTTTCCTCACTTACCCGGCAGATTTTGGTGGTCAATATTGTCGGGTTGGGACTGTTTGTCGGGGGTGCGCTATATCTCAACCAGTTTCGCACCGGGCTGATCGAATCCCGTATTGAAGCACTGACGACGCAGGCGGAAATTATCGCCAGCGCGATCGCCTTCACGAGTGCGCGGGGCCTGGATGTCAATCGTATCAATCCAGCCCTGGCTGCCCAGATCCTCAATCGTCTGGTCTTGCCAACCCAGACCCGCGCCCGGCTTTTTCGCGATGATGGCGCGTTGATCGTTGACAGCCGCAAAAGAATTCTGCCCGAACCGGTGCAAAGTTTCACTCTGGAGGAGCCCCACCTCATTCAAAGGCTCGCTGACAAGATCGAACAGATCTATTCCAGTCTGGGAAATCGCCTGACCAACTGGCGCCGTCCTCTCTATAAGGAGGCGCAAGACGCCCAGGGCAGCGAGTTCATAGAAGTTATGCTGTCCCTGCAGGGGCAGCCTGCAAATACGGTGCGCGAAAACAGCATGGGGGAACCAATTCTGAGCGTTGCGGTTCCTGTGCAGCGCTTCAGGATGGTGCTGGGCAGTCTGATGCTGACGACAGAGGCCGGCGACATAGACGAAATTGTCCGGGCCGAACGGCGCTCCATACTCGAAGTATTTCTGGTGGCGCTGGCCATTGGCGTGGTGATGTCGGTGGTGATGGCGGGCACGATTGTGCGCCCCATAAGGCGGCTGGCGGAAGCCGCCGAAAATGTGCGCAACCGCAAGGGCGGACGTTCGTCGATCCCGGACTTCAGCCGCCGCAATGATGAAATCGGCGATCTGTCGGCGGCGCTTGCCGATATGACCGCGGCGCTCTATGACCGCATCGACGCCAATGAACATTTTGCGGCCGATGTCGCCCATGAAATAAAAAATCCGCTCAGTTCCATCAGCAGCGCCGTGGAAAGCATGCCACGCGCCAGGGATCAGGAAACACGCGATAAATTGCTGCATATTTTGCAGGATGATGTACGCCGGATGGACCGTCTTATCAGTGATATTTCACAAGCTTCGCGCCTGGATGCACAACTTTCGCGCGCCCCCGTGGAGCCTGTGGAGCTGAACAGCCTATTTAGCGCACTGATCGAAATTTTTGTTGAAACCCGCGATGACATGCCAGCAATCCGGCTTGATATAAATCCGCAGGACCGCTTTATCGTTTTGGGGGGCGAGGGGCGCATTGGCCAGGTCATGCGCAATTTATTGGAGAATGCGGCGTCATTCAGCCCGCCAGGCGGGACGATTACCGTATCGATTGTCCGGCTGGGCAAAGAGGTGCTGGTTACAATCGATGATGAAGGACCCGGCATACCACAAGAAAATATTGAGACAATTTTCGAGCGCTTTTACACCGAACGCCCACAGGGCGAAGCGTTTGGCCGACATTCTGGGCTTGGTCTCAGCATCTCCCGGCAAATCACCGAGGCCTATGGCGGCCATCTGAGCGCAAGCAATCGTGTGGGTGCGGATGGAAAAATATTGGGGGCGCGCTTCAGCGCCACATTCCGCAGCGCTTAACCCAGGCTGGCAGGGACGCGAAACCGGATCTAGCCCTTGCGGCGCACCATGGCGCTCTGAAGCAGGACGGTTGAGTCAGTGCGGCCCAAAACCGCATTTGTTACATTCTGCAACTGGTTCTTGATAGCGATGACATTGGCAGGATCGCGGCTATTCTGGAAGGCGCTTGCCCATTTGCCCAATGTATCGGCATACATGGCAAAAAGCCGGGACCGTTTGGCGTAAAATTCCTGCATGCTTTCTTGCGACGTGATGTCGATCATGACCTCGATCGCCAGATTGCCAACAATCCGGTTCTGTTTGAGCATCGGAATATTGAGTGGCGGCAACGGCACAATATTGGGCGCTGTGAGCATCTCCCCGGGCTCGACGCTTGCTTCCTCTGCGCTGGCGTCACCGCTTTGCGGAGGCGGCGCGGAATTTGCAAACATTGTCCCCGTCTGTGAAACCAGCAGCACGCTGGTCACTGCGCAACGGGTCATTAATTGCGCAAGCCTTTTCATTTTGGCCATATGGATTATTCCTGTTGGCATGGGCGTCAAGCGGGGCTGCGTTGACGGCGCGCAAGGACGCTGGTACGGCAATGGCCAAGATATGGCGCGAAGGATAAACAAATGGTTATTTACCCTAATCGGCAGGCCCGCCGGTAATGTCCGCAACAGGGTTGCGTGCGCAGATGGAACGGGATTTCCTGCCCCCGTGGCTTTGGCTTGTGGCCGCCCCCCTTGTGCTGCCAGCTTTATATCTGGTGCGCTATCTTGATCTGGACTTTTATCTGAACTGGATGGAGGGCGAGCGCGGAATTATCGAAAATCTTGCCCCTCTGATCCTGTTGCCGGCTATTTTCTGCGGCATCGCCATGTGGCGGCGGCGCCGCGCGTTTCCATCCGCCTGGATTGCTGTCTGGTTTGTACTGCATGGGCTGGGCGCATTCTTTTTTGCGGGCGAAGAAATCAGCTGGGGGCAGCATTTTTTTAGCTGGCAAACCCCAGCGATGATCGGTGAATTGAATGATCAAAACGAAACCAATCTGCATAATATGAGTAGCTGGCTTGACCAGAAGCCGCGCATTGCCCTGTGGGTGTGGGCGGTAACGGGCGGCTTTATTGCGCCATTGCTGATCGGACTAGGGATTATACGCCTGCATGGGCCACAGGACTGGCGCTATTGGGTGATGCCGCCAGGGGCCTGTATGCCCGCCGGGCTGCTGGTTGGCACTGTGCGCCTGCCCGAATATCTGTCCTTCTATCTGGGCGTAAGCCCGCCTTTTCCGTTCGATATCCGGGCCAGTGAATTGCAGGAGCTTTTCTTAACCATGTTTTTAAGCTTTTACCTGGTTTCTGTATATCGCAGGGCGGGCCAAAGCGCCATTTTGTGACGTTCGAACTTGTTGAACGGATTTGCCCACCCCACCTGTCGTCTATGACTACGATCTCAACTATAGCGGTTTCGGGCCTGCGCGCAGCGGAAACGCGGTTTGCTATCCGCGCCGAGAATATCGCCAACGCCAATAATAATAATAATAATAATAATGCTGGCTATACCGCGCTGCGGGCGGAACAGCTATCCACTTCTGTCGGTCCGGTTGTGCGGGTCAGTAAAACAGATAAACCCCGCCCCCAGGAGACACGGCAGCCGGACATTGACCTGGCGGAAGAACTGGCCGGTCTCATCGCCATCAAACATGACTTCCGGGCTGCGGCGAAGCTATTGCAAACCGCGGATCAGGTGAGCGGAAGTCTGCTGGATATTCTGGTCTGAAACCAGCCTGCACTGCCTGATTTATCTCTGAAATTCGCGCAATTTCGCGGCGATCTGTTCGGCGGTGACGCCAAAGCCAAAATGCGCCAGAAACTTGCCGTCGCGCCCCATCAGATAAATGATGTTGGAATGATCCATCAGATAGGTGTTGGATCCAGGTTCCGATGGCGCTTTGTTGAAATAAACCCGATAGGCCTTGGCAACGGCCGCGATCTCTTCGGCGCTGCCGGTCAGGCCAGTGAGTTTTGGGTGAAAATTCGCCATATAATCGGCAAGCACGGCCACAGTATCGCGCTCTGGATCAACACTTATCAAAAATCCTTGTATATCAACGATTTTTTCCGGCCCCTCCGCCGCCAGCAAATCCAAAGCGGCGCCAATGGTTTGCAGTTCCGTTGGGCAGATATCAGGACAGGATGTATAGCCAAAATAAATTAGGGTCAGACGCCCCGTCAGGGCCTCTTGCGTAAGCCGCACCCCCCGATGATCGGTTAGCGAGAATGGACCGCCAATAGTGGCAATGCCGCTTTGGCGCACCGGCGCGTCCGGCGTCATGGTATTGGGATCAATTGAGTTGCTGCGAAAATAGCTTGATACACCAACCCAGCCCACGCCAAGCGCTAAAATGATAACTGCAAAGCGAATTCTGGATATGGGCATCATTCCTCTTATATACTTGCACTGTGTCATTTACATATGAAAAACGGGGCCTAAAGAATGGGATACAGGACCTTTGCCCAAACTCTGCTTGTGGCGTTTGTACTCATATTATCCGGTAATAGCCAAAGCTTTGCGCAGTTCTCGAATGAAAGGGATGAGGGCACCGCGAAGCGCAGCTATGGTGATCCGTTGCCTGGCCAGGACGGGGCCGCCCCCGGCATTCAGGGCATGTCAATCGTTGAGGCTGCCCAGTCCGGCGGTGTGGCGGAAGCGCGGGGCGCGTTCCTGCTGGGCGAGAGCGTGAACAGCCGCAACGGCCGCGGCAAGCCTGCTTTGTTGATTGCCTCACAGGCCGGGAACATCGCCGTCGTGCGTTTTCTGCTGGAAAAAAACGCTAACCCCGATCTTTTCGAAAAGGCCACCGGCAAGACGGCGCTGATTGCTGCGGCTGAACGTGGCGATAGCGCCATGATCCATATGCTGCTGGAATTCAAAGCCGATCCCGATCACCAGGACCGCCAGGGCGAAACCGCGCTGATCAAGGCTGCCCGGTTCGGTGATCTGTCTTCGGTGACAATATTGCTTGGCGCGGGCCTGAATGTGAACGCCACTGACTATGCCGGTCATACCGCTTATTGGCACGCCCTGGATGCCCGCAATGACAAAATTGCCAGGTTAATACAGAATGCAGGTGGAACCTAAAGCGACACGGCATCGGCCCCGACAGTCAGGCGGATAATATTCCAGCCATTCTGATAGGCGTAACTCGCTTGATGCCCCAGCGTCTGTATAAGCCGCAACCCCATCCCGCCGACATCTGTTGGAGGGGAGTCCAGGCTGAATCGGGTGCAGGCGTGGACAGGATCAAATGCGGGCGCCTGGTCGCGGTAATCCAGTTCGGCGCGATCATCCTTTGCCGCCAGCGCAATCTGCACCGGGCGGTTGCTTTCCAACTGATATCCGTGCTTTATCGTGTTCGTAAACAGCTCTTCGATTACAAGCACAAGACGCATAATCAGCACTTCCGGCAAGCCGGTTTCCCGCGCCCAGTTCTCGGCCTGCAAGCAAGCTTCCCTGCTGGCGGTGTTAGTTGCGGCAAAGGTCCAGCCTATTGTGTGTTTCAGGGGCATAGGTTACGTGGCGTGAAGGAAGGAATCATATTATGGGGTCAAGCATACCTGTTTTAGATCTAACTGTTTTAGCAAAAAGAATTGCCGCCTTGATGGGCGCTGTGGCGCTGTTTGGCCTGATGCTTGTGGTCGATGCCCAGGCGGTCGACAGTATCGGCCTGGTCAAGACCAGCAAGGGAAGCGTCACCATTGAGCGCAGCGGGCAGAAGATCGCGGCGCCAGGCGGGACGAAACTCTATTCGTCGGATCAGGTGCAGACCGGCGCCGACGGTGCGGTGGGCATGACTTTCATTGACAATAGCCGCCTGTCGCTTGGGGCCAACAGCATTCTGGCGCTGGAAAAATTCCGCTTCAACACCACGACCCATGAGGGCGAGTTTGTCAGCTCGGTCAAGCGTGGAACCCTGGCGGCGGTTTCCGGCAAGATTGCCAAACAGACGCCCGAGGCCATGCAGGTGCGAACGCCCTCTGCAATCCTCGGCGTGCGGGGAACCAAATTTGTCGTGGAAGTTCCGGAATAGACCAATGAGAAAACATATTGGAACCATCTCTGTCTGTTCCCTGGCGTTATTGATGACTGCCTGCGCCGGAAAAGATTTATTTGTTGTCCTGCCCCATGAAGATGGCAGCGTTGGCTCTGTCGTCGTGCGCCAGAACGGGAAAGACACGGTGCTCGACAAAGCCAACAGCGCCGTCAAGGCAGGCGGCAACAAGGCCTTCACCATGGCCAGTAAAGATGTCGACCAGCGTTTTGGCCAGGCGCTTACCGGACTGCCGCCCGCCGCGCGCAGCTATATACTGTATTTCAAGGAAGGCACCGTTATCCTGGAGGACGGCTCGGCCCCGGTCATGGAAGAAATGCGCAAGGATGTTTCATCGCGCGTATCGGGTGAAATCATGGTCATTGGCCACACCGACAGGGTTGGCACAATTGCCAATAATGATTTGCTGGCCTATGAGCGTGCATTGTCGGTTAGCGATCTTTTGATTGCCGGCGGCATTCCCAAAGACACGGTGATCATTGCGGGGCGCGGAGAACGCGAACCAATTGTGCCAACAGATGACGAAGTTGAAGAACCTCGCAACCGCCGGGTAGAAATCAGCGTTCGATAGATCATATCTCAGGAAGCACATACCGTATCATGTCTGACACAAAAGACGAAAAAACATCGCGCTACAAAGACACCATCTTTCTGCCGCAAACCGGTTTTCCCATGCGTGCGGGCCTGCCGCAGCGCGAGCCGGAATTGTTGGCGCGCTGGCAGGCGATGGATCTGCATGGCCGCCTGCGCAGCGACGCGAAAGGCCGCGAGAAATTCATTCTGCATGATGGCCCGCCCTATGCGAACGGCCATCTGCATATGGGCCATGCGCTGAATAAAATTCTGAAAGACATCATCAACCGTTCACGTCAGATGATGGGATATGACGCATTTTATGTGCCGGGCTGGGATTGTCATGGCCTGCCGATCGAATGGATGATCGAGGAAAAATACCGCAAGGCCGGAAAGAACAAGGACGAAGTGCCGCTGGTTGAATTCCGCCGCGAATGCCGTGAGTTTGCAGCAGGATGGATTGATGTGCAGCGCGCGGAATTCAAGCGTCTGGGCGTGCTGGGCGATTGGGAGCATCCCTACACCACCATGGCCTATGACTCTGAGGCGCAGATTGTGCGCGAGTTTTTGAAATTCGTGATGAATGGCGGGCTGTATCGCGGCTCCAAACCCGTGCTGTGGTCGGTGGTGGAAAAAACCGCGCTGGCCGAGGCGGAGGTGGAATATCACGATCATGTGTCCAACACCATCTGGGTGAAGTTTCCCATATTGACCGTTGGCCGTGATGGTGCGGAACAGAAGAACAATGATTTGTTGAATAATGCCAGTGTCGTGATCTGGACGACGACGCCATGGACCATCCCCGCCAACCGCGCCATCGCTTTTTCACCGCGCATCGCCTATGGGCTGTATCAGATTGCGGGCGGTGAAAAGCTGATACTCGCCGATGCGCTGGCCGCTCAGGTGAAGGCGGACGCAAAAATTGAAGAATGGTCTCGCCTGCGTGACGTGCCTGCGGAAACGCTGGCGCAGATTGTTTGTTATCATCCGTTGGTGAATCAGGGATTTACGCATGGCGCGCGTCTATACCCCGCCGATTTCGTCACCGATGATACGGGCACCGGCTTTGTGCATATTGCGCCCAGTCATGGGACGGACGATTTTGAACTGGGCATGAAACACGGCATTGACGCGCCGTTCATGCT
>Ga0209851_1000231_pt1 | contig 12453 bp, 10 predicted proteins | sample GWRWT4_14Oct14_FD_187195 | JGI IMG/M metagenome (GOLD analysis project Ga0209851, IMG submission 187195) | Sand microcosm microbial communities from a hyporheic zone in Columbia River, Washington, USA - GW-RW T4_14-Oct-14 (SPAdes) (version 2) | ecosystem: Engineered > Artificial ecosystem > Sand... | reverse complement strand
GGGGGCGGCTCAGCGCCCCATGCGGCGGGTGAGCAGGGTCTGGGTGACGCGACCCAGGTAACCCGCGGGATCGAATACCGCCGTATGCACCGCGCCCAGGCCGTGGTCGAACAATTCGGCGCGGGCCGCGAGGCAGATCCACTCGGACACCGGCAGGCGCAAGAGATGCAGGCTGATGTCCGCGTTGATGCAGCCCGTGCGGCTGTCCACATGGAGCTGCCCCAGCCCGTTGCCGAAGTCCGCCAGCGCCGCCACGCGCACGAAGGGCGAAGGGACATGGCCCAGCACCACCGGCACCGTGCCGCGCACCCAGGCCGTGCCCTCGCCACGCAGGGCGAAGCCGTGCACCCGCTTGGCCTCGATGGCGTGATGCATGCTGGGCCGGCGTGCGTCCGGCGGCGGCAGGGGCCGGCCCATCAGGTCGGTCACCGCCAGGGTCCCGGGGTCGGCAGGCAGCGGTCGATCCGGGCGGGCATGCTCGGGCACCGTCACGGCCTCCGGCAGCAGCTTCAGCGCCTGAGCCAGCACCACGGTCTTGTCGTTGTGACGCAATTCCGCACTCAGCACGCACAGCCGGGTCCCCGTGCGCACGACCTTGACCTCGGCCGTCAGGGGCGCCAGCGGCACCGGGCGCAGCAGGTCGATGCTCAGGCGGGTGAACTGCAGCGCCGGCGCGGGATCGGCCATCTCCAGCACATGCGCCACCAGACCCCCGGTGGCGCCGCCATGCAGCAGACGCGGGTCCCAAGGGCCGATGGCGTAGCGGGTGGGATGGTAGCGCCCCTGTTCATCGGCCACGAACAGGGCGGGAGCGTTCTCATCAATCATCATGGATGGCTATCTTCAATGCAGGGTTGGGCGGGCGCCGCGTTTGCAGCAATGGCGTCCGATACGGCAAGGGCGCCCAGTTTACGGCTCTGTGCGCGCCACGCAAGTCTCGCCGCCATCCTGTTCCCCGGCCGTTAACGCTCGCCTTCAAGGGGCGGATTTGCGTAACATCAGCGCGATTTCATTGTATTCAACCCTTGCCCGCAGCCGGCCGATCCGGGCGGGCGGAGCGCCATCACCCCATGAACGCCGAAGTGACCCTGACCCAGGAACGGGCCGAGCTGTTGCGCGACAGCCTGGCCGGCATGCTGCAGAAACTCTTCGAGGCCGGCGCGCCCGATCCCGGCGACGTCCGCAGCCCCATGCAACGCCTCATGGAAGGCCCGGCGCGTGATGAATTCATGACCCTCATGAAGCTCATCACCTTTGCCTTCGTGCAGAAGTTGCTGCCCTACATGCAGGGCGGCGACCCCATGGACCCGTCGCTGCTGGGACTGGCCGGCGCCAAGGTCACGGTGGACGGCGAAACCGCCACCTACCACCTCAAGCCCGGCCGGCTCATCACCCACTGGATCAATGAAAAAGGCCAGTACAAGGTCAAGGACATGGGGTTCAAGGTGAGCTGGTGGTGGGTGCTGTGGAACTGGCGCTTCGTGCGCGACATGCGGCGCAAGATGAAGGAGCGCCAGGCAGCCTTGCCGGCGCCGTCGTCCGGGGCATCCTGAGCGAGTCAGGCCAAGGCAACGCTGAAGTATCCAGCGCTTCCCCGAAGGGCACTGTCATGCCAGCGCAGAGGACCATCCACGACGACCCCGGCCAGGCCGCCGGGGTCGTCGCCGCGGCTCAGTGGTGATGGCCCCCGGCGCCGTGGACATGGCCGTGCTGGATTTCCTCGGCGGTGGCGGGGCGGACTTCCAGCACGGTGACATCAAAGACCAGCGTTTCCCCGGCCAGCGGATGATTGGCGTCGACCACCACTTCATCGCCTTCCAGCGCGGTGACGGTGACCACATGGACCTCGCCATCGGCCTCGGTCTGGAACTGCATGCCGATTTCCATGTTGTCGATGCCCACGAACTGGTCGCGGCTGACCACCTGCACCAGTTCGTCATAGCGCTCGCCATAGCCCTCTTCGGGCGGGACGGTGATCTGGAAGGCATCGCCCACGCGCCGGCCGGTCAGCGCCTGTTCCAGGCCGGGAACAATGTCGCCGTTGCCGTGCAGATAGGTCAGCGGCTCGCCGGTTTCGCTGGAGGAATCGATCAGATCGCCCTCCGGGTTGGTCACGGTGTAATCGAGGATGACGACGGTGTTGTCGGCGATCTGCATGGGGAACGCTCCGGGGTGGGAGGGGGTGTGAAACGACGGGTCATCGGCGGGCGATGACATCACCGGGGAAATTCAGCGCGCAGACTAACCCAGCGCGCGCAAAAAATCGATCAGCCCGCGGCGCGCCGCGTCGGAAAGCCGTGCGAAGGCGGCCAGCAGTTCCTGTTCCTCGGGACCCAGCTCCGCGTGCTGGGCCGCCCTGGGCGTCCGTCCCCGCATCGCGCCCCGGCCGGTGGCCAGCCATTCGTAGTTGACGGACAGCAGGCGCGAGATTTGTTCCAGTCGTTCACGGCGTGGCGACGTGCCATTGCCCGATTCCCACTGGCTGCAGGCGCTGCGCGTCACCCCCAGCAACTCGGCCAGGCGGGTCTGCGAAATACCGGTTTTTTCGCGGGCTTGCCGAATGCGATGACCGATGTTCATGGGGAACCCCGACGGACAGATTGATCTGGATCAGATTGTAGAAGATTAGAATGGATCGACACGAATAAGTGCCTGATTCAGGTTTGTTGACTGCATCGGCAGCGCGCGCGCGGGCTTGAGGGCATCGGCGCAGCCGCATCGTTCGGCGCGATCGCATCGGCAGCGAGCGCGCGGGCTTGAGGCGGTGGCTGTCCGGTTGCGTCAAGGCGCGCAGGGCAGGGTCATCCAGGCCGCGATGCCGTGGACAGCGGCGCCGATGGCGTGCCGCGGGCCTTTGGCCCATCGCGATGATGGGATGAGGGCGGAATGCGGACGGCTACGGCGCGCCTGGGGCCGCCGTCGCGGCTGCGACAGAGGCAGCGGCGGGCGTGGGGGGCGCCGCAGCGGCGAGGGGCGGCGCGGCGATGGATGAGTCCGGGCCGGCCAGCAGGCGGCGCACGGTGGCGTCCTCGGGATCGAAGCTGCCGACCATGCGCGCCAGATCCTGCGCCCAGGCGGCATCACCGGTGGTATCCGCCAGCGTCAGCGCCTGGCGCAGCAAGCGCTGGGTGTCCGCCAAGCGTTCCGGGGTCATGCTGATGCGCGTCCAGGGCAGGCCGTCCAGCAACACATGGAGCGCCGGGGTCGGTTGCTTTTGGGCCACCAGAATGCGCGCCAGAATCAGGCGATGGCTGGGATCGGCGGGATCGCGGTCCACCGCGCGCGCGAGCACGGCATCGGGCCAGTCGGGAAACTCAGGCCCCATATAGCTTGCGAGATTCGGGAAATGCCACAGCAACTGGCCCACCGTGGCATAGACATAGGGATTACCCTGGCCCCCGGCAAGCCAGTCGCGGGCGTGGGTCAGCGCCATGCCGGACCAGAGCGCGCCGCCCGGTCCGTCGCGATCCGCCAGCGCCAGATCGATGGCGGAGGTGGTCAGCGCATGCTGGGTGGAGAGATGATTCGGCCGGACGGCGGCGAAGGCGGTGGCCATCCGGTAACGCGCGAGCGGGTCGGCGCGGCGTTCGGCAAACACGGGCCAGTGGTTCTTGGCATCGAAGGCTTGCGATGCCAGCCAGTCGACGCTGATCGCCCCCACGGCCAGGCTGGCCAGTGTGCCATAGGCCGCGCCGACCACCCGCGGACTGGCGGGCAGACGGATCTGCCAGCTCGGCACGGGGCCGGCGGCCCAGCGCGCACGCGCCAGGTACAGGCCGGCCAACAGGGCCAGCGGCGCCACGTAGAAAATGAAGTTGACCCCGGCGTGGAGAAACAGCCCCAGGATCGGCAGGACGGCGCCCCAGCCCGCCAGCGCCGCCGCCCGCTCCGCGGGGGCATGCATCGGATCCAGCCGCCGCCACAGCCGCGCGGCCAGGAGCAGCGTGGCGAGACCCGCCAGGATCAGGAGCCCCGCCAGCAACGGCCCGCCTTCGGCGAGGAGCTGCAGGTAGTCGTTGTGGGCCAGATCGCCGCTGGACGTGACCTCCGCCGGACTGCGGTGATGCAGGTAGTGCAGTTTGTAACTGCCGAGGCCCTGACCGATCAGCGGCCGCTCGCGCCAGATGTCGAGCGTGGAGCGCCACATGGCGAGGCGATCCTGGGTCGATTGATCCGCGCTGAGATCGCCCACCTCGCGGGTGACCGGATTCTCGGGCAAATAGCGCACCGCGCCGTAGGCCAGCCCGATCAGCACCAGCAGCATCGCGGCCGGCGCGCGCCAAGGCGTTCCCGAGCGCCGCAGGCCCAGGAGGAGCGGCGCCAGCAACAGGAACAGGATACCGATCGCCCCGCGCGAGGCGGTGGCGAACAGCGCCCACAGGCACAGGGCGATGAAGCCGGCGAGCGCCGTGCGAGCGCGGCGCGAATGGGCCCGTGCCAGCGCAATGCAGGCCGGCGGCACGGCGAGGTAGAACAGCGCGCCGAAGGCGTTGAAATCCAGGAACGGCCCGTTGCTGCGGTTGCCAAAGCGCAGCCATTCGATCACGCCCCAGGCGGCCATGAAGGTGAACAATGCGCCGGCGGCCAGCGCCAGCCGATCCCAGCGCGCGCCCCGCATCAGCGCCGCGAGTCCGATGAGATAGCCCAGCGGAAACAGGCCCAGGATCCACGCGAACCACAAACTGGTGGAGGGCAGGGTGCTGAAGGAGATGCTGGCGAACAGCGCGGCCAGGGTCATGAGGGCCAGTGCCGCGCCCAGACCCCCCGGGCCCGTCAGCACCAGCGTCGATGTCCCGCCAGCGGCGCCTGCGGCGCGGCGCTCGGACAGGACGCGCGCGGCGGCATACAGCAGCGCCGCCACCGCGATGGCCAGCAGGATCAACTGACCTTCGCTTTGCATGAAAAAAAGCGTAGTCGCGAGGGCCAGCATCAAAGGCCACAGGGGCGGTGAACGTTCAGCGGGCACGGGATTCATGGCGGCGCGTCCTTGGGGTGCTTGAAACGGGCGGATCGATACGGTTCTCGACATTCCGCGCGGGGTCTTTAGCGGCGCGCGTGGGATGGCGGGAGAACAGCCATGGCGCCCCGCCCACGCCAGGACCGATCGTGGCCCAAGGCGTGGCGCGTCCCACACGGATGAAATCAACCGCGTTCGCCCAAAAGAAAGCCCCCCAGGCGGCGCTTGGGGGGCAAGGTGGTTGGCTTCGTTATTCTGGGCGATGTGCTTAGCGGCAGATCGCGGGGCGGTAGCGGTCATCCAGATCGCCGCCGGTGCAGGTCCAGGAAATGGCGTCGCCGGGGATGGTTCCCGAGGCCAGCGCAGAGCCACCAGCGGTCGGGGCCATGATGAGGGTTCCGGACGTGTCGATCGCGGAGGCATAGGTCACGGTGATTTGGCCATTCGTGGCATTGACGGCGACCGATTGCACATTGGTGGTGGCGCCTGGCGGTGTATAGCCCTGATCCAAGGGCAGTCCGGACATGGCGTTTTCCGACACGGTGACCTTGGCGGCGGAGGCCAGGCTCAGGCCCTCGGTGACGCGGGCGCGGACGGTGTAGTCCTGGTAGGCGGGGATGGCGATGGCGGCGAGAATGCCGACAATGGCCACCACGATCATGAGTTCGATCAAGGTAAAGCCTTGCTGCTTGTTCATGGAGATCTCCTGGTCATCAACACACGGTTTATTGGAATCGACAGGTCGAGCACACGCCTCTCACTGTGACTAGCCCATATGCAACCCTTGCGCCAACTATTCAAGCAATTGACTTCATTTAAATTTATGACCATTTTGCGGCGATTTCTGACGGGGCCAGTGGGTTTTGCTGTCGATGCGGGTCAGGATGTGACCGCAGGGGGCAGATAGTGCGGGGCCTAGCGAAATGCATGGCCTGCGGGGGGTGATGGCGCGGTTTAAGGCTCTAAAGAAAGCCCCCCAGGCGGCGCTTGGGGGGCAAGGTGGTTGGCTTCGTTATTCTGGGCGATGTGCTTAGCGGCAGATCGCGGGGCGGTAGCGGTCATCCAGATCGCCGCCGGTGCAGGTCCAGGAAATGGCGTCGCCGGGGATGGTTCCCGAGGCCAGCGCAGAGCCACCAGCGGTCGGGGCCATGATGAGGGTTCCGGACGTGTCGATCGCGGAGGCATAGGTCACGGTGATTTGGCCATTCGTGGCATTGACGGCGACCGATTGCACATTGGTGGTGGCGCCTGGCGGTGTATAGCCCTGATCCAAGGGCAGTCCGGACATGGCGTTTTCCGACACGGTGACCTTGGCGGCGGAGGCCAGGCTCAGGCCCTCGGTGACGCGGGCGCGGACGGTGTAGTCCTGGTAGGCGGGGATGGCGATGGCGGCGAGAATGCCGACAATGGCCACCACGATCATGAGTTCGATCAGGGTAAAGCCTTTCTGCTTGTTCATGACAATGTTCCTTCTGTTTTTGATTGTGTCTTTCGGTCTTGGGTTGTGGGATGGAGTCCGGTTCGGCCGGTCGTGCACACGTCTCGATCCGTGACTAGCCTAATGCAGGCCCCGTGCCAATTTTTCAACACTTTGAATTTATTTATTTTATTGCGGAATTTCCGAAGATTTTCGGAAAAGGCGAGGCAGGGCCGGTGGCAGTCCAGGTCAGGATCTGACTCGCGAGGTCAAGTTGTTGACCCGACCCGGCCCGATTCGATTTCCAGCCCACGCACAAGGAGCGGTCAGGGGTGGATGCGGGCCGGAGTCCACATGGGCCATCCGCGGCAGCCGGCTGCGTGAACTGCAGGGCTTGCGGCACGGACCTGCCGCTTCCCCTGTGCCGCATCGGTCGGCGCGCCTTCAGCGGGGCGCGAGCCTGCGGGCACGTCGCCAGCGGTACACCGCCAAAGCCGCCAGCGCCAGCAGCAACAGGATCAGCAGGGCGCGGCCTTGGGGATGGTCCGACAGGTTCGCCCAGGCGTTGCTGAGCCCATAGCCCGCCCCCGCCACCAGCACGGCCCAGATCGCGGCGCCCACGGCATTGAGCAGGGTGAAGCGCCAGGGATCGACCCGCGCCCAGCCCATCAGGATGGGGCCGGCGATGCGCAGGCCGATCATGAAGCGGATGCCGAGGATGAGCGAGGTGTGGTAGCGGGCGATCAGCGCCCGCACCTGCGGCGTGCGACGGGCGAGCGGCGGGACGCGGTCCAGCAAGCGCCCGCCCCAGCGCCGGCCGATCTGGAAATAGGTCTGGTCCCCCAGCGTGCTGGCGACGGCGGCGACCAGCATCACGAGGCGCAGATCGAGCAGCCCTTGATGGGCGGCCACCCCGGCGGCCAGCAGCACGGTTTCCCCTTCCAGGATCGCGCCCACGGCGACGGCGAAATAGCCGTAGCGGGCGATGGCCGCGGTCAGGGACAGGCTCATGGGATTCCGGGGTACTCCCGAGAGGATGGCGAGGCGAGGCGGGGATTATCCGCCATCGCGCCGGGGCTGTCGCCCGAGGTGGCTCAGAAGCACATGGATCACTCATTTGCCGGATCAGCGCGTGCCCACCAGGATTGACAGGGGCAGAAGCCGTGATCTGGTCGATTTGCCTGCGCCCTTGGAGCTCGGCGGCAGGCACCGGAATTCATTCCACGCCCAGTTTCTTGAGGCGGTAGCGCAGGGCGCGGAAGGTGATACCGAGGGCGCGGGCGGTGGCGGTGCGGTTCCAGCGGTGCGCTTCGAGGGCTTGCAGGATGGTTTCCCGCTCGATGTGCTCCAGGGCGCCGTCAAGATCGGCGGGCGCCGGGGCGGCACGGGGCGACGGCGCGCCGGAGGCAGGCTGATCCTCATGGGCCGCCATGGCCATGCTGCCCGGGGATTCGGCATCGGGCAGTTGCAGGTGTTCGGTGGCAATCACGCGGCCGTCGCACAGGGTGTAGGCGCGCTGCAGGATGTTCTCCAGTTCGCGCACGTTGCCTGGGAAGGGGTAGGCGTGCAGCGCGCGCCAAGCGCCTTCCTCCAGCTTGGGCGGGGAATCGCCGGCGATCTGACGCAGGATGTGGTCGGTGAGCTGGGGTAGGTCCTGGCGCCGCTCGCGCAGCGGCGGCACGCGCAGCTCGATGACATTGATGCGGTAGTACAAATCCTGGCGGAATTGGCCCGTCTGGAGCATGTGTTCCAGCGGTTTGTGGGTGGCGGAGAGCAGGCGCACGTCCACCCCCACTTCGCGATTTTCCCCGACCGGACGCACAGCGCGCTCCTGGATGGCGCGCAACAGCTTCACCTGCATCGGCAGCGGCAGTTCGGCGACCTCGTCCAGGAACAGGGTGCCACCATTGGCGGCGCGGAACATGCCGAGATTGTCGCTCACCGCGCCGGTAAAGCTGCCTTTCTTGTGGCCGAACAGCTCGCTTTCCATGAGCTCCGTGGGCAGGGCGCCACAGTTGACCGGGACAAAGGCGGCATCCCCCCGGCTGCTCTGCGTGTGGATGAGGCGCGCCACCAGTTCCTTGCCGGTGCCGGATTCGCCGCTGATGTAGATCGGTGCCTGGCTGCGCGAGACCTTGGCGATCATGCCGCGCAGCCGGCGCATGGGTTCGGAGTCGCCGAGGAGGATGTGGCGGGTGCGGCGCTCGGGTCGTTGGGCGCCGTGGCCCTTGAGGGCGGTGGTGACCAGGGCGCGCAGGACTTCCAGATCCACGGGCTTGGACACGAAATCATAGGCGCCCGCCTTGAGCGCCTCGACGGCCAGCTCTACATTGCCGTGGGCGGTAATCACCGCGATGGGCAGTTCGCTGGCGGTGCTGCTGACCTCCCGCACCAGGTCAATGCCGCTGCCGTCGGGCAGGCGCATGTCGGTCAGGCACAGGGCGTAGGCATGCCTGGCCAGAAGCTGGCGCGCCTGGGCCAGGTTCGAGGCCTTGTGGCAGGTCAGGCCCATGCGATCCAGGGTCAGTTCCAGCAGGGTCAGGATGTCCGGTTCGTCATCGACGATGAGAATGGTGGGGCGGGGCTCCTGCATGGGATCAATCCTTTTTGAAGTCGGCGTCGGGCAAGGCAATGCGGAATCGGCAGCCGGTTCCGGCATGGGCCACCTGCGCCAGACTGGCGTCGTTGAACTCGCACAATTCCCGTGACAGATACAGTCCCAGTCCCGTTCCGCTGCGACTGGTGGTGAAAAACGGCTCGAACAGCCGGGCTGCCGCGTCGGGTGCGATGCCGGGACCGTTATCCGTCACATGCAGATGGATTCGGCCGTTGCCGGGAATTCTTTCGCATCCGATCTCGATTCGTACGGGACCCTTGGCGGGCTGGCCATGCCGGCGGGCATTGTCCAGCAGGTTGGTCAGTACCTGGGACAGGTGGCCGGGGTCCATGCGCACTTGCAGATCGAGGCGCGGGAGTTGCAGATCGATCTGGGCCTCGGTGGGATCCAGCCCTTCGCTGTAGTGGGCGATGAAGGTGTCGAGCCAATCGGCCAAAGGCAGGATTTCAGGGGTCGAGGGGCGCTGGCGGGAGAGCTGCAGGATGTCAGTGATGATGCCATTGATACGGCCGGCATGGTGGCGCACGATCTCCACCAGACTTTGGTTCTGTGCGTCCAGCGCGGTTGATTCGGCCAACAGCGCGGCGGCATGGCTGATGGCGGAAAGGGGGTTGCGGATCTCATGGGCGATGCCGGCGGTGAGCCGCCCCAGTGCGGACAGCTTCATCTCCTGCATGCGGGCCTTGGCCTGGCCCAGGTCTTCCAGGGTGATGAGGGTAATGGCGCCCTCCTGCCCCAGCGGTGTGAAATGGATGACGTATTCCTGTTTGCTTTCCCCCGCTTGGAATAGCGGGGCGTCCGCAAGGGGAAGAACGCGCCAGCGTGTCCACAAGCGTTCCAGATCGGGGGACAAGGTGGCCAGGTCGGTGCCGCGGATGGCGGGTCCCAGGATGTCACGGGCCTGGGCGTTGGCGAGCCGCACCCGGCCGCGTGGACTGACCACCAGGACGCCACTGTGTAGCCGATCGATGATCACCTCGTTGAGCCGGGCGAGGTCGGCCAGTTCCCGGCCCGCCCGGTCGGCGAAACGGGTGCTGTCATTGGCGCGGCGCGTCAGGACATTGGCGCCCCAGGTGGCACCAAAGGCGGCGGCTCCCAGCAAGCCGGCGTGGGGCCAGGCCACGGTTCCCCATGCGTACAATTGCGCAATCAGCGCGATCCCCAGCACATGGAAGCTGGCCAGGGCCGCGTAAGACAGCGCCTGCCGCGAGGGCATGACCAGGCCGGCGCCGACGCAGGAGAGCAGCAACACCAATCCCAGCCCACTGCCCAGCCCGCCGGTGGCCAGAATCAGGGCGCAGATCCAGGGCAGGTCCAGGCCCAGTTGCAACCAGGCCTGGACTTCCAGGCGGGGTTGGCGCCGCAGCAGGGTGAGCATCCAGAGCCCGCCCAGGGCGATCTGGGCACCGAGCAGGCTTGGAAAGGGCGGCTGAACCGGCAGCTCAAGATGACCCACAACAGCGATCCAGGACAGGCCCAACAGCAGCCCCGCGAAGCCGATCCGGAACAGATTGAGCAACACCAGCAGCCGCCGTTCGGCCCGGTCCGGCTCGGGAACGGACTGCAAGCGGGGCCAGGCGCCGGTGGCGAGGATCGGATCAGCAGCGGTCAAGGACATGGGCGGATTCCGAAGAGACGGGATTTTGACGGCGAGGTCTGTTGGGGGCTATACAGCAAGAATTACGCCTGAAAACCCGTCTGGACACTGCCCGGATGGCCTTGGCGACCTGAGCCAAGTGGAGGAGAATACAAACCCGCCCGTTTCCCCCATGCGCCCAGGAGGGTCCCGCCCGATGAATCTCCACGAATACCAGGCCAAACAACTTTTTGCCGAGTTCGGCATCCCGGTGCCGGAAGGCCAACCCGCTACCGATCCCGCGGGCGCCCGCGCGGCGGCCGAGGCGCTCGGCGGGGGGCGCTGGGTCGTCAAGGCGCAGGTGCATGCCGGCGGACGGGGCAAGGGCGGCGGCGTGAAGCTGGTGGAAAGCCCGCAGGCGGCGTCTGAGGCGGCGGCGGCCATGCTGGGCATGCAGCTGGTGACGCATCAGACCGACGCCAAGGGTTTGCCGGTTCACACCGTGCTGGTGGAAAAGGCGGGCAGCATTGCCCGCGAACTCTATGTAAGCCTGCTCACCGACCGGGCCAGCGAGAGCGTGGTGTTCATGGCCTCTGCTGCCGGCGGCATGGATATCGAGGAGGTGGCCGCCAGCACACCGGAAAAGATCATCACCGTGACCGTGCCGCCTGCCCAGGGCTTTTCGTCCTATCAGGCGCGGCGACTGGCTTTCGGCATGGGCCTCGCGGGCGAGGAAATCCCGCAGTTCGTGGCCATTGCCAAGGGGCTCTATGACCTCTACGTGGCCAGCGACGCCAGCCTGATGGAGATCAATCCCCTGATCGTGACCGATCAAGGTCGGCTCATGGCACTGGACGGCAAGATCAACCTGGACGACAACGCCCTGTATCGCCAGCCGCGACTGGTGGCATGGGAAGACGCCAGCCAGGAGGACGCGCGCGAGCATGAGGCGGCCGCCCATCACCTGAATTATGTGACGCTGGATGGCGAGATCGGCTGCATGGTCAACGGCGCGGGCCTGGCCATGGCAACCATGGACGTGATCCAGCTCTACGGCGGTACGCCGGCCAATTTTCTCGACGTCGGCGGCGGCACCACGGCGGCGCGGGTGGCCGAGGCCTTCAAGCTGATTGTGGCCGATCCCAAGGTGAAGGCCATTCTGGTCAACATCTTCGGCGGTATCGTGCGCTGCGACCTGATCGCCGAGGGCATCATCGCCGCGGTCAAGGAAGTGGGTGTCACCATGCCGGTGGTGGTGCGGCTGGAAGGCACCAATGTCGACCAGGGCAGGGCGCTGCTCGCACAAAGCGGGCTGGCGATCATCACGGGCGAGGATCTGGACGACGCGGCGCGCAAGGCCGTGGCAGCGGCGAAGGGCTGAAGGGAGCATTCATGAGCATTCTGGTCGACAAGAACACGCGGGTCATTTGCCAGGGCTTTACCGGCAAACAGGGCACCTTCCATTCCGAACAGGCGCTAGCCTATGGCACCCAACTGGTGGGCGGCGTGACGCCGGGTCGCGGTGGGCAAACCCATCTGGACCTGCCGGTCTTCGATACGGTGCATGAGGCCGTGGCCGCCACCGGTGCCAGCGCAACCATGATCTATGTGCCGGCGCCCTATGCCGCCGATGCCATTCTGGAGGCGCTGGACGCGGGGATCGCAATCATTGTCTGCATTACCGAGCACATTCCGGTGCAGGACATGATCAAGGTCAAGGCCGCCATGCGCGGCAGCGCCGCCCGTTTGATCGGCCCCAACTGCCCCGGCATCATCACCCCCGGTGCCTGCAAGATCGGCATCATGCCGGCGATGATCCATTCCCCCGGCAAGGTCGGCATCGTATCGCGCTCCGGCACGCTTACTTATGAAGCCGTGTTCCAGAC
>Ga0209851_1000229_pt1 | contig 12652 bp, 13 predicted proteins | sample GWRWT4_14Oct14_FD_187195 | JGI IMG/M metagenome (GOLD analysis project Ga0209851, IMG submission 187195) | Sand microcosm microbial communities from a hyporheic zone in Columbia River, Washington, USA - GW-RW T4_14-Oct-14 (SPAdes) (version 2) | ecosystem: Engineered > Artificial ecosystem > Sand... | reverse complement strand
CCACAAGGAGCGCCTCAAGCAGTTGCGTGCCGAGGTGGATCTGCTCACCCTCACTGCCACGCCCATTCCGCGCACGCTCAACATGAGTCTGGCCGGACTGCGCGACCTGTCCATCATCGCCACCCCGCCGGTAGAGCGCCTGGCCGTGCAAACCTTTTCCAACGAATGGAATGATGCCCTGATCCAGGAGGCCTGCCTGCGCGAAATCAAGCGCGGCGGCCAGGTGTTCTTCGTGCACAACGAGGTGCAGGACATCCAGAAAATCGCCGAGCGCTTAGGGGGGCTGTTGCCCGACGCACGCATCCTCATCGCCCACGGCCAGATGCCGGAGCGGGAACTGGAACAGGTGATGCTGGATTTCTACCACCGCCGCGCCAATGTGCTGGTCTGCACCACCATCATCGAAAGCGGCATCGACATCCCCACCGCCAATACCATTCTGATCCACCGCGCTGACCATTTCGGCCTCGCCCAGTTGCACCAGTTGCGCGGGCGCGTGGGCCGCTCCCACCATCGCGCCTACTGCTACCTGATCGTGCCACCGCGCAAGGCCATGACGGCCGACGCCGTCAAGCGCCTGGACGCCTTCGAAACCCTCGGCGCGCTGGGCAGCGGCTTCAGCCTGGCCACCCAGGACCTGGAAATCCGTGGGGCCGGGGAATTGCTGGGCGAAGGCCAGAGCGGTCACATTCAGGAAGTCGGCTTCGGGCTTTACAGCGAACTGTTGGAGCGGGCCGTGGCGGCCTTGAAGCGGGGCGAGATTCCCGCTCTCGACGGCAGCGCCGAGCCGGGGCCCTTGGTAGAGCTGCGCCTGCCCGCCCTGTTGCCGGAGACCTATATCCCCGATGTGGATCTGCGCCTGATACTCTACAAACGCATTGCCGGCGCCCGCGATGATGCCGCCCTGCGCGCCCTGCAGGTCGAGCTGATCGACCGCTTTGGTCTGCTGCCCGCGCCGGCCAAGCATTTGTTCGCCGTGACCGAAATCAAGCTGCGCGCCGTGGCGCTGGGCATCCGCAAACTGGAAGCCGGCGCCGAAAGCGGCCGCATCGTCTTTGGCCCCAGGACCCCCGTCGATCCGGCCCGCATCCTGCCCTTGATCCAGCAACAGCCCAAGCGCTATCGCCTCGACGGCGCCGAGACCCTGCGCTTCGCCCTGCCCATGGCCGAACCCCAAAGCCGGCTGGAGCAGGTGAACGCCCTGCTGGACCTGCTTGCCCCCGCTCCTGTCGCCCAGACGCCGGAAAGACCCTCTGCCTCCCGCACCGCTCGCGTGTAAATCCGTCCTCCGTTGCCATGACCTGCCATGCAATGCCTTAAACACATGGCACCCGGCCGTGAGGGGGAATCTTCCTAGATCACTGCAATCGCCGTCTTGATCCCTCCATGCGGCGCCATCTCACCCCGGAAGAGCCGTAACGCCCTGTGGCGCGGGCCGTCATACCCGCACGCTCGCGAGGAGAGGCATGTGATCGATCCGGATGCCACGCTACACTTAAGAATCATCACCGCGTCAAGGAAGGCGATTTCGTGAACCGACCCCGCTTGCCGTGGCGTTTCTACCTGCCTCTTGCCATCATTGCGCTGACGTTGGGCGGGCTGTTCATTGGCCTGCCGGCCTGGCTCGCCATCACCCACCTGCACTGGGGCGATGTCCTGGTTTCAGCCCCCTACGACTATGCATGGGAGACGCCAACAGCCTGTCCGACAGGTCCCCGTGCGAGAGATCCAGACCCGGCAGAGCTGCGCACCCCCGGCGGCATCCGGATCCGTGTCCGCGCTCCGGCAAACTACGATCCCAAGCGGGCCCACCCACTGCTGGTCGTGTTTGCGCCCGCCGGGATCGGGCCCACGCTCAGCGAACGCTTCACGGGCTTGACCCATGAGGCCACCGCCGCAGGCTTCGTCGTAGCCTATGCCGGTAGCCGAGGGCTGACGCAGCGCGTGATCAGGGACTTGGCTCAAGTCGCGCCGGCTGTGGCCCATCGGTATTGCATCGATCTGGATCGCCTGGTCTACACGGGCCATTCGGATGGGGGGACGATCAGCAGCGCGCTGGCATTCTTACCGGATATCGCGCCACGTCCGGCGGCCATCATGCCCAGCGCAGCCGGCATCCGGGGCGAGGATCTGGCCAGGGAATCCTGCCCGGCGCCTTTGGCGGTGATGATTCTGCATGGGGATCGGGACCGCCTGTTTCCCGGATTTGGCCGGGAAGCGGCCCGTTGGTGGGCGCAATGCAACCACTGCGAAGGCGCCCCCCGCGAAGAACAAGACGGCTGTCTGGTCTGGTCGGGGTGCAGCGCAGACGGCGAAACCCGTTATTGCGGCCACCCTGGGCGCCATCTCGACTGGCCCGATCGCAACAAAGACATCGTGGCATTTGCCCGTCGGGCGACGGCCAGCAGGACGCCGCCTTGACCCACGCATCGCTTATCCAGGCTTTCTTTCCCCATCCGCGGCGGCTGGCTGACCTGGTCCCGGCTCGATCGGTGCAGCGGCCGGGAAGCCTTCCCGTCTTCCCGCCTTTCCCCGTGCCCGCCGGCGACACCACATGTCCGTCATCAAACCTCAAACTCCGGGGAACGACTCGTTTCATATGAGCATTCTGCAAGTGCCACATGCCCGCCCCCACGTCATTCTGTTCGACTGGCATGCCACGCTGGTGGATACGCTGGACGCCATGTACCACGCAGTCGATGACGTCCTGCCCCATCTCGAGGAACTGGGCCTGCTGGACCGGCTGCTCAAACCCAGTCAGTCCAAAACGGTGGAGGACGCCAAGCTGGTGAGCTACGTGCGCCGCTATCGTCGCCTGCACCCCAAGATCAAGGCCGCCCGCAAGATTTCCCGCACCGACATCTTCGAGCTGCTGTTCGGGCCGGACGAGGATGCCAAGCGCCTGGCGCATCGGGCCTTCGACCGTTGTTACCGCAACCACTACGGGGATGTACATCCCATGGAGCCGGCCATGCGGGAAAACCTCGAAACCCTGAGCAGCATGGGCATCACCCTCGGCGTCATCTCCAATCGCAGCCGCGAATTCATGAGCCATGAAATCGCCGTGGTGGATGGCACGGGCTGGGCCGATCTGTTCGAGACCATGGTGTGCGGCGATGATGTGCCGAATCGCAAACCGGCGCCGGATCTGATCTTGAAGGCACTGGACAAGCTCGGCGTCCCGCCCTCGCCGGCATGCTGGTATGTGGGCGACAGCACCACTGACGTCGTCGCCGCCAAGGAGGCGCGGGTCACCTCGATTTTCTACAACGGCGCCCATTGGGATGCGGCCTGGATCGACAAGATCTTTCCCGGAACCGTCCGCCATCCCCACTGCCCCGACGCGGTGGTGGATAACTTACCGGCGCTGCTGATCCTGGTGCGGCGCTTCCTGGGCTCTGCGACGACTTGACGCAGATCAAGCGTTCGGCACGAATCGCAGCAAATTCACCTCCCATCATCCATGCTGCGAAGAGTGACTTGCCAACAAGGAGGAACCCATGCTCTATCTGGCTTTTTTCATCTTTGTGATCGTGTTTCTGGGCGGCCTGTTGCTGGCCTATCGGCACTTCCAGGAAGACGATGTGCCCCTTGCCTTGGCAATGGGGCATGGCGCCGGTGGGGTGTTGGGATTGGTCATTCTCTATTTCGCGGCCAGCAGCTTGGGGGCCACGTCCCTGTGGATCGCCTTTGGGCTCTATGTTCTGGCTGCCTTGGGGGGCTGCAGCCTGACGGTATATAGCCGATTCATCGGGGATGGTGCGCCCAAGGCGATGATTCTCGGGCATGGGCTGGTGGCCGTGCTGGGTTGCACGGCGCTGACGCTGGGTGTTTATGGCGCGCTGACGGCTTAACCCGCTTCCCCGAACCGGGAGGGCTCGGCAGGCAGGCGGGGCAGTTGCGGCAGTCCAACGACCGGGTGACCCAATCGCAACTGATGCGCCAGCGGGCCATTGCGCGCCACCTCCAGGGCAAATCGCACCGGCTGCCGGGCACAGACGGATTGCTCGTCCCCCGGCAGCAGTTCTTCCCATTGAACGATCATCCCCCGCTCGTTGATGAAAGCCAGGCTCAGGGGGAGGAGCGTATCCTTCATCCAGAAGCAGGGACGCCCGTGAGGCCTGAATACAAACAGCATCCCCGCATCCGCCGCCAAGGCCGCGCGTCCCGCCAAACCGCGCTCCCGAGCACGCGATGTCCAGGCCACTTCGACCTGAATGGGCACGCCATTCACGGCCAAGGTCAGTCGTGGCAATGTCTCACTGGGCGCCGCCCCCCATGCCGCCCCCGCCAGCACCCCCCATATCCCAGCGCACCAGCCACCCAACAGCGCGTTCCGTCGCCGGGAACGCCCAGACGTCGGAACGGTCTTTTTGAAGGTGAGCACCTCACGCCACCTCGCCATTCTTCCCATTCCCCTTGCCCGCCAGGAGGCCCCACCCCATGTCGATCCCCGTGTTGCCTTGCTATGTGGCCAATCGCCCCGTCCTGACCGATGATCGCCTCCCCGTACGCGACAAATATCACGGCTCGACCCGGTGGGAGGTAAGCCGGGCGGATGCGGCCATGATGGAATCAGCCATCGCCGGCGCCGTCCAGGCCGCCCCGACCCTGGCGCGCATGCGCCCTCACGCCCGCCAGGCCATCCTGCGGCATTGCCTGGGACGCCTCCGGGAACAGGCGGCATCCCTGGCCGCGATCCTGGTCCAGGAGGGCGGCAAGCCGCTGACCGCCGCACGCGCCGAAGTCGAGCGTTTGCTCCGCACCTTTGAGCTGGCGGCCGAGGAGGCGGGCCGACCCGAAGGCGCCTTCCATGACCTGCGCGGCAGTCCCTTGAGCGGAGAGACGCTGGCGTTCGAGCGGCGATTCCCGGTCGGTCCGTGCGCCTTCATCACGCCGTTCAATTTTCCGCTGAATCTGGTGGCCCACAAAGTGGCCCCCGCCCTCGCCGTGGGGTGTCCCTTTGTCCTCAAACCGGCCAGCAATACGCCCGTCAGCGCGCTGATGTTGGGGGAAATCCTGGCCGAGGCCGAACTGCCGCCCGGCGCCTTTTCCATTGTGCCTTGCACGCGGGAGGCCGCAAACGCGCTGGTGGAAGACGATCGGCTGCGCTTCCTGAGTTTTACCGGATCAGCCGCCGTGGGCTGGGACCTCAAGGCGCGGGCGGGGAAAAAACGCGTCACCCTCGAACTGGGCGGCAACGCCGCCTGTATCGTGGCGGCCGATGCCGATCTGGAGCGCGCCATCCCGCGCATCGTGCAAGGGGGCTTTGGCAACTCCGGCCAAAGCTGCATCAGCGTCCAGCGCATCCTGGTGCATCGCTCGCTGGAATCGGCATTCCGGGAACAGCTGCTGGCCGCGGTTGCCGCCCTGACCGTGGGCGACCCGGCGCATGAGGATACGGTGGTCGGCCCGCTGATTGATGAAGACGAGGCGATGCGACTGGAAAAATGGATCGCCGAAGCCCAAGCGCGCGGGGCGCGCGTATTGTGCGGGGGGCATCGCCAGGGCACCGTCTTCAGCCCGACCGTGCTGGAAGCGGTTCCGGAGGATTGCCCCATCTGGGCTGAGGAAGCCTTTGGGCCAGTGGTCGTCATGCGCGTTTTCAGTCATTTCGATGAGGCATTGGCCATTGTCAATGCCAGCCGTTATGGCTTGCAGGCGGCGTTGTTCACCGATCACATGCCCCATATCCTGCGAGCCTGGGAAAGCTTGGAAGTCGGGGCCGTGGTGGTCAACGAGGCGCCCAGCTTTCGAGCTGATTCCATGCCCTACGGCGGCGTCAAGGACAGCGGCCTGGGGCGGGAAGGCGTGCGCAGCGCCATGGCGGAGATGACTGAACCGCGCCTGCTGGTGCTTCCCCACGCCGCTGAGGCTGCGGCGCCAAGGGCTCACCGTTCCGTGTAGGGGCAGATCGGCATTGCCACCCTCACGGAAGCGCAGACGGCAGAGACACCGCGATGAACAGGACTGGAAGTGGAACCGCTGCCTGCTATGTCTGTGGCGAGTAATCACGCAGGCGCACCACCAGTCGGCGGCAGCCTTCCTCCAGCAAATCCAGCACCCGGTCAAAACCCTGGGCGCCGCCGTAATAGGGATCGGGAACCTCCCGCGGTCGACCATCAATCAAGGGTGCCAGCAACAACTCGGGAATTGCCGTGGCGCCGTGTGGCTGGATCGCCTGCAAATGGGCCAGGTTCGCCTGATCCATCACCAGGATGTGGGTGAATGTCGTGAAATCTTCTGGTTGAACAAGCCGGGCGCGCAGGCCGCTCAAATCGATACCCCGGGCCAGGACGGCCGCCACCATGCGGGGATCCGGCGGCCTGCCGGTGTGATAGCCATGAGTGCCGGCGGAATCGATCTCGATCCGCTCCAGCCATTCGGGCGCTTCCTCCCGCAACAGGTGGCGAAACACCCCTTCCGCCGCCGGCGAGCGGCAGATGTTTCCCATGCAGACAAACAAGATCCGAGGCATGCGTCCTCCCCTGGTGAGATAGATCGCCGGGCGGAACGAGATTCAGCCCGTCTGCTGCAGCGACTGCTGCCTGAACAAGGCCTCCACCCGCGCCAGATCGGCCTCGGTATCCACCGCCGCCCCCGGCAAGGCGGGCGCCTCAGCCACATGGATGCGCATACCGCCCCACTGAGCGCGTAACTGCTCCAGCGACTCCTGGCGCTCCAGTTCGGAAGGCCCCAGCGCCGCAAAGGCGCGCAGCGCCCCAGCCCGATAAGCATAGATGCCCAGATGACGCAGCCACAGGCCGGGTGGCATCCCAGCATCCAGGGAAAAGCCGCCATCCCGATGCCAGGGAATCGGCGCGCGGCTGAAATACAAGGCGAAATCGTCCCGATCGCTCACCACTTTGACCACATTGGGGTCGAGCAGCTCCTCGACGGTCCCGATGGGTGTGCAAAGCGTGGCGACTTGGGCCGTGGGCTGCGCTTGCAGGTTTTCCGCCACTCGCGCGACATTCACCGCAGGCATGGTGGGTTCATCGCCCTGCAGGTTGACCACCACGGCATCGTCTGCCCAACCGCGCTGCGCGACCACTTCCGCAATCCGATCGGTGCCACACAGATGCTGATCCCCGGTCATGCACACCGTCGCCCCAAAGGAACGGGCCATCTGCGCCACCAGCGCATGCTCCGTGGCAATGATGACCTCCTCGGCACCACTGTCCACAGCACGGCGATAGACATGCTGAATCATCGGCAGGCCGGCAATCAGGCGCAGCGGCTTGCCGGGCAGGCGGGTCGCACCGTGACGCGCGGGGATCACCACCTTGAAGCTCATCGCACCTCCTCTTCGGGGGCCAGGGCGCGAGCTTCCTCCACCAGCATGACCGGAATGCCATCGCGAATGGGGAAGCCCAATCGATCGGCCTTGCAGATCAACTCCGCCGCCCCGGAACGGTAGACCAAGGGTCCCTTGCAGACCGGACAAGCCAGGATTTCCAACAGTTTCTTATCCACGATCCCTCCGTTCACCTCATCCCTGCCGCCAAATCCTTGCCCCGTTGACGCACCCAGGCCAGTACCTTCGCTTCCAGCCCCGGATCCACCCGGGCGCTGACCGGCACGAACCAGGCATTCCGCAAGGGGAAACGGGCGCACTTGACCGCATCTTTCTCGGTCATGAGCAGGACGCCATCCGCCGCAAATCGCAGATCCTCGGGGCGGTAATCATAATGGTCGGGGAAGGGGTGTTCCACCACCCTCAGTCCCGCCTGGCTCAGGGCGCCAAAAAAGCGCTGCGGATGACCGATGCCGGCCATGGCGTGAACAGTCTGTCCCACGAATTCGGCCAAGGGTCGACGGCTGCCATCAGTCACTGCAACAAGCGTATCGCCGAGGGGCAGGTCCATGGTGAACGCTGGCCGCCCCACCGACAAACCGCCGCCCTGCACCACGACCGCATCAACCTGCTTCAAGCGCTGGGCGGACTCGCGCAAGGGGCCAGCGGGCAGGCAAAAGCCATTGCCCAGACCGCGGGCGCCGTCCATGACAACAATTTCAACATCGCGCGCCAGCGCCTGATGCTGGAGGCCATCATCGCACAGCAACACCGTGCAGCCCTGGGCGAGCAGCAAACGCCCCGCCGCCGCCCGATCCGGACCCGCGGCCACCGGCAGACCACTGCGTCGCGCAATCAGCACCGGCTCATCGCCCACCTCCCGGGGGTCGCTCCCGGGCGTGACCTGCCGCGGCCAGTGGGCGGAAGCGCCGCCATAGCCGCGGCACAAAATGCCGGGCCGCTCACCCGCGGCCGCCAGCCGTTGAGCCAGATGGATGACCAGCGGGGTTTTCCCGGTGCCGCCCACCGTGATATTGCCCACCACGACGACGGGCACCCGCAAGCGCACGGGATGTCGCCAGCCGAACCGATAAGGCGCTGCGCGGAGTGCGACGGCAAGCGCATAGAGTGCGCTCAGCGGCAGCAAGGGCCAGACGCGCCAACGCGGGCCGTACCAGAGCCCGAGCACCGCGGACTCCAGCCGTCCGCGCCAACCGGCTGGCCTCAACCGGTCGCTTCCATTTCGCGGAACTGGAGCCGATACAGTTCGGCGTAAGGTCCGTTATTCGCCAACAGTCGGGCGTGGCTCCCCTGTTCGACGATCTGCCCGTCCTGCATCACCACAATGCTGTCGGCGCGCGTCACCGTGGAAAGTCGGTGGGCAATCACCAAGGTCGTCCGATCTTGCATCAGGGTTTCAAAAGCGGCCTGGATATGGCGCTCGGCTTCGGTATCAAGGGCGGAAGTCGCCTCATCGAGAATCAGGATCGGCGCGTCCTTGAACAGGGCGCGGGCAATGGCCAGGCGCTGGCGCTGGCCCCCGGAAAGCAACACGCCCTGTTGTCCCACCGGGGTCCAGAGCCCCTGGGGAAGTTTCTCGATGAATTCCCAGGCATGGGCCGCGCGGGCCGCCGCCTCAACCCGCTCAATGACCTGCGCGGGATCCTCGCCATAGGCGATATTGGCCGCCACGCTGTCGTTGAACAGCACGACCTCCTGCCCCACCACGGCAATCTGTCGGCGCAGATCCGCAAGCCGATAGTCGCGGATGTCGACTCCGTCCACCAGAATCCGGCCGGCCTGAGACTCATAGAAGCGCGGCAGCAGGTTCACCAGGGATGTCTTGCCGCTGCCCGAACGGCCCACCAGGGCGATGGTTTGGCCAGGTTCGATGGCAAGATCAATCCCCTTCAGCACCTCACCCTTGGCCGGATCGTAAGCGAAACGCAGCCTTTCGAAACACACCGCGCCCTTGGCTCGCCCCAGGGGCTGCTGGCCACTGTCCGGCTCGGCATCCACGCCCAGCAGGGCGAAGATGCTGGCGGCTGCGGCAATGCCCCGCTGCAGGGTGGCATTCACCGTGGTGAGCTGTTTCAGGGGGTTGAGCAGACCCACCATGGCCCCCAGGAAGGCGGCGAAAGCACCGGGGGTCATCGCCCCGGAAATGCTGTCGTTGGTGGCCACGTAAACGATGCCCGCCATGGGAATGGCGGCGATGATCTGGATGACCGGGTTGCTGGCGGCCTGGGTCAGCGCCCGTTTCATGAGCAATTGCCGATTCCGTTCGTTCACCCGATCAAAGCGCTGGGATTCATGATCCTGGGCGCCGAACACCTTGGCCAGCCGCTGCCCCTTGATCATCTCCTCGGAGGCGCCGGTGAGTTCCCCCATTGAATGCTGGATGCGGGTGCTGATGCGGCGAAATCGGCCGCTGATCCAGCGGATCAGCACGGCGATCAGCGGGCTGACCAGGACAGCGAAAACCGCCAGCTTGGCATTGAGATAAAACATCAGGGCCATGAAGCCCACGACCTTGATGCTGTCGCGGATCATCACCGTGACCGCCTGGGTCGCGGCATTGGCCACTTGGTCAACATTGAAGGTCAGGCTGGACAGCAGTTGGCCGGAGGCATTGCGGTCATAGAATGACGAGGGCAGGCGCAGGAAATGGTCGAATAATTCGGTCCGGATGGTCTTGATCACCCGCTGGCCCACGTCGGCCATGTAGTAATCCGACACGAAAGCCGCCGCGCCCCGCAACAGGAAGAGCCCCAGCACCAAGGGCGGCATCCAGCGGATGATGGTCGGATCCCGTTCCACGAAGCTGCCGTCCAGCAGCGGTTTCATCAGCCAGGCAAATGCCGTTTCCGACACAGCGAACAGCACCATCCCCACCACGGCGACGAGAAACAGGCGCCAGTGCGCCAGGCTGTAACGCAACAAGCGCCGATAGATCGCCAGCGGTGCCATGGAAGCCGGCCGGTCGGTCACGGCGACTCCGGCGGTTGCACGGTCTCGATCACCACATCCCGCACACCCATCTGGGCCAGGACATCGAATACCGTCACCACTGATTGGTGACTGGCGCGGCCATCGGCCCGCACCGCCACCGGGCGGTTGCGTTCCGCGCCCAGTTCCAGCTCCAGCGCGCGCCGCAGGGTTTCCGGACGGGTATTCACCAGGGCCTGATCTCCGAGAAAGTAGTGGCCATTGCGATCCACCGCGACCGACAGGCCAGGGTCCGTGGCCGTTTCAGGCGCTGGTGACGCCTTGGGCAATTCCAGTCGCAAACCGGTTTGATGCGCGAAGGTGGTGGTCACCATCAAGAAAATCACCAGGACGAACAAGACGTCGATGAGTGAAATCAAATTGATTTCCGGCTCATCCCCGCGCCGCGAGCTTAGATTCATGATGCCGCCATCGGGGCCTTGATTGGCCGCCGCCGGGCCGATACCCGGCTCGCTGGCGCATGGCCGCCATAGAGCAGATTCACCAGACTGATGGAGGCGATCTCCATCTCCACCACGATCTCGGCCACCCGTCCGCGCAGGTAACGATGAGCAGCTAGGGCGGGAATGGCCACGATCAGCCCCGCTGCCGTGGTGATCAATGCCTCGGCGATGCCATGGGCAAGTTCCGCCGGATTGCCGACCCCGGCGGAGGTCAGCGCGGAAAACATGCGGATCATGCCGAAAACCGTCCCCAGCAAGCCCAGCAATGGCGAAATACTGGCAATCGTGCCCAGCGTATTGAGGTAGCGTTCCAGTTCATGCACCTCATGGCGCCCGGCATCCTCAATGCCTTCCTTGACCGCAGCCCGATCCAGATGACGGCTGGCCAGCCCCGCCGCCAGCACCCGTCCCAAGGGCGAATGACGGCGCAGACGGCCCACCGCCTCCTCGTTCAACTGATCCGCCTTGATCCATTGCTGAACCTGGGGCACCAGATCCGGCGGCACGATGCGCTCGCGGCGCAGACTCCACAGCCGCTCGGCCATAATGGCCACCGCCCCCAAGGAACACAGCAAAATGGGCACCATCACCCAGCCGCCAGCCCGCACCAATTCCCACATCGTATCCACTCCCGTCCGTTGTCGACGGCCCGATGGCCGCATTCTACTTGATCGGCGGCCCAGGCTTCATTCCTTAGCCGGACAGCCCACCGGCGCGGCTTGCCAATAGCGGCGCGCGCGGCACCGATAACCGTCCATTGCGATCGGCTTTCCTGGGCGCAAGCGCACCGTCACCGCCCCCAGCTCCCCGGTGACCGCCAGCGCGCTGCCCTGGCGCGCCAGGCGATCCCGCACCACCGGGCGGGGAAAATCCCAGCGGTTGCCAAAACCTGCGGCAGCCAGGGCCCATTCCGGCGCCACCGCCGCCAGAAATGGCGCCGACGACGAGCCAGCGCTGCCATGGTGCGCGAGAGCCAGGATCTCGGCCCGCACATCCATCCCCTGTGCCAGCAAGGCCATCTCGGTCTGGCGGCCAATGTCCCCGGTGAGCAGAATTCGGCCGCCCGGCGCGATGATGCGCAACACACATGAACCCTCGTTATCGGAGTCGTTGGGCGTGATGCCGGGATGCAGGATCTCAAACCGCACCTGATCCCAGGTCCAGGTCGCGCCGGCCCGACAGGGGCGGGTTCCGGGGAAAGGGGGTGTGCCACCACTCAGCCAGTCATCCACCGGCATCACCTCCCGCAATCGCGCAGCGCCGCCGCTGTGATCGGTGTCCGCATGGCTGATCACGACTGCGTCCAAACGATCGATGCCCTGGCGGCGCAGATAAGGCTCGACCACCCATTCCACCGCATCGGAGGTCCCCATGCGCGGACCGGTGTCATAGAGCAAGACATGCCGCGCGGTCCGCACCACCACGGCCTGACCCTGCCCCACGTCCAGCATCACCATCTCCAGCTCGCCTACCCCCGGCGCCGTATCCACCCGCGTCCAGGCCAGCAAGACCAGCAGCAGGCCGATGAGCCGCCCCGGAAACCCTCGCGGCGCCAGCATCCAGAGCACCCCACCCACCAACACCAGCGTCGACATCAATCCCAGCGCCGGCAAGCTGGCCGCCGCGCCCGGCCACGCCGCCAGCATCGCCCAGGGCGTCCACAACCACGACAACACGTGGGCGGCCGCCCACAGCAAGGGCGCGCCCAGCACGGGATGGATCGCCGCCAGCAGCGTGCCCCCCAGGATCAGGGGCAACAGCAACAGGCTGAACAGCGGAATCAACACCAGATTCACGATGGGCGCCACCCAGGACAGGCGACCGAAAGCCAGCAGCAGGATCGGCACCAGACCCAGGGTCACGACCCATTGGCTGCGCAGCAGATCCATCAGGCGCCCTCCCC
>Ga0209851_1000228_pt1 | contig 12766 bp, 13 predicted proteins | sample GWRWT4_14Oct14_FD_187195 | JGI IMG/M metagenome (GOLD analysis project Ga0209851, IMG submission 187195) | Sand microcosm microbial communities from a hyporheic zone in Columbia River, Washington, USA - GW-RW T4_14-Oct-14 (SPAdes) (version 2) | ecosystem: Engineered > Artificial ecosystem > Sand... | reverse complement strand
TCAGCCAAAGCTTCTCATAGTCGCCGCCAACCCAGCCTTGCGCATCCCATTTCAGGCTATCGTCCCCATCCTGTGTGCGATACTCAAACTGGTCCGCCTGGAAAAAAACATAATTTGGCTCATGCTCTTCCATCGCTGTTGCGCCTGTTGTCAGTATACAGAATAATAATGCAAAACCGCCGATGCGCCTATTCATGACCCATCTCCATATTCGCGGCCACCGGGCCTTCAACGATCACCTTGCGCATCATGCCCGTCGCCATGTGATACATCAGATGGCAATGGAAGGCCCATTCGCCCATGGCGTCGGCGGGAACATCCACGCTTAACGTCTGCCCCGGCGGAACATTGACCACATGTTTCAGCGGGTTGAACTTTTTCTTGCCGGTGTCGAGTTGCATCCACATGCCATGCAGGTGCATCGGATGGCTCATCATGGTCTGATTGACAAAGGTGAAGCGTACCCGCTCGCCATATTTCAGGCGGATGGGTTCGGCATCGGAAAATTTCACGCCGTCGATCGACCAGAAATAGCGCTGCATGTTTCCGGTCAGCTTCATTTCAATTTCGCGGTCCGGCGCGCGATATTCCGCATAGGGCTTCATGGCTTTCAGATCGCCATACACCAGCACCTTGCCGCCCGGCTTTGCGGCTTTGGGCGCAATCCCGCTTTGCGAATCAGGCTGGTCCATTCCGGGCATCGCACCATGATCCATCCCCGCCATGGCGCCATGATTCATTGCGGGCGCTGTGGCCGCGCCCGGCGCCGCCCCATGGTCCATGCCGCCCATATCCATGCCCATGTCGGCCATGGTCAATTGCGGACGCGGGCGCAGCGCGGGGATTTCCCCGCTCATACCCGCTTTGGGCGCGAGCGTTCCCCGGGCGTAACCGGTGCGGTCGAGGGATTCAGCGAAGATCGTGAAGGGCTTTTCCTCTTTAGGCTGAACAATCACGTCATAGGTTTCCGCAACCGCGATGCGCAGTTCGTCTACAGGCACCGGCTGCACATTATTGCCATCGGCCTGCACCACGGTCATTTTCAGGCCGGGAATACGCACATCGAAATAGCTCATGGCGGAACCGTTGATCAGGCGCAGCCGCACCCGTTCGCCCGGTTTGAACAGGCCGGTCCAGTTTTGCGCGGCGCTTTTACCGTTGACCAGAAAGGTGTAACCGCTGACATCGGAAATATCCGTGGGGGTCATGCGCATTTTCCCCCAGTCAGCGCGGTCTTTCAGGGTTGCCCCCAATCCCTTTTCAGAAACATCTTTGAAAAAGGTTCCAACGGTACGCTGCGCATAATTATAGTAATCGCTGTTTTTCTTCAGATGGTCAAGGATGGCTTCCGGTTTTTCATCGGTCCAGTCCGACAGCATCACCACATAGTCGCGGTCATATTTGTACGGCTCGCGCGAAGCTGGCGTGATGATGATCGGGCCATACATGCCTTCCTGTTCCTGCAGGCCGGAATGGCTGTGATACCAGTAGGTGCCAGCCTGTTTGATTTTGAAATTGTAGGTGAACGTCTCGCCCGGTTTGATGCCGGGAAAGCTGATACCCGGCACCCCATCCTGGGTATAGGGCAGCAAAATCCCGTGCCAATGGATGGAAGTGTCCGTGTCCATCTTGTTGGTCACATTGATGGTCACCTCCTCGCCTTCGCGAAAGCGCAGGGTGGGGCCGGGGATCTGCCCGTTGATCGCCATGGTCAGGCGTTCACCCCTGTCATAGCCCGCGCGCATTTCATCGACGGTCAAATCATAGGTTCCGGCAAAGGCGCCGGAACCGGTGATCAGTGTAAAGAGTGTTGTAAGCAAAAACCGGAATTTACGCATGATCATCCCCTTCATTTGGCAAAATCGATACGGCCCAACATGCCGGACTCATAGTGTCCCGGCATGTTGCAGGCGAATTCGATTTCCATGGCCCTGGAGAATTTCCATACCAGTTCCCTGCTTTCACCTGGCGCCAGCATCACGGTGTTGGGATCGTCATGGCGCATCGGCATGCCCTTGGCCTCTTTGGTATGGCTCATATCGCCCATATCCATTTTGGAATGATCCATGTTCATTTTCTCAGGGTCGATGCCGGTTGGGGTGAGCATGTCCATCTCCATCATCTCCGCCATTTCCCTGCGGTGCTCCGTATGGGCGGCCAAGGTGTCGATGCTGAACTCGTGCAAAAATTCACCGCTGTTCTTCAGAACGAAGCGGACGGTCTCGCCCTGCTTCACCGAAATCGCGTCCGGTTCATAGTAATTATCGGCCAAATTGACAGCGATGCTGCGGGTTGCGGACGCAGGTTTGCCGGGTGAGCCGAATTCGTAACCGTGACCGGCGGCGGCAAGCGCCGGAGCGGCAAGACCTGAGACAGCGGCGCTGAGTGCTATTGCCAAGGGAAAAAAGATCGGATTCATGGTGTGTCCTTTGCATTGATAGAGGATCGGCCTGTCCCGCGCATGGGCGCGGCAGTTGGGCCGGAATGTCTGGGAATGATTAGCGGTGCGCTCGAATTAAGAGCGGCGCGGCGGATGAAACGGCGGCTCGCCGCGATGCATGGCCGTGGTGCGCGCCAATGCGGGCGCAACGCATTCTGTCACGCGCAAGCTTACTTGAGCCAGGGGGCGCTCATTCATAATGACCGGCACACAGGCCAGCATACAGCAGGCCCCGTTGGCTTTTGCGTCATCTTGCGAATGATCAGGTGTTTGATGATGGGACGCTGGCGAATGGGTGTGCGCCGCGTCTGTTTCCATATGATTCATATGGGCTGCAGCCGGAGACGGCCCCATCAGGGCGCTCACCACCAGCGAAACGGTAAAGGCGATTAAAATGCCTATGGACCACCGCACGGTATAACAGCCTCCTCACCGCGTCATGAAAACGCCCTGCGTCCTATCTAGTAGATGCAGGCGGCGTTGGCAAGCACATGCGGGCGCACACTTCTCGATAATGCCAAAAATGAGTTACAGTAGCGGGATAGCCGAAGTACATCAGCAGCTTGATTTGGATCAACGACACGTATCGGCTAAGGTGTCATCAACAATCGTGCTTTATATCAGCCAGGAGAATTTCCGTGATCCGCACATTTTTCCCCCGCGCCCGCCAGATTTTTTTAATCCTGTTCTTTGCCATGGGGCTGGCGGCATGCGATATCAACGCCGTGCCGCGTTATGACGAGGAAACCAAGGCGGCATGGAGCGAAGTGCTGAACCAGTATCAGCGGCGCGCTGATCTGGTGCCTAACCTAGTCGAAACGGTTGCGGGCTTTGCGCGGCAGGAAAAGGAAACCCTGACGGCGGTGGTGGAGGCGCGCAGCAAGGCGACGCAGATGCAGTTACCGCCAGATATTCTGAATAATCCCGAGGCGTTCAAGCAGTTCCAGCAGAGCCAGGCTGCCCTTGGCGGCGCCCTGGCGCGTTTGCTGGTGGTGGTGGAGAAATATCCCGAACTGAAATCAAACCAGAATTTTTTATCGCTGCAATCCCAGCTTGAAGGCACGGAAAACCGCATTAGCGTGGCGCGGCGCGATTACATTCTTACTGTTCAGAAATATAATACCGAGCTTCGCACCATTCCCGGCCGCTGGGTTGCAGGCGTGCTGTATCCGGAGGCGGAGGTCAAACAGACCTTCGATATCGCTGAGCAGGCGAAAGAGGCCCCGAAGGTCAAGTTCTGATGGCGGCGCGCTACATGCGTGATTGGGGATCAGCCGCACGGGCCATTTGCAGCCTGGCGCTGTTCTTGTGCGCCATCCACAGTGTTGCGGGGCAACCCGGCTTTGCCGCAGAACCAAAATTTCCCCAGCTTTCGGGCCGGGTGGTTGACGAGGCCGCGCTGCTTTCGGCGCCTGCAAAGGAGCGCATCACCGGATGGCTTCTGGAGTTTGAGCGCGCCTCAAAGCGGCAGGTGGTTGTCGTGACGGTTAAAGACCTGCAGGGCTACCCGATTGAGGATTTCGGCTACCGCCTTGGCCGCGCCTGGGGCATTGGCGAAAAGGGCCGTAATACCGGCGCAATCCTGCTTGTCGCACCGAAAGAGCGCGAAGTGCGCATTGAGGTTGGTTATGGCCTGGAGGGGGAGCTAACCGATGCCGTCAGCCGCGCCATCATCGAGCAGAATATTTTGCCCGCTTTCAAGCAAGGCAATTATGAGCAGGGGATCATTAACGGAACCGCAGCGATCCTGAAAGTGCTGGGATGGAAGGGGGACGCGCCTGGCGTCATCATTACGCAGGAAAGCCAGGAAGATCTCTCACCCCTATCACTCCTGATCCTCATTATCCTGTTTGTCATTTTTCGTTTTGGCCGCAGTGGTTTTTTTGGCGGGCGTCATGGACGTGGGGTGTGGGGTTCCCGTTCACGCGGCGGCTTTTCCGGGGGCGGCGGCTCGTTTGGCGGCGGCGGCGCAACGGGGCGGTGGTGAGCGGTATGCGTAAACTGTCCGCCGAAGAACGCAACCGGATCGAAGCGGCGGTCGCCGCAGCGGAAACCCGCACCAGCGCGGAATTCGCCGTGGTGGTGGCCCAATCTAGCGATGACTATGCGCTGTTCCCCTTGCTGTGGGCGGCTCTGCTGGCGCTAGTGACCAGCGCCATCATTACCATCACCGCTCCGATGATGAGCGTGAGCCTAAGCTTTGCGATTCAGGCAGGCGTATTCATTTCAGCCAGCCTGCTGCTGCAACTTAAATATCTGCGGCCGCATCTGGCACCGCCAGCTACGCAGCGCGAGTATGCCTCCCGCATGACGCAGTTGCAATTCGCCAGTCTCGTCAATGAGCAAACCCACGGTGATGTTGGCCTGCTGTTATTCGTATCCCTTGCCGAACGCCATGTTGAGATTCTGGTGGATAACGGCATCGCCGCGCGCATTCCGCAAGCGGCGTTTCAGAACATCGTTGATGGGTTTATTCAGGAAGTGCGCCAGGGGAAAATTGCCGATGGATTCATTGCGGCAATTGAAGCCTGCACGCTGCTTCTACAGCAGCATTTTCCAGCCCGCCCGGATGAACCGGATGAAATTGCCAACCGGGTCACAGAAATTTAACCGGAAATATTCCTGTTATTGATTTGGATCAATGTGTCTGTTGCGGCTGTATGGATACCCTAACCCCCTTGGGGTAATTTTCAGGAACGCGGTTTGATTGCCCCGTTGATTACGGCAAACCTTATTTGGGGAAGGGCAACTGAGATGACGAGTGACGCAACATTTATTCAAGACGCCAGTTCCGCCATACAGGATGATGTCCGCAGAACTTCCGGAAGACCCGGGCCTCTGGCGGCGGCGGCGCACAAACTCCTGACGGGTTTCTTTGGCAGGCTGGTCACCAATGGGCGGCTTAGCCTTATCGATCCATGGGGGCATATTCATCACTTTGGTCAGGCAGATGGCCCGCACGTAACCGTCAGAATAAAGTCGGCCTCCACCCTCTACAGAATATTGTTGCGTCCCTATCTCTATGCAGGCGAAGCCTATATGGATGGCGCGCTCAGCATTGAGGAAGGCGGGCTGCGCGAGCTTTTATATATATGCACATCGAACCAGGATGCGCTGAACAACACCGCCTTCGCGTCGGCTTTTGGCAAGGCTGGCAAGGCGTTGCGCAAGCTGCACCAATTCAACACGCAAAGCCGCTCGCGGTCTAATGTCGCGCATCATTATGATTTATCTGGAACGCTTTATGATCTGTTCCTGGATGCGGACCGGCAATATTCCTGCGCTTACTTTCCTGATGGCGATGAAAGCCTGGAAGAAGCGCAATACAAGAAAAAACAGCTGATCGCATCGAAGCTTCTGCTCAAACCGGGCCAGCGCGTGCTGGATATTGGCTGCGGCTGGGGCGGCATGGCATTGCACCTGGCGCGCACGGCTGGCGCGGATGTGACAGGCATTACCCTGTCGCAGGAGCAGTTAAGTGTGGCTCAGGAGCGGGCCGCCACCGCTGAATTGTCTGATCACGTCCGTTTCCTGCTGCGCGATTACCGCGATGAATGTGGCGCCTATGACCGGCTGGTATCGGTTGGCATGTTCGAGCATGTCGGCGTCAATCACTATGCGCAATTCTTCGATAAATGCCGTGATCTCCTGAAGCCGGATGGCGTAGGGCTGTTGCACGCCATTGGCCGCATGGAGCCGCCGGACAGCACCAATCCCTGGCTCCGGAAATATATTTTCCCGGGGGGCTATTGCCCGGCTTTGTCGGAAGTGCTTGGGGCCATCGAACATGCCGGGCTGTGGGTGACGGATATAGAGATATTGCGGCCGCATTATGCCGACACGCTGCGCCATTGGCAGGATCGTTTTCAGGCCAACCGGGACGCCATCAAGGCGCTGTATGACGAGCGCTTCTGCCGGATGTGGGAATTCTATCTGGCAAGTTGCGAAATGTCTTTCCGCACCGGCCCGATGATGGTGTTTCAGATTCAGTTCGCCCGCAGCCGCGACGCCGTTCCACGCGCGCGCAACTATCTTGACGCTGCCAAAGCCGCGCCAGATGTCCGTACGGCGGAAATGAACGCACCGGTCAAGGATAGGAGGTTTGCACCATGAACAGTCTGTTATATTTTGCGCTATGGGCCGGTCTTATCTTTGTGATGATGCGCTTTGGCTGCGGCGCCCATATCATGGGACATGGCGGACATCGCCATCGGCATAGGGACAGCGAACACGGGCAGATTCCGCCCGTGAATGACACGGATCCGGTGTGCGGCATGACAGTCGAAACCGCCACGGCGAAATCAAGCGCCCGCAGCGGACATGTCTACTATTTCTGTTCGCAAACCTGCCGCGAAAAATTTGAGACAGCACCCGAGACGTACCTCAAAACCCCGCCCGCAACCCAAAAACCCGTGGAGGCCCATCATGGCGCACACTGAAACGCATCCGGCGCACCGCGTTCCGGCTTCGATCTCGGTCATCGCCTTCGGCATCAGCCTGAGCGCATTCCTCGCGCTCTCATATGCGCTCTGCATCCTGTTCTATGTGCTTTTCCCCGGCACGGCGGAACAGCATATCGTGCTTTCGCTGTTCCTGCCCTGGCTCAAGGTATTGACACTGCCAGGCTTTCTGCTGGGCCTTGTGGCGAGCCTCGTCTGCGGCTGGTACATCACGCTGATCTTTTGCCCGCTCTATAATTATTTTAGCGCGCGCGGGCTGTGAGGCGGAGGCGCGTCACAGTCGCCAAGGCAGGTAAGCCTGTGAGTGCGGCTGTGACGATGTTAGAGGCGAAATACCGGGAATATCCGCGTTATTTTAGGTTGACACACACCAAACCCCCGGTGTCACCCCGGAAGGGGCTCACTTTCCTCCGGGCTTGCCGCCCATTTTCATGCCCACTGCGCCAGGCATTAACGGCATCAGCGCATCAGCTTTTTGCTTCTGCTCCGGGGTCAGCGCCGCATACAGCGCTGTGGCGGCGGGGCGGATTTTTTTCATCGTCTCCAGATGTTCGCTCAGTATGGCTTCGCTATCGGTCAGCCGCTCAATCCAGTTGCGTGGTTTCGCGCCGGCATCGGGCGTCATCTGCATCTTGTCCTGGTGCTTCCGGATCAGCGGCTTCAATTGGCCGGTATACGCCGTCCAGACAGCGTCCTGCGCATCGGTAATGCCGATCTCGGTTTTCAGAAACGCAAAAACCCCCTCGGAATGCGTAATCATCATCCCCATCATGGGGTGGCGCATGTCCCCGCCCATCATGCCCTGCGGACCGGCTTGCATGCCCATCATCTGGTTCATCATCGGCATCATTTTCTCGCACATCATGGGCGTCATCATGCCTGGCGCTGCAGGTGCGGCGGCGGCGGGCGCACCCGCCGGGTGATGCGGGTCTGGCGCAGATGTTTGCGCCATTACCGGACTTGCCAGCAGCAAGCCGAGTGCGGTTAAAGGGGCGAGGCTTCTCTGAAATAAACCGGTCATGGTGCTTTCTCCCTGTTTGATGGCCACAAGAGCGTTTGCTTAGCGGCGTTGACTGTCCAAAACCTTGATCAGTTCGTCGATCTTCTGCTTTCGTTCCTTAAGCGATCCGTTGTGAAAGGCGTGGGTGACGCAACTCTGCAAATGTTCGCGCAGCACTTCCTGCTCCACTTTATCCAGGGCGGCGCGCGCGGCATTGATCTGGGTCAAGATGTCGATGCAATAGCGGTCTTCCTCAACCATATTACGCACGCCGCGCACCTGCCCCTCAATCCGGGCGAGGCGGTTCAGACAGCTTTTTTTAGTTTTCATATCCATGCTTGAAAGATACCCTATATAGGTATATACAGCAAGTGGGTTGTTGTTTGAATTTGTAGGCTAGCCCAAAAATTTTCCCGGGGATTTGATTTGGCTCAACATCCGGGCGTGTAAGTTGGTGTCAAATCACGCAACTGACTATGAAATGGCATAAGGAACACCCCAATGACCGATCATGCGCATACACATGTCCATCATGGAGACGCCGCTGTCGTAGCCCCCGGCGACATGGCCAAAGACCCGATCTGCGGCATGATGGTCAAAAAGGCGGGGGCGCTGGCGGCCCGCCTGACGTCGGAGCGCGGCGCGCGGATTTATTATTTTTGCAGTTCCGGCTGCAAAAGCACCTTCGAAGATCCCGAGCGCGAACTGAAATCCATGCGCACCCGCGTCACCGTCGCGCTGACCGGCGTGCTGGCCCTGGCGATGTTACGCGCGGGCGCATTCATCGCGCTGGCCACCGGCGCCACCATCGTAAGCTGGGCGCCAATACCGGCATTGCCGTGGTTCACCTGGGGGATGTGGCTGTTTATTCTGGTGACGCCGGTGCAATTCATCGGCGGCTGGGGATTTTATAAAGGTGCATGGGCGGCGGTGCGCGGGGGCGCCATCAACATGGACTTCCTCATCGCGCTTGGCACCAGCGTGGCCTATTTTTTCAGTGTTGCGGTGGTGTTCTTTCCTGATGTGCTTCCCGTGAAGGTGGATGAGCGCGAAGTTTATTTTGAGGTTTCGGCGGTCATCATCGCCTTTGTGCTGCTTGGCAAATATATGGAGGAGATTATCAAAAAGCGTTCCTCGGCGGCGGTACGCAAGCTGATGGATCTGCGCCCGGCGGTGGCGCATGTGGTCCGCGACGGTAAGGAGGAGGAAATTCCCGCCGAAGCGATCATGGCGGGCGAGATCGTTGTAGTTCGCCCAGGCGAGCGCATTCCAACCGATGGCGATGTGCTGGAGGGCGCCTCAAGCGTGGACGAATCCCTGCTGACCGGTGAATCGATGCCGGTTGAGAAAGCGCCAGGGGCCAAACTTATCGGCGGCACGCTCAACCGCAGCGGCATGTTGCGGTTCACAGCGACGCGGATCGGCAAGGACACCGCGCTGGCGCAAATCATCCGGCTGGTGGAAGAGGCGCAGACCAGCACGGCGCAGGTGCAACGCCTGGCCGATCAGGTCACCGGCTATTTCGTGCCGGCCGTAGTGGGGGTTGCCTTTCTGGCGTTCTTCGGCTGGTGGCTGGCGGGGGATTTTCCGCAGGCGCTACTGGCTTTCATCGCGGTGCTGATCATCTCCTGCCCGTGCGCATTGGGCGTGGCGACGCCCGCAGCGCTGATGGTGGGCGTCGGCAAGGGCGCGGAAGCGGGCATTCTGATCCGCGGCGCCGAGGTGCTGGAGCGCGCGCGCAACCTGAATGTGATCGTGTTCGACAAGACCGGCACCCTGACGCGCGGCGAACCAAACATAACCGACATTGTGCCGTTTGGCGGGCACAGTGAAGCTGATGTGTTGCGGCTTGCGGCGGCGGTGGAAGTGGGATCCGAACACCCGCTGGGCGAGGCGATTGTACGCGCGGCGCAAATGCGTGGCCTGTCGCTGCCTGGCGTCAGCGCCTTTAACAGCATTGCAGGCCACGGCATTCGTGGAACTGTTGAAGGGAAGCCGGTGCTACTTGGCAATCGCCGCTTACTGTTACAGGAAAAAATCGCCATCGATAACGCCGAGCAGGATATGATCCGGCTGGAACGCGAAGGCAAGACGGCGATGCTGGTGGCGGCTGGCAGCGTGCTGATCGGCGTCATCGCGGTTGCCGACACCATCAAGCCCGAAGCAAAAGAGGCGGTGGCGGCGCTGCGCCAGGAAGGCATAGAGGTCATCATGCTGACCGGCGACAATGAACGCACGGCGCAGGCGATTGGCCGCGAACTTGGCATTGAGCGGATCATCGCCGAGGTGCTTCCCGGCGACAAGGCTAAAATCATCAAGGACCTGCAGGCGCAAAACAAAATGGTGGCCATGGTGGGCGACGGCGTGAATGACGCCCCCGCGCTGGCCACCGCAGACATCGGTATCGCCATTGGTTCGGGTTCGGACGTCGCCAAGGAAACCGGCGGCATTATCCTGATCAAGAATGACGTGCGCGAAGTCGTGCTGGCGATAAGGCTGTCGCGCCTGACGCTGCGCAAGATCAAGCAGAACCTGTTCTGGGCTTTCATCTATAACGCGATCGGCATTCCCATTGCGGCGCTCGGCTATCTGAACCCGATCATCGCGGCGGCGGCCATGGCACTCAGCTCGCTTTCCGTCATCGCCAACTCGGCGCTGCTCAAGCGCACGAAGTTGTCATTGTCATGACCCGCGCAATGGACAGAGACGGTTGGGGAAAGGCTGTATTTTTTTCGAGGTGGCTATGGGGTGTGCTTTCGGCATTCATTATATTTTTGGTCATAATACTGTTCGGATTTTCGTTATGGCTCCTTGTACTGATTATCTTGTTGCCATTGTTCCTCATCGCGATGACATGGGCATATATCCTGAGCCTGCAACCCCTGCCGGTTCCTCTCGGAGCGGAACCAGAAACGCGCGGCGTTACGCATAATTGGTTGGCGCCTTATTATGATGGCCTGTGTGGGATGTGCGGTATCGGCAAATCGTTCCACAACCGGATACTCGCTATTTCTGCTCTGCAGCAAGGAGAGCATGTGCTTGATGCCGGTTGCGGGACAGGCGCTCTTACACGGCAAGCCGCCTCTATTGTTGGGAGGAATGGATTAGCGTGGGGAATTGACCCGGCGCCGGATATGATCCGGGTTGCCCAGCAGCGTCCCGGCAGCGCAGCAAACACCGCACAATTCCGCATGGCTGCAATTGAAAATCTTCCTTTTGAAGCGGGTAGTTTCGACGTAGTGATCATCAACTTGCTTCTGCACTGTTTGCCCCTGGACGTTAAGCAATTTGGTCTTCGCGCGGTCCACAAGATTCTGCGTCCAGGCGGCCGCATTATCGTCGCAGATTTTGACCTGCCGCGTAATCCCGTCATGAGGTTTCTTGTGCGCCGCGTCCTGCGCCATCCATTCATGACTGAGCATCTTGAGGGGCGCACCGTGGATTTACTGCGTGACGCAGGCTTTGTGCAGATTAATGCAACCACACTATCGTACGGGTTGTTTACTTGCTGGACCGCCAAGAGGGTGCAATGACAACACTCCGTTTTCTTGGTGGCGTGGGAACGGTCACCGGGTCGAAATATCTGCTTGAGAGCGGCAAGCGGAAAATCCTGATTGATTGCGGTCTGTTTCAGGGGCTGAAGCAATTGCGGCTGCGTAACTGGGCCCGGCTTCCCATAGATCCCGCCAAGATCGATGCGGTGGTTTTGACCCATGCGCATCTCGATCATTCGGGCTATCTGCCGCTGCTTGTCAAAAACGGCTTCAGGGGGCCGGTGTTTTGCACGCCTGGTACCCGGGATCTTTGCGCGATCCTGCTGCCGGATAGCGGGTTTCTGCAGGAGCGTGACGCCGAGTTCGCCAACCGGCATGGCTTCTCCAAGCACAAACCGGCATTTCCGCTATATACGGAGAAAGACGCCCGGACCTGTCTTGAGCGGATTGCACCCAGGAACTTTAATGAACGCTTTGAGATTGCCCCTGAGATGCATGTCCAGTTTCACCGGGCGGGGCATATTCTCGGCGCATCGATTGTGGAAATCACTATCGGCGAAACCAGGCTGGTGTTTTCCGGCGATCTTGGAAGATCGGGCGATCCGGTCATGCATGATCCAGCGCCCCTGCGGCGGGCGGACTATCTGGTGGTTGAATCAACCTATGGTGACCGGTCGCATGAGCCGTCCGATCCGCAGGATGCGCTGGCGGAGGTGATCACCCGGACGGCGGGGCGAGGCGGCGTGGTGCTGATCCCGGCCTTCGCCGTGGGGCGCGCGCAGATGCTGCTGTATCATCTGGACCAGCTCAAGCGCGCGGGGCGCATTCCTGACCTGCCGGTTTACCTCGATAGCCCGATGGCGGTGAACGCCAGCGACGTATTTTGCGAGCGTTTTGGTGATCACCGGTTAACGCAGGAACAGTGCCGCCGGGTCTGTGATGTGGCGCATTATGTGCGGGATGTGGAGGAGTCAAAAAACCTTGACCGGGACAGGATGCCAAAAGTTATTCTGTCCGCCAGCGGCATGGCGACGGGGGGCCGTGTGCTGCACCACCTCAAGGCTTTTGCGCCCGATGCGCGCAACACGATCCTGTTCGCGGGCTATCAGGCGGCGGGAACCAGGGGGGCCGCCATGGTGGCGGGCGCCGAGGCTGTCAAAATCCATGGCGGCTATGTGCCCGTGAAGGCCGAGGTGGACAATCTGCGCATGCTTTCAGCCCATGCCGACCGTACGGAAATCCTGGCCTGGCTCAGGCATTTCGAGAAACCGCCACACATGACATTCATTACGCATGGCGAACCGGTAGCGTCCGATGCGCTGCGGCTGGCGATTGAGGAACAACTCAAATGGACAACGCATGTGCTCGAGCA
>Ga0209851_1000227_pt1 | contig 12845 bp, 13 predicted proteins | sample GWRWT4_14Oct14_FD_187195 | JGI IMG/M metagenome (GOLD analysis project Ga0209851, IMG submission 187195) | Sand microcosm microbial communities from a hyporheic zone in Columbia River, Washington, USA - GW-RW T4_14-Oct-14 (SPAdes) (version 2) | ecosystem: Engineered > Artificial ecosystem > Sand... | reverse complement strand
CACCCTGGCAATGACCTCTGTCAACGCATTGTATGATAGCGGCCTATTGAATATGTGCGTGCCGCGCGAACTGGGCGGGCTGGAGGCGGACCCGATCACCCAGGCCGAGGTCTATGAAGCGATCAGCGAGATGGACGGCGCGGCGGGCTGGTGCCTGGTCATCGGCGCGACATCCGTGGGCCTGCTGGGCGGCATGATCAGCGATGGCGCGCTGGGCGAAGTGTTCAGTAACGGGCGCATCCCGCGCGCATCCGGGACCGTGTTTCCATCCGGCCTTGCCGAGAAGGTTGAAGGCGGATACCGGGTCACGGGCCGCTGGGCCTTCGGCAGCGCCATTCACCATGCGGACTGGGTAACATCCGGCGCGATGGTCGCCAGGGATGGCGCGCCCATCCGCTCCGCCAGCGGCGCGCCGCAACTATGCTCGATCTGCGTGCCCATCAAGGATGTGATCATCGAGGATAACTGGTTTTCCAGCGGCCTCAAGGGAACCGGCAGTTCGCATTACCGGATCGAGAATGTGTTCGTTCCCGATGATTTTCTGTTGGGCGGGAAACGCCCGCCGCGCGGCGGGCCGCTGTTCCAATTGCCGACCTATGGTTTTGTGGCCGCCTGCCATGCGGGATTTGCTCTGGGCGTGGCCAAACGGGCGATGAAGGAAATCACCACAATGGCGGGCGGCAAGAAACGCAAGCTGACCGGCGTGAATCTCGGCGACCGGGGCGCGTTCCACAAGGAGCTGGGCGTCATGGCGAGCAAGCTGGCCGGCGCGCGGCTGTTCTCGCTCGATATTCTGAGCCGCATGTGGACGGCGGCGAACAAGGGCGCGCGCATGTCGCTGGTGGAATGGGGCGAGTGCCGCGCGGCGATGACCTATGTGACCGAGGTGGCGGCGGAAGTGGCCAGTTTCGCCTACCGCTATGGAAGCGGGGCCGCGCTGTACCATCCGCATCCGCTGCAACGCTGCCTGCGCGATATTTATACCGCCACCCAGCACGGCGTGGTGAGCGATGAAAATTACGAAACGCTGGGTCTCGCCCTGATCGGCAAGGGAAAATGGGAACCGCTGATCGGCGGCCCGCCAAGGGAGTAGTGATTCAACGCATTGATTTTATTGCTTGACAGACGCGAACAAAACATGAACAATGCTTGTGCTGCAGTAATGTGTGGGTTTGGCTTGCCCGTTCCCTTATTTTAGGCGCACCATAAAATATACAGGAAATGGATGAGGCGGAGAATGACACGGGTATTGGAAGGCATTCGGGTTCTGGATTTTGGGCGCTATATTGCCGGGCCGTTCTGTTCGGCCTTGCTGGGCGATCTGGGGGCGGACGTAATCCGGATTGAGCGGCCGGGAGGTGGCGAGGATCGGCCCGTATCGCCGGTGGGCAGCGATAAGACCGGCGCGGGGTTTTTGCAGGTTAACCGCAACAAGCGTTCATTGACGCTGAACCCGACCTCAAAGGAAGGGCGCGAGATTGTCAAAAAGCTGGTGGCGACCGCCGATGTGGTGGTGGCCAATATTCCGCCGCAGGCGCTTAGCGCCATGGGGCTGGATTTGGACAGTCTGCATGCGATCAATCCGCGCGTGATCTTGACCACTGGCTCGGCGTTTGGAACCGGCGGGCCGTATAGCGACCGGCTGGGCTTTGACGGGATTGGCCAGGTGATGTCGGGCAACACCTATATGTCGGGCACGCCAGAAGGGGGGCCGCATCGCAGTATTTTTCCTTATGTGGATTTTGGCACGGCCACCAATCTGGCGTTCGGCACTCTGGCGGCGCTGATGGCGCGCGAAAAAACCGGGCGCGGGCAAATGGTTGAGGGATCGCTGCTGCGCACCGCGCTGACCATTTCCAACACCTGCCTGATTGAGGAAGACCAGCTCGGCATTGGGCGCAAGCCGCAGGGTAATCGGGGTTTTAATGCGGCGCCGTCGGATATTTTCAAAACCAGGGATGGCTGGATACTGGCGCAGGTCGTCAGCAATGGTCTGTTCAAACGCTGGGCCGGTCTGATGGGTGAGGAAATGTGGATGACCGATCCGCGTTTCAGGGACGATGAGTCCCGTGCGATCAATGGACATTTAATCAGTGAGCGGATGAATAAATGGACGGCCAACTACACCAGCGCCGAGGCGCTTGTTCTGCTGGCCGAAGCGAAAATTCCAGCGGGCGAAGTTTTAAGCCCGGCCCAGGCGTTACGCGACCCGCATATTCAGACCATGTTTGTCGAGCAGGAATATCCGGCCGTGAAAAAACCTGCGAAACTGGTCGGGCCGTCCGCATTGCTGTCTGACACGCCTGCGGAATTTTATTTGCGCGCGCCAGAGGCGGGTGAACATACTGATGAAATTCTGGCAAGCATCGGCTATAGTCAGCATGAAATCGCAGAATTGCGCGAAAAGAACATTGTCTGAGGTGATCAGGCATAAGACCAACAGGGGATAGATCATGGCAGGCAGCGTAAATAAGGTGATTCTGGTTGGTAATCTGGGCGCCGATCCGGATATTCGCCGTACTCAGGATGGCCGGCCCATTGCCAATCTGAGTATCGCCACTTCCGAATCCTGGAAGGATAAAAACAGCGGCGAGAAGCGCGAAAAAACCGAATGGCACCGGGTGGTGATTTTCAACGAAGGTCTGTGCCGTATCGCCGAGCAGTATTTGAAAAAGGGAGCCAAGGTTTATGTTGAAGGCCAATTGCAGACACGCAAATGGAAGGACCAGTCCGGTCAGGATAAATATTCGACAGAAGTTGTGCTGCAAGGTTTTAACAGCGTTCTGACCATGCTGGATTCTGTGGGCGGCGGACGCACACAAATGGCCGCTGGGCAGCAGGGCGGCGGCTTTTCCGGTGGCAGCGGACGCGGTGATTACGAAGATATGGGCGCCGGCGGCGACTTTGGTGATTTCGACGACAAGGTGCCCTTTTAAGAATAAGAATTGGGACCGGTCATTTCGGCCGGGGGCTGCGTCGCCGCATCAGTTTGAATATCCCCTGGGCGTTTAACAAGGGCCGGGTTCCCACATGCGCCTCTGCATTTACAAAGGCGACGCTTCGGGTCAGTTTGGTGACCCGCGATTGTCCCACCACCCAGTCCCCGGGCCGGGCTATCGACAGAAAATCCGTCGTCAGACGCGCCGTCAGCGCCGTGGCCTGGGCGGCGTTTGCAACCGTCAGCCCCATCAGCGCGTCGATAAAGGTCACCAACATGCCGCCATGGATGATGCGCGCAGAATTGCAGTGAAGGGTCTTGCCCCTAAATGCCCGCCAGCATGCGCCGTCTGCATCGATCCTTTGATACATTATCCCGTGTGGGCCAGTGAAGGGGCTGCTGCTGACATAGGAGGACCAGCCGGGGGGCAGGTCCGGATCATCGTTCTGGGGATGTGTCATGGTTTCACTTGAAAAATGGGATGAATAATCCGGTCTCCGGGCTTTATGTCAAGGCGCGCGCATGTACCCCCATTAAGTTCCAGCACACCCAAAACCGGCCCCGTCGAATTGATGGGGACCGTTGATCGGGGAACGGTTCGCTGGGCAATGTTGGTGATAATCCCGTCTGACCGGATGAAAAGCATATCGAGTGGAATAAGCGTGTCCTTCATCCACATGCTTACGGGCGCGGACTGGATAAAATCAAACAGCATCCCCGAATCAGCGGGCATGTCCCGGCGATGCATCAAGCCGATGGTGCGGCTTTCAGGTGTATTTGCGATTTCAACGGAGAAGGTAACGCGGCCTTTGCCAGTATGGATAAGAAGAGGCTCCCCCGATTTGGCAGGTGCCGAAACAGGTGCGAGCAACAGTAAAAAGGCGAGTGCAATCCGGAGCATGCGTCAGTGATAACGAATAGCGCCGCTCCCGTAAAGCAGGCTGCTGCGCTGTCTTGTCCGTGTCACGAATTTGCGCTGAAAGGGTTCCTGATTTCGGTGACCATCTGGCCCTTTGGCCCCTGACCAATGCGGACCTGCACAGTTTGACCCGGCTCGATCGACTCCATACTATTTCGGCGCAGGGTTTCCATATGTAAAAATATATCCGATTTGGCGGCGCCCAATGTCACGAATCCATAACCACGGACACGATTAAACCATTTCACGGTTGCCGTCTGAAAATCGCCGACGGAATTTAATGCGTAAACACCGGACTCCAGACGCGACGGGCGGCTATACGCTTCGGGCGCCGCAGTGCTATTGTCCATGGAAATAATTCGGACAGCTTGCAGGCCTTTGGCGAAATGCGTGACCTCGCAACACACTGTCGCCCCCTGATAGGCGGCGTCAAGCCCGGCCTGAATTAAACAAGAATGGTGCAGCATGATGTCAGAGCCCCCACCCAGCGGTACAACAAAGCCATAGCCCTTGGCCGGATCGTACCACTTGATGGTGCCTGTTACTTCCTGCGTACCGGCCGTTTTTTCTTCATGCTTATTATTATTCATTTTATTACCAGCGCTCCCTTGGTAGACTCCCATTCCACCATTGCCGAAAATGCTAACATGAAAACCTTGGATGGAAAATTTTCATGTAATCTTCTAAACAGTAAGGTTTAGGACAATTATTTGTGGTATTCTGGGCGCCGGCCAGAGGTACGCGATGGGCGCCCGGTTCAATGGGTGAGGAACGATGACAGGGTTAACCTACCGGCTTGCTTTTGCTGTGGCGCTTTATTCGGTCTGGTTACTATTGTCAGGGCATTTTAACGGGCAGTTTCTACTGTTGGGCGGGGTGTCATGCGGAATCGTGATGTGGTTATCCGCGCGCATGCGTTTGGGGCCCCGGGATGGCGTTGTGGCGCCGCATCTGTGGCGGTCGGTGAAATATATGGCGTGGCTGGCGCGCGAAATAATTATCAGCAATCTGAAAGTGGCCAGAATAATTCTTGACCCCGCTTTGCCTATCCGCCCGGTTTTGTTCGAGGCGTCCGCCGGTCAGAAGACGGATTTGGGACGGGTCATGTTCGCTAACAGCATCACCCTGACGCCGGGAACAATTTCCATAGAGATTGCAGGGGATGGCTCCAGCATTATTGTTCATGCGCTGCATGAGGATTTTAGCTGGAGCAGCCAGCGTTGTGACATGGATGAGCGTATTCGCGCGCTGGGTGTTTAGATATGTTTGTTGTGTCGGCTTGCACATTGCTTCTGACCATGGTGATCGCCCTGGTGCGGCTGTTTCTTGGCCCCACCCAGTATGACCGTATATTGGCGGTCAATATGTTCGGGACCAAAATGGTTCTATTGCTCGCAGTTTTGGGGTTTTTGAATGGCCGGCCGGATTTTCTGGATATTGCACTGGTCTATGCCTTGATCAATTTCATCAGCACCATCGCTATATTGAAATTTTTTCGTTATTGGACGCTTCAACACCCGGCCGATGGCGATCATGAACCGGGCGTGATCAGCAAGTCTGGGAATTCATAGCATGGAGCTGTTGCTGGAAATTACGAGTTGGTGCCTTATCCTGTCAGGGTGCTTTTTTTTGCTGATTGGCGCTATCGGCGTTTTGCGGATGCCGGAATTTTATACGCGCCTGCATGCGGCGGGATTAACGGATACGCTGGGCGCGGGCTTCTTATTGGGGGGGCTGCTGTTCCAGGCGGGGTTAAACCTGACGGGGCTGAAGCTCGTGCTGATCATTCTATTTCTGCTTATGACTTCGCCCATCGCCACACATGCGCTGATTAATGCGGCCTATACGGCGCGGCTTGCGATGGGCTGGGTGACAGACCGCACAGCGGAACAGGACAAAGGGGATTAGACATAGAACATTTTGTGAATATTGTCCTGTTTGGCTTTATGCTCGTCACGGCCCTGATGATCATCCGCTTACGGAATTTATTTTCAGTGGTCATGTTAAGTGGCGTGTTCAGCCTGCTGAGCGCGGGGCTTTTTGTAACGCTTGATGCGGTCGACGTGGCCTTTACCGAAGCCGCTGTAGGCGCTGGCGTTGCGACGGTGCTTTTTCTGGCCGCACTGGCGTTTACGGGCAGCGTAGAAAAACCGCCCGCATCACAGCCCTATATTTCCGTTCTGATCATGACAGTGCTTGCGGCGCTGCTGATTTATGGCACGATGGATATGCCGCCATTTGGGGATGCCAGCGCCCCGATCCATCAGCATGTTGCACCGGAATATATACATGGCGCGAAGACGCAAATCGGTATTCCCAATATTGTCAGCGCCATACTGGCCAGCTATCGCGGTTTTGACACGCTGGGAGAGACCGGCGTAATTTTTACCGCCGGAATAGGCGTGGTGCTGCTGTTGCGGGCAGGCGTGCCGTCCCGCAGGCGCGGCAAGGGGGAAGCGGAATGAAACATCACATCATTCTGCGGGTTGGGGCGAAGCTGTTGATTCCCCTGATCATGCTGTTTGCACTGTATGTGCAGTTTCATGGGGATTACGGACCAGGTGGCGGCTTTCAGGCGGGCGTGATATTTGCGGCGGCTTTAATTCTGTATGGCCTGGTGTTCGGTTTGGGGGAACTAAGCAGGGTCGCGCCGCTGCCCAATGTCATAACGCTGATGGCGGCGGGGTGGTTGCTCTATACCGGCGTTGGATTTGCCGGGCTGGTTATGGGGGGCAATTATCTTGACTATAATATATTATGGTCTAACCCGATGACCGGTCAGCATCTGGGTATTTTTCTGGTTGAACTGGGGGTTGGTATTACCGTCGTCGCGACCATGCTGGCGATCTATCAGTGTTTCGCCATACATCAAAGCAATGAACTGGCGGATGATGAATGGTGACGGATTTCAGCTTTATCGTGGCACACTATAATTATTGGGCTGTAGTCGTGCTGATGACTGCGGGACTGTATGTTGTGGTGGCGCGTGGCAATCTGATTAAAAAGATTGTTGGCCTGAACCTGTTTCAGGTGTCTGTGTTCATGCTCTATATCAGCATGGGCAAGGTAACGGGCGGCACAGCCCCCATCCTTACCGGCAAGCCTGAAATATTTTCAAATCCGCTGCCCCATGTGCTGATCCTCACAGCGATTGTTGTGGGGGTTGCGACGACCGCCATCGGGCTCGCGCTGGCCATCCGGATCAACGAGGCCTATGGATCCATTGAAGAGGATGAAATTCTGGCCGCGGACAGGGCGGCGGAACAGCAGGATGCGTGTGAGACATGATGGGTGGGCATCTGCCAATATTGGAGGTCATGTTGCCGCTGGCGGCGGCCCCGTTATGTGCTCTTGTGCGGCGTCCGATGGTGGCTTGGGGCGTTGCTGTGGCGGCCACGCTTTTCGCTTTGGCTGGCGCATTTATGCTGCTGACACAGGTTTGGTCAGCCGGGAAGCTCTTCTATCACATTGGCGGTTGGGCGCCGCCCTGGGGTATTGAATTCCGGCTGGATGCAGCCAATAGCTTTGTGCTTGCAATCGTCTCGCTGATTGGCGCTGTGTGCGCTATTTATGGGCGCGAAAGCGTAGCGCGCGAAATTGCCGTTCAGGATCAGCCTCTGTTTTATACGATGCTGTTATTGTGCTTTGCCGGCATGCTGGGGGTGGTCAGCACCGGGGACGCCTTCAATCTGTTTGTGTTTTTGGAAATATGTTCATTGTCGTCCTATGTGCTGGTCGCCATGGCGGGGGCGCGGGAAAGGCGCGCTTTGACGGCGGCGTTTACCTATCTGTTGTTTGGCACGATTGGGGCGACTTTCTATGTCATCGGCCTCGGGCTTGTCTATTCTCTGACCGGCACGTTAAATATGGCCGATATGGCGCTGCGCATTTCAGATTTGGGCGATAATAACGCGTTGCAGGTGGGCTTCGCCTTTATCATCGTAGGAATTGGATTGAAGCTTGCGATCTTTCCGCTGCATCAGTGGCTGCCGAATGTCTATACCTACGCGCCAGCAATGGTGACGGCGTTTCTGGCCGGTACGGCAGGCAAGGTGGCGATTTATGTCATGCTGCGGTTTCTGTTCACGGTGTTTCATCCGGCTTTTCATTTTGAAGCGGTGACATTGCAGTATTTTTTACTGCCACTGGGATTGGCGGCGCTATTTATTGCCTCGGTCGTGGCGATCTTTCAATCCAATGTCAAACGCCTTCTTGCTTATTCAAGCATCGCCCAGGTGGGCTATATTCTCGTGGGGGTCAGCCTTGCCAATATCAGCGGGCTGACGGCTGCGATTTTGCATGTGTTCAATCACGCGCTTATGAAATCGGGACTGTTTCTGGCGGTTGGCTGCGTGGTTTATCGAACCGGGTCATGTTCGGTTTCGGCATTTCGCGGTCTGGGCGGGCAAATGCCCTGGACCATGGCGGCGTTTGTTGTGGGGGGGCTTAGCATGATCGGAGTCCCGGCGACGGTAGGGTTTATCAGCAAATGGCATCTGGTGTTGGCGGCGATGGAGCGTGGCTGGTGGCCTGTGGCGTTTGCGATGATTGCCGGGTCGTTGCTGGCGCTGTTTTATTTTGGTCGCGTCATTGAGGCGGCATATCTGTATCCTGCGCCAGAAGGGAGACTGGTTACGGAAGCGCCTATAGGCATGGTGCTGCCGCTATGGGTGCTGACGGTGAGCTGCCTGGCGCTGGGGATCGATTCTGAATTTACTGTAACCGCAGCGCGTGCGGCCGCTGAGGCATTGTTGTTTGATCCCCATAATGGGCTGCCCGCACAGGCGGGGCCATGACAATTGGGCTCACGCCAGAGATGATCCTGGGGATGGTGCTGTTAACACCAGCTATTGGCGCTTGCGTCATCGGGGCGACACATAATTTTCCAATTCTGCGCGAGGCGGCAAGCCTGTTTGTTGCGGTGATTTTGTGCGGCCAGGTGGTTTGGCTGTTGCTGGATAATCTTGCGGGAGGTGTTACGCAATTAGTCGTACTGGATATGGCGCCGGGCTTGACGCTGCTGTTTAGCGTTGAGCCGTTGGGATTGGTTTTTGCAACCCTGGCTTCTGCTTTGTGGATCGTGATTACAATCTACTCCATCGGCTATATGCGGAGTAAAAAAGAAGCGCATCAAACCAGATTTTACATCTGCTTTGCATTAGCCATGGCCAGCACAATGGGCGTTGCCTTTGCGGGCAATCTGATTACGCTTTTCCTGTTTTATGAGATGCTCACGCTTTCGACCTATCCCCTGGTTGTGCACCATGAAACCGATGAGGCGCGGCGGGCGGGGCGTGTGTATCTTGGCGTCTTGTTGAGTACATCGATTTTGTTCTTGCTGCCAGCGATCATCTGGACCTGGTTTGTCACGGGGACGCTGGACTTTACCAAAGGCGGGATATTGGCAGGCAAGATTGCAGGCCCTGAGGCAGCGATATTGTTCGCGCTCTACCTTTTTGGTGCGGGAAAAGCCGCGTTAATGCCGTTTCATCGCTGGTTGCCCGCAGCGATGGTGGCCCCAACCCCGGTGAGCGCCTTTTTGCACGCAGTTGCGGTGGTGAAGGCGGGGGTCTTCGCAGTGCTGAAGATTGGCGTTTATATTTTTGGGGTTGAGTTTCTTTCATCAATTCAAGCCGGTGAATGGATGATGTGGGTGGCGGCCTTTAGTCTGATTGCGGCTTCGATTATCGCCATGCGAAAGGATGAGTTGAAGGCGCGGCTGGCTTATTCGACGGTTGCGCAACTAGCCTATGTGACGCTTGGCGTTTCATTGGCGTCTGTCATGGGCGTTGTTGGCGGCGCCATGCAGCTTGTGTCGCATGCGCTTGGCAAAATAACCCTGTTCATGTGCGCCGGGGCGATTTATCTCGCTAGCGGCAAGCGAAAAATCAGTGAAATGCGCGGGCTGGGCCGGGTGATGCCCTTTACATTCGGCGCTTTTTTGCTTGGCGCGATCAGTATTATAGGTATTCCGCCGACTGGCGGGGCCTGGAGCAAATGGTTTTTGATGATGGGGGCGGCGGATTCCGGACAGCAGGTGATGATCGGCATATGGATGGTTTCCACATTGTTAAGCATCGCATATTTGATTCCGCTGGTGGCGCGCGGATTCTTTTTACCCCTGCAAGATGAAGCCGACCGGCCGCAAGCGCAGGGATTTGAGATTTCCGTGATACGTCTCGCGCGGTTGCGTGAAGCGCCGCTTTTGTGTGTTGTTCCGGCCTGTGTCACCGCTATTGTGTCCGTACTGATTTATTTTGCGGGACCGGCGATCGCGGGGTTTATCTTGCCGGTCTTGGGGCCATAGGAAAGTTGGATGCTCATGCGGGATAAACATTCAGATGGCAAACGCTGGCTCGACAGGCCGGAAAATGTGAACAGAATAATTTACGTTCTTTTCGGCGCCTGCGCGGTATTCGTGTTGCTTGATCTGGTTCTGCCCCGGCACAGCACATTTTTCTTTGAAGCCTGGCCGGGCTTTTACGCATGGTTCGGTTTTTTTGGATGCGTCGTGCTGGTTGTTGCGGCAAAGCTGATGCGGCGGGCGCTGATGCGTCCGGAGGATTATTATGATTGAGGGGATGACACCGGCTGCGATTTTTTTTGCAGGCGCGGTACTGATCCCGTTTCTGCGGGATTGGCCACGCAAGATTGTATTGCTGGGCATCCCCATGCTGGGGTTGGCGCATCTGCTTGCGCTTAACCCGATGGATGCGGGGGCGATTGAATTTCTGGATTACCGCCTTGTCACCGTGCGAATTGACGCGCTGAGCCTGATATTCGCAGGCATTTTTCACATTGCGGCCTTCATTCTGGCGCTCTATTCGCTGCATGTGCGGGACACGATGCAGCATGTGGCGATGCTGGTTACAGCCGGAGCGGCCATTGGCGCAGCGCTCGCGGGAGATTTGATTACGCTGTTTGTGTTTTGGGAACTGACGGCGATTGCCTCGGTGTTTCTGATCTGGGCGCGGCGCACCGAACGGTCTTATGCGGCGGGGATGCGCTATCTATTGATCCAGATGGCTTCTGGCCTGCTGTTATTGTTTGGCGCGATCCTGCTGGCGCGGGAAACCGGCTCGGTTGAATTTACACAAATGCAGCTGGGCAGTGTCGCCACCTGGGCGATATTTCTGGGCTTCGGAATCAAATGCGCATTTCCGCTTTTGCATAACTGGCTACAGGACGCCTATCCCGAGGCCACGGTTACTGGCACAGTGGTGCTGGGAAGCTTCACCACCAAACTGGCCATTTATGCGCTGGCGCGCGGCTTTGCCGGCGAAAGCCTGTTGATCCCCATTGGCGCGCTGATGACGGCGTTTCCAATTTTTTATGCGGTGATCGAAAATGACCTGCGCCGGGTGCTGGCCTATAGCCTGAATAATCAGTTGGGTTTCATGGTGGTTGGCGTTGGCCTGGGCACGGATATGGCGATCAATGGCGCGGTGGCGCATGCGGTCAACAATATCCTGTTCAAGGGATTGCTGTTCATGAGCATGGGGGCGGTGTTGTTGCGCACCGGCACGGCGAAAGGTTCCGAACTGGGGGGGCTGTATAAATCCATGCCCTGGACCACGGGATTTTGTCTCGTGGGCGCGGCGTCGATTTCCGCGTTTCCGTTGTTTGCAGGGTTTGTCTCCAAAGGGATGATTTTGGCGGCCGCCGCCGAACAGGGGCATTGGTTTGTGTGGCTGGTTCTGTTGTTCGCTTCGGCTGGCGTGTTTCACCATTCGGGTATTAAAATCCCTTATTTCGCCTTCTTCGCCCATGACAGCGGCATCCGTTGCCGCGAGGCGCCCGTGAACATGCTGGCGGCGATGGGCCTTGTGGCGGGATTGTGTATTCTGATCGGGGTTTATCCAGATGCCCTGTACCGGATGCTGCCCCATGCGGTAAGCTATGTTCCGTACACGGTTGATCATGTGGTTACCCAGATACAGTTGCTGTTGTTTTCAGCACTGGCCTTTACCTTGTTGATGCGCACGGGCGTTTATCCCCCGGAATTGCGGTCAACCAATCTGGATCTGGATTGGCTATATCGCCGGTTTGTGCCACGCGGCGCGGCGCTTGTTGAAAGGTGGAGTGATGCCCTTTTTGCTATAGTTGGCCATGCCGGGGATATGATGATGAGGCGGGTCTTGCATCTGGTGTTTCATTTGCATGGGCCGCAGGGCGTATTGGCGCGGACATCACCCATTGGCGTCGCTCTGTTATGGGTGGCGGTGCTTCTGGTGGCGGCACTTTTCCTCTATTATCTTTGACGCAAGTCCTGTTAACTGTGGGCGGCAGATAACAAGATTACAGGGGAGGGTATAATGGCGAATACGAAAATCCTGATGGATGGGCTGTGTTTCCCGGAAGGGCCCCGCTGGCATGAGGGCAGGCTGTGGTTTTCCGATATGCACGGGCCCAATGTCATTGCGGTTGATCTCAATGGTAAGTCCGAAATTATTGCGACGGTGGAAAATTCGCCATCGGGGCTTGGCTGGCTGCCGGACGGGCGGTTGCTGATTGTCTCGATGAAGGACCGCAAGCTGCTGGTGCGCGGGGCCGATGGCAAACTGTCGCAGCATGCGGATTTGTCGAATCTCGCCAGCTTTGACTGCAATGACATGGTGGTGGACGCCAAAGGGCGCGCCTATGTTGGCAATTTCGGTTATGATCTGCATAATCGCGCGCCGCGCAAAAATGCAGAGATTGTACTGGTTACACCGGATGGCAAGGCGCAGGTGGCGGCGAGCGGCATTCAGTTTCCCAATGGCACGGTGATCACGCCGGATGGCAAGACGCTGATCGTTGGCGAATCCATGGGGGCCTGTCTGACGGCGTTTGACATTGCGGCGGATGGCAGTCTGAGCAACCGGCGGCTATGGGCGAAAATGGAAGGGGCGCTGCCCGATGGCATTGCGCTGGATGCCGAAGGCGGAATCTGGGTCGCCTCACCCATTAGCGGCGCATGTTTGCGGGTGGTCGAGGGCGGAAAGGTGA
>Ga0209851_1000223_pt1 | contig 12912 bp, 11 predicted proteins | sample GWRWT4_14Oct14_FD_187195 | JGI IMG/M metagenome (GOLD analysis project Ga0209851, IMG submission 187195) | Sand microcosm microbial communities from a hyporheic zone in Columbia River, Washington, USA - GW-RW T4_14-Oct-14 (SPAdes) (version 2) | ecosystem: Engineered > Artificial ecosystem > Sand... | reverse complement strand
AAATGCCAAGTTCCTCAACCATCCGGTGATTGCCAATATAATACAGCGCACCCTCGATCACGCCTTTGACGCCACGGCCGGTGAGGGATTCAAAATCGTCCGCCTGCAACAGCCGGTGCTCTGCCTGCTGCTGCTTCCAGTGCGCCACAACCGCCGATGCAACTGGATGCCCGGAATGGAAATCGAGGCTTGCCGCCAACTGCAGGCATTTGTCTTCGGGCTGGTTATTAATCGGCGTAATGTCTGTCAGCTTCACACCGCAATCCGCTGAACCGGTTTCTCATCTGGATTTACCGGCCGGTGATTGCACTGGTGTTGCGCTGGCGCTGGGCCACCATGGCAATCGCGGTTGTGGCGCTTGCTCTCACCGCATGGCCCTTAACGCGGCTGGGCAGTGAGTTCATGCCGACGCTCAATGAAGGCACGCTGTTATATATGCCGGTGAGCTTGCCCGGCCTGTCGCTTACCAAGGCAGCGGAACTGTTGCAGACCCAGGACAAGATCATCAAAAGCTTCCCTGAGGTAGCGACAGTTTTCGGCAAGGCGGGACGGGCCACCACCGCCACAGATCCCGCGCCCGTCGAGATGACCGAGACGGTCATCACCCTGAAGCCCGAACAGCAATGGCGGCCCGGTATTAATATCGATCAACTGATTGCCGAGATGGACCGCGCGCTGCAATTTCCCGGCGTCAGCAATGCCTGGACGATGCCAATCAAGGCCCGCATCGACATGCTGTCGACGGGCATCCGCACGCCCGTCGGCGTAAAACTGTTCGGCAGCGACATCAAGGAGATTGACCGGCTTGCGAAACAGGTGGAAGCGGCTCTGCACACCGTTCCCGGCACCACCAGCGCCTTCGCCGAGCGCATCAGCGGCGGTTATTATTTGGATATTCAGCCGGATCGCGCCCGGCTGGCGCGCTATGGCCTGATGATCGGCGATGTGCAGGACACTATCCGCACCGCGTTGGGGGGGAGAAACCGTCACCACCACCGTCGAGGGGCGCGAGCGCTTGGCGTCAATGTCCGCTACCCGCGCGATCTGCGCGCTGACCCGCAGGCCATAGCACGAGAAGTACTGGTTGCCACCCCGGACGGCGCGATGATACCGCTGGGTCAAATCGCAACCATCAGTCTGGCGCAAGGCGCATCCACCATCCGTACAGAGAATGCCCAGCTGGTCAGTTATATTTATGTCGACACGCGCGACAGAGACATTGGCGGTTTCGTGGCGCGCGCCCAGCGCGCGGTGGCGCAGGAGGTGGAATTCCCGCCGGGCTATCGCGCCGTGTGGAGCGGCCAGTTTGAATATCTGGAACGCGCCAAAGCCCGGCTGATGCTTGTGGTGCCGTTGACCATCGCGATCATCTTCGTTCTGCTGTATCTCAACTTTGGCCGCATGGCGGAAACGCTGATCGTCATGCTCTCGGTGCCGTTTTCGCTGATCGGCGGGGTGTGGCTGACCTGGTGGATGGGATTTAATCTCAGCGTTGCCGTCGCCGTCGGCTTCATCGCCCTGGCTGGTGTGGCCGCCGAAACCGGCATCGTCATGCTGATCTATCTCGATCAGGCGCTGAATGAAACGCTGGCCAAATGCAGGCGCGAGGGGCGCGCGCTTACACGGGCGCATTTACAGGCGGCCATCATGTCGGGTGCGGTTGAGCGGGTGCGGCCGAAAATGATGACGGTGGTTGCCATTATGGCCGGGCTACTGCCGATCCTGTGGAGTTCCGGCGCGGGTTCTGAAATCATGCGGCGCATCGCCGCGCCAATGATCGGCGGCATGGTGTCATCGACGGTACTGACGCTGATTGTCATCCCGGCTATTTACGCCACCGTCAAAGCCCGCGTAATAGATCAGTTGCTGCCAGCGCCATGATGTGCGCTTCGTTTACGTGGATCACGCAGATTTCGATTTTGCTATTGGCGGCGCTGATACGTCCGCCTAGCAACTCCGGTGCTTGATTTGCGGCGATGTCGAGCTTGAGGCCGCACCATTCCATGTCTGCAATAATGCGCGCACGAATTTCCGGGCTGTGCTCGCCAACGCCGCCGCCAAACAGCACCGCGTCCGCACCGCCCAGCGCCGCGAGATAGGCGCCGATATATTTTTTGGCGCGATAGCAATAAATGGCGATGGCGCTCTGCGCTTCGGGCGCGCCGGATGCAAGCAGAACCCGCATATCGCCGCTAATGCCGGACAAGCCGAGCAATCCCGAGTTCTGGTTCAGCAGCGTCTCGATCTGCGCCACGTCCATGCCGGCTTCGCGTTGCAGGTAGAGCAGCAGACCGGCGTCGATATCCCCCGAACGGGTGGCCATGACCAGGCCTTCCAGCGGCGTGAAGCCCATCGAAGTGTCTATGGGCGCACCGCCGCAGCTTGCGGCAATGGAGCATCCCGCACCCAATTGCAAGGAAATCACTTTTGCGTCGCCAATATCGCCGCCATGCAGCGCGGTCCATTGCGCCACCATGGACTGATGCGCCAGACCATGAAAACCATAGCGGCGAAGATGATGCCGGGCGGATATCTCGCGCGGCAAGGCGTAACTGGCGGCTATATCAGGCAGGTTTGCAAAATAGCCGGTGTCGGGTACGACGATCTGCGGCGTATCTAGCCCCATGAGTCTGCGGCAATGCGCCAGCCAGGCAAGGTTTGCAGGCGCATGCAGCGGCGCCAGCGGCGCGGCTGCCGCCAGTGCTGCTTCTACCTGCGCGTCGATCAACGCCGCAGCGCGCACCTGTGGTCCGCCATGCACCCAACGATGGGCGACGGCGGCAGGGGGCTCCATCCCCAGACCGGCTTGCGCCGCCAGCGGCGCGAACAGTTCAGATGGATCGCCCGCTGAAGACATTGCCCGTCCCAGCGATCGCGGTTCGCCACCGGCAATATCAAAAACTTCAACACGCACAGAAGAGCTGCCCGCATTGATCGTCAGAATTTTCATGCGATTATTTCCAGCATCTCAGCGCGTCCATTTCCAGTCGCGCACTTCCGGCATGTCATCGCCATGGCGGGCGATATAGGCCTTGTGCGCGATCAGTTTTTCGCCAACCCATTGCCGCAGATAGGCCGCCCGGTAGCCCAGGCCCGGTACGCGGTCGATGACATCCTCGACCAGATGATAGCGGTCCAGATCGTTGCGCACCGCCATGTCAAACGGCGTTGTGGTTGTGCCTTCCTCCTTGTAGCCGCGCACATGCAGATTGCCATGATTGGTGCGCCGGTAGGTCAGCCGGTGGATCAGCCAGGGATAACCGTGATAGGCGAAGATGATCGGCTTGTCCGTCGTGAACAGAATGTCGAACTCGGTGTCCGGCAGGCCATTCGGATGTTCTTCAGGCGGTTGCAAACGCATCAGATCGATGATGTTGATGACGCGGATTTTCAGTTCCGGCAGATGGGTGCGCAGAATTTCAACGGCGGCCAGGGTTTCAAGCGTTGGCACATCGCCGCAACAGGCCAGCACCACATCGGGGGCCGCGTCACGATCGGAGCTGGCCCATTGCCAGATGCCGACGCCAGCCGTGCAATGTAAAATCGCCGCCTCCATATCCAGCCATTGCGGCTGCGGCTGCTTTCCCGCAACAATGACATTCACCAGATTGCGGCTGCGCAGGCAGTGATCCGTGACCCATAACAGCGTATTGGCGTCGGGCGGGAAATAGACCAGCACCACATCGGCGGATTTGTTCACCACATGATCGATAAAGCCCGGATCCTGGTGGCTGAAGCCATTATGGTCCTGACGCCAGACATGCGAGGTCAGCAGATAATTCAGCGACGCAATGGGGCGGCGCCAGGGAATGCTGGCGCTGCTCACCTTCAACCATTTGGCGTGCTGATTGAACATCGAATCGACAATATGCACGAACGCCTCATAGCTGGAAAACAGCCCATGCCGCCCGGTCAGCAGATAGCCTTCCAGCCAGCCCTGACAGGTATGCTCGCTCAATATTTCCATGACGCGACCGTCCGGCGCCAGATGATCATCATCGGCAGTGCGTTCGCCCATCCAGGCGCGATCCGTTACCTCGAACAGCGCACCCAGACGGTTCGACGCGGTCTCATCGGGGCCGAAGACGCGAAAGTTCTGTGTGGCAAGATTATCTTTCATCACATCGCGCAGGAAATTGCCCATGACCCGGGTAGACTCCGCTTCCATGCCGCCCGGCGTCCGCACCTCAACCGCATGATCGCGAAACTCCGGCAGCTTCAGGCTTTTCAGCAGCAGGCCGCCATTGGCGTGCGGATTGGCGCCCATCCGCCGCGCGCCCGAAGGCGCCAGCGCCGCAAGGGCTGGCAACAGACGGCCGGTTTCATCGAACAGTTCCTTCGGACGATAGCTTTGCATCCACTGTTCAAGCAGTGCGACATGTTCCGGATTACTGGCGAGTTTCGCCACCGGCACCTGATGTGACCGCCAATTGTCTTCTGTCTTCAAGCCGTCCACCTGCCTGGGGCCGGTCCATCCCTTGGGTGTGCGCAGAATGATCATCGGCCAGCGCGGCCGTTCCCGCATGCCGTTTACGCGCGCGTCATGCTGGATGGTTTTGATCTGTACAATGACCTTATCCATGATCCCGGCCATGTGCTGGTGCATAATCGCCGGATCACTGCCTTCAATGATATAGGGCGTATACCCGTAACCAATAAACAGACTCTCCAGTTCCGCCTGCGGGATGCGGGCAAGCACCGTGGGATTGGCGATCTTATACCCATTAAGATGCAGGATCGGCAGCACCGCGCCGTCGCGCGCCGGGTTGAGGAATTTATTGGAGTGCCACGCGGTGGCGAGCGGCCCGGTTTCGGCTTCGCCATCCCCCACCACACAGGCCACGATCAGATCGGGATTATCGAACGCCGCCCCATAGGCATGCGAGAGGGCATAGCCCAATTCGCCCCCCTCATGGATCGATCCCGGCGTTTCGGGCGCGGTGTGGCTTGGAATGCTGCCGGGAAATGAAAACTGCCGGAAAAACTTCCGCAAGCCTTCTGCATCCTGCGATATTTCCGGATAAAATTCGCTGTAAGTTCCTTCCAGATAAACATTGGCAAGAATTCCCGGCGCCCCGTGTCCGGGACCAGTCACATAAATCATGTCGAGATCATCACGCCGGATAACCCGGTTCAGGTGCGCGTAAATAAAATTCAATCCCGGCACGGTCCCCCAGTGCCCCAGCAGCCGCGGCTTGATATGTTCAAGCGTCAGCGGCTGCCGCAGCAGCGGATTGTCGAGCAGATATATCTGCCCCACGGACAAATAGTTCGCCGCCCGCCAATAGGCGTCAATGGCGGTTAGTTCTTCTGGCGCGGGAAGCTCCGTCATAATGGGTTTCTCATGATTTGCGCCTGACCATCTCTATGCGCCATTATTGCACCTCGCGTTGCGCGACCGCAACGCCATCACTTATCCGGTCGCTGGGGTGCAGCACGACTTTGTCGCCTTCGGAAAGGCCCGACACTATCTGTGCAGTCTGGTTGTTGCGTTGCCCCAGCGTGACGAGGGCAGTGCGCGCGCGGCCATCGCGGATGGTGAACACCGCCCAGTCATTTCCCTTGCGGAAAAATGCCCCGGCTGGCGCTGTCAGCACATTATCGCCTTGCCAGATGCTGACATGCACGATGACGCGGTAATCATGCCCCAACTGCGACCAGCGCTCGGGCGGATCGGTGAAATCGATCCAGGTGCGCACGCGCTGCTCCTCAATGCCAAGTGCTGATACCTTGACGAAACCCGCCGGATCAACACGGGTTACACGGCCCTGCACCGGCGCGCCGCCCCAGCCATCAATGCGCACGGGTGAGCCGGTTTTGATCTGAACGGCGTCAGTTGATAGCAATTCCGCAACCACTTCAAGATCGCGCGGATCGCCAATCTCGATCAGGGGCGCGCCCGCCTGCACGATGGTTTCGCTCTCCTGAAGGATTCTGAGCACGCGGCCCGCCACCGGGGAGCGTATCTGGATACAGCATGCGGCATCGGATTGCGCGGGAACGCTGGATGGGTCGATCAAGCGCGCTGCGACACTGGCGCGTTCGCTACGCCGGACGTCAAGCTGCGCCTTGGCGCTGGCCAGCGCCGCCGCATTGGCCTCGGCGTCGAACCTGGCCTTGTCCAGCGTTCTTACCGCAATCGTATCGGTGCGCGCTAACGCTTGCGCTCTATCAAGTTCCTTGCGGGCAAAGTCGAGCGCGGCTGCAATTCTGCGCACCTCGGCCTCGGCCAGTTTTTCAGCCGCATCGGCTGCCGCGGCGGCTGCCAGTAATTGCTCGTGCGTGCTGGCGTCGTGAAACGCCGGGGTCACCGGCTGCATCACCGCCACGACTGTCTCGTCTGCAATCACCAGATCGCCCGCATCGCGCGCCGTCCTCAGAAGCTTTCCGGAAACCGGCGCGGAGACGGTATAGATTTCGCGCACGCTGGTCTTTGCCTCGTCATCGGCGGTCACTTCCATCGCGCCTTTCGTGACCAGTGCAATATCAACCGGAATAGGCTGCGGCCACGCAAACCAGACAATGCCTGCTACTGCCAGTCCCAAACTTAAGACGCCGAGTGACCGTTTAATCCATATAGTGCGCATAGTTTAATCCCGTGTTTTGAGAACGCTAACAAGGTCCAGCCGGTTGACGCGCTGGCGCATGACAAGAGCGGAAAGCACGGCTGCGGCAAGTACAACCCCGCTGGCCAGCACATAGGTATGGTTGCTGACCGTCAAAGGCACTCGCATCAGTTCACCCTCCAGATTGGTCTGCATGATCCAGGCCAGGCCATAGCCGATGGCCCATCCCGGGGGCTGTGCGATCACTGTCAGCAGCGTCAGTTCGAGCAGCAGGATGCGCAGCACCTCGCCCCGCGTGAAGCCCAGCACGCGTAGGCTGGCCAGTTCGCGCGCATGTTCCGAAAGCGATATGCGGGCGCTGTTATATACCACCCCGAATGCAATGGTTGCGGCAAGCCCAGTGTAGATGCTCGCCATTGAGGTGACAATCAGTGCCAGTGTCTCGCGAAAATTCTCCAGTGAAACCCGCTGCAACGCCATGCCGCTGACCACCGGCATGGCTTTCAGCGCATGGAACAGCGCCTCGCGCTGGCTCTCGTCGAAACTGATCTGGACGCTGTCCACGGCTGGCGCCTCGCGCATCAGGCGCGCCAGCGCACCGGCGTCCATCATCCCCCTGATGCCGAAATAGTCTTCGACCATCGCGACAATGGGCAGGGATACGGTTCTGCGCCGCTCCTCCAGCAGGTCAATCTCGACACTATCGCCGACATGCACGCCAAGCACTTTTCCCAGCATGCCCGAGATCGCCAGGCCGGATTCCGGCAGTGCGACAACCCGCAGATCGACATCAATGATCCGGCTGAGATCAGAATCAGGCGGCCTGCCGCTGAGCATTATGCGGCGTTCGATATTGCCAAAGCGGATGCGCGCGGCGACCTGACGGTACGGCTCGACTGCCAGGACGCCGGGCAGCCGCGTCACCTGATTGACCACATTTTGCGGACGCTTCTCGATGAAGCTTACCGTCGCGTCCTGGCGGTCGGCCATGAAGAACGTCACATAGATCAATTGCTCCATCGTGTCTCTGGTGAACAGCGACACGACGAGTATTGCCGTCGCCAGCGCCATTCCCAGCAGCGTAAAACCCGCCCGGAACGGATGATGCCCAATATTGCGCAGCATCATCATGGCCGGTTGCGACACAAATCTGCCCAGCGCAAACGTTGCTGGTAAAAAGTGCCGGAACACCGGAGGCGCTGGCGGCTGCATCGCAATAGCGGGCGCCAGCGCCACAACATCACGCAGCACACGCACGGCGCCAAGGATAGCGGCAGCGAGACTCAATCCGGCCGCCACGACATAGAGATCAGGACTCTGGATAAACACCAGAAATGGAAAACGGAAAAAATCACCCAATATTTTCGTAACCAGTATGCCAAGCCAGGTGCCCGCCACGCCGCCAATAGCCACGCCGATTACGACAATAACAATGACGAATTTGATATAATGCGCGGCGATGGGAAGGCTGCCATAACCAACGGCCTTCAAAAGCCCGATCTGTTCGCGCTCCAGCGCCACCAGCCGGCTAAGCGTGAGATTGACCAGAAACGCCGCAACCAGAAGAAAAATCGGCGGCAGGGTGCGGCTCATATTATTGAGCATGTCCAGCTCGTGATCCAGAAACTCATGCGAGGCCTGATTCTTGCGGCCATAGGCCGCGCTACCGCCATAACGGTCGAGCAGCGCGTCAAGGCGCCCCCTCACCTCTGGTTCGGAGGCGTCGCGTGACAGCTTCAGGGTGACCGAGGAAAAAGCGTCTTCAAGATCATACACATTGGCCAGCGCCCGCTCAGACATCCAGATGATTCCAAAACGGCGGTCGTCTGGCACCATCATGTCGCCCGGTCCGATCGCATAAATGAATTCGGGTGAAAGAACCACCCCGGTTACGACAAGCTCGCGTTTGCGGCCGTTCAATAGTGCCGAAAAGCGTGACCCCGGCCTAAAGGCGTGCGCATAGGCGAAGTTCTCGTTGACGGCGACTTCTTCCAGGCTGCCGGGCTCGGGCAACCTGCCCAGCCGGACATACAGATGGTTGAGCACAGGCTGTCCGCTTTCGGGCAATGAAATGAATTGCCCGGTTGCGGGCTGGCGAAAGTTGGGTATGTCCAGCAGCGCAAGTTTGGCGATGCGCGTGTCCACTGCGGCGACGCCGGGAATTTCCGCGATCCGGGACGCCAGCGTATTGGGCGCGCGGCGTACATTGGCGAACACATCTGCAAACTGATGGCGTTCATAATAGGCGGTGCGAGTTTCGTCGAGTGAGCGGTAGGAGCCGACCGCCATCACCAGAGAGGCCACGCCACCGGCAATCACCAGCGCGATGGCCAGCACCTGGGCCCAGAGCCGCCACAGATCCCGGAACAATTTAATATCGAGCGCGCGCACAGGACTTACCAGTCCAGCGCGGCGGCGGCACGGCGCGTTTCGTTCTTATGTGTTTTGGATATCCGGCCATCTGCGAAGAACAAGACCCGATGCGCAACATCCTGAATAATGGCGTTATGCGTGATGATCAGCACGGTGGCGCCCAGTTTCGCATTTATGTCCAGCAGCGCCTCGATCACCTGGATGCCGGTTTTGGAATCCAGCGCGCCGGTCGGTTCGTCGCACAGCAGCACCTCCGGCCGCTTGGCGATGGCGCGCGCAATGGCGACGCGCTGCTGCTCGCCCCCGGAAAGCTGGGCCGGGAAGTGATGCATCCGGTCTTCCAGACCGACATGCGCCAGCGCCTCGTCCGGTCGCATCGGATTTTCGGCGATCTCGGTGACCAGAGCGACATTTTCATAAGCGGTGAGGCTGGGGATCAGATTGTAGAACTGAAACACAAAGCCCACATGTTTGCGGCGGTAATCCGTCAGCCTGCGTTCATCCAGCGCGCTCAGCTCAATATCCCTGAAAAACAGACGCCCGCGCGTGGCATGATCGATGCCGCCCAGAATGTTCAGCAGCGTCGATTTGCCGCTGCCCGATGGCCCGAGCAACACGACCACCTCACCCGCCGTGATCTCCAGGTCCACATCATGCAGGGCCAGCACCTCCGCCGCGCCGGACCCGTAGATTTTGCTCAGCCTTTGTGCCGTGTAGATGGTATCGCTCATCAATTCTTATCTGCTTTTGCGGTGCGTGCGTTTTATTTTCATGCGTCTCTTCTTATATGCCTTTAGGCTCGTTTGCTTCTCGGACCGCCGGGCCGTGGAATGAAGCCCGGCACATCCTGCATGTAGCGCCTATAGGCGTCTCCGAACCCGGCCAACGCATTGCGTTCCTCGATCCGCGCCAGGCGCAGATACATGAAAGTGAGCACCGGAAACATTGCGAGCGTGAGCAGGGTTGGCCATTGCAGCAGGAAGCCGAACATAATGGCGATAAAGCCCACATATTGCGGATGCCGGATATGCGCATAAATGCCCGTTGTTGCGAGCGCATGGCGGCGCTGCGCCTCGTACAGCACCTTCCACCCCGCGGAGATCAGCATAAATCCGCCGCCGATAAACACGAAGCTCAGGACGTGGAAAGGCCCAAAATGCGGGTTGGCCCTCCAGCCGAATAGTTCCTCCAGCAAATGCCCGGCATCATGCGATAACCAGTTAACCTCCGGATAGCGCGATTGCAGCCAGCCGGAAAACACATAGATCGTCAGCGGAAATCCGTACATCTCCACAAACAGCGCAACCAGAAAAGAACTGAAAGCGCCGAATGAACGCCAGTCGGTTGTGGTTTTCGGTTTGAAGAAACTGAATGCGAAGCCGATGAAAATCACGGAGTTGAGGATCGCCAGTCCCCACAGCCCATAGGCGGGAACGTCCTGTGCATGGTCCACGGCTAGCGCTCCTCCTTGTGGTTATGTCCGCCATGCATGAAAAAATGCATCAGCGGACAGGCCAGGATCAGCAGGTAGGGAAGCCAGCCGAGCACATGCAACCCATGACCGGTGTAGATCAGAAAACCCAGAATCGGCAGCGCCACCAGCGTTGCGATTCCGGCGCGCGAAAACAGCCAGCTTTTGCCGTTACCCTGTGCGGGATCATTTTTCCGGGGCATGGGGGGTCTCCCGGATACTGTTTTGCAACCCGCCGGGCGGCATCATTTCAAGGCTCAGCGCGTCCATCTTTTCACGCAGCGCCTTCATCTCGCCAGTCATTTCCGGCATGCGGCAATCATTTGCGTCAACCGCGCAATATTGCATGTAAGTACGCATCAGCTTCATGCGCTTTTCCATATATTCCATATCCGCGATTTCCTGACAGTGCGCTTTCATCTCCGGAATGCAATGCCGCATGGCCCGGTGCGCCTCAAGATCCTTTTCCATCTGGTGCATGTCTTCCTGCATGGCATGCATTTTTTTGCTGTGCTCCAGCGCGGGAGTCTGGCCCACGGCATAATCTGCAACGGGCATGAACAGGATAAGGCCAAACAATAAGAGATAAGGTTTCAAGTATATTTTCATGTCAGCCCCCATGTCTGCGGCATTTGAACCCCCATCGTTCAAGGCGCCAACCGCGCCATTCTAAACCTGGTCAAATTCTTTCCCCTTGACCTAAATCAACCATCATCTTTTCTGTGCTCTCAATAATTCCCTTGCCGCGCCCGCTAGAAAAGCCGTGACATCAATGGCGTTGCTGGGATGCGCAACAGTATTGCAGGTCACGATTTTCCGGACGCCCGACGCACGCAGTTCGTCATAGGCCTTACCGGCAAACAGGCCATGGATGCCCACGGCAATAATGTTTGATGTTCCAGCCGCTTGCAGTGAGTGAACTGATTCAATCAAAGTCTGCGCAGTCGAGATAATATCGTCCACCAGCACCGGCGTCCGGTCGCGCCAGAGATGCAAATCGGGCACCGAGACCTCCACCTCGTGGTCGCCATGGCGATGTTTTTCCAGCACGATATAGGGGGCATCGGAGCTACGCGCGACCTCGGCCACCCATTGCGCGCTTTCACTGTCTGGCCCGATAATCAGCGGCGCTGTTACATTATGCCGCACCCAGTCGGCGATGGCTGTGCCCGCATGCACGGCCTCGGCCGGTATCGTATATATTTCCGACAGGCTTTTGCGGCGGTGCAGATGCGGATCCATGGTGACCAGCCAATCAAAATGCTGGCCAAGCGCCCTGGCGAAATAGACGGATGTGACCGCCTCGCCGGGTTTGAATCTTGTATCCTGACGCATATAGGCAAGATAGGGGCAGATTAGGCCCACCGAACGCGCGCCCAAATCCTTCGCGGTCTCCGCAAGAAAAATCAGCGGCAGAAACTTCGTATCCGGCTGGTCGAGGCTGCATACCAGAATGACGTCACGCCCCTGCACATCCGCATTAAGACGCACATATGTCTCGCCATCCGGAAAGTGATGGACTTCAGGAGCGCCATACTCGGCGGCAAGCGCCGCCGCCAAGCTTACGCCAATCACTTCATTTCCAGGCAGCGCCAGCAGCAAGGGTCTCATGCATCGGCCTCCAGCAAGATCATGCTGTAATTCGGTTCAATTGCCGTCAAACTTTGCTCCCTGCCGCAATTCCATATTCAGGAAATAAACAAGCACTGTGCGGATCACCACGATGCCGCCGAGGATAGCCAGCGATTCCCATGTCGGAACCATAATCGTCTGGATAATGTCCCCAGCCAGGAATAATTCGAGTCCTAACATCATCTTCTCGCCCATGGAAAGGCGGATGGCGTTCAGATCATTTCGTGACGCGTGTTGCGCCAGCACCGACCAGCCGAACCGCAGCAGACCTGCGCAGGCACCAACGACAGCCCACAACACCATAACGACGCCCAGCAGCTCGATCCAGGGCACAATATAGCTAACCCATTGAACTAGCGCCTGGTGCATGGCCCGCCATCTGAAAAAAGATGCATTCTTTGTAGTGCATACGCATCCGCAAGCGCAGCTGAATGCGGGTCTGCAAAAACTTCACCCCTTTGTAGCAGCGCCAGCAGCAGCGGTTTCATGTACCGGCCCCCGGTTTGATGACGCCGGGATGGCTGGCGGCGCGGTCAAGCGCGGTGATTTTGTGCTTTGGCCTTGCGCTTGCGCTTGTCACGTGGTCACCGGGCTCTGTGGCCGCGATCGATGAATACCTTCAAGGCGGGTGCGTTTAAGCAGCAAGGCATTGACTGCCACCAGCGCTGAACTGCCGGACATTGCCAGCGCCGCCACCTCCGGGCTGATGATGAGGGGGTAGAACACACCAGCGGCGGCAGGGAATGCGATGGCGTTGTAGGCCACCGCCCAGAACAGGTTCTGGTGCATCTTGCGCAAGGTGGCCCGGGAGAGAAGGATCGCCCCGACGATGTCGTAAGGGTCGCTCTTCATGAGCACCACATCGGCGCT
>Ga0209851_1000222_pt1 | contig 13084 bp, 10 predicted proteins | sample GWRWT4_14Oct14_FD_187195 | JGI IMG/M metagenome (GOLD analysis project Ga0209851, IMG submission 187195) | Sand microcosm microbial communities from a hyporheic zone in Columbia River, Washington, USA - GW-RW T4_14-Oct-14 (SPAdes) (version 2) | ecosystem: Engineered > Artificial ecosystem > Sand... | reverse complement strand
AAAGGATGAAATCTTATAGATCAGATTTGCAGACAGATTTGGATCGCCATATTTACGTCCATATTCCGTGCGAAAATCAATTCTGGGTCCAGGTTTCAGGTGAATGCCAAGCGCTCCGGTGGCGCCGGTATTGGAAAGGGATGAATTTTCCGCGCCGCCATTGCCGCTGCTTGTATCTTCGTAACCCACACGGGCAATCAGCGCGAGCTGACGGTTAAGCTGATATTCATTCACTAAATCGACCCTGTCGTCGGTTTGCTTGGACCGGCCAGCGCTTTTTGTCGTCGATTTTTCCAGGTCGAGCTGTGAGCTGATTCGGGAAAAATATTTCCCCGTGTCCAGCGTCAGGGAAATATCATCTGACTTCTGGTCACTGTTCTGGTTCCCCAACGGATTACGCGTGAGGGGAGTGGCCGTAACGGGTACAGCCGCCGACACGCCCGAAGCAGGATTGGAAAAAATGGATTCGGAATGACTATATCGCAGGGTCACTTCAAGCATGCGCCCCATATTGCCGACCAGGCGCGGCGATACATCGTACAAAAGCACCTGTGTGCGATTGGTGGGTAGCGAACGATCCCTGGCCGACTGCGCGCCGTCGCTTTGCGTCGAAGTTTCGCTTAAGCTGACTCTGCTGCCGATGAAAAAATGATCTTTCAATAACTCGACTTCGCCACTGCCTAACGCATTGGGGCGAATGCCGTTCAGGCCGTCCGTATCGAGATAATAATCGTGAACGGCGCCGACGTTGAGATTGAGGTTTAGCCGGTTTCCATCCGCTGTGAAAACCGCGCCCACTTCGGTCTGGGTAATCAGGTCGGATTCGGCCCCTTCACTGACTGAGCGTACATTATCCGTATAACTCTCGGAAATATCCACATTGGGGGTGATGCGAAAAGTGGCGCCTAACGCAAATTCAGGCGTGACAGATAACAGGCCGGTCATCATACCGGAAAAAACGCGCATGGGCGTGAAGGATGTTTTAGCTTTACGGATGATTGCCAATTCACGCTCCGTCTGACGCGGTAGACGCACGAACGAGGCGAACCCGTCTTTTTCAGACCTCAACATCTAATGCCCACGCCCTTGCCCCCAACCCACTTAAGCTTGATCCGGGAAATACCCTATTCGTACATCTTGTATTATAGTCACTGCCGGAATTACCAGTAAAATCAAGTATTCCTGGAGGGGATTACATATTTTCCAACTTGCCTTCATTGCCATAATAACCGTAATAGCCAAAACCGCCGGTATCCTGATGCCGGCATTTATTCAGAACAAGACTGACATTCTTGCACCCGCTTACAAGTGCGACCGTCTCTTCAACCGCCTGGCGTTGGGTGCTTTCGGCCTCGATCACAATGACAACCTGCCCTACATGCAGAGATAGAACGCCCGCTACGCTGCTGGCCAGGGTGGGCACTGTATCAAAAATGATAACGCGATCCGGATAACGCCGTGCGATGTCATCCACCATGTCCACCATGCGCTGGCTGGCCAGAAGCTCGGTTTCCATCGAATGACGCTGCCCACATGGTATAACCGAAAAGTTCGGAATATTGGTGCGCAGGATAACATCGGCAATGGACAGATTGTCGCCCGCCAGGACATCAAGCAAGCCCGGGCGATTCTTAATGCCTAAGCGCTCTTCCATATCCTGATTATGACTATCCGTATCAATCAGCAGGACATTGAGGTCCGGTTCGGACGCAATGCTCATGCCCAGATTAATCGCTGTAAATGTTTTGCCCTCGCCAGGTTTTGCGCTGGTGATCATAATTACATGGCTTTTCGGAGGTTTGACGCCGGTGCGCGGGAAAGCGTTTAGCAGAAGCGGACGTTTGATCACGCGAAACTCTTCCGCGATGCGATTGCTTACCCCATCGGGCGATACATAGCCCTCGCTATAAAGTTTGCGCACGTCAATATGCAAGAAGCGAGGATCATTCGGGTCTGCGGGGGGAAGCGCCGAACGCACCGCTTTAACAGGCGACGGCGCCGGTGCATCCGTTAAAGGACGCTCTGACGCAAGTACGCCTGCTGCCTGGTAAGCCTTGCTGGGGGGCGCCTTGGCTTCCGGGATGACAGTCGCCGCCGGTGTTACGCCGCCGCCTGCGGCGCGAAGCCTTTCAGCGACACGTTGAGCAAGATCCAGCCGTTTGTTTTCATCAGCCATCTATACGGCTCCACCGAAGAAAGAGAGGAATGACCCGTCGCCAATGCGTGATGCAATGCTGACAAGGCGCGGCCCTATCATCACAATGACAAGAAGGGACGCCATCAGGCCGCCGCTCGCTAATCCAAATTTCCAATAATCCCTGCGTATTTTCAGCTCTTCAGCGGCGTTGAGAAGCAAAGAAATGCGCCCAAGAACGGGAAGGTTCATGGCTTTGCCAAGCTGTGTGCTGCTGACAAAGCTGTCGTTGAGCGTGGCCAGAAGGAACGCCACTCCACCACCCGCACCAAGCCCGGCGATAAGGGAGAGGAGATATAACAAGGGACGGCTGGGCGAGGAGGCCGTAACCGGAAGCTGTGGCGGATCAATGACCCGGAATTTTACGGCGCTGGCGGATGCCTCCTGTGCCTGCGAAATGCGCGCGGATTCCCGGCGCGCCAGCAATTCTTCGTAATTGCCTTTGAGCACTTCATAATCGCGGTCCAGATCCGACAATTCGGCCTCGATGCGTGGCGCCGTATTTGCCAATTGCCGATTTTTTTCTACTATGAGTTCTGCTTCAGTGACCCTGCGCTGTAGGCTGGCGACATTCGTTTCAGCTTCAATCAGCATTAGTTTTATATTCTCAAAAAGCGGATTTGACGCGCCGCTGCCAGCACTGGCGGGGCCTTCTTTATCCCGTTGCGCCTTTAAGGCGGTAATCAAGCGCTGCAATGAGAGTACGTCGGGATGCTTCTCGGTATATTGAAGTTTCAGATTATCAAGATTTTGTTCTGCTGCGGCAATCCGGCCCTCGATCGTATTTCCGCCCTGGCGGCCGGCAAGAATCTGAAGCGCGTCTGACGCCTCTACACGTGCCGGGATGGTCGAAAGCTGACGCGCCAACTCATCGCGCCGTATTTCGGCATCCTGCAACGCCACCTGGGCTGCGCGTAACTCTGTTAACCCGGCTTCGAGCCTGGCGGCATAACTGCCATTTACAAGGTACTGGCCGTTTTTAACCTTGAATTCGGCACGGCGCTGTTCGGCCTGTTGCAGCTGGCGCTCATATTCCGCAATTTGTTTTTCGATAAATCCCCGTGCGGCTTCCATGTCAGTGCGCGATTGCCCGAGATTGTTTTCGACAAAGATGGTCAAAACTGACTGCACCACTGACTGCGCCTGACGGGGATTAGTATGGCTGTAGGAAATATTGAACAAATTCTTGGTCTGCGCGTCGATAGTGATTTCAGTAGCCAGGCGCGCAAGCAGGGCTTCAACCTCGTTTGGAGCAGTCGTCGTGAGATCCAGATCGTTCATACGCATAACCTGTTCCAGGTTAGGGCGGCTGAGAAGGGTGCGCTGCATAATCATCACTTCTTGATCTATGTTGGATTCAACGGCTATGCCTTTTAGGAGAGGGGCGAGCAGGCTGCCTGTGTCTACATAGATACGCGCTTCGGATTCGAACTTGTCAGGCAGCATAACCACGAAACCCCAGCCAATCACGCTGACGACCCATGCGATGCTCAGGGACATCCAACGATATCGCCACATCGCCTTGGCGTAACTTAGAATTTCTACAATGATTTCGTTCATGACCGTAACCGGAATTCCATGTTAAACATTCGTCCTTGCCGACATAGGCTGATGACCGGAAAGCGAGCCTTCGGAAAGAGGCTGGAAGAGAGGCCCCTTCCAGCAGTGGAAGTCTAGAACCAGCTTTGAGGGACGATCAGAACGTCACCCGGCATTACGGGAACATTGGCGCTTACATCCCCGTCCTTGATCAAATCATCCAGGCGAACCCGGAATGAGCCTTGACCCTGGCGAACCAGAACCGCCCGGTTACCCGCTGCAAATTCCGTCAGTCCCCCTACTGCTATCATTACATCAAGGGCGGTCATCTTTTCGCTAAAGGGAATCGCCTGAGGATTGGCGGCTTCTCCGACCACCCTGATCTGTTGATCAAACGGGCCAACGAAACCGCCCATAATCACAGACACAACCGGACTTTGGACATATTGCTCAAGCTGCTTTTCTATTTCTCTCGCAAGTAGCGTTGGGGTCTTTCCCGCCGCCTGCAAATCTTCAATCAGCGGAACCGTGACCTTGCCATCTGGACGGACTGTTACAGTGGTCGTCAATTCGGGATTGCGCCAGACGAAAATCTGTAATGAATCCCGTGGCCCAATAATATAATTCGGGGTTGATTCCGGGGCAGTCACCGAGGCCCCAGAAGCTTCGGGCAAACCGGAACAGGCGGATAACAGGGCTAACATCGTCAACCCTGCGGCAAAGGCCAGCGGGCCCCTTGAAAGTGAAATAAACAAAGCAATTCTCCCTAGCGCGATGTTGCGAAGTACGGAGGCCCCTTGCCTCCCGGGCGCAGCAAGCCTCCAACGTTAACTTACTCATGTTAATACTAAGTTTAACAGATGTGTATGGTTAACTTGTCAGCATAATGTCAAGAAACACAGCAAGTAGAACATTAAAAACAACAATGACGGGCCCCACTTTGATATCAGAACGATTAACGCTGGATTAATCAGGTGACGCGGTATGCCTGATTATTTTTTTTGGCCTTCGGCGGGTTGTTTAGGCATGTAAATTTCAATAGCTGTGTTATTATTATCACAGAGTGCGATGCATGGGGCGCTTCTTGTTTTTGGGGCGCCATTTTTTAGCGCTTCCTGAATGCGCTCTTCTGTCCAGAACGTCTCTTCTTTGGCCTGATTTTCCCGGACCTCATGCTTGAGAATAGCCCCAAGGGCGGCTTCCGGCGTCGTTTGTGCCGGAGCATCCGTGACAGGCGCGCTGATTTGAGAAGGGGGCTGGTCTTGGTCTGGCGTTGTGGCTGTGGGGACCGGCATCCTGGCCGGTTGGACAATTTCCGGTGGCCTGGCCCGTTTAGGTGGAGGTGAAGAATTCTGTTCCGGCCTGGCTATAGCGGGCGGAGGGTTCGCGCCGCTACTGCCAGAGGGGGCGTCAATTGTCAATTTGCCGGATATTAGCTGATCAAGGGTTGCGCGTTCCAAAGCAAGCTGGCGCCCGGCGGATATAGCCAGCATATTCCAGTGCGCCATGAATTGATCCGGCCACACCAAATAGCCGCAACCCAGAGCGACCAAGATGGCGGCCAGAACGCCAGACAGTTTACGCATGGCCCATTCTTCAATGGTGGGTGATGGCGTCACACTACCATATGTGTTTTACCCAAGCGAATCACTTTAGCGTGGCCAGCGCACAATTCGGGCAGGCAGATCGTCAATCTCAATACCTGTTTCGGTCACACATCGCCCACGAACGGATTTTCGGGCGTGGTGCACGGCCTGAGTATCTCCGCATTCCAGATGGTGCCAGTCCGGCAGGGGCTTGCCGTCCGCAAGCAACCGGTATGCGCAACTGGACGGCATCCAGTTTTTGACACGATTAATATTCTCCGGCGTAAGCGTCACGCAGTCCGGTATGCGCTGCTGCCGGTTGCCGTAATCCGTGCACCGGCATGCGCCGGTATCCAGCAATGCACAGGCAACATCCGTGTAATGAATTTTTCCAGTGTCTTCGTCTTCAAGTTTAACCAGGCAGCATTTTCCACATCCATCGCAGAGACTTTCCCACTCTTGCAGGGTCATCTGGTCCAGCGTTTTTCGCCGCCAATAGGGCTCGCTGGTCACGCGCAATCGCTCGCCGGAAACAGATTGTCGAGAAAGGCGCCAATATCCTCTGTGACATGATGAATATGGACGGCGTCAGGCGCCGGGGGAGGACCGCTCCATTCGGGTTTGCCCGCTGCCCAGATCGTTATCATGCCCAACTCAAAAGCCGGAAGCAGGTTCTTGACGCTATCGTCCACCATGACCGTGGACGCGGCGTGGATACCCGATACGGCGACCACATGATGGTAGGCGCTGCTGTGGGGTTTGGGTACATATCCGGTGGCGGCGATATCAAAAATACATTCGAAATGATGCGCCAACTGCAGACGCTCGAGTACGTTTTCAGCATGACGCAGTGTGCCATTCGTGAAAATCATTTTGCGCCCGGGCAGTCTGGAAAGCGCCGCGTCGAGGCGCTGATCATAAACCAGCCCTGTGACATCTATGTCATGCACAAACTCCAGAAACGGTTCTGGGGACATGCTATGTTCGGACATCAGCCCATTCAGAGTGGTGCCGTGGCTGGCCCAATACGCCTTTTGCAGGGTGCGTGCTTCAACATGGTTAACACCAAGGTAACTCATGATAAACGCCGCCATGCGCTGATCAATCTGGGCGAAAAGATCAGTATGGGCAGGATATAGCGTATTGTCGAGATCGAACAGCCAGGCGTCAGCCTTGGCAAGACGCGGCACGATGTTCATCAATGGCTCCATAGGTAAAGCGTAACAATCGTCCTCTGCCGGCATGCTGTCAAGTGTATGACGATGCCCATGTAATTTGCTGTTAACCCGGTTATGCCAGACTGTTTCCCGCAGCCGATTAAACCTGATGGCCGGGCGGGACATATGAGCGCACAATATTCCATTTTATCGGCAGCATTTTGGCGCCGGTCCGGTAGCGCCAGTGGCGAAGGCGGGGGCGATGCAGGGGCCGGGATCCATGCAATCGACGCCATCGCTGAAATTGGCGCTTATCCAGGCCCGGCGATTTTGTTCGGCGACGCCGGAAAAGTACTGGCGGCAAATAGCGAGGCCGTACGGATATTGAAGGCAAATGATGCCCACGCGACCAAGGATTTACGTGTTCTGCTGGCGGGTGTCGCCGCGACAGGCCGGCCGGCTGTTGGACAAATATATCTTCCCCCGGACCCAGTGACCGGTGATCCTCAGGCGCTGTACTATTTAACGGTGCTAGCGCTCGCCCCCGCTAATATCCCTGCTGACCAGCTTACGCCGCATAATCGTAGATTGATGCTGCTTGCCAGGGATGGCAGCGCAGAATACGCCATGCGCAACGCCTTGATCGAATCGCGCGAATTATATCGTGACCTGTCACGCTGTTCATCGGATTTTTCCTGGCAGACCGATGAAAATGGCGCATTCACGTTTGTCAGCCCCAAAGGTGCATTGGGATATAGCGCCCAGGCGCTGAATGGACGCCGCAGTCAGGATATGCTGGGCCAGTTGCGGGATGGCTCTGACATTGATCCTTTTGTGACTCGAACGCCCATTGAAAATTTCGAAATAATCGTGAAGGACGCAAACGGCGATCGCAGATATTGCCGCGTTGACGCATTGCCTGTTTACGATAAATCCAATCATTGGCGCGGCGCGCGCGGGGTCAGCACGGACATCACCGAGGCGAAACTGCATCAACAGGCGCTGGAATTCATGCGTCTGCGCGAATCGCAGGTGCGGGCGATTGTGGATGCAACCCATCGCAGCCTTGACACGCTTGCTGCATTTGGCAATGCGGCCGGGATTCTCGCCGAAGCCAGCGGCGCAACCTATTGCGGCATTCTCGGCGTCGATAATAAAAAGCAGATGCGCGTGCTGGGCGCATCCGTGCCTGAAAAGGCATGCCCAAATTACGCCGAGATAAAACGCATTGAGTTGGCGCTTCATGATGCGTCCAGCAAGAATGGAAATAGCTGCGTCGAATTTATGGAAAACGGTTTTAGGAACGTACTAACCGTTACGGTGCATGGCGATACGGCAAACGGTGTCATCTGGCTGAAATTTCCTGAAAATGTTGCCCCTGAACCGGATACCGCGCCGCAAACACTGGCGCAATCGGTGGCGACACATATCGCAATGGCGATTGCGCACGACAATCAGATGCAGCGGCTGGCGGAATTGTCACGGACCGATGAATTGACCGGGTTGCTGAACCGGAGGGCGTTTATGGAAGACCTCTTTCAGCGTCATGCGCATCTCTATCGCGTGTCGCGTTGCGGCGCGCTGCTATATATAGATCTGGACAATTTCAAACCCGTCAATGATCGTTTTGGTCATGCGGCGGGTGACCAGGTGTTGAAAGAATTAGCGAATTTGCTTCATGGGCACAGCCGCATCGGTGACTTGTGCGCCCGTCTTGGCGGGGACGAATTCGCGATCTGGCTGGAAGATACAGATGCGACTGGCGCCGAAACCAAGGCCCGAAATCTGATTGAAGACACAAAATCCCTGCACAGGTTGGCGGGCATTACCACACCCGCCGATATGCCGCCGCTTGGCCTGTCCATTGGAATAGCGATTGCAGACCCTCAGCGTTTTGAACAACTGACCGAACTGATCATGCGCGCGGACGATGTCATGTATCAGGTAAAACGCCAGGGCAAAGGCTCACTCATTGTCGCTGCCCCGGCGGGCGCGCAGAAAACCAAAACCAAGATCGACGGATAAGGGCGCTTACATGTTAAAGAAACTGTTTAGTCATTTGCCTATCGGCCGCAAGCTTCCGCAAAATCTGGACTATGAAGTGGCGCGTGGGGCGCTGGAAAAAAACCAGTTGGCGCAACGCACGGAGCTTGCTGGGCGCGCCGATTCACCGCCGGAAATGCTTTATTATTTGGCGACAGATGAATCGCCGAACGTGCGGCGCAAGGTCGCGAAAAATCCTCATACGCCGATACAGGCGAATATCGTTCTGAGTGATGACGCTGACGATGAAGTACGGTGCGAACTGGCGCGCAAGATTGCCCGTCTGGTCCCGGGGCTTCCCCAGGATGCGCAGGTAAAGTTGCGCGAGCAGATGGAGGCCATTCTCGAAAAACTGGCAGATGATCATCTGCCCCGCGTGCGCCAGATCATATCCGAGGAAATCAAGCGGGCGGATAATGTTCCGAAGCGCATTGCCTTGCGGCTGGCGAATGATCTGGAAAATGTGGTGCGCGCGCCAATTCTGGAATATTCGCCTTTGCTGTCAGATGATGATCTGCTGCAAATCATGGCCAGCGGCATCGTTGATGGCGCAATGGCGCCAATCGCCCAGCGTCAGCATGTCAGCGAACAGGTGTCGGACGTCATTGTGGCGTCGCTGGATGTTTCGGCTGTGGCGTCTTTGCTTGCCAACAAGAACGCGCAGATACGCGAAGAAACGCTGGATGCGATCATTGACCAGGCAGAGGATATTCATCGCTGGCACAAACCAATAGTAATGCGTCCGGAGCTGCCATTGCGCGCTGTACGCCGTGTGGCCGGTTTTGTGGCATCGTCGCTGCTGAATATTCTTCTGACGCGCGATGATCTTAATCTGGACAAGGACACTAAGGATTTTTTGAAAAAAAACATCCGGACGCGTATTAGCACGGAAGAATCGCTTGGCCGCACAGAGGATCCGGGGCTGGGCGTGAGTGCGAAACAGGCGTTTGACACCGACCGTCTGGGGGACGCCGAGCTTGTAGCGGCGGCGGCGGCTAATCATGCTGATTTTGTTATCGAGGCGTTGGCGCTGAAATCCAAAATTCCTGAACTGCTGGTGCGCCGGATTCTGGATGCGCGCAGCGGCAAGGCGATTACCGCACTCGCCTGGAAGGCCGGTTTTTCCATGCGCACAGCGCTTGAAGTACAAAAAACCGTCGGCCATGTGCCGCGTCCCGATTTGGTGCTGGCCCGTAACGGCACGGACTATCCCATGGATGCAGAAGAAATGCGTTGGCATCTGCAATTTTTCGACGTTGCCTTGTAATTTACCCCCGGATTGACGCATCATGACCTGAGATATGGCAACCAAAAGGCAGCGTGCGGATGGACATCAGGGGCAAAGTGGCGATCATCACGGGATCTGCCATGGGATTGGGCGCAGCGGTCGCGGTAAAGCTGGCCGCGCGCGGCGTTAATGTCGTGATCAATTATTCCAAAAGCGAAAAAGAAGCGCATGAGGTTGCGGCGCAATGCGCTGCGCTTGGCGTCGGGACGTTGGTCGTAAAAGCCAATATCGGCGAAGATGCAGATTGCCGCCGGCTTGCCAGGGAAACCATGGATAAATGGGGGCGCATCGATATTCTGGTGAACAATGCGGGGACATCGGTATTTGCCGATCACCGGGATCTGGATGCGCTGTCAGCGGATGATTTCCATTATATTTACGGACTGAATGTTGTCGGCCCCTATCAGATGACGCGTGCCGTAGCGCCAGCAATGAAGGCGGGCGGCAAGGGGGCCATCGTGAATGTCTCGTCGATTGCCGCCGTTGTTGGCATTGGAAGCTCGATTGCTTACGCCGCATCAAAAGGCGCGCTGAACACCATGACCTTATCCCTCGCCCGTGCCCTTGCCCCGGAGATTCGGGTCAATGCGGTATGCCCCGGCTTTATTGGCACGCGCTGGTTTTCGGATCGTCTGGATGCGGAGGGGTATCAGGGTATGATTGATGCGCAACGCAAGATCACGCCGCTGAAGCGCGCGGGAACGCCCGATGATATTGCCGATTCCGTGGTGTTTTTCTGCGCCGAAGGGGCCGAGCATATTACCGGCGAAACCCTGATTACGGATGCGGGCATGCATTTGAACATGGCGCCCCTGACCGCGCGCTGACGCGCAGGTTCGTCCCATTTTGCCCGATGACTTGAAAATGAACGTATGCCGCGCGATTGAGGCGATGCGAAAGCCCCTGATCAAGTGATCAAGGTGTCGCGTTACTGGCGGAATATGACGCGCTGCCGGGTATCGGCCTTGCCTGCGGAAATAATTTGATTGCAACACCGGCGCCGGGTGCAGCCCTTGCATTACATGGCATGGCGGCAATTGAGCAGGCGTCCAGCGCCGGAACGGCTGGATGAATTTACCGGGTTTCAGCTTCCCGGCCTTGGTAAGGAAGCAAGCGTACCGTTATATTCTTTCAGACCCGCCGCCGCGCGATCTGCAAATTCCTTATTATTGGCGATAGTGACCGTCTCTTTGTTTGGTGTAATACCGCCGACAAATTTGTTGTTTCGCATGACTATCTCGTCGAGAATGTTTGAGCGCTGGCTGAACAGCCATCGGCAGCAGCGCGCGGGGTCATCATATATAATCCAGCTTTTTTCGATTAATATCTCGTGCACGCCCCCTGTGACGGTGCGTTGGGGCTCATCAGCATAAGCTAAAAAATTATTGTTTTCAGAATTCGGACCAAGCTGCAACACGCTGTTTCTGACAGTCAGTTTGCCCCCGCCATAGGCGTTGATTGCCGCCCCCGAACGGCTTTGCAGGGCAGCAAGCACACTGTCCTCGACCAGCGTCTCTCTGGCCCCTGTCTTCAACACATGCCCCTCGTTAATCGAAAGAATGTTCACATTGCGTAATATCGCCTTCGCGCCGCCATTGATGTATATGCCATGCGCTTTCCCGCTTTTGCCATGACCTTCGAACGTTGAATTCTCGATGGTGATCACGCCGTCCAGATTATTTGCGCGCCCTAACAGGCCGTTTTCACTATCCAGACAGATAATATCCTTGATCAGGAGTGTTTTTACTGCGTCGCCAACCCGGACACAGGCGCCATTCAGAGATGGAACAGCAATTTCACTGATTTTGAGGCCATGTATCTCGACATCTGGGGCATTGAGGTTTATAGCGGCCTTTCCCCTGCAGGCGATCTTTCTGAGATGCGCCCGGCTTCCATCCGGGGCAATTTCTCCAATCAGTTTCATTGATTTCTTAATCGTGATGCAGTCAAAATATACCCCAGGCTTGACTGTGAGGGTGCCGCCATCATTCAGCATGATCACAGCATCCGCGAATTTCGATGCGTCACATCCGGTATTACACAAGCTTACCTGCATTTTACCGGTCTTCCTGGCAGCTTTGCCATTACCAACGGGCGCATTCATGACATTGTTGGGGGGGGTTGTGCGCGCCTCCAAAACCCGAATTTTCGCTTTCAGATCGACGATGCTTTTTTCCAGTTCCACGATGCGTGAAACAAGGGCGTCCATGGCGTTTTTTGTGTCGTTACGCATGACCTCCAGGTCTTGCGAAGTTGCAGGCGCGGCCTGCTGTTTTAAAAGCTGATTCCGGATATTCTGGGTGCGCTCAGTATCTGTTGTTTGAGCGAACACGGTCGCGCCGAAAGCGAGCATCAGAAAAAAAACACATGGGCTAAGAACACGGATGCGCAGCTTGTATCCGGACGTTGCCATGTTGAGATCCCTATCGGTTAAGTAGTCTCGTCAAACAATTCGCGGCCAATCAGCCAGCGGCGAATTTCGCTGGTGCCTGCGCCAATCTCGTACAGCTTTGCATCGCGCAAAAGCCGGCCCGCAGGATAATCGTTGATGTATCCATTGCCGCCCAGAATCTGGATTGTCTCCAGCGCCATCCAGGTTGCCTTTTCCGCCGCATATAGAATGGCGCCCGCCGCGTCCTTGCGGGTGGGGCCGCCCCGGTCGCAGGCTTTTGCGACCGCATACACATAGGCGCGCGTCGCATTCATGGTGGTGTACATGTCGGCAAGCTTGCCCTGCATGAGCTGGAACGTGCCGATAGGCTGACCGAACTGTTTGCGTTCATGGATATAGGGAATCGCGACATCCATGCAGGCCTGCATGATGCCAAGTGATCCCGCCGCCAGCACGGCGCGTTCATAGTCAAGGCCGCTCATCAGAATATTGACGCCTTTGCCCTCGCCGCCCATGACATTTTCTTCGGGTACTTCGCAATCCTGAAAGATCAGCTCGCAGGTGCCGGAGCCGCGCATGCCAAGTTTGTCGAGCTTGGGCCCGGTGGAAAATCCCTTGAAGCCGCGTTCAATGATGAAGGCGGTAATGCCGCGTGGGCCTGCCTTGGGATCGGTCTTGGCATAGACCACCAGCACGTCCGCATCGGGCGCATTGGTGATCCAGAATTTGTTGCCGTTGAGAACATAGCGGTCGCCGCGCTTTTCGGCGCGCAGCTTCATCGACACCACATCGGAACCGGCTTCGGGTTCGCTCATGGCCAGCGATCCAACATGTTCGCCGCTCATTAATCCGGGCAGATATTTCCGCTTTTGCGCATCACTGCCA
>Ga0209851_1000221_pt1 | contig 13155 bp, 8 predicted proteins | sample GWRWT4_14Oct14_FD_187195 | JGI IMG/M metagenome (GOLD analysis project Ga0209851, IMG submission 187195) | Sand microcosm microbial communities from a hyporheic zone in Columbia River, Washington, USA - GW-RW T4_14-Oct-14 (SPAdes) (version 2) | ecosystem: Engineered > Artificial ecosystem > Sand... | reverse complement strand
ACCTGATCTTCCGATGAGTCATGATGTCGCCGCGCCGCTGGACGCACGGATTGCCTTGTGCCGCAGCAAGGATCAGCCCGCCCTGCACCGGCAGTTGCAGGCTGTGCGGGCGGCGCAGCAGCGGGGTGGAACGGGGGAGACGCTGGCGGCTGATCTGGCCAGGCGTATCGAGACCAGTCTCAGCGCCTGCGAAGGCCGTCGCCAGCGCCTGCCGGTCTTGCATTACCCGCCCGAGTTGCCCGTCAGCGGCGCGCGGGAGGCGCTGGTGGCCGCCATCGCGGCGCATCCGGTGGTGGTGATCTGCGGTGCCACCGGCTCGGGCAAGACCACCCAGATTCCCAAGCTTTGCCTGGAAGCGGGACGCGGGGTGCGGGGCTTGATCGGCCATACCCAGCCGCGCCGGCTGGCGGCCCGCACCGTGGCCACCCGGCTGGCCCAGGAACTGGGCTCGCCTCTGGGCGAGGTGGCCGGCTATCAGGTGCGCTTTGCCGAGCAACTGGGCCCCGATCCCTTCATCAAGGTCATGACGGACGGCATCCTGCTGGCCGAGCTGACCCGGGACCGCATGCTGTGGGCTTACGATACCCTGATCATCGACGAGGCCCATGAGCGCAGCCTCAACATCGATTTCCTGTTGGGTTACCTCAAGCGCCTGATGCCGCGCCGACCCGACCTGAAACTCATCATCACCTCGGCCACCATCGATCCGGAGCGCTTTGCCGACCATTTCGACGGCGCGCCCATCTTTTCCGTGGCCGGGCGCACCTATCCGGTGGAGCTTCGCTACCGCCCGCTGGACGAGGATCCCCGCAGCGGCCGGGACGTAGTGGATGGGGTGCTCCAGGCGGTGACCGAACTGGACCGGGCAGGCCGGGAGGATCTGTTGGTGTTCGTTTCCGGGGAGCGGGATATCCGCGAGTTGGGGGAGGCACTGCGCCGCCAGGATCTGCCGGGCACGGAAATCCTGCCCTTGTACGCCCGCTTGGCGGCGCGTCACCAGGATCTGGTGTTCCGGCCGCATCGCCTGCGCCGCATCGTACTCGCCACCAACGTGGCCGAAACCTCCCTCACCGTACCCGGCATCCGTCATGTGATCGATACGGGTCTGGCCCGTATCAGTCGCTACAGTCACCGCACCAAGGTGGGCCGGCTGCCCATCGAGCCGATTTCCCAGGCCAGCGCCGACCAGCGCGCCGGCCGTTGCGGCCGCACCGCGCCGGGCGTTTGTATCCGCCTATACGGCGAGGCCGATTATCTGGCCCGGCCGCGCTTCACCGATCCGGAAATCCTGCGCACCAATCTGGCCAGTGTGGTGTTGCAGATGAAGGCCTTGCGGCTCGGGGAAATCGACGCCTTCCCGTTCCCTGATCCACCGGATGCGCGCTATGTCAACGACGCCTTGCAGCTGTTGCGCGAACTGGGGGCGCTCGACGCAGCGGGACGGCTGACCCGGCGCGGCCACGACCTGGCCCGCCTGCCCGTCGATCCGATGCTCGGGCGCATGGTGCTGGCCGGCGCCGAACTGCACTGCCTGCATGAGGTGTTGATCATCGCCAGCGCCCTGGCCGTGGGCGATCCCCGGGAGCGGCCACCGGAAAAGGCCGCCCTGGCCGATGCCCGCCAGGCGGTGTTTCGTCATCCACGCTCGGATTTCCTGAGTTATCTCAGCTTGTGGGACGCGTGGCGCGCCGCGGGGACTTCGGGAGCGGCCCGACGGGCGTTTTGCGAGCACCATCTGGTGTCCGCCCTGCGCATGCGGGAATGGGCCGACGTGCATCGGGAATTGTTGCAACTGGTCCATGAACAGGGGCTGCGGGTGAATCAGGAGCCTGCCCTGGAGGCGGTGATCCATCAGGCCTTGCTCAGTGGCCTGCTGGGTCGCATCGGCCGCAAGCGCGAGGAAGGGGATTACCAGGGCGCCCGCGGGGTGCGTTTTCATCTCCATCCCGGCTCGGGGCTGGCCAGGAAGCGACCGGAGTGGGTGATGGCCGCCGAACTGGTGCAGACCACGCGCCTGTATGCCCGTACCGTGGCGGCCATCGAGCCGCAATGGGTGGAGGCGGTGGCGGGCGAACTCATCAAGCGCAGCTATCTGGAGCCGCATTGGCAGCCACGCGCCGGACGTGTCGGGGCGTTCCTGCAGACCAGCCTGCATGGGCTGGTGTTGAGCGCCCGGCGCCCGATCAATTATGGGCCGATCGATCCGGCGCTGTCCCGTACCCTTTTCATCCGCGACGGGCTGGCTGCGGGGGAATGCCGCACCCGGGGCGGTTTCCTGGCGCATAACCGCGCGCTGGAAGCGTCTGTGCGCGAAGACGAGGCCAAGCTGCGCCAACCGGGAGCGCTGCTGGACGAGGAGGCGTCCTTTGCGTTCTATGACGGCCGGCTGCCTGCCGACCTTCATGATATGGCGACGTTCGAGCGCTGGCGCGAGGCGGCCGAGCGGGAAAGCCCGCGTCTGCTGTTCATGACCCGCGAGGATCTGGTGCGGCCGGATTCGGCCTGGGCGGATGGCCGCGCCTATCCGGATCGCATGACCGTGGCGGGGATTCCGTTGCGTCTGCGTTATTGCTTCGAACCGGGCGATCCCGAGGACGGGGTGACGGTCCAGATTCCGGCGCCGGCGCTGGGCCCGCTGCGGCCAGAGAATTTCGAGCGGCTGGTGCCCGGCATGCTGGCGGGGAAGGTGGAAGCCCTGATCCGCGCGCTGCCGAAATCCCTGCGCCGTCATTTCATCCCCGCGCCCCATTTTGCCCTGGCGGCGACCGAAGTCCTGCTGGAGCAGCCGGATGTCCTGCTGCGGGTCGGCCTGAGCCAAGCGCTGGCGCGCATGACCGGCGTGCAGGTGCCTGTGGCGGATTGGCCGGAGGCGGACCTGCCGGATGCCTTGCGCATGCGCTTTGAAGTGCTGGCGCCTGACGGTGCCGTATTGGCTGCGGGACGTGATCTGGGTGACCTGCAGGTCGCTTTGCGCGGTGATGGCCGGATTGCCGCGCCAACAGTGAAGCTTGCGCCGGCGCCGGCGGGAACGATGCCCTGGGATCGGGATCGCGTGACGGAGTGGGATTTCGGCGCCCTGCCGAGCGGGCCGGTGGAGGTGGTGCGCGAGGGGGTTCGGGTGCCAGCCTGGCCAGCGCTGGCCGCCGAGGCGGAGGGAGTGGCCCTGCGCCTGTTCGACCGACCCGAGGCGGCCCTGGCGTCGCATCGCAGCGGCGTGGCGGCTTTGGCGCGGCTGCGATTGGGGCCGGCGCTGCGCTATCTGGAAAAAAACATGCCGCTGGCGCGCGACCTGGGCTTGTTATACGCGCCGCTGGGGCGTTGGGATACGCTGCGTGCCGACCTGGTCGAAGCGGTGCTGGCGCGGCTGTTTTTGGCCGAACCGCTGCCCCGGAATCGGGAAGCCTTTGAAGATCGCCTGGAAGAAGGACGCGGTCGGCTCATGGAAGTGGCTGAACAAGCGGCTCGGGCGGTACACGGCGCGTTGATGGAATGGAAAGCCCTGTGGCCGCTGCTGCAAACCGAGGTGCCGGAGCCCAGGCGCGCCGTCGTGGCCGATATCCGGGCGCAGGCCGAGTGGCTCATGCAACCGGGATTCGTTACCCACACGCCGGATCCCTGGCTGTCCCGGATCGGCGTCTACCTGAAAGGCGCGCGTTTGCGGCTTGAGAAGCTGTTGGGGCGGCTGGCACGGGATGCCCAATGGCAGGCGAGCGTGAGTCACTGGATGAAGCGCTGGGCAGACTTGCCCGTGACCACGGACCGCGAGCGGCTGGCGCGGCGTGAAACCCTGCGTTGGCTGATCGAGGAATACCGGCTATCCCTGTTTGCGCAGGAGCTGGGAACCGTGACCCGGGTATCGGAAAGGCGGCTGGAGGAAATGCTCTCGGTTTGTCGCTGAAGAGAAACACTTGCGCGTTTTTTTTCATTGTTTCAACCTGCATTTGCCCCAGAAGGGGTATACGGTTGGAGAAACAGCCATGAAACGCTTATTGCTGGCGGGACTGCTTTGCTTGGGATCGATGGATGCACTGGCGGGCGATGATCGACGCGAGGCGATCATCGGAGGCGCGCTCGGTGGCGCGGCGGGCGCGGTAATCGGGCAGCAGGTCGGCGGCCCGACGGGGGCAGCCATTGGCGGCGCCTTGGGTGGCGCGCTGGGCGCTGGCCTGGCGGTTGATGATCATGACCACGATCAGCGTGCCTATCGTGGCGGGTATGCGGCCCCGGTGGCCTATTACCCGCGTCATGCGCGCCCGGTCGTGGCCTCGCGGCCGGTGGCCTACTATCCGGCTTACTACGCTCGGCCCGTTGTGGTCCGTCATGGACACCATCACCCTGTGGCACGTCATGTGGCGGGGCATGTGGGCAATCATTACGTCAACGGGCATGGCCGAAAGCATCATCGCCATCATGACCATTGATCCGTAACGCTGTTCGCATAGATGCCTTGGCGGTGCAGCCGGATCGCGGCAACCGCCAAGGATTTTTCGAAAAGGAGTGAGCCACCATGAAGCATCGCATTGGTATGACGATAACGACGATCGCGCTCCTGTTTGGCTGCGGCTTCGTTGTGGCTCAGGACGCCACCACGGAAGCCGCCATTGGCGGCGCCTTGGGTGGCGCCACCGGCGCGGTAATCGGGCAACAGGTCGGCGGTCGTAACGGCGCCATTCTCGGCGGTGCCATCGGCGGCGCTACAGGGGCCGCCATTGCGGTTGACAAGGATGGCGATGCGCATCATCACACGGTGGGCAATCAGGGGCCGGCCATTATCGTGGCGCCGCCCGGGGGACGTGGTTCATTCTGCCCGCCTGGTCAGGCCAAGAAAGGCAACTGCTGATCGCCCGGCATACTGCTTCCCTGTCGGGCAAGTATCCCCGCCATTTTTTGGTTCATTTCTCAATGCTTTCGCTTTCAGGCACTTAGCCAGCGTCGCGTGCGATGCATTTTTGCACGTGCATGGCCTATGCGTTCCTTTCGTCGGTCAGTCGTCGTTTCAAGGCGGCGAGGTCCGTGTATGCGGCCTCGCACTGGCTACCTTGGCAGACATAAGCGCAGATTAATCCGTGTGCAGGCTTGCTGGCGAGCGCCGTTGGCCAGTCGTCGAGGGGATCCGGGACGGGCAGTATCACCACGCTTGGACTGCATCCTGTTTGTAGCTGTAGGTGCCAGTCCCAGACCGCTTCAGGGGTCCCGCGCAGTACCACCACAACAGGGGGATGCAGGAACTCCTGCAGGGCCAAGGCCAGTTCCGCATGGGCATAGGGCGCCTGGCGCAGTTGCGCCACTCCCGCCCGCAGCGTGTCTGCGGCCGCCTGCAGGTAACGCGGTTCGGCAATGATCCCTCCCAGCCGGTTGAGGGCGCGGGCCGCCACCGCGTTGCCGGCCGGCGTGGCTTCGTCGGCGAAGGGTTTGAGGCGGTGGATGAGGGGTTCGTGATCGTGCGCCGTGAAGTAGAAGCCACCCCGCTCTTGATCCTCAAAATGGGCGAGCAGTGTGTCCGCCAGGTCGATGGCCCAGCGCAGATTCTGGGGCTGGCCGCATGTTTCACAGACCGCCAAGGCCGCATCCAGCAGGAAGGCATGATCGTCCAAGTATGCCGGCAGATGAGCTTGTCCTGCCGTCTGTACCGCGCGCAGACGCCCGTTCTGCCATGCATCCCTTCGTACGGCGTCCAGAGCCTTTCCGGCGACCTCGCCCAGCTCGGGCGCCGCCAGGCGCCTTGCGGCCACGGCCAGGGCCTTGATCATCAGTCCGTTCCATGCGGTGAGGACTTTCTCATCGCGCATCACCGGCGGGCGGTGTTCCCGGGCTTCCCGAAGCAGATCGCGGGCAGCATGCAATTGAGCTTGAAGTTGTTCAGGGGGAATGCGCAGTCGATGCGCCAGCGCCGGGATCGGCGCCTGAAGTTGCAGATGCCAATGCCGACCTTCGAAATTGGGTCCTTCATCCAAACCCCAAGCGGCGCAGCAAGGGGCCCACAGTTTTTCCGGCAAGCTTGCCCGAACCGCCTCCCGACTCCAGACGTAATACGCACCTTCTTCGCCACCGCTGTCCGCATCCAGGCTGGCGTAGAAGCCGCCTTGCGGCGCATGCATCTCCCGGATGGCCCAACGGGCGGTGCCAAGCGCGCGCTCACGATAGAGCGGGTCGGCAAGGATGCTCCAGGCTTCGCTGTAGAGCTCCAGCAACAGGGCGTTGTCATAGAGCATTTTTTCAAAATGCGGGATGCGCCAGGCTGGATCCACCGTATAGCGGAAAAAGCCCTCGCCAACGTGGTCCCACAGACCCCGTAGGGCCATGGCATTCAGACTCTGGCGTAAAAAGTCGGTGGCGGCCGCCTGCTCGGTGGGATCGGCAATGTCGGGCAGTCGGTGCAGCAACAGCCGCAAGGCAGGGGTATGGGGAAACTTGGCGCCGCTGCCAAAGCCCCCTTCCTCCCGGTCTGACCAGCGCGGCAGGGCCTGCTGCCAGGCGAGCAATGGCGTTTCGTCCAGCGCCGTTTGCCCGGGATCGGGCATGAGGGAGGCCAGCACCTCGCGCAGTTCGCCGTTCTGCGCACGGATGTCGTCGCCCTGCTCCCGGTAGTAACGCGCGATCAGATTCAGCAGATCGCGAAATGCCGGCAGCCCGTGACGGGGTGCAGGCGGAAAATAGGTGCCAGCAAAAAATGGCATGTGTCCGTGTGGGGTGAGGAACACCGTGAGCGGCCAGCCCCCGCCACGCTGGGTCAGGATCTGGTGGGCCAATTGGTAGATTCTGTCCAGATCGGGACGCTCCTCCCGATCCACTTTGATGTTCACGAACAAGGCATTCATCAGCGCCGCGGTTTCCGGGTCCTCGAACGATTCCCGTTCCATGACGTGACACCAGTGGCAGGCCGAGTAACCGATGGACAGCAGGATGGGCCGATCTTCCCGTGCCGCTCGCGCCAAGGCTTCCGCATTCCAGGGATGCCAGTCCACCGGATTGTGGGCGTGTTGGCGCAGGTAAGGACTGGTTTCGTGGATCAGGTGGTTCGCGTGCGATGGATCGGGCATGGCGGAGGCTCCAGCGGCACCAAGCCCCCAGACTCGCGCAAGCCGATCAAGGGGTCAAGCCACGGCGCGGCGCGTGGCGCGGCGTTGCAGCAGGGCAGTCAACACGGTCAAGCCGCCACCCACGACCAGCGGACCCCACACTTCAGGGGCGCTCCAGGAAAAGGCAGCCTGTCCGGCAAGCATGTCGATGGTGGCTGCACCGATCCAGGCCCACATCAGGATATGGGGAATGGCGCCGAGAAAGGTGCCGAACAGGTATTCCCGCAGTCGGATGTTCATCACCGCCAGGGCCCAGTTGGTGGGGGGCAGGGCAAAGAACATCAGTCGGACCAGCATGACGGTACGGACGCCGCGGGCGGCGAATTGCCGTTCGAGGATGGGCAGGAATCGTTCCAGGTGTGCGGCGATCAGGGAGCGTCCGAATACCTGGCTCAGGGCATAGATGACCACGGACGCAGTCAGCAGGCAGGCCATCCCCATGACGGCAGCCCCGACCGTGCCATACAGGACTGCCGCACACGCGATGACCACGATGGTGGGAATGTTGGCGACGATGATCAGGGTCCCCGCCAGCCAGAATCCAAAGGGACCGAAGGGGGCGATGGCGGCGTGGAGGTCGCGGATCCAAGACAATGCCGTGCGGATCTGCCCCGCTTCGGTGTGTTCGGCGATTGCGAGGCCAGCGATGATCAGGACGATGATGAACAGCAGGGCCGCGCCACGACGCCACCAGCGCCCTCGCCCCGTCCGCTTGTTTCCCGGATGGGAGTCGGCGAACTGCGCCATCAGGTCCGCTGCGGAGCGGCGAGTTGGGGTATGCGCCGTTTCAATCGATCCATGAAACGCGGCTCGTAGTCCTGCAGCTTGGATTTGAGGTGGCCCTTACGGGGCTGGGGTTTTATGTTTGCCGGATCCATCACGAAGGGAAGATCGAGAAAATCGGCCAGCTCCCGCAGATGTTCCTGGGGGCGCTCGTTAAAAGACTGATAGTCCAGAGCATAGACCGCCTCAGCGGGCAGATCTTCCAGATCCTGATAGTACTGTTTGAGTTGATGTTCCACGGCCAGCGCCGTGAAAGGACGCAGTACCATCTCGAAGGGGCGGTCTCCAGTAAGTGCCTTGATGCCGCGGATCAGCTTCCAACCAGCATAGGCGAGATTCAGGCTGGCCTTGCCCAACACCGTCCTGAAATTATCCACCAGCAGGGTCTGGAAGGGCTGGCTACCTGTGAGCAGCGAAATCGCCGCATTCATCTGGCTGTTCAGGATGTAGATGGGCGCGCGGGTGATGTAGATGAAGCGGGCGTTGGGAAACCACTCCAGGATCTGCCGGGCATTGCCGGTATCCCAGGGGTTCTTCAGCAGGACGGCCTGGGCGCCGGGGGTGACATATTGGAGTTTGCGACACATCTCATCCAGCACGGCCCGGTTGCTTGCGGTCACCTTCATGCTGAAGCTGTGGTTGCGCAGCATCCAGCCGTATTCCTCGACCATGTTGTCATCCACATACACGGCGTCGAGTTTGCGGTCAGTGATGCCCAGCTGGCGAAACAGCCGGTTGAGGATGCCCCGATCCCGGGTTTCATTTGCGTCTTGATGATTTTTCAGGAGCCGGTCGTAGTAGAAAAGGTGATACAGGCTCAGGTTGGCCATGGGGAAACATCGGGCCACCGAGTCATACAGAAAGGTGGTGCCTGATCGATGCAGTCCCATGATGAAGACGGGACGCGCTGAGACGTCCTGGATCAGGGGCAACAACGACGCATCATCCCCGGGACGGGGGAATCCCGGATCAAAAGGCAGTTTCATGTTTTTCTCTCGCACATGGAAATCCGCAGGCTTTGTCATTATCGCCTGCTGCTTGTAATAAATCATCCGCGTGCCGATGTCCGCGTGGGTCTGTGAAATATGGACCTAGTCAGAGTCAGGCTGCCATTTCGCGTGCATTGGTCTGCGCGCGCCCATGGATATGATCCAGAATCAATTGGGCCGCCCGTTGATGTCCTCCGGCTCGCACCGATTCGCCCAAGGCCGCCGCATTGGTCTGGTAAGCGGGAGCCGCCAGCATGCTCTCGACCATGGACTGTAGTCGTTGCGGGGAAACTTTGCCTGGGCGCAGGCAGCGACCCGCACCCAGCTGCTGGATACGCCGTGCGCTGTAAGCCTGCTCGATTTGCTGGGGCACCATCAGCAGAGGAACATTGAAATACAGGCTCTCGTTGATGCTGTTCATTCCCCCGTGGCTGATGAACAAATCGGTGTGCTGGAGCACCTTGAGCTGGGGTACCCAAGGATAGACGTGGATGTTTTGAGGAATGGCTCCCAAATCGTCGATATCGGTCTGTTTGCCCACCGACATGACAATTTGATACGGCGCATCGGCAAAGGCAGTCAGGCAATCCCGGTAAAAATCAAGTTTCTGGTTGTGCACGCTCCCCAGGGAAATGTAGATCAAGGGTTGATCGGCGCTGCCGGGTTTCTGAAAGGCCAGACTGTCGCGATTGTCCGGTACCGACGCGCCCACGAAATGCGTGTTGCTGCCCATGCGTTCCGAAAAGGGCTGGTAATGGGCCGATGTGACGCAGATGGTGAGCTTATCCGGGCGGCGAAACACCTGCATGGCGTCGCGGATCACGCCGCGGCTGGGAAGGCCCAGGCTGGCAATGAGGTCACGGAATCGTCGACGGGCGCCGACAGCCAGCTTCATGCCTCGGATTCGGCTCTCAAATCGATAGTTGCGGAGCACCATGGACAACATATCCAGGTTCATCCAATGGCGTGGATCAAGGGTCATGCGGCTGGTCCACAGCACATGGGTCACGAACTTGATGGCGGGGATGCCTAGGCGATCGGCCAGCAATGGTCCCCATGGCGCGCAGCTGTCATAGATGATGTAATCAGGTTGTTCCGCCTCCAATTCCTGTAGCAGCCCCAGCAGGCACTGTTCCGTCATCTCAAACAGTGCAACCCCCACGGCGATCAAGTCAGCGGCTGTCTCCGGATCGTGGTCGTAGTCCGACCAGCGCCGATAGTCACGCGGCGTCGCGCCCAAGGCAGTGAATTTGGCTGCTGATCCGGGATCGGCATAGAAAATCACCGATTCGCCCTGACGAATCAGTTCCGAAACAATCCCCAGCGCGGGATTGATATGGCCCGTTGCCCCGGGGAGGTTAAAGAAGACGGCTTTTCCCATGAGCACTTCTCCTGCATGGCGCGCGACACTGGATGCATGAAAATCAAAAAAAGGCCCGTAATCCGTGGTATCGGTAGCAAGGACAATGCCTTGAACTCGGCCCCGCGAGCATGAATTTCGTTTCTATCCGTAAAATGGCCTTATTCTCTTATGTTTCAGTTGGTTACGCTTTAATCTAAAGAAAAGGATTGCCCTGGATAGGCAAGTATTCCCACATGCTGGTGATCAAGGTAAAAAAAATGATGCACTGTTCATGTGCCCTAACCTTGGATTGCGCACTATTCATTGCGATTTTAGGGGCGGCATTGGCAGAATTAATGACATAATTGTGAAGACTCCCTGTCAGGCTATTGAGTCCATCATGACTTGGGAATGAATTCGCCCGGCCTTGGATAGTGTCAGCCAGCGCCATCCGCCGGGTTCGGCGGACCATTCGACGTGGTCGCTTTGCGGCAGAAATTGACGCACTGTGGAGGGGGTTCCCAAAAAACGGCAGCCTCCTTGGCGAAGGTCCAAGGCTTGATGTCCATGGCCAAACAGAACCGCTCGCACTTGGGGGTGGCGCCGCAGCAGGGACCGGAAGGCCACGGCATCGCGCAAGCCCATGGCATCGAGCCAGGCGCTTCCGGTGGCGATTGGCGGATGATGAAGGGCAAGCAGGGTTGGGCGTGACGGTAATTGGATCAATTGATGATCGAGCCAGCGTCGTTGCGCATGACCAAACCGACCGTCCGCATGGCCGTGCCAGTAACTGGACAACCCCATGATCCGCCACTCCCCCAGACGCATCACACGCCCGACGCCCCAATAGCGAATCCCCAGTGTTCGGCGCATGCGGGCGGGATGGTCGTGGTTGCCGGGCACTGCCAGGACCGGGCAATTCAGGGGACAGAGCCGGTGCTTCAGCCGCAGGTAGGCACTTTCATCGCCCGCGTCCGTCAGATCACCCGTCAGCAACAACAGATCAGGGTGCAGCGCCAGCACGCGGGACAGGATGCTTTCCAGCGCTTGATCGGCATCCCGGCCGGCAACAGCGTGACCGGCTTCGGCGGGAAGATGGAGGTCCGTCAAATGGGCAATACGCAGCAAATGCACACCCCGGGGATTGCGGAATTCAGCGGAGCGGGGATTGCTCCCAGAGATCCCGTCGACTGGGATTGTGGTCTTCCAGCAGAGCATGAAGCAAGAAAAGTTCAGAAATAACCTCGGGCGGAAATCCCTGGCGCCCCCCCCGACTATCGACCAGCAGCGAGTCGATATAGCGTGCGCATGCCGGCGTGGGCCAGCTTTCGGCGATTTTATCTGCGATGCGCTTGAATTGCCGTTCCAGAGCACAGGGTGCATCCTGAGGCGGGTGGGCCAGTGGAACAGCCTGGACAGATTGGGAGCCGGTACGGCCGAGATTCGAGCGGGGTGGGATGATGCCACCCGTTGTTACCGATGGGGGCGAAGCAGTCGGAGTGGCTGTCGGGTTAAGTTCGCCACGATCGCTTTTCCAGGCGCCGGTTGGGATGGCTTGCGAGCCGGTCAGATTCAGGCTTGCGGTCGGTTTGGGGTTGAGACGGGCGCGTAATTTCAATAATTCTTCTGCTTCGCTTAAGGTGAAAGCAGGGCGCCCCGGCTTGGTGGATTCAAGGGTCAGGTTGGCCAAAAACCGTTTTTGCAGTTCCCGATCGGGAAGTCCGGACAGCAGCAGCAACAGTTTCGGATGGCGCCGGTTGAGACCGGAACTGTCTGGTTGAAGCTGCTTCCATTGCGTGAAGTCAGGCGCGCTCGCGCCGAATTGTTCAGCATAACGGCTGGCCCATGCGTCGAATTGGTCGCGATTGCCGCTGGCGTGATGGATGTCCAGCAGCATGATCCAGTCGTCTGGATTAAAGGGCGCGGCGGTTTCGATCCATTGTTCGAGGATGAATTGAGCGCGCTCACGGTTGCCGCTTGCCAGGGCATACAGAGCCAACCAGCGCGTCTGGGTATCGCTTGCCGCGGAGCGGGTGTTGGTCAATATCGCTGCACTGGTCTTGTCGGGCGCCGACCGGTTCCAGAGCCGGCCGGCCAGGATTCCCAGTGCGAAACCGAGCACTGCAATCAACCAAAATAGGGGATTCGTCATCATAGAGCTTGCCACGCTTGCGGGTCTATCCGACATTTGTCGGGATCTGGCCTAAGTATCGGCGGGACAAGGAAAAAGGTTGAGCCGGGATTACTTTCCCAGGGTCAAGCCCAAGTCTTCACACACTGCCAGGATGGGCTCGGCTTGGTTGAGCGTATAAAAATGCAGTCCGGGTGCACCTTCGTCCAATAGACGTTGGCAGAGCCCATGAACCGCTTCCCGGCCAAATTGACGAATGGCGATCTCGTCCGTCTCCAGTGCTTCCAGCCGCTTGCGGATCCAGCGCGGGATCTCGGCGCCGCAGGCATCGGAGAAGCGGGCGAGTTGCAGATGGTTGGTGATGGGCATGATGCCGGGTGTAATCGGAACATCAATGCCCAAAGCCGCGGATTCGATGATCAGGCGATGGTAGGCGTCGGGGTTGTAGAAATACTGGGTGATCGCCCCATCGGCGCCAGCCCGCACCTTGTCTCGAAAATGCCGCAGGTCTTCTGCCGCGCTGCGGGACTGGGGATGGATTTCCGGATAGGCGGCCACTTCGATATGAAAGTGTGCTCCGGTCTCCTGACGGATGAACGCCACCAGATCCCGCGCATGACGGAACGGACCCGGATCGCCCATGCCCGAGGGCAGGTCGCCGCGCAGGGCAACCAGGCGGCGGATACCCGCGTCCCGGTAGCGATGCAGGATCTCCCGCAGGGTCTCGGCCGTGGCGCCGATGCAGGACAAATGAGGCGCCACCTCGACGCCGGTCTCCCGCATCAAGGTCAGCACGGTTTCCAGGGTCCGCTCCCGGGTCGAGCCTCCGGC
>Ga0209851_1000219_pt1 | contig 13210 bp, 9 predicted proteins | sample GWRWT4_14Oct14_FD_187195 | JGI IMG/M metagenome (GOLD analysis project Ga0209851, IMG submission 187195) | Sand microcosm microbial communities from a hyporheic zone in Columbia River, Washington, USA - GW-RW T4_14-Oct-14 (SPAdes) (version 2) | ecosystem: Engineered > Artificial ecosystem > Sand... | reverse complement strand
AGCTCGCCGCACTTTCAGGCCGGCTTCAAAAAAATGGGCGCCTGCCTCGCCGGTGCTCCGGAAATCGAAATGCTCGACGGGGTGTGATCAAAATACGTGGCATGCTTCAACAGCATGCCACGTTATCTACCGGGGGTACGGGGGTACGCATCTTTTCGACGGGTAGTTTGCTGGCGCCTGATGGGTTCGGGCTGTCATTCTGAAAAGCACACCCCACCAGCATAATCATTTTAGGAGAGCGTCAGACAGCCCCCTTTTCTGTCTTTTTCATGACATTCACATTTGGAAGTATTTTACATTTAACTGGTCCCAATTTCGGTCAGGCTTGTTTACACTCCTGTCTGATAAACAAGAGGGCGAAAAAGTGCTCCGATTCGATGTGTATTCTTGGCTACCCGGTAGTGATCCAGTATGTATATCGCCTGGCAATGGCGCTTATTTTCAATCAACCATACATCCAGATGGCGAAAATGCGTTGTTCTGGGGCGGGGCTTCGGGACCGCCGCGCATCTGGCGCGCCGATCTGGATGGCAATGATTGCGAGCCTTTAACCCCTGCAGATAGTGGGGCCCGGCATCCCTCCTATTGCCTGAATGGTCAGCGCATTGTCTACGCCTCGGATTTTGGGGTAAAGCAACCTTCGGAAACGGTAAGCATGGTGTTTCATGATGCCCCTTCCAACGCCATTCGTCGCGATCTTGTTCAGCACATTTTTTCCATGAAACCCGATGGCACGGATGTGCGCCAGATAACCGATGGGCCGGTGCAGGATTTGCGCCCCAGCCTCAGCCCCGATGGCAAGACCGTCTGCTTTGCCTCCATTCGCGGCGGCAGTGTGGGGCTTTGGCTGGTTCCCGCCGATGGCAGTGAAAAACCCCATAGGCTGAAGGTTCCGTTTACCATTTACCGGCCGACCTGGTCGCCGGATGGCCAGCGAATTTATGGATTTGCCATTATCAGCAATGAACGGCACCAAATTGGATGGGTTTGCCCAAACCATGGAAACTGGACGCCACTGGATAATGATGATCTTGGAATTACCCATTCGCCCTCACCCGATCCCAATGGCAGATCTCTGCTTGTGCATTCCAACCGCGCTGGTCAATGGGCGCTTTACGAATTGATGCTGGATGGAATTTCACCCGCCCGGCCCATTTTGCCGCAGGGTTTTGATAAATTGATCTGTGTGCATCCCAACCGCGCCAGGAACGGCGTCATGACCTTCGATTCCATTCCTGCGGAATCCTGGGCCCGCTACAGGCCCGGCAATCAGAGCCTCAATTATTAATCCGAGATCAGGTCCGGATTGGAATCCAGATCTTCGCGCAGCGTCAGACCCGCGATGTAATAATGAATGCCCGACCATATATTGAACAAAAACACAAACATCAGCGCAATGCGCAGCGATTCCTCGCCATATTCCGGCCGCAGATAATCGCTCAGCACACCCACCCCAAACGGCCCCAGACCAAGACCGATCAGGCTGATGACAAACAGCAGGATGGCTGAGGCAATGGCGCGCATGCGCACGGTAGCCAGCCCCTGGATCATGGCGAAGGTCGGCCCCAGATAGATATAGTTGAAAAAAAGCGGCACGATCAGCAAAGCCAGGGTCGTGAATTTATCATTGGCCATAAAGGCCAGCAGGAAAAACGGCACGCTGATGGCAAGCGTAACGCCCGGAACCCACACATACCAGCGCCGGTCACGCCTGGCGAAATAATCCGCAATATACCCCCCGGAAAATGTGCCGAGCCCTGCAAAAATACCGATCAGCGGCGCCAGCCAGCTTCCGATTTCAGCGCTGCCCATTCCATAGGATCGCGCAAAAAACGCTGGCAGCCAGCCATTATAGCCATAACTGACAAAGGCGTGAAACGCCACCGCAAGCACCACATGCCGGAACGAAGGCCGCGCCCACAAAAAAGCGATCGCCTCTTTCAGCGGCACGGGATCCTGTTCCTTCATGATTGCTTCACTATTGCCGCGCGGCGGTTCTTTCACCGTCATGCGCACAATGATGGCCATCAGAACGCCGGGCAGCCCGACCACAATGAACGCGGTGCGCCAGTCGAAAAAATGCACCAGCCAGCCCCCGGCCAGCAATCCGATCAGCGTGCCGATGGGAACACCCATGGCGTAAATACCCATGGCGCTTGCCCGTGTTTCAGGAACAAAATAATCCGAAATCAGCGAATGCGATGCTGGGCTGGCGCCTGCCTCGCCAACCGCCACGCCAATGCGGCCCAGCATCAATTGCCAGAAATTCATCGCCAGGCCACAGAACGCCGTCATCACGCTCCAGGCGGCAAGCGACCAGGAAATCACATTCACCCGCGAACTGCGATCCGCCAGCCGCGCAATGGGAATGCCCAGCGTCGCATAAAAAATCGCAAAGGCGACGCCGGACAAAAACCCAAGCTGCGTATCGGAAAGTTTGAGATCTTGCCGGATCGGCTCCAGCAGGATCGAAAGGATTTGCCGGTCAATGAAATTGAAAACATAGACGACCAGCAATATGCCAAGCACATATTGCCGGTAACGGGGGGGATAGGTCACCCGCACCGGGGGATCAATGGTCATTTGCGCTTATTCCGGCATTTTGAAGATCCGGATTGGAATCATAATCCTGACGCAGGGTTTTCGCCGCGAGGTAGTAATGCAGAGCCGACCAAAGATTGATTGCCACCGCCACAATCAAGGCATAGCGAAGCGCTTCGGCGCCTAATTGCGGCTTCAGAAAATCGCTTAACACGCCTACCAGCATCGGGCCCATCCCCATGCCGATCAGGTTGAGGACAAACAGCAGCCCCGCCGCCGCAATCGCGCGCATGCGCAGCTGCGACATGCCCTGCACCACCGAAAATGTCGGCCCCAGATAGATCGGGCTGAGCAGCGCGGGGATCAGATAAAAATATAACGCGCCTTCCTTGGTGTCCGACAGCAGCGATAATATGGCCAGGGGAATGAAGATGATCAGACTGAGCGCCGGAATCCATACATACATGCGCCGGTCATTCTGACCGAAACGGTCGCAGATATAACCTCCCGCAAAAGTGCCAATGCCGCCGATGATCCCTGAAACCATCGCCAGATAGGTGCCAATTTCCGCCATGCCCATTTGATGGCTGCGGACAAGAAACGCCGGCAGCCAGGTGAGCAGCCCATAGCTGGCGAAGGCGTGCAGGCCTGCGGCCAGCGTCAGATGGCGGAAAGACGGACGCGACCAGAAATACAGGAAGGCTTCCTTGATCGGGGCCTGCTCCTGCACGGACTGAACCCCCTCGGATAATCCGCGGGGCGGCTCTTTCACGGTTAGGCTGACAATGACCGCCATCAGTACGCCCGGCAGGCCCACCACAATGAAGGCAGTGCGCCAATCAAAGAAATGCACCAGCCAGCCGCCAGCCAGAAATCCGATCATCACGCCGATAGGCACGCCAAGCGAATAAATGCCCAACGCAGTCGCCCGTTTTTCCGGCGCGAAATAATCCGATATCAAAGAATGAGAGGGCGGGCTGGCGCCCGCTTCGCCGATCGCGACGCCAATGCGCCCCAGCATCAACTGCCAGAAATTCTGCGCCAGTCCGCAAATGGCGGTCATCAGGCTCCAGGCGGCAAGCGACCAGGAAATTACCCTGACGCGCGAATGCTTGTCGGCATAGCGCGCAATCGGGATGCCAAAAGTAGTATAAAAAACAGCAAAGGCAATTCCAGAAAGCAGTCCCAACTGGGTATCGCTAAGCTGGAGATCCCGCTTGATCGGCTCCAGCAGCATCGACAAAATCTGTCTGTCGATCAGATTGAAAACATAAACAACAACCAGAACGCCAAGAACATATTGCCGGTAGCCAGTGCTAAAGGAAGCCCGCGCCTGCTGCGCAGGCAAACCAGTTACGCTATCCATTCACGCTCCCCACTTAGCCGGTTTATTTGTGCAACCGATCAATTATTATTATTATGCGTTCAACCGTTGCTGATTTTTTTCTGAATCGCAAGCGCATTCATCAGCTAGTACGACTTCGGCAATTCAAGCACCTGTTCGCTGACGAAATTCAAAATCATTTCGCGGCTGACGGGAGCGATGCGCGAAATCATGATTTCACGGAAATAGCGCTCGACCTGAAACTCTTTTGCATAACCCATCCCGCCTAGCGTCAGCACGGCCTGTTCGCAGGCGCGGTAGCCTGCTTCGGACGCCAGATATTTTGCCGTGTTGGCTTCTGCGCCACAGGGCAGCCCGGCATCATAAAGTGCAGCGGCCTTGAACATCATCAGGTTGGCGGCTTCAAGATCCATCCAGCATTTGGCCAGCGGATGCTGAATGCCCTGGTTCTGGCCTATGGGACGGTCAAACACCACGCGCTCCTTGGCGTATTGCACCGCGCGTTTCAGCGCCACGCGGCCCAGCCCCACGGCTTCGGCGGCTATCAGCACCCGTTCCGGGTTCAGACCATGCAGCAGATATTTGAAGCCCTTGCCTTCTTCGCCCAGCAGATTTTCCGGCGGCACCGGCAGATTGTCGATAAACACAGAATTGGAATCGACGCATTTGCGGCCCATTTTTTCAATCTCCGTCACCTCGATATAATCGCGGTCGAAATCCGTATAAAACAGACTTAGGCCATCGGCGGCTTTCTGTCCCGGCTTCGGGTCGCCGGTGCGCACGATCATCAGAATTTTGTTGGCGGTCTGCGCGGTGGAGGTCCAGATCTTGCGGCCATTGACAATATATTGATTGCCGTTCCATTCGGCGCGGGTTTGCAGCGCCGAGGTGTTCAAACCGGAATTGGGTTCCGTCACGCCAAAACAGCTGCGGTCCTTGCCCGCAATTAGCGGCGGCAGAAAGCGGCGTTTTTGTTCATCCGTACCGAACACCACAATGGGATTTGGCCCAAAAATGTTCATATGAATGGCGGACGCCCCGCTTTGCCCCGCACCGGATTCCGCAACCGCCTGCATCATGATCGCGGCCTCGGTTACGCCCAGGCCGGACCCGCCATATTCGGTTGGCATGGCGATGCCCAGCCAGCCGCCAGCCGCCATTTCCGCCGCAAAATCTTCCGGAAATTCGCCGGAACGGTCCCGCTCCAGCCAATAGGCGTCGTCATATTTGGCGCACAGCTTTAAGATGCTCTCGCGGATGGCTTGCTGTTCGGGGGAGAGGTCGAAATTCATGGTGGATTCCCTGTCATTTTCTTGATTGGCCGGTTAATTCAACTCCGTTTTACACTACCCGAACCATTCACTAAACGATTATGATGGCGTCAATCGACTTGACGCAGGGGTATTCCGGCGTAATTTGTGCGCTTCAAAAATCAAACAGACACAGCAGGGAGAAGAAAATGGCGGGATTATGTGAAGGACGCATCGTCGTGGTAACCGGTGGCGGACGCGGATTGGGGCGCGAACATTGCCTTTTGTTCGCAAAAGAAGGCGCGAAAGTCGTCGTCAATGATCTGGGCGGCAGCGTGGCGGGCGAAGGTTCAACCCTTAGCGCCGCGCAGGAAGTTGCCAACGAAATCACCGCAGCGGGCGGCACGGCCGTCGCCAATGGCGATGATATTTCCGATTTCAATGGCGCGGGACGCATGATCCAGCAGGCCATTGACACCTTTGGCGGGCTGGATGTTGTGGTCAATAATGCCGGTATTCTGCGCGATAAAATGATGGTCAACATGACCATGGCAGAATGGGATGCGGTGATCAAAGTGCATCTGACCGGCACCTTCTGCCCGATGCATCATGCGGCCAATTACTGGCGCCAGAACGCCAAGAATGGCGGAACCAATGACGGGCGCATCATCAACACCACATCGATTTCCGGCCTGTTCGGCAATCCAGGACAGTTGAACTATGCCGCCGCCAAGGCCGGCATTGCAGCCATGACCATTGTCGGTTCACGCGAATTGTCGCGGTTGAACGTTACCTGCAACGCGATTTCGCCGGGCGCCTTTACCCGCATGACGGAAAATCTGATGCCCGCGCGCGACCTGAAGCCTGGACAGTTTGACACTCAATCCCCCGCCAACGTATCCCCGATGGTGGTATGGCTGGGCAGCACGGAATCCAGGGACGTGACGGGGCGGGTGTTTGAAACCATGAATGGCGGCTTTGGCACCTATAATGGCTGGGAACGCGCCGCGCGTGAAAAATTCGATCACCGCCTGGACCCGAAGGAAATGGGCCCGATTGTCGCGCGCATGCTGGAAAAAACCAAAGGCCTGCAAAAAATCATGTAATACCAACGGCCCTGTGCCCTGACCTGTCATCCTGAACGAAGTGAAGGATCCCCCGAAATGGATGGGGATTCTTCGCTTTGCTCGGAATGACACAATGGGTCTGTTCATCGGGCAAGCAGGGCGGATTAATTCTGCACCCCACACCCTGTCATTGCTCCGGCATTGCCGGATAATGACAGGGGAAGGCGCGGGCGCGCACTACCGTATCGTCAGCGACGCGATCAGCATTATCAGCAATATCCAGCTTGTCACCTGCCAGAAGAGCAGCGGATTGCGCTCATAGAGCGATAGGCGCGCCGTTGACGTGACCGCGCCCCGCGCCAGCCCATTTTCCAATTCGAACACGAATTCCAGCACGTCCTCGTGACGTTCATCGGGATTGATCCGGATCGCCCGCATGATGGCGAATTCCAGCCAGGCAGGAAGGTCCGGGCGCAGCGACGATAACGGCGCCGGCTTGCGAAAGCGCGGGCGTGAAAACGGTTCAATCTCCCCATAGGGATAGGCCCCGCCGGAAAACATCCGGTACAACGTAACGCCCAGCGCATATAAATCGGATTGTTCGCTGCCGGTTCCGCCCGCGAACATTTCCGGCGCCATATAGCTGGCGGTGCCTGGAATCGCGTCGGGCGAAAGATCCGGCATATTGGGCACGCGCGCCACGCCAAGATCCAGCAGTTTCAGCTCATTGTTTTTGAGCAGGATCACATTTTCCGGTTTGATATCGCGGTGAATAATTCCCGCCCGGTGCAGCGCCGCCACACCCTTGGCCAGACTGACGCCCACCCATACGCCTTCCGTAAGATTGAGCATCGGTTTACGCAGCAATCTTTGTTCCAGCGTCTCGCCCTCATAAAACGGCATGACCGAATACAGACGCGAACGCCGTTCCGGCGGCGTTTCGATAATCTGCCCCACAAATGGGCTGTGCACCTGCGCGGCCACCCATGCCTCGCGCGCAAAAGCCGTGCGGTAGGTGGCGTCGCTGGTAATGCGCGGATGCGGAAATTTAATCACCAGCGGGCGGTTATCGCGTTCATCTGTGGCGTGAAATAACCGGCTATAACGGCCATCGGAAAGCTGCGCGCCTAGCAAAAACCCGTCAATAACATCACCCGTTTTTGGAAGATCAGACACCGGCAAAAATTCCAGCGCCGCCTCCAGGCTGGCATTATCCGGATCCGGCAGGCTGAGAATATCAATCACCAGCGCGCTGACATTGTCCTGACTGCCCGCATCCAGTGCGGCTTCGACAATGCGGCTGGCCGCCTCTTGCGCTGCGGTGCGTTGCGACAGATGCTCCTTTATCTGTTTATCCGATAGAACGCCATGCACGCCATCGCTGCACAATAAAAACCGGTCGAACGCTTCCAGACGCACCATTGCATGATCCACATGCACATGTTCTTCCAGCCCGATGGCGCGCAGCAGCACATGGCTTTGATCGGGATGCGGATGGGTATGATCACGTGTCAGGCAGTGCAGTTGCTGGCCGCGCAACTGATATATCCGGCTGTCACCAACATGGGCGATATGCGCTTCGCGCCCCAATAATATCAGTGTACTGAAGGTTGTCGCCATGCCTGCAAGATTGGGGTCGGCCCTGCCCTGCGCCAGGGTCCAGCGGTTAATCGCCGTCAGGGTGCGCGCCGCCGCCTGTTCGACACTGAGGGATTCAGGCTGGGCGTGAAATCCATCGAAAAAACTGCGCACCGACAATTCGGCCGCTTCGCGCCCGCCTTTGGCGCCGCCCACGCCATCGGCCACGGCGGCGATGAAAACGGGCCGCACCCACCCACCCGATGGCGGGGCGAGCGCCGCCACAAAATCATCATTGCGCGCGCGTTTGCCCTGATCGCTGGCGGCGCCGATCTGTACCTGCAGGCTGGCGCGGGTTACCGCCAATTTGCTGCGCTCATATGCGCGCCCCCGACACCGCGCCCCAGGTGGTGCGCCAGCGGCGCTTCACACGCGAAAGCGCAAACAGTCCGATCAGGGCCAGCACGCCAAATACAATAAACCCGGAAGAAAAATCACCCGTCATGCCCTTCGCCACACCCAATGATTTGGCAAGAAAGTAACCGCCGGTTCCGCCCGCAAACCCAACCAGCCCGGTCATGGCGCCAATTTCATTGCGGAAGCGTTGCGGAATAAGCTGAAACACCGAACCATTGCCCATGCCCAGCGCCAGCATCCCAAGAGAAAACAGCAGCACCGAAGCCCAGGCGATTGCGGGCAATTCCGAAATCCCCCACACCGCCCCGGCGCCTTCTGGCGCAGGTCCGCCCGGCATCATGGCGATGATGAAATAGGCCAGCGCGACCAGGCTGAACAATACCGTCAGGCTGCGAATGCCGCCGATACGGTCCGCGATCATGCCTCCGATCGGGCGCACACCAGAACCGCACATCACAATAATAGCCACCATCAGGCCCGCCGCAACGCCAGAGACATGATATTGCGTCGTGAAATATACCGGCAGGGCGCTGGCCAGTCCAACAAAGCCGCCAAAAGTGATGAAGTAAAACAGCATGAACCACCAGCTATCCTGATCCGCAAGCAATGTCCGGTAGCTTTTGAAATTCACCGGCCGCCGCGCATCCGGCGCATCCTTTGCCACAAACAGATACACAATAAATGCAAAGCCCAGCGGGATCAGCAATAATCCAAACACATTCTGCCAGCCGTAATTTTCCGCAAGCGACGGCACGATCAGCGTATTCAGCACCACGCCCGAATTCCCCGCTCCGGCAATGCCCATGACAATGCCCTGATAATGCGGCGGATACCAGCGGCTTGCCTGCGGCAGCGCCACCGCAAACGCCGCACCCGCAACCCCCAGCATGACGCCCAGCAACTGCACGTCGGTTACACTGTTCAGCCCGAACCGCCAGGCAAGCGCCAGGGCCGACATCACCAGCAACTGCGCCACAATCGCCGTGCGTTTGCCGCCAAAATGATCGGCCAGCATGCCCACCGGCATGCGCAAAATGGCGCCCGCCAGAATAGGGATGGCGACCAAAGTCAGCTTTTCCTCGACCCCGATATTCAGATCGCGCGCAATATAAATGATCAGCGGCCCCAGCGTCACCCAAACCATGAAACTGAAATCAAAATACAAGAATACCGCCAATAGGGTCGGCCAATGACCGGCCTTGCGAAAATCACGAAAATCCACGGCTTCACTCCAGGATTAATTTTCCCGACAATCGGGAGTTTTTATTGTGCACACGCAAAAACTCCTCCCCTGGGGCGGCATCCTTGACTAACCAGATGCAGCTCCAGCGACAGGTTACGCTACTCATACAGGCAGTGTCGCAACATACGTGCCAATAAAATAAGCGCAGATTTCCTCGGCTATACCACGCTATCAGCTAATAAAATAGGCAGTGCATGGCGTCATATTCGCCAAATGCAATCGCGCCGTGGGCGCAGACAGCCCGAATATTATGCAATGCATTATGGCATATCTGTTGCAGTGCAAGATGCAGAGCGGCGCGCGTTGCGTTGCCATTACACACATATTGACAGGAGTTTGGCTTTGAAAAATTATCCGTATACATATGGCGTATTCGCGGCGGCGGCGTTTGCGCTGCTTTCCAGCACATCCGCTATCGCAGCATCACCACCGGAATATTTCTTCAGCCGTGTTGGCGACGCGGTAGGTGGCGGCAAGCCCATCTTCGTCGCCCGCCTGCGCTATGAGGATGTGAATCAGTCCGGGCTGGCAAGACGCAAAGGTGATGCACTGACTTTACGTACCGTGCTGGGCTACGAAACCGCCCCGATCAACAACTTTACCGGAACGCTGGAATTTGAAGATGTGCGCGGGGTTATGGATAATGACGATTACAATGATGGTATAAATGGCAGGACGAGATTTCCCCAGATCCTCGATCCGGAAAGCACCGAAGTTAACCGCGCCCAGATCGCCTTTGCCGGCATCTCTAAAACCATCGTCACCGCAGGACGCCAACGGGTGATACTCGACAACGAACGCTTTGTCGGCAATGTCGGCTGGCGTCAAAATGAGCAGACCTATGATGGGGTGCGCATCGACAATACATCGCTACCCAACACGGCCTTCACCTATATGTTTGTGAACCGCGTCAACCGTTTCCTGGGTGATGATAATCCTGTGGGAAATTTCAAGGGAGACACCCATCTGGCCAACCTGTCTTACAATGTCATGCTGGGCGGCTTTAACTGGGGCAAGGCCACGGCTTACACCTATCTGCTGGATCTTGAAAATGCGCGGGCGCTGTCCACAGAAACCTATGGTGTGCGGTTTACCGGGGCGCACCCTATCACCCATACGTGGAAAGTCCTGTATAGCGCGGAATATGCGGATCAAAGCGACTACAAAACCAATCCGGGTAATTTCAACAATGATTATTATATGGGCGAACTGGGCCTGACAAAGGACAAAGTTCTGGACGGATCATTGACGGGCACAGCGAACTATGAAGTGCTTTCTGCGGAAAAGGGCATCGGCTTCAGCACCCCGCTTGCGACCGGGCACAAGTTTGCCGGCTGGGCGGATGTGTTCACGGCCGCAACACCGGGCACCGGCCTTGAAGATCGTGAAGCCATGCTGGTCTATACCAAGAAGCAGGTGCTTGGCATCGATGTGCTGCGCCTCACCGCCGCCTATCATGATTTTGAATCCGATGGCGGCAATATCAATTATGGCGATGAAACCAATCTGATGGTGACAGCCGATGTCTGGAAGCGCGTCGTGCTGCTGGCCAAATACGCCAACTATGATGCGGACCGTTTCGCGACAGACCGGAAAAAAATATGGTTTTCGGCGGAAGTGAAATACTAAACGATTTTTATACGGATTAAATCACTCCACACTCTGTCATTGCCCGGTTTAGCCGGGCAATCCAGATCCAATCGGGAACTTCGCATGTGTCCCCCGTGACCGGCCCTGGCCGGCCCGGGGACAAGCATGGATTACCCGGACAAGCAGGGCTAATGACAGCAACAGGGAAAGGGCTGGCTAAAATCATCAGGCTTTAGAAAACATAAAAAGCCGCGCGATTAACCTCACGCCGCCTTTTCTTTTCCCGTATGCCCCTGCTCATATTCTTCGAGGAAATTCAGCAGTTCTTCGCGGTAGCGGTAATAATCCGGATGCGCGAGCAGAGCCTTGCGGGTGCGCGGGCGCGGCAGATCGACCTGCATGATCTTGCCGACACGGGCATTGGGGCCATTGGTCATCATCACTACACGATCCGCCAGCAGGATCGCCTCGTCCACATCATGGGTGACGCAGATGGCGGTCACCTGGGTGCGCGTCCATACTTCCATCAGCACTTCCTGCAATTCCCAGCGCGTGAGCGAATCCAGCATGCCGAAGGGTTCATCGAGCAGCAGCAGTTTCGGCGATAGCGCAAAGGCGCGCGCAATGCCCACACGCTGTTTCATGCCGTTCGACATGGCGGTCACGGGTTTGTCCATGGCGTCACCCAGGCCAACGCGGCAAAGATAATATTCGATAATCGCCTTGCGCTCCCACCCGTTGGCATGGGGATAGACCCGCTCAACCCCCAGCGCGACATTCTCGCGCGCACTTAGCCAGGGAAACAGATTTGGCGCCTGAAACACCACGCCCCGGTCCGGCCCCGCCCCATCCACTTCGCGCCCATCCAGAATGATGCCGCCGCCGCTGATATCATTCAGCCCAGCCACCATCGACAGCACCGTCGATTTGCCGCAGCCGGAATGACCTATCAACGAAACAAACTCGCCCTTTTTCATGCGCAAATCAAATCCTTCCACCACGGTCAATGGCCCCTTTGGGGTCGGATAGGTTTTGCTGACCTGGGAAAATTCCACAAACCGCTCCAGATGCAGGCTGCGCGCCTCACCCGCCTGTTTGGCGGCTTTCGGCATTGCGGCGTTCAAATTAAGCGGCGTGATTTTTGGCAGTATGAAATTCTCCTCTGTCTGGCCCGCGCGCGCGGCGCCTTTCTGCATCAGATAGGCGGTAATATCCTGACGCAGCTTCTTGAACGCCAGATCATGATTTAGCCCCGCGCGCGCCCGCGGACGCGGCAGGTTAACGATGAATTCCGGCCCCAGCACGGCGTTCGGGCCGGGATCGAGCGGGATGATGCGGTCGGCCAGAATAATCGCCTCGTCCACATCATTGGTGATGAGAATGATGGTTTTTTTCTCCCACTGCGAGATCGCGGCAAGCTCATCCTGAAGTTTGGCGCGGGTCAGCGCGTCCAGCGCGCTTAATGGTTCATCCAGCAGCAGAATTTCCGGCTGCATGGACAGCGCGCGCGCCACCGCCACGCGCTGGCGCATGCCGCCGGACAGTTCCGATGGCCAACGCTCAGCGGCGTGCGACAGACCGACCATTTCAATATATTTATTTGTATGTTCGGCGCGGCGGTCTTTTGGCCAATCGCTGAACACCGTATCGACCGCCAGCGCGATATTTCCGTACACAGTCAGCCACGGCATCAGCGAATAATTTTGAAACACCACACCGCGTTCAGGATCAGGGCGCGTGACCTTCTCGCCCTTGCACAGAATTTCTCCGCTGTCAGGCGATATCAGACCCGCAATGGCGGAAATAAGCGTCGTCTTGCCAGATCCGGAAAATCCGACAATGGCGACAAACTCGCCTTCCTCAACCTTCAGATTAATACCGCCCAGCACGTCACTGCGTTTGCTGCCCCTGCCATAGGATTTGCGCAGATTGGTTATTTCGAGAATAGACATGCTGTGTTCCTATCTTTTATCGCTGAACGTAACCAGGCTCTGTAATTTTCCCATCATGCGGTCGAGCAGAAACCCGATAATCCCGATGGTGAAAACCGCCACCATGATGCGCCCCAGCGAGTGCGAGCTGCCATTCTGGAATTCATCCCACACAAATTTTCCAAGACCCGGATTTTGCGCCAGCATTTCCGCCGCGATCAGCACCATCCAGCCAACCCCCAGCGACA
>Ga0209851_1000218_pt1 | contig 13294 bp, 11 predicted proteins | sample GWRWT4_14Oct14_FD_187195 | JGI IMG/M metagenome (GOLD analysis project Ga0209851, IMG submission 187195) | Sand microcosm microbial communities from a hyporheic zone in Columbia River, Washington, USA - GW-RW T4_14-Oct-14 (SPAdes) (version 2) | ecosystem: Engineered > Artificial ecosystem > Sand... | reverse complement strand
CCCCTGGCGGGCGGTGGCCCCTACTACGGTTTTTTGTGCTGCCGCCGCGAGCATGTCCGGCAGATGCCCGGGCGGATCGTGGGGCGGACCGTCGATCGCGACGGTCGTGCGGGATTCACCCTCACGCTGCAGCCGCGCGAACAGCATATCCGGCGCGCCAAGGCCACCTCCAACATCTGCACCAACCAGGGGCTGATGGTGACGGCCTCCACCATCCACATGGCGCTGCTGGGCGCCGAGGGGCTGGCCCGCGTCGCCCTCACCGCCCATGCGCGTGCCCATGCGCTAGCGACCCAGCTGGCCGCCTTGCCGGGGGTCATGCTGCGATTCGGCGGGCCGTTTTTCCATGAGTTTGTCCTGGTCCTGCCTCGACCCGTGGCGCCTGTGTTGGATGCCCTGGCCGGCGCGGGCATCCTGGGGGGCTTTGATCTGTCCGGGATCTATCCGGAACTGGGGCATGCGCTGCTGGTGTGCGCCACCGAAACCCGTACCCCGGCTGATCTGGCGCGCTATACCGCGGCGCTGGAACAGATCCTGGTCGCTTAAGAAGCATTGGAGCCGAGCATGGAACCATCACGGAATACCCAAAGCCCGCCACTGATCTTCGAACAGGGTGCGCCCGGTCGGCGCGCCTATGCCCAGGCCCCGGCCGCCACGGCGCAATGGGACGACCTGCCCCTGCACTTGCGTCGTGTGGAGCCGCCCTGCCTGCCCGAGGTTTCCGAGCTACAGGTCGTGCGGCATTACACCCGGCTGTCGCAGCGCAATTTCTCCATCGATACCCAGTTCTACCCGCTGGGTTCGTGCACCATGAAATACAACCCGCGGGCCTGCAACACCCTGGCGATGCTGCCGGGTTTCCTCAATCGTCACCCGCTGGCCCCTGCCGCCGGGGGGCAGGGTTTCCTGGCCTGTCTGCATGAGCTGCAGGAAATCCTGCAGGCGGTGACCGGCATGCAAGCCGTCTCCCTGACGCCCATGGCGGGTGCCCAGGGCGAGCTGGCCGGGATGGCCATGATCCGCGCCTATCATCGCGCCCGTGGTGATCATGCCCGCACCGAGGTGCTGGTCCCCGACGCCGCTCACGGCACCAATCCCGCGACGGCGGTGATGTGCGGCTATACCGTGCGGGAGATTCCCACCGAGCGGTCGGGCGATGTCGATCTGGCGGCCCTCAAGGCGGCGTTGGGAACCCAGACCGCCGCCATCATGCTCACCAATCCCTCTACCCTGGGTGTGTTCGAGCGGCGCATCACCGAGATTGCCGGGCTGGTGCACGAGGCCGGCGGCCTGCTCTACTACGATGGTGCCAACCTGAATGCCATCCTGGGTCAGGTGCGTCCTGGCGACATGGGTTTTGATGTGGTGCACATGAATCTGCACAAGACCTTCGCCACTCCCCACGGCGGCGGGGGTCCCGGCTCCGGGGCAGTGGGAGTGGGCGAACGCCTGCAGCCATTCCTCCCCATCCCCTATGTCCTGCGTGAGGGGGAAGCCTATCGCTGGGCCGAGCGCGCCGATTGCCCCGAGAGCATCGGCCGGCTGTCGGCCTTCATGGGCAATGCCGGGGTGTTGTTGCGGGCCTATGTGTATGCCCGGCTGCTGGGAGCGGAGGGTATGGCGCGGGTGGGGGCTTATGCCACCTTGAGCGCCAACTACCTGCTCGCGCGCCTGACGGCGCTGGGCTACGAGCCGGCCTATCCGGGGCGGCGCGCCAGCCATGAATTCACCTTGAGTCTCAAGGAATTGACGACACGCACGGGAATCACTGCCCTGGATGTGGCCAAGCGGCTGTTGGATCATGACTTTCACGCCCCGACGGTCTATTTTCCGCAACTGGTGCCCGAATGCCTGCTGATCGAGCCGACCGAAACCGAGAGCAAGCAGGATCTGGATCGCTTCGTCGCGGCCATGGCGTCGATCCGGGACGAAGCGATCCAGGCGCCGGAGCGGTTGCGGGAAGCGCCTCATCACCTTCCGGTGCGGCGGCTGGATGAAGTGCGGGCGGCGCGCGAACCGGATTTGCGCTGGCAACGCCCCCATGCCACGCCAACCGATAATCTGGCCTGAAACAATGCTCACAGGATGCCCATGAACGCCTTGATCAGCGGTTCCCTTGCCTATGACACCATCATGGTGTTCCCCGAACGCTTCCGGGATCACATCCTGCCGGAGAAGGTCCACATGCTGAATGTGTCCTTCCTGGTGCCGGAGTTGCGCCGCGAGTTCGGCGGCTGCGCCGGGAATATCGCGTATAACCTGCGCCTGCTCGGCGGGCAGGGCCGGCCTTTGGGAACGGTGGGCGAGGATTTCGAGCCCTATCGCCGCTGGCTAAACCAATGCGGGATCGACCAGCAGGATCTGTTGACCGTTCCCGGCACGTATACGGCCCAGGCCTATATCACCACCGATCTGGACGACAACCAGATCACGGCCTTCCATCCCGGCGCCATGAATCACGCCCATGACAATCCGGTTCGTCACGCCGCGGATATCGGCCTGGGCGTGGTGGCCCCCAACGGCCGCCAGGGCATGCTTGATCATGCCCGGCAGTTTGCCGAGGCCGGCATTCCCTTCTTGTTCGATCCCGGCCAGGGCTTGCCGATGTTCAACGGCGGCGATCTGATGGCCTTCATCGACCAGGCCACCTGGGTGGCGGTCAACGAATACGAGGCGGCGTTATTGGAAGAGCGCACGGCCCATTCCCTGGAGCGGCTGGCAGGGCGCGTGGCGGCCCTGATCGTCACCCGCGGCGCGCAGGGATCATTGATTCATACGAATGGCGCTGTGCTGGAGATCCCGGCGGCTCGTCCCGATGCGGTGCGCGATCCCACCGGTTGCGGCGACGCCTACCGCGCGGGTCTGATCTACGGCTTGCAGCGGGGACTGGATTGGGCGCTGACGGGGCGGGTTGCTTCCCTGATGGGGGCAATCAAGGTGGCCCATCCGGGCACCCAGAATCATCGCTTCGAACGCGCCGAATTCGAAACCCGGTTCCGCGAAGCGTTCGGCTTGGCGCTGGCCTGATGATCCGGGGAGGCGTTACGATCCGGATGCTGTGTTCGCTGGTTTTATTCGCGCTCGGCTATGGTGTGGTTTATCTGGTTTCCACCGAATACCGGCCGGCCCGCTACGGCGCCTTGCTGTGCACGGATCCGACGGCGCTGCCGGGGGGGCGCTGGAACAGTGACTATGATGGCGCCTGGCTGGGCGCGCAGGGCTGTCTTTACGACCCCGCCCAACGGGGTTTGGATGAGGTTCCGGCGGTGCGTGATCCGCGCAGCTTCGTCCCCGGTACGGCTGAGCTGATCTATGTGAACGGCGCCAACCATCGCGTGGATTGGACGCTGCCCGAGCTGCATCTGCTGGCACAGCAGACCGGCGGCCCGGTGATCAGTGTTTACAACGCCACGGAGGGCGGGCGCGTTCCGGATGCCATCCATGACGCGCGTCAGGGTGCGGCGAGCCCGCCGGTGGCGACACTGGCAACCGCCATCCTGCAGCGTCTGGGATCCGGCGGCGAAATTCATCTTAAAGCCAACAGCCAGGGCGCAATCCATCTGCGCCATGCCCTGGATCAGGTGCGCGCGACCTTATCGAGCCGCTTGGCGCCCGCCGCGTTGGCGCAAAGCCTGAATCACATTCGAGTGGAAACGGCGGGGGGCGCAGAGGCCCGCTGGCCCGATGGACCGCGCTATGTGCATTACGTGAACCTGCGCGATCCGGTGCCGAAGCGGGCCGGCGTGCTGTCCAAGGGCGCCTATCCTGGCGCCGGCGCGGTGCTCGCCACCTTCAGTGACTTTGATTTCGATCCCCTGGAGCCCAAATACCGGTTTGTCGGACCGCTGTCCCGGCGCTTCGTGGGCGTCCATGGTTTTGGCATTTATCACCGCCACCGCCAGCCGTTCGATCTGCTCTATGCGCACAGCCAGCCCGGCACGGTCCAGACCGTTTCCCTTGATGGGCAGGCTGCTGCGGGCGGCTGAACAAGGGACGGAACGGCAGCTTCACCTTCCAAAAACCACTGGCTGTTCCAGGCCTTGCCCGCAGCGTATTCCAGCCATTGACCCGGCCCATCTGTGAGCCGGGTTAATGGCTCGGAAGATTCTGCGTGATGGCCCATGGGGACGGGACAAGGACCTGTTGCCAGGGCGGGATCGGTGCGCATCGCACGAGGCTTGCCGCGCCGTGAATGTGAAGGGCTTTTGCCCTCGTTACCTCATGCCGCGCCTTGTCGCACGACTGTTTGGGGGTTCCCGGGTGACATTCGCGGGCGGCGCATGAGGGCGTGCATTGATCGCAGGCCGCTGTTGGGGTAGCATTCTGCCTCTTTTGTCGCCCGTCGGGCGGCTCTCCTTGCCTCACCGTCAAGAATCGGGAGGCTCTAATCCGTAAGGAGTGTTCATGCGTCATTATGAAATCGTGTTTCTGGTTCATCCGGACCAGAGCGACCAGGTGCCTGCCATGTGCGAGCGTTACCGTTCGCTGATCGAGGCGGACGGCGGTCATATCCATCGCCTCGAAGACTGGGGTCGCCGCCAACTGGCCTACCCGATCGAAAAGATCTACAAAGCGCATTACGTGCTGATGAATGTCGAATGTAGCCAGACAGTGCTCAACGAGATCAAGAGCGCCTTCCGCTTCAACGATGCGGTGCTGCGCAATCTGATAATCAGCCGTCCCAGCGCCGACACGGCGCCCTCTCCCTTGCTCAAGTCCCGGGACGAAGAGCGCAGCGAGGAGAGCCGTTCACGCGCCGCCCAGCGTGAGTCAGTCCTCGCCGATGGAGATGACGACGAGGATGAGGACGACGACGGGGACGAGTAAGGTCAGTGGATCGTCCCCGGCGCGCTTGCGCGCGGGGACTGTTGGCAGCTAAAGGAGCTATTCATGTCGCGTAATTTTCGCCGTCGCAAGTATTGCAAGTTCACCGCCGAAAATGTGGTCGAGATCGACTACAAAGATCTGGCCACCCTCAAGGCCTACGTCGCCGAGACGGGTAAGATTGTGCCCAGTCGCATCACGGGCACCAGCGCACGCTATCAGCGTCAGTTGGCCAAGGCCGTGAAGCGGGCGCGTTTCCTGGCCCTGCTTCCCTACACGGACCAGCACTAAAGCCAGCCCACGGGCGCAGCAGGCATCCGCATGCAGGCGATCGCGCGCTACACGCTGTCCGGCCCGTGGCAGGCGATGCTGGTGGTCAGCCTGTTGGGTGTCGGCGCCTGGGTGCTGTTTCCGCTGATGTACCTGTCCGGCGCCTTGATGGCCTTGCTGGCCATGCAGCTGGGTCCAGGCAAGGCGAGCCAGGTGTTGTTCGGTGGATTGATGGTGCAGGCTGTGACGGGCGCCGTGCTGTTGGCGTCCCCTGTAGCAGCGGTGAGTTTGGCGGCCTTGATGTGGGTCCCCTTGGTGGCCTTGGGCAGTTTGGTCTGGCAGCGGGGAAGTTTGCCCCCCGCCTTGACGGCCGCGGCGTTGCTGGGATTGATGGCGGTGCTGGGGTTCTACCTGCTGCATGCCGATCCGGGCCTGTGGTGGCAGGCGCGTGTGCGTGAGGCGATCGATGCACGATCGTCCTTGCCGGATGGCCTGGCAACAAGCAATCAGGAACTGGCAACGCTCGTTGAAGGTGTGGCCAACTATCTTCCCGGTGCCTTTGCCGGCGTCTGGGTGATGGGCCTCGCGGCCAGCTTGTTGCTGGGGCGCTGGCTGCAGTCGCGCCTGTATCGACCGGGGGCGTTCGGCGCAGAGTTCAGGGGCTGGCGGCTCGCCACGGCTTGGACTGGCGTGACCGGTGCTTGCGTGCTGATGGCGCTGTGGCGGCCCGAGCTCGCAGTGAATCTGCTGGTGCCGCTGGCTGTGGTGCTGTGCCTGCCCGCCTTGGGACTGCTGCATGCCCTGTTGCAACACCGCGCTGCAGCACGGCTCTGGTTGGGCATGTTGTATGGGGCGCTGGTGCTGTTGCCCCATCTGGTGATGGTGCTGGCGGCGGTTGCCTTGGTGGATAGCTGGGTGGATTTTCGGGGTCGCACCCCGACTACGTGATCATTGATTCGAACTGATTGGGTGATGTTGAGATGGATGTGATTCTGCTGCAGAAAGTCGAAAACCTGGGTGGCTTGGGCGATCGCGCCTCCGTGCGACCCGGTTATGCCCGCAATTTCCTGATTCCCTTCGGCAAGGCGGTTCCCGCCACCGGTGATCGGATTGCCGAGTTTGAATCCCGCCGCGCCGAACTGGAGCGCCAGGCGGCGGAGAACTTCGCCCATGCCCAGGGCCGCAAGACCGAGCTGGAAAGCGTGACCGTGACGCTGCGCGCCAAGGCGTCCAGCGAAGGCAAGCTGTATGGTTCCATCGGTACCGCCGATGTGGCCGAAGCCTTGACCGGCTCCGGCCATCCGGTGGAGCGCCGCGAAGTGCGCCTCCCCGACGGTCCGATCCGTATCGTGGGCGAATACGATGTGGCCGTGCATTTGCATTCCGATGTGGATGCGATGATCCATATCGTGGTAGTGGGCGAGGAGTGATTCAGCCCGGGTCGTGATGAGCGACCCGGCGTTGCCAGCCAGCGGGGATCGGCAGCCATGAGCGAACGCCGCAAAGGGGGTTCGAGCGTTTCTGCCGAGCCCGACGCCATGCGAGTCCCCCCCCATTCGCGTGAAGCCGAGCAGTCCCTGCTGGGCGGCCTCATGCTGGACGAGGCGAGCTGGGAGGCAGTGGCCGATCAGGTCACCGAGGAAGACTTCTATTTCGTCGCCCATCGGCTGATCTTCCGCGCGCTGGCGAGCCTCGCCGAGGCGGGGCAACCGCGCGACGTGGTGACGGCCTCCGAATGGCTGCAGCGCGAAGGCAGCCTTGAAACGGCTGGCGGCCTGGCCTATGTCGGCACCCTGGCCCGCGACACCCCCAGCGCGGCCAATGTCGCCGCCTATGCGGCGATCGTCCGCGCCCGCAGCGTCCTGCGCCAACTGATCCGCATCGGCACCGACATCGCGCAGAGCGGTTACGACCCCCAGGGTCGCGAAGTCCCCGAACTCATCGACGCGGCCGAGCGGCAGGTATTCCAGATCGCCGATGCGGGTCTGCGCAACAAGCAGGGTTTCGTGCCGATTCGGCGCCTGCTCACCGAAGCGCTCGACAAGATCGACATTCTCTTCCAGTCCGATAATCCCATCACCGGCCTGGGCACGGGATTGATCGATTTCGACGAAAAGACCGCCGGATTGCAGCCGGGGGACCTGGTGGTGATTGCCGGGCGGCCCTCCATGGGCAAGACCAGCTTTGCCATGAATCTGGCGGAACACGCGGCGATCCGGGACAAGGTGCCCACGGCGATTTTCAGCATGGAGATGCCCGGCCAGCAACTGGCCATGCGCATGATTTCATCCCTGGGCCGCATCGACCAGAGCAAGGTCCGCACCGGCCGACTGTCCGATACCGATTGGCCGCGCATCACCTCGGCGGCGACCCTGATTGCCGAAGCGCCGATGTTCATCGATGACTCGCCCTCTCTGTCGCCCACCGAGATTCGCGCCCGCTCCCGGCGGCTCAAGCGCGAGCACGGTCTGGGGTTGATCGTGGTGGACTATCTGCAGTTGATGCAGGTCCCGGGCAACAAGGAAAACCGCACCACGGAGATATCCGAAATCTCCCGTAGCCTGAAGGCGCTGGCCAAGGAGCTGTCCGTGCCGGTCATTGCCTTGTCCCAGCTCAATCGCAACCTGGAGCAGCGCCCCAACAAGCGGCCCGTGATGTCGGACCTGCGCGAATCGGGGGGTATCGAGCAGGATGCCGACCTGATCGTCTTCATCTATCGGGACGAGGTCTACAATCCGGAGAGCCCCGACAAGGGCACCGCCGAAATCATCATCGCCAAGCAGCGCAACGGTCCGACCGGCACGGTCCGGCTGACCTTTCTCGGCCAATACACCCGCTTCGAGAACTTCGCATCGGAGGATTACGGCGGGGGCTACGCATGAGCGGCGTCATGACGGGGACACCCTGGATCCGTATCGATCTGGCCGCTCTCGCGCACAATCTCGCCTGTGTTCGCCGCCACGCGCCGCGTGCGCGGGTGATGGCCGTCGTCAAGGCCGATGCCTATGGCCATGGCCTGCTGGCTGTCGCGCGCACCCTGGCGGCGCACGCCGAGGCGCTGGCGGTGGCGCGACTCGATGAGGCTCTGCGGCTGCGCGCCGGTGGCATCATGGCGCCCGTGGTGGTGCTGGAAGGGGTGTTCGACGCGCAGGGCTTGGCAGCAGCGGCGCTGCAAAACCTGGATCTGGTGGTTCACGATCCGCTGCAGGTCACGCTTTTGGAACAGTCGCAGGCGATGTTGCCCCGGCGGCTGCGGGTCTGGCTCAAGGTGGACACGGGCATGGGCCGACTCGGCGTCCAGCCCGGCGCCGTCGACGCCCTGTGGCAGCGCCTGATGGATTGTCCGGCTGTCGAGGCGCCGGTAGGCCTGATGACCCATCTGGCCCATGCTCGGCGCGGTGTTTGCCCCGAGACCCGTCTGCAACTGGATCGATTTGCCGACGCCTGCGGCGCCTTGCCCGGACCGCGCAACATCGCCAATTCCGCTGGCATCCTGGCCTGGCCCGAGAGTCACGCGGACTGGGTGCGGCCCGGAATCATGCTCTATGGGGTGTCGCCTTTCGCAGGTGAGCAGGGTGCGGACATTGGTCTGCGTCCGGTGATGTCGCTGTCTTCCGAGTTGATTGCGGTCAAACCGCTGCAGCGCGGTGCGCCCGTGGGTTATGGCGCAATCTGGCAGGCGCCCAGCGATACCACGCTCGGGGTGGTCGCCGCGGGTTATGGCGACGGTTATCCGCGCAGCTTGCCTGCCGGCACGCCGGTGTGGGTGGGTGGCCGGCCGGTACCGCTGGTGGGGCGGGTGTCCATGGACCTGTTGACGGTGGATCTGGGGCCTGGCGCTCGGGAAACCGTGGGCACCGAAGTCGTGCTGTGGGGCGCCGGCGGGGCATCAGTCGAGGCGCTGGCGGCGCCTCTGGGCACCATCGGCTATGAACTGCTTTGTCGTGTGACGCCGCGCGTGCGTCGGGTGGTGGCGGAGGTGTCAGTGGGTGGCGCGGAGGATGAAACCGCTTCTTCCCCGCCCGTGAACCAGGAAGAAGATCGCTTCGGATAAGGATCTGGCAGGCGCAGCGTGACTTGCGCAAGCGCTTTGGCCCTGATCCGTCACGGCCTGACTTGAGCCGTGTCACGTTGTCGGATGGGCGCCACCGGCTTGCTGGGGGTATTCTCGCAAGGCCGGCGTGTCCTGGCCAACCGGCGGAGGAAATGCATGACGACGCGCAACCTTGAGTTTTTCTTCAAGCCCCGCTCAGTGGCTCTGATTGGTGCCAGTCGCGATCCCCATCGGGTGGGCGGCGCAGTGGCGCGCAATCTCCAGGCCGGTGGCTTTGCCGGGCCGGTGATGCTGGTGAACCGGCGCAGCGAGCCCGATGCGGCTCATGGAGTCTATACGCGCCTGGCCGATCTGCCGCAGGTGCCTGAACTGGCTGTGGTGGCGGTGCCCGCGCCTCAGGTGCCGGAAACCATCGCCGAATTGGGCGCAGCGGGTACGCGGGCCGCCGTGGTGCTTTCGGCGGGCTTCGAAGAAATGGACGGCGAAGCGGGCGCCGCGCTGCAGCGGGCGACGCTGGAGGCGGCCCAGCCTCACCTGATGCGCATCATCGGCCCCAATTGCCTGGGCATTCTCATGCCCAAGGTGGGGTTGAATGCCAGCTTCGCGCATCTCATGGCCCGGCCCGGCAACCTGGCCTTCATCGCTCAGTCCGGCGCCATCCTCACCGCCGTGGTGGATTGGGCAGAGGATCGAGGCATCGGCTTTTCGGCGCTGATTTCGCTGGGGGCGTCGGCGGATGTGGATTTTGGCGACCTGCTGGATTATCTGGCGAATGACTGGGACACCCGCGCCATCCTGATCTATGTGGAGTCGGTGCGGCATGCGCGCAAGTTCATGTCGGCGGCGCGCTTGGCGGCGCGCCTGAAGCCCGTGATCGTGGTCAAGGGTGGACGCTATGCCCAGTCCGCCCAAGCGGTCGCTTCCCACACCGGGGCGCTGGCGGGGGTGGATGCGGTCTATGCGGCGGCCTTCCGGCGCGCCGGCATGGTGCAGGTGGACTCCATGGCCGAGCTGTTCGATGCGGTGGAAACCCTCGGACATTCCAATCCCCGCTTCGGGGAACGCCTGGCCATGATCACCAATGGCGGCGGTATCGGGGTGCTGGCTACCGATGAGCTGACCCGGTTGGGGGGTAGCCTGGCCACTCTTTCCGAAAATACCCGCCACCGGCTACGGGACGTGCTGCCGCCCCTGTGCAGCACGCAAAATCCAGTGGATGTGCTTGGCGATGCCGACGCGAGTCGTTATCGCGAGAGCTTGCGCATTCTCTACGAAGCCCCGGAGGTGGATACGGTGGCGGTGTTCAACTGCCCGGTGGGGGTGGCCAGCAGCCAGGAGGCGGCCGAGGCGGTCATCGAAATTCACCAGACCCCCCGCAAGGGCTTGCTGACGAATTGGCTGGGGGCCAAGACCGCCCAACTGGCACGTGAGGCCTTCGCGGCGCACCACATTCCCAGCTACGAAACCCCCGATCAGGTGATCCGCGCCTACATGCACCTCATCCGCTACCGGCGCAATCAGCGTCTTTTGCTGGAAACGCCGCCTTCCATGCCGCAGGCCTTCCTCCCCGATACCGAGGCGGCGCGGGCGGTCATCGACCGGGCGCGGGCGCGGGGCGGCGGTTGGCTGTCCCTCGCCGAGGGGATGGCTTTGCTGGCGGCCTATCGCATTCCGGTGGTACAAACCGCGGCCGTTGCCACGCCGGAGGATGCCGCTACCCAGACGGCGGCTTGGGCCGTTCCGGTGGTGCTCAAGGTGTCCTCACCGGACATTCTCCACAAGCGGGCCATGGGCGGCGTGGCACTCAATCTGCAGACCCCCGAGGCGGTGGCCGAGGCGGCGCGGGGCATTCTGGCCCATCTGCGGGAACACCAGCCCCATGCCCGGATCGAAGGATTCACGCTTCAACCCATGATGCCCAAGGGGGAAAACAACGAGCTGATCCTGGGTATGACGACGGATGCGGTGTTCGGGCCGGTGCTGTTGTTCGGTCAGGGTGGAAATGCCGTCGAGGCCCTGAACGACACGGCGTTTACGCTGCCTCCTCTGAATCTGCACCTGGCCTGCGATCTGATCGAACGCACCCGGATCTACCGGGTGCTGCAGGGCGTCGGGGGTATTCCAGCGACGCGCATCGATGATGTGGCGCTGAGCTTGGTGAAGCTGTCCCAGCTGGCGGCCGACTTGCCGGAGGTGGTGGAGATCGAGATCAATCCGCTGCTGGCTGGGGAGGAGGGCGTACTCGCGCTGGATGCCCGGGTGCGGGTGGACCTGTCCGCGCCGGCTGGCGATGAGCATTTCGCCATCCGGCCTTACCCTAAGGAACTGGAGCAGTCCTTCGCGTTGGCCGACGGCCATTCCTTGCTGCTGCGTCCCATCCAGCCCGAGGATGAACCAGCCCTGATCGAGCTGTTCGATGCCATGACCGAGGAGGAGCGCTACATGCGCTTTTTCTCGCCCATGAGCCATGTGCCCCACCAGCTGGCGGCTCGGCTGAGCCAGATCGACTATGATCGGGAGATGGCACTGGTGCTGACCGAACCGGGTTTGCCGGGCCAGGCGCGTATCCTCGCCGGGGTGCGCATTGCCGGGGATCCCAATGATGAGCGCTGCGAATTCGCCATCGGTGTGCGCCACGACCAGGGCGGCAAGGGTTTGGGCATGCGACTGATGGAGCGCATCATCGACTACGCCAGGCAGCGCGGTTATCGGGAAATCTACGGGGACATCCTGCGGGAAAATGGCGCCATGCTGGCCGTGTGCCGCAAGCTGGGGTTTGAGATCGCCTCCGGCTCGGAGAACAACCTTGTCCGCGCCACGATGACCTTGTAATTCCGGAGCCATTCAGGCCAGCCATTCAGGCCAGAAAGTGAAGCTGCTTACCCCGAGATTCCCACCAGGAGGGAACCAAGATGAAACCCACCGATATTGCCCGTGGACTGGCCCTGCTCTTGGGCCTCGCCTTCGCGGCCTCCAGCCTCGCCAGCCCGCCTTCCGTGACGGTCTACAAGGACCCGCGTTGTGGCTGCTGCGCGGCGTGGGCGCGATACTTGACCCAGGCCGGCTTTACTGTCACCACGCATGATGTGTCCGATATGCCCGAGCGCAAGCGGGCGCTGGGTGTTCCTGCGCAGTTGAATTCCTGCCATACCGCGCAGGTGGGGCCTTATGTGGTGGAAGGCCATGTTCCGGCCGCTGCCATCGAACGCCTGCTGCGTGAACAGCCCAAGGCGATTGGCATCGCTGTCGCCGGCATGCCGGTGGGTTCGCCGGGCATGGAGGGACCGAATCCGCAATCCTACGAAGTGAAGCTGTTCGATGCACACGGCGAGCAGGTTTTCGAGCGCTATTGAGGGTGGCTTGCCGGCTGGGCGTTCGCTGCTATAATCCGGGCCTCTCGAGACGGGCGCCTCATGCCCGTTTTCGACCGTTTATGGTGGCCCCGGTTGGTCCCTTCGCGACGATACATTGTGAACCCCGTGAGACCCGGAAGGGAGCAGCGGCAGCAGTGGACTCGAGCGCCGGAGTGTGGCTGGCCGGGGCCGCCACCCGTTTGGGGCTTGCCTTTTTGAATCCGCCGGCATGGGAAGGTCGATGAGCTACACCGTACTGGCCCGCAAATGGCGTCCCCATGGCTTCCAGGAACTGGTCGGGCAGGAGCACGTGGTGCGGGCGCTGTCCAATGCCCTCACCCAGCAGCGCCTGCACCACGCCTATCTGTTTACCGGCACGCGCGGCGTGGGCAAGACCACGCTCGCCCGCATCCTGGCCAAGTGCCTGAATTGCAATGAGGGAATCACGGCGGCACCCTGCGGCCGCTGCGACGCCTGCCAAGAAATCGATCAGGGCCGGTTCATGGACCTGATCGAGGTGGACGCGGCCTCGCGCACCAAGGTGGACGACACTCGCAGCCTGCTGGACAACGCCCAGTACGCCCCCGGCAAGGGACGCTTCAAGATCTACCTGATCGACGAAGTGCACATGCTTTCAACTCATTCTTTCAACGCCTTGCTCAAGACGCTGGAAGAGCCGCCCGAGCATGTGAAATTCCTGCTGGCCACCACCGACCCGCAGAAGCTGCCGGTGACGGTGTTGTCGCGCTGCCTGCAGTTCAACCTGCATCGCCTGGGCGCCGATCGCATTGCC
>Ga0209851_1000217_pt1 | contig 13294 bp, 11 predicted proteins | sample GWRWT4_14Oct14_FD_187195 | JGI IMG/M metagenome (GOLD analysis project Ga0209851, IMG submission 187195) | Sand microcosm microbial communities from a hyporheic zone in Columbia River, Washington, USA - GW-RW T4_14-Oct-14 (SPAdes) (version 2) | ecosystem: Engineered > Artificial ecosystem > Sand... | reverse complement strand
TTGAACGCTTCCCATGCGAGCAGATTCGCGAAGATCAGGCCTTGCAGCACCAGCGTCGCCGCATCGGGCAAATCAAGCCGCCGCTGCAGCAGGCTGCCGCTGGCGCCGATGCCGCCAACCAGAATCGCGCAGACGATGACCACCAGCGGATTCTGCCGCGCCGCGAACGCCACCAGGATGCCGGCCGTGCCGTAGCCCGACAGCAATGACGCATTTGCACTGCCCTGCACGGCGGCAACTTCGAACATGCCGGCCAGACCCGCGGCCGCGCCGCCGGCAAAGCAGGCGCCGACGATGAGCGCATTGACTGGCAGGCCGACCAGCCGCGCCGCCTGCGCATTGCCGCCCACCACATTCAGTGCGAATCCGGGCACGCTCCAGCGCATGAACACCCAGGCCGCGATGCAGAACAGCGCGCCGACGGCAAAGCCCCAGTGCGTGTCGAGACCCGGCAGGGTACCGATCATCCAGCCAGCCGGCAGGGGCGGTGTCGAGGGCTTGTTGAGGCTGGCCGGGTCGCGCAGAGCGCCTTCCACCAAATGATTGAACAGCGCAATGGCGACATACGAGAGCAGCAGCGAGCCAATCGTTTCGTTGACGCCGCGCCATTGCCGCAGCGCGCCGCTGGCGGCGATCCACATACCACCGGTGAGTGCACCAGCCAGGGCCATCAGGGGAAGTGCAATGGTCGGCGACAGGCTCGGCGCGGCCATGGCGATCGATCCCGCCGCGAGGCCGCCGAGCGCGAGCGCACCCTCGCCACCGATGATGATGAGCCCAGCCCGCGCCGGCAGCACCACGCACAGCGCCGTCAACATCAAGGGCGCGGCGCGTTGCAGTGTGTTGGCGAAGGCAAACGCGGAGCCGAATGCGCCCTTGACCATCAGTTGCAGAGCTTCGGTCGCCGGAACGCCATGCAGTTCCAGAAACGCACTGAACATCGCCAGCGCCGAGAGCACCGCCAACAGCGTCGGCAGGCCACCGAGCGCTGCGCGCAGAACCGCCCGCATCAGCCGCCGACCGTGCCGATGACGCCCTCGACCAGGTAGTTCATGCTCTCCAGCGCAATGTCCGTCTGGGCATGGGTGGTGCCGGCGGCGATCACGGTCTTGCCGGTGTTGTCCTTCAACGGGCCTTTGAAGATGTCGAACTTGCCGGCGATCATCTCGGCCTTGGTCGCGTCGATCGCCGTCCTGGCGGCGGGCGGCGTCACCGCGGTGTAAGCGGACATGCGCACGAAGCCGTCCTTGAGCCCACCGCGCGTCATGTTCGCGAAGGGCGCGCCGGATTGCGCGGCGCTGACGTACTGTTTGTACACCGTCTCCCAGTTCCACTCCGCGCCGGTCAGGTAAAACTTGGGGGCGAGCACCGACTGGTCGGCGTGATAGCCGCAGACGTACATGACGCGCTTGGCCGCGGTCTCGACCAGCACCTTCGGGCTGTCGACGTGACAGGTCACCACGTCGACGCCCTGATCGGCCAGCGCGTTGGTGGATTCGGCTTCCTTGACCGGCATCGACCAGTCACCGGTGAAAATCACCTGCGTGGTGATGTCCGGCTTGATCGAGCGCGCGCCCATGGTGAAGGCATTGATGTTGCGCAGCACCTGCGGGATGGGTTTCGCGGCAACAAAGCCGATCTTCTTGCTCTTGGTGGCGTGGCCGGCGGCGATGCCATTGAGGTACTGGCATTCGTCGATGTAGCCGAAATAGCTGCCGACGTTGACCGGGTCCTTGCCCGCCTGCCATAGCCCCCCGCAGTGCGCGAAACGCACCTTCGGATACTTCGGCGCCAGCTTCACCGCATGCGCGAAATAGCCGAAGGAGGTGACGAAGATCAGTGCGGCTCCATCCTCCACGATCATCGCCTCCATCGCCTTCTCGACCGCGACGGTTTCGGGCACGTTCTCCTGCTCGATCACCTTCAGCCCGGGCAGGCCCTTCAGCTTGGCAATGGCTTGCGCGTGAGCCTGGTTGTAACCGTAATCGTCGTGCGGGCCGACATAGAGCGCGCCGACCGTGAGCGTCTGCGACGCGGCAAGCAGCCGGCCGAAGGGCGCGAGGCCAGCGGCAAGGGCAGCCGTGGAAATCAGAAACTGGCGACGATCAAGACTCATCTGGAATTGCTCCTGCGCAGGGACTACCGGGATTCAAAATCGCTGGGTCAGCCATGAACTTGACTCACGATTGGGGCAATGCCTGGTTGTGGCTGCAAATCGGGCCACTGTCCGAGCGGCATCACACCGGCGCGGCGCGCGGGCACGGCCGGGCATGATCGATTGCGCTCACCGACTCGCCAGCCAGGCGCGCCAACCACCGAAGCGCGTGATGTCGTGCGCGCCCGCCACCGCATGACCCTCGCAGACGAAACCCTTCACCCAGCGACCATCGGCCAGCTCCACGCTGCCGATGGCCAGCGGCGCCGGCACACCGGCGAGAAACGCACCGACCTGCGCCATGGGCAACTCCCACACCTCGATCTCGATGGGGCTGCCGGATGCATCACGCACCAGGCCGGGACGCGGCGGCTGGAAAGCATCCAGGGCAAAGAGGCGATAGGCGCTGGCCGTGTGGGTGCGCTGCTGCAGCCGGGCGCCCAGCGCGGTGAGTTCGCCGTTCAAGGGCAAGCCCTGCATGTGACCACCACAGACGGCGAGCGCGAGCATGGCGGCGCCTGCCGATCGTTCCGTCAAGGCGGGCGTCTCAGCGAGCGGCAGATTGCTGGCGCCCAGGCGGGTGCTGGTGGCCCGATGCAGCCGGTCAGCGAGTGCGAGCAGCCGCGCGTCGTGGCCCGCCGGCGCCTGCAAGGTGATCCCGTATGGCAGCCCGATGGGCAAGCCGCCACACGGCACTGCAACCGCGCAAAGATCCAGCAGATTCAGATGATTGGTGTAATAGCCCAGGCGATCATTCAACCCGACCGGATCGGCCAGTGCCTCGGCGCGGGTATAGACCGTGCCGATCGTGGGCGTCACCAGCAGATCGATGTCCTCCCACAGCGGCCGCAGCGCCTGGCGCAAGGCGCGCAGCCGGTACTGCCCTGTAAAGGCATCGGCTGCCGAGAATCGACTGCCCGCCTCAATGATCTGCCGCACCACAGGCAACACGGCTTCGGGACGGCTGCGCAACAAGTCGCGAATGACGAGGTGGCGTTCCGCGAGCCACGGCCCGTCATAGAGCAACCGGGCCGCCTCGCGAAAGAGGGTGTAGTCCACCTCGACCGCCTCACCACCCAGCGCTTCGAGAGCCGTCACGGCGTACTCGAAGGCCGCGGCACTCGCGGCATCGCCAAAGAATTCCCGTTGCGCCGGCCGGGGCACACCAAAACGAAAAACCGCCCCGATCGCAGCAGGGGTTATCGCTAGGTCACGCGAAAACGGATCGTCCCCATCAAAGCCCGCAACCACATCGAGCACCGCCTGGGCATCAGCGCAGGTCAGCGCGAACACCGAAACGCAGTCCAGTGAACGACAGGCGGGCAGCACACCGCGCGTGCTGACCAGACCGCGGCTGGGCTTGAGTCCGACCAGATTGCCCAGCGCCGCCGGCACGCGGCCGGAACCCGCCGTGTCAGTGCCCAGCGCGAAGCTGACCAGCCCCTTGGCCACTGCCACCGCCGATCCTGAACTCGATCCGCCGCTGATGTAGGCGGGATCGAAGGCATTGGCCACCGCGCCGTAGGGCGAGCGGGTGCCGGTCAGACCCGTGGCAAATTGATCCAGATTGGTCTTGCCGATCAGGATGGCGCCGGCATCCAGCAAGCGCTGTACCGCCGGCGCCGTCACGTCGGGTACGTAGGCAAAATCCGGGCAGGCCGCAGTGGTCGGCAGTCCGGCGACATCGATGTTGTCCTTCACGGCGAACGGGATGCCGAACAGCGGCAAGCCATTGGCACCCCGCGCCGTAAGGGCTGCTGCAGTGGCGCGTAACGCATCGCTCCCGATCCGGCTGATCCAGATCGCCGGATCGGACTCGGCTTCAAGTCGCGCGATCAGCGCTTCCACGAGCCCTACCGGAGTCAATACGCCATCGCGATAACCCCGGCTCAATGAAGCGAGGTCCAGGCCAGGAATCACAGGACTCACCGCTAGCACTCCGGGACCAGATGTGGATCCGGCCGTGTGAACCATGGCATTCAGAAAATCCACTTCACCATGGCCTGGGGCACATCCTCGTCCATCCCATCGATGCCGAACTTGTTGCGCCAGACTTGGTACTCCACGCCCGCTTGCAGCTTGCCGCCACCAAAGCCCGCGAGCTCGCCCACATCCACCAACAGCCGTGGTCCGGTGATGATGTTGTCCTCCAGCGGTTCCTCGCCCCAGGCGTAGTCAAAGAATCCCTCGAACAGCAAGGGCACCGGGCCCAACTTGAACGGCGCGCCCCACACTAGGGTGATCTGCTGGCCGGTGTCGATGCCGGAGCCCTGGTTGTCGCGGATGTACCAGTTGACCTGGAAAAACTGGAAGCCGGGCAGCTTGAGATCGACCGCCAAGCCATAAAGGTAAGTTTGATCGACGGGGGATTCCGGGATTTCCACCGTGGCGGTGAACAACACATCCTGGATCAGCCCCCAGGACAAATCCTTCCCGGCCATCTTGCCAAAGGAGAGCCGCGGCGAAATTTCGGCGTAAAAGCTGGCGCTTTCCTCAGCCGTTGTGCCGAAAGCATCCCCCTCGCCAAGCGGATTGGTAATGTCGACAAACATGAAGTTGTCGCCATATTTCCAGGTGTTGAAATGTTCGATCGTGATGATGCTCGACTCGTCGTCTTCGCTGAATCCACCGCTCGGATCGAAATCTGCGTAGCGGGTGCCATGCAGGTACTGAATATTGGTGGTGGCGAAGTTGGCGGAACCCGCCTCGGCGGCAGGATTGGCGAGGATCGCGAACAGGCAGCCCGCGCTGAGCGCGCCAGGCCCACGGTAACGGTCAAGTACATGCATAAAAGCGCTTCCCCATGTTGGCAATGAATTTTTGGCATACCCTGAAATACGACGTTGCATACAACAGCGAGCACGATTCATGCCGCAGCAGGAAAAAACACCTAACTTGTTTATTTTAAAGATCTTTAAAGCGTCATACCGGTTTGGCCTCGAAACCCGCGCCACCCGGTGCGCCAAGGCTGGGCACGCCACGCACTGATTTAAGGCGACGGCATTCCGCGGGCATACAATCATGTATCCTTAAATCCGTCCTCCATTCCGGAAATCCGCATGCGTCATCGGCCTTCCACCCAGACCATCTATAACGAGTTGAAGGAGCGCATCCTGAGTTTCGCGCTGTATCCCGGCACCCGGGTCACGGAAACCGAGCTCAGCCTCGATTTTGGCGTCAGCCGCACGCCCATCCGTGAAGCCTTGCAACGGCTGGCGGTGGAAGGCTTCGTCACGATCCGCCCCAAACAGGGTTGCTTCGTGCGGGAACTGGACATCGACGAGATCGACCAGTTCTACCAGGTGCGCACCGCACTGGAAGGCCTGTCGCTGGAACAGGCGTTGCTCCAGATGCCTCGCGCCGCGCTGGAGGAATTGGCGCAGCGCTGGCACCCGTCCCGGTCCAGTGAGGCGCCCCCGTCGGTCGAGGCCATGGCCCAGCACGACGAAAGTTTCCATATGGCCCTGGCCGAGGGCTCGGGGAATCGTGTGCTTGTGGGTCTGCTGAAAGATGTGAATGCCCGCATCCACATCATCCGCCGACTGGATTTCACCGCCCGCGAGCGCATCGCTATCACCTATGCCGAACACCACCGCATGCTGGAACTGCTGCTGGATGGCGACCTCAACGCCGCCCGCGTACTGATGCAGGCGCACATCCGCTACAGCCAGGAATTCGCCCGCAGCCTCACGCTGCGTCGGCTGGCCGAATTGCGGCACCCGCCGCTTCAGGCCGGCACCGGGAATGGCTAAGCGTCGGATAAGTGGATAAAATCACCGCCCCTCGCTCCCAAGGCCAGCGCCCATGACCACCCAGGTTCCCAAAGTCGGCTTTGTCAGCCTCGGCTGCCCTAAGGCGCTGGTGGATTCCGAACGCATCCTCACCGAGCTGCGCCGCGAGGGCTACCAGGTCTCGCCCAGCTACCAGGATGCCGATCTGGTGGTGGTGAATACCTGCGGCTTCATCGATGCCGCCAAGGCCGAATCCTTGGAAGCCATCGGCGAGGCCCTGGCGGAGAATGGGCGGGTCATCGTCACTGGCTGCATGGGTGCCCAACCCGAGGACATTCGCGCGGTGCATCCGGCCGTGCTCGCGGTAACCGGCCCGCAAGCCTACGAGCAGGTGATGGCCGCAGTGCATACCCACCTGCCGCCCGTGGCGCATGACCCCTACCTGGATCTGGTGCCGCCCCAAGGCATCAAGCTCACCCCACGCCATTACGCCTACCTGAAAATTTCCGAAGGCTGCAACCACCGCTGCAGCTTCTGCATCATTCCTTCGATGCGCGGCGATCTGGTGAGCCGGCCGGCGGGAGAGGTGCTCGGCGAGGCCGAACGGCTGGTGGCCGCCGGCGTGAAGGAATTGCTGGTCATCTCGCAGGACACCAGCGCCTACGGCGTGGACCTCAAGTACCGCACGGATTTCTGGAACGGCCGCCCCGTGCGCACGCGCCTCACCGAGCTGGCCCGAGCGCTGGGCAGCCTGGGTGCCTGGGTGCGGCTGCACTACGTCTACCCCTACCCTCACGTGGACGAGGTCATCCCGCTCATGGCCGAAGGGCTGGTGCTGCCCTATCTCGATGTGCCGCTGCAACATGGCAGCCCGCGTATCCTGAAGCTCATGAAGCGCCCCGCCGCCACCGAAGGCACGCTGGAGCGCCTGCGGGCCTGGCGCAGCATCTGCCCCGAGCTGACCCTGCGCAGCACCTTCATCGTCGGCTTTCCCGGCGAAACCGAGACCGACTTCCAGCAACTGCTGGATTTCCTGGAACAAGCCCAGCTCGACCGGGTTGGCGCCTTCACCTACTCTCCGGTAGCGGGCGCCACGGCCAATACCTTGGCTGATCCGGTGCCGGAAGCCGTCAAGGAGGAACGCTACGCTCGCCTGATGGAACACCAGGCCCGCATCAGCGCCGCCCGCCTGCAGGACAAGATCGGACGCACGATCGACGTATTGATCGATGCGGTGGATGCGGACGGTCCCATTGGCCGCAGCGCCAGCGACGCGCCCGAAATCGATGGCGTGGTCTACATCGACGATGCGCCCGCCCTCAAGCCCGGCGACAAAGTCCGCGTCGTGGTCACCGATGCGGACGAACACGACCTCTACGCCGATCTGGCGCTCTGAATCCCCCCTGCAGCCGGTGCGTCCACCGACCTGGCTACGTCATGGCCCGTACATTGCGTTTTCGGTGCCGTTCTGACATATAAGGGCAAGCTTCAGGGAGCAAAGGGCGAACCGGTAGAGGTGTCCCGTGTACGACTTGAGCCAGCATGTGCTCCGGACGGATGCCAGCGGCATGCCGCTGGAATGGATTGATTACCAACAGGCGGTGCGACTGCACCATCTGGGGGAGGTCGCCTATACCCTGGGCGCGGCGCTCTATCGCATCCGGGGCGGCATCAACGCCCACAGCGGCCGGCGCAGCCTGGTCCAGATCCATTCCATCATGGCCACTTTCGGCCACAATCACGTGCTCCATGAACTGCGCGACCGCTACACGCCGCCGCTGGGCAATCGCACGCTGTTTCGGCGTGACGGCCATCTCTGCCTGTACTGCGGCGGCCGCTTTTCCGTCTCCGACCTATCGCGCGATCACGTGACGCCCCTGAGCCAAGGCGGCAAGGACGTCTGGACCAATGTGGTGGCCGCCTGCAAGCGCTGCAACAACCACAAGGCCGGGCGCACGCCGGAACAGGCCGCCATGCAGTTGCTCGCCGTGCCATTCACCCCGACCCATGCCGAATATGTCTACCTCCAGGGTCGCCGCGTGCTGGCCGACCAGATGGCCTTCCTGCGCGCCCATTTCCCCCGTTCCAGCCCGCTGCATGCCCGCGTGACGCGCCAGATTTTCGATTAAGCCGGCATTAAACCCGCATCAGGCCCGCCAGGGCGCTGTCCGGCCGCATACCAGATCGGCCAGAAAAGCGATGTGGTCGGGTGTATCGTTCAGGGCGGGAATATAGCGTAGCTTGCCGCCCCGCGATTCGAGCGTCTCGGCATAGCGGATCGCAATCTCCTCCAGCGTTTCCAGGCAATCCGCCGCAAATCCGGGGCACAGCGCATCCACCGTGCGGACCCCGGCGCCCGCCCACGCGTTCAACACCTGATCGGTGTACGGCCCCAGCCAGCGGGTGGGACCGAAACGGGATTGGAAAGCCAAGGCCCAGCGATCCGCTTCAAGGCCCAGCGCCGCGGCCAAGGCATGGGCCGTGGCCCGACACTGCTCGGCGTAAGGATCACCCTGATCGGCGTACTGCTGCGGAATGCCATGGAAGGACAGCAGCAGCCGCTCGCCCTGGCCTTCTCGCGCCCAATACGTGCGCACGCTGGCGGCGAGGGCTGCGATGTAGCCGGGCGCCACGGCATATTGGTTGACCCATTGCAGTTCCGGCAGCGCCCGTTGGCGGCGCAGCCAGGCGCCCACCGCGTCGCTCACCGAGGCCGTGGTGGTGGCCGAATACTGGGGATACAGCGGCAAGATCAAAATGCGTGGGCATCCCATCGCCTGCAGGCGGTCCAGCCCGGCGGCCACCGAGGGTTGGCCGTAGCGCATCGCCAGCGCCACCTGATAGGCCCCCGGGACATGCTGATCCAAGGCGACCTGCAATGCAGTCTCCTGCCGGCGCGAGTACACCATCAAGGGCGAACCTTCAGGCATCCAGACGCTGGCATAGGCCAGGGCACTGCGCCGTGGCCGAGTCCGCAGGATCACCCCGTGCAGGATGGGCAGCCAGAACCAGCGGGGCGCCTCGATCACGCGCGGATCGGCCAGGAACTCGGCCAGGTAGCGCCGCACGGCGGACGGGGTTGGCGCGTCGGGACTGCCCAGGTTGACGAGCAGGACGCCCACGGCCGGTGCAGGGGAAAAAGGCGAATTTGGCATTAAAAAAATTCCGCTTGGCGTGATCAGGACCGGTTGGATATCGCCCATCGATCCCCGTTCCCTGAATCTCGTATTGATGAGCCATGACGCGAAACGGTCATAGCTCGGGGATCAAACTCGCTTCCGGGCCAGCAGAAACATTGGCCCCCTTTTTGCTTTTATCTCACCGCACAGATCGCGTGATCGCATGCGAGACAACTGGCGTTCATCGCGCTTGTGAACGCCGGATCTTCACACAATGACACGAAGGTGAACCATGAAAAAGCCCTCCCTCCTGCTGTCCCTGGGCAGTCTGCTCGCGCTTCCCCTTCCTGCGATGGCCGCCATGACGGAAATGGCGGACAGTGAGCTGGCCGACGTGTCGGGTCAGGCCTATATAGTGGCGTTCGGCCGTTACGAACGCACCATTCCCGATCTTACCGAGCGGAACGTCGCCATCGGACCAATCGCCGTAAGTGACGCAGCCCGCAGCGTGGAAGCAGGCCTTCCCAATCTGACCGATCAGGTCCGCCAAGGGGTGGTATCTAGCACAAATTCTGCACTAGCGGCAGGTAAGTTGGCCTTGGTCGGCAGCGTGGCAACCGTGCCGGGTGTCGGCACCGTTGTTGCCCCCATACTCGCGTTGCTGCCCACCCCAAAGATTAGCTACAAGATAAGCAACGGGTGACCGGTTTCCCCGGCGTCTCCGGCGTCTCCTGCGGCGCCGGGGAAGTCACTCATCCCTAAGACCGGCCAGCGACTCACTTGGGCAGGGTCGGCGTTCCCAGCACCGTCGCCAGATCCACATCCCAGGCGTCATAGCCTGCCTCTTGGGGAATCCGCATGCGCTTGCCCTGGGGCATGTCCACCAGGCAGGGCAGCACCGTCACCACAGTTCCCTCCTGGGTCGTCCGCCAAGCCTCCGCCACCGAATGATTACGGGCCAACTTTTTCAGATTCATCAACGTGGGCCAGATGATGGTGTGCTGGCCGGCCTGGGCGGCCGCAATGGCATCGCTCGGGTTGATCCACAGCGAATCAACCGTCTCGCCGCCATCGTGACGCAGCACGGTATCGCCCGTCATGCGGGCGAGGAAAAAATGCGTATCGAAGCGCTTGGGCACCATCTCCGGCGTGATCCAATGGGCAAACGGCAGCAACGCCCCGAGATCCGGGCGTAGTTCCAGACGCTCCAGCAGGAGGGTGAAGCCGACCCCTTCCTGCACCAGTTCGGTGCGAAGACGATCCAGTGGCGCGGCATTCAATCCGTGCCCGCTGCCCGTAGCGCCTCCAGCCAGAAACAGGCCACTTTCCTCGAACAGCTCACGAATGGCCGCCACCCGGAACGGCGCCAGTGCATCATCGGGGACCAAGGTTTGCCCCAGCTCGATATCTTCCGGCGCCACCTTGCCGCCCGGAAACACCAAGGCGCCGCCAGCGAAATCGATCTGGTGGTGACGCCGTACCATGAACACTTCCAATCCCTGCGGCCCGTCCCGCAACAACACCACGGTGGCCGCCGGCCTTGCTTCGGCGATTTTCATCTCCTGCCCCTTCCTTGGGTGAATTGTGCCTTGAGTTTAGCGGGATAGGCGCGCCGAACGATCCGACGTGATCCCCAGGGTCAAGAATAGTGCGCCTGCGAACATCACCAGCACCACCGACAAGCCAAGGCGCTGGCTACCGCTGGCGGCAGTCAGCCCGCCCACCAGGAAGGGACCCATAAAGGTAGTCGCCTTGCCAGAGAAGGCCATCAGGCCAAACAGCTCGTTGCGTTGGGCGACGGGCGCCATATGCGCCAGATAGGAGCGGCTGGCTGCCTGGGCAGGCCCCACGAACAAGCCCAGCAAGCCGCCCCACCACCAAAAGGCCGGCGCATTCGGCGCCACCAAGAGTGCGGCGCCCGTCAGCAGCAATCCGACCAGACTCCAGACCATGGTGGACTTGGCCCCAAAACGGTCATCAAACCAGGCAAAACCCACCGCGCCCACCGCGGAGGTCAGATTCAGCACGATGGCAAACAGCAACACCTGCCGCTCATCAAACCCAAAGGTCCCGGCCGCGAACAGGCCGCCAAAGGCGAACACGGTGGTGAGCCCATCGATCAACAGCAGTCGACCGAGAAAAAATCGCAACAAGGGGCCATCGCGCAGCAAGCGGCGCAAAGACACCACCAGATCGCCGAACGCCGCCCGCAACAATGACTGCTTGGACGGCACCACGACGCGCGCCGGATCGCGAACCGTCAGCAGCAAGGGCAGCGCGAACAGCGCAGTCCACGCCGCGGTCAGGAGGAACGTGGCCCGCACCGGCTCCGCCTGGGCAGGGTCCAGCCCAAAGGGCGGCGGATCCGCCTGCACGAAGCCAAACAGCGCCACCAGCAGGCAGGCCAACCCTCCCACATACCCCAAGCCCCAGGCCCAACCCGACCAGCGCCCAATGCGCGCAGGCGTGGCCAGATCCGCCAATTGGGCGTTGTAGAGCACGAAAGCCAGTTCCAGCACCACCGTTCCCAGCCCCGCCAACAGCAGGGCACGCAGGGCGAAATCCGCTTCCGGACGCACCGTCCAGAGCGCCGCGGTCGCCAACACATTCACCAGGGTCAGCAGCACGAGAAAAGCCCGCCGGTGCCCGCCCCGATCCGCCACCGCGCCCATCAGCGGCGCCAGCATGGCAATGAACAAGCCCGCCACACCCATGGTCTGCCCCCACCAGGCGGTCCCCGTGGCGGCGTCCGGGGCAATGGCGCGGGCGAAATAGGCAGGGAACAGGAAAGTCTGGATCAAGGCAGCGTAGGCGCTGGTGGCCCAGTCATAGAGCGACCAGGCAATCAGCGGGCCGCGGCGTTCCGGGGCGGTCGACATGAAAAGGTGTCCATCTTTGGGGTTAAGCAAGCGCTGGACAATGAACGATCGGTGCGACCGCGCGACGGATCGCACTGGATGGCGTGCGGTTTTCTCCGGGCGCGGCACGAAACTCGGCGTTCCGAACAGGTGCAACCAGGGATTCTAGTGATTTTGTGTGACAGCGCCCAACAAAAAACCCCGGTCGGCGTGATACCGACCGGGGCTGCGTGAGCCAAAACATGGCTGGAAGCAAAGTCCTCGTGTGCACTGAACTGCCGATTGATGGCCGATCCCGCCGGCATCCTGCCATCCGATCCCCTCGTCCCTGACCGGAGGGGGTCCATCAATCCGCGGTGGCCTTCCTGGCCCCCGGCAACCATCCTGGCTACCGATCCGTTTTGCTGCGTCCCTGCCTCTTCCCTGAGTAGCGGCTTCCTGCCACCATTCATCCCTGATCGGGCCAATCCTTTGGCCCTGTGGTATCCGTACCACGTCATCTCCGGACGGTTTCCATCATCCCCCAACAAAGTGACAAAAACAGTCAGACAGTGCCGAGAATCGGTGTAAGCATTTTCTTAATACATAGCATTAATGGACTCTCTGCTCATCCATGGCTTATCGGATGTCCCCATGATCGGATTTCTGCAACGCGTGCGGCGAGCCTGGGTGGAGGTGGATGGACACCGCGTGGCCCGCATCGAGACCGGCCTGCTGGTGCTGGTCGGCATGGAGCGCAGCGACACCCATGCCATCGGCGCCCGACTGTTGCAGCGCGTGCTGGACTACCGGGTGTTCCCCGATGCGCAGGATCGCATGAACCGCAGCCTGCGCGACATCCAGGGCGGACTGTTGCTGGTACCCCAGTTCACCCTGGCGGCAGATACCCGCAAAGGCAACCGTCCCGGTTTTTCCCCGGCCATGCCACCCGACGAAGCCCAACCTTTATATGGCGAACTGCTGCAACACGCTCGCACCCAGCATCCGATCGTGGAAAGCGGCGTCTTTGGCGCTGTCATGCAGGTCAGCCTGACCAATGATGGGCCGGTGAGTTTCTGGCTGCAGGTGAGAAATGAAATGGCGGTGCGTTGACGCGCCGGGGCGGATTGTTCAAACTCAAAGGTCTACACCCTGCCACCCCATCCAGCCACGCCATGTCTGCCCGTACTGCCCGCGTTGAACGGGCCACGCTTGAAACCCGCATCAGTGTCGATCTGAACCTCGACGGCAGCGGGATATCGCGCCTGGACACCGGCCTGCCCTTTTTCGACCACATGCTGGACCAGATCGCCCGCCATGGCGCCCTGGATCTCGCCATCACGGCGGATGGCGACCTCGCGGTGGACGCCCACCACACGGTGGAAGACGTCGGCATCACCTTCGGCCAGGCCCTGGCCCGCGCGCTGGGGGATAAAAAAGGCATCCAGCGCT
>Ga0209851_1000212_pt1 | contig 13551 bp, 15 predicted proteins | sample GWRWT4_14Oct14_FD_187195 | JGI IMG/M metagenome (GOLD analysis project Ga0209851, IMG submission 187195) | Sand microcosm microbial communities from a hyporheic zone in Columbia River, Washington, USA - GW-RW T4_14-Oct-14 (SPAdes) (version 2) | ecosystem: Engineered > Artificial ecosystem > Sand... | reverse complement strand
AATTCAATATATGTACAATATTTAAGTTTTTGAATATAAATATTAATGTGGCGTTACAGGGTAGGAATTGAATCGCTATGTACAATATTTGTACGAGATAATTCGGCGCGTGTCAAACTTTCTTGAGGCCTGTTGCAGCCTCAAGGCCAGTTTCCGATCAGGAAGGGAGGGCGATGCGAGCGCTCAGGACAAATGCAATGCACCGGTGAGCACGACCGGGCCCGTGGGCGCGCCGGCCATGGAACCACCAGGGGGTTCCACGCTGATCGCCAGCGTTCCGCTACGCTTGAGCCATGCGGTGCGCGCTGCGTCCAGTTGGATAATGGGGTGGGTGCTCTTGGGCAGCACACCCAGGGAAAGGGGGGGCTGAGTGTCGGCGATGGCCCAGAGCTCATAGACCCGATCTGCGGGAGGGGCCAAGGCGTCAGTTCCCAACCCGCTGAGAGTAAGGGTGTTCTGTTGAGCGTCGAAATGAACCACCAGCGTGGCCTCACTCCGATCGTCTGCCAGCACCGCGACCACAGGTAATGGTGCCGGCGCCAGCGGCTTGCGCAGGCCAACGCTTTCCACCCACAAGCCAAGCGCGAGGACGCTGACGAGCAGGGTGGCTCCTCGCCAGAGATGCAGGCTCGACCAGGCCAGACGCCACGGCGCCGGCCGGTTAGGAGCAAGATTCAGGCGCTTGCTGATGGCTTGCCATACACGAGGCGCGGGGGAAATTGGGGGCAGGGCTTCGTCAAGCGAGGACAGTCGGTCCTGCCAGGTCTTTGTGTGCTGTCTGACCATGTCGTTTTCCTCCGCGTGATCGCGCAACAGACGTTCGAAACGGCGTCGGGCAGGTCCCCGCAGGGTTCCCAGGGCGTATTCCGCAGCCAGCCGATCAATGCGTTCCGGATTGCGGTAGTTCATGGCGATAGGCAGCCTTTCAGTTGCATCAAACCGCGCCGGATCCAGCTTTTTACCGAGCCCAGCGGCAGGGAAAGATGGTGTGCCAGTTCACGATGGGATAGCCCTCGGTAATAAGCCAGGAGAATCAGTTCGCGCGCACGGGCTTCCAGGGCGTTCAGGCAGCGCCCCAGTGCACTGGCGTCGCCGGCTGCCAGCAGCTCCTGGAGTGGACCTGCCCCCTCATCGGCCAAGGTATCCAGTACGGATCCACTGTTTGTTTCGAGAGAGGTTTCGAATTCGGGACGCCGCAACCAGTCCAGGCAGCGGTTACGCACGATCTGGGTGAGCCAGGTCAATGGCGCGCTGACATCGGCGCGGTAATCCCCAGCGTGATGCCAGATCTTTATATAGCATTCCTGCAGGATGTCCTCGGCCCAATCGCGGCGACGCACCAGGCGCAAGGCCACGGCATATAGGCGCGGAGAGGTGGCGTGATATAGCCGTTCGAAGGCCAGGGCGTCCCCCAGGGCCGTACGCGCCAGCCAATCGACGAGTTCATCGGTTGCAGGCATGGCGCAATTCCTCGCAGGCGGTATGGGCTGAGGTGGCAAGGTACTGGGGGTTTGTATTGCTTATACGCAGCAGCGCCGCCATTGGATGCAATCGGCAGAAGTGGAATTTTTTGAAGGCGAACACGGCGTGGCCATGCGCGGCCGAGCGCGGCAAACGCAAGAGGCTAAGGGGGTTTCCCTAGAGTGCGCAAAGCGCCAAGGGTGATGTCAGGCGCGATTCAGAACAGGGAAAGTGAGCGGGTTTCCCTGCCGATCCGTTGCGCTCTCAGCGCCAGCGCAGACCCAGATTGATGCCAATCACCTGGGCATCGGTATCGTTGCCTTGTGCGCCCCCATCCAGACGCCAGTCGGCATAGTAGGGTTGGACCAGCACGCTTTGAGCTTCGTCCAGGGGCCAGGCCAGGCTCAAGGATACGCGCCAGCCGGTACCCGCATCCGGTAATTCGCCGGCAGCGGGGGCATCGGATCGTACATCGACGTTCCACACGGCCCAATATTCGGCTGTCAATTCCCCTGACAGGGCCCAGGCAGGCGGCAGGGCAACGGCTAGGCCAAGCGGTGAATAAGTGATCTGGCGCTCGAGATGGTCAGGCTGGGCATCGCTTTCCCAGCGCCTGTGGGCCAGGCCGCCGAATGCCCACAATCCCGCGCCGAGCTGAGGGCCGATGCGGTATTCGGCGCTCCATGCGGTGTCATCGGATGATTCCAGTGTGTCTCCGGCCCGTTCGCGATCGGCGCTGCCGATTTGGTAGCTGCCCGCCAGTTCGCCGCGCCAGTTGCCCACGCTTTCGCGGAATGCGAGGTGCAGGCCCTGCAGGTCGCCGTTGTAGGAAGCGCCTTGCGGCGCTTCGCCTTCATGGTGGGCGAAGTGGTATCCCGCCTCGTAGGCCCAGTCCGCCCGCGCGACTTGGGGCAAGGCCAGTGCCAGCAGCAGTGGGAGAGCGATGAATCGATGCGGAATCAAGAGATGTTTCATGGGAAAACCACTGTCTTGTTGCCGTGCACCAGCACCCGGTCCTGCACGTGGTAACGCAAGCCGCGCGCCAGCACCGCCCGTTCCACATCCCGCCCCAGCGCGATCATGCGCTCGACCGAGTCGCCGTGGTGAACGCGCATCACATCCTGTTCGATGATCGGCCCGGCGTCCAATTCTTCGGTGACATAGTGGCAGGTGGCGCCAATGATCTTGACCCCGCGTTCATAAGCCTGCCGGTAGGGATTGGCGCCCGCGAAGGAGGGCAGGAAGCTGTGGTGGATGTTGATGATGCGGCCACTGAGGCGGGCACAGAGCGCTGCTGGCAGGATTTGCATGTAGCGCGCCAGCACCATGACATCGGCCCGCGTGTCCTCGAACATCTTCTCGATGCGCTCGAACGCCGCAGTGCGTTCCTCGGGGGTGACCGGCACATGATGGTAGGGCAGCCCGAGCTGCTCCACGTCCTGACGCAGGTCCTCGTGGTTCGAGATCACCCCGACCAGGTCGAAGGCGAAGTCCTGCCGGCGCCAGCGGTAGAGCAGGTCGGCCAGGCAGTGGTCCTGTTTGCTCACCAGCGCCAGCACCCGGCATGGCGTGGCGGAGGAGGAAACGGCCCAGTCCATGCCAAAGCGTTCAGCCAGCGGGCGCAGGGCGTCCTGGAAGCTGACTTTGGTGAAAGGCAGGTTTTCGGCGCTGATTTCATAGCGCATGAAGAAATGGCCTGTCACCGGGTCGGAGTGCTGGCTGGCCTCGGTGATGCTCGCGCCAGCTTGGGCGATGAAACCGCTCACGGCGGCGATGATGCCGACCTGGTCAGGGCAACTGGCGGTAAGGGTAAAGGTCGGGCTCATGGAGACGACGGGTCTGGCTGCGGGGCGGCCCAGCATAGCAGGCCGTCCCGCGCCGGTCATCGTCCTCAAACGGGCTGGATTGCGGTCCCCGGCAGCTGGCTCAGGCCATCCACAGGGTGGGGCTGGCCCCGGGTCAATGTGGCAAGTCCGGCCTGGTAGAGTCCCTGGGCTTTCGCGGGTTCGCCCAGCTGGACCAGCAGTTCTGCGAATTCCTGGTAAGTGATGGGATCGGGTGCGGCCGCCAGCGCCGCCTCGTAATAGTGGCTTGCCTTACCCCAGATCCGCTCGTGGCGGCACTGGCGCGCTGCGGCCCGCAGCAACACCGGCTGTTCGCCGTACTGCACGATCCAGCGCTGCACCTGTTCAAGTTGCCGGGAGCGCTGGCTGGTGTGGATCTGGCCATACAGGTCCACCAGAGGTTCGGACCAGTGGGTACGCAGATGGTGTTCCACGATGTCTGCGGCTTCATCGGCCTGGTGCAGCTTCATCAGGCCCCGTACAAACGCCAGCACCAGGGGCGTATGCGTGCGCAGCTCGCGGCCGGCATCCTTCCAGGTGGCTTCCAGCGCCCCCACATCACCGCGCTCCACCGCGATGTCCATTGAAGCGCTGAAGACCTCGGTCTCCAGCTGGCGCTGCGCTTCGGGCGCGAGCGCGGCGAAATCACGCAGCCGAGGCAGTAAGCCGCGCAGCGCACTCCAGTCACGCCTGGCCAAGTGGCAGGTCACCAGCAGCTGCAGCCGGCGAGCTTCGACGGCCGGGTCATCCAGCATCGACAGCGTGGCCAGGGCCTGTTCATCGCGACGATCGTCGAGCTGCATTTCCGCCTGGGTGATGAGCACGGCGGACTGGCTGGCCGGATCGGCTTCGAAGGCCTGATGGAGATAACGGTCGCGGCGGTCGCGTGCTTGCTGGCGGTGAGCGGCCCGCGCCGCCAGCAGGTAATGCAGGGCCGGGTTTTCCACCGCCGCGTATTTCACCAGCGCCTTTTCGGCATGGGCGAAGCGCCCGCTCTGCAGGTCCAGCAGGGCGACCCGCAGGGCTGCGCGCGCGCGCGTCAGGCGCTTGTTGCTGCGCCGCAGCCGCAGCCAGCGCGGCAGATGCCATACGCCCGCCAGCATCCGCCAGGCCAGCCAGAGGACGCCCAGGGCGGCGCCCAGCAACACCACGAAGAAGATCAGCGAGGTCTCCACCGTCCAGCCCTGCCAGGCCAGCAGGACATAGCCGTTATCGTCCTGCAGCAGCAATCCGGCCGCAGTCCCCAGGCCCAGCAGAGCGAGCAGCAACAATGCCCATTTCATGGCATCACCATCTCGGCTTCCAGCGCTCGCAATTGGCCGAGGGAACTGCTCAGGTCGGGGCGCTGCGGGTCAATCTGTATATTCCGCAGGGCTTCCATCTGTTGGCGGGCCGATTGGACGGCAGGATCCTGGGCATCGAAATAGGTTTGCAGGCTGCCCAGGGCGCCATCCAGTTCGCTATGGAAGGTCTTGCCGTCCCGCTGCAGCAGGGCGAGGCGGGCGGCCTGGATCTGCAGGATGGTTTGCAACCGCTGTAGCCGCTCCAGCTCCGGCGAAGCCAGCGCCGCGACGGGTCCCTCCGCGCGGCGGATCTCCAGCAGATTACGCAGTACAGCGAGCCACTGCTGCCACATCGACGGTGCTTGGGGATCCACAGCGGCCGTCGGGCTGGCCGACCAATGGTCCGGGACATGGCGCAGCAGCGGCCAGTGCTCCACGTCATGCGCCAAGGTGGACAGTTGCAGCGAGATGCCCGGCAGGTCCACCGTCGGTAGTGCACGCAGCGCCGTCATTTCGCGCGCCAGGGTTTCCCGCACCGGCAGGAAGCGTGGATCACCCAGGGTTTCCAGATTCTTGTCCGCCAGCCACAGGGCGCGCAGGGCCGCGGTCGCATCCCCGCGCAGTTGCAACGCTTGGTTTGCCATTTGCATCAGGTAGATGGCCTCGGCCCGATACCAAGCCGGCCGGCCCTGACGCAACAGCTCCAGCACCGGATCCACCTGGAGCGCGGTGGATTTGGCCTGCTGCCGCGTGGCTTCGAGTTCGGTTTGCAGACTGGTCAGGCGCCGTTCCAGTTCGGTGGCGGGCATCTGGGCCGCGCGGGTTTCGGCCAGCCGGGTGCGCACTTCGTCCAGACGGTCACCAAAGGCAATTTTGATGCTGTTGATGCTCTGGACTTCCTGCCACAGCACCGCCATGGCCGCCACCAAACCGAGCAAGACGAGCCAGCGGATCGCGCCCAACACAATGGCGAGGCCCCGACGTCGGCGCGGAGTGGTCGGTGTCCCCGTGGATGGGGTTGCCTCCGGGGGGGCGAGTTCGGACATGACGACTTCCTTATGTGTCCAAGGCTGCAGCGGCGTTCAGGGTAAGGCCCGTTGTTGCGCCCAGCGTACCAGCGTCTCCATCAGAGCCGCTTCATCTGCGATGGCCTGCAGGGGTGGCGGGCCAAAGTCCATTTTTTCGGCCTGTTTTACCATAGCCGCACTAAGCACCACCACTTGCGCGGCCCGCAGGGCCTGCCGGAGCGGGCCCTCCGGAACCAAGGCAAACAGATTGGCCAGGGCTTCCGGGCTGGTGAACACCAGCGCATCGGGCGGTGCCGGTTGGCTGAGTCGCTTGGCGACGACCTCGGGCGGCATGGCTGGGCATTGCCGCCGATAGACCTCAGCGTAGCTGACCTGTGCCCCACGGTGGCGCAGACTGTCCGCCAGCAACGCGCGACCCCCCATGCCGCGCACGATCACCACCCGTTGCCCGATGGGCGCTGCCAAGGCGGGGTCATTCAACAGGCTTTCGCTGCGATAGTCGCCGGTCGGCACCCGGTCGGGCGCGCGTCCCGCGTCCTTCAGCGCGCGCGCAGTGGCGGCGCCGATCGCGGCGATACACGCCGAGCTGCGCGCCAACAGATCGGGGCACAGCGCCAAGGCATGAAAGACCGCATTGGCGCTGGTGAAAATCAGCCAGTCGGCACTCAGTCCCGCCTTCAGTGCGTCGCGCGCAGGCTGAGCATCGGCGATAGGGACGATTTCCAGGGTCGGGAGCCGCACGGCCGTGCCACCGGCGGCGGCGATGCGCTCGCACAGGCCCTCGGCCTGATGTGCGGGGCGCGTTACCAGGATGCGCAGCCCGGCCAGAGGGGCGCTCGCCGTCACGGCGCGTGCGACGTCCATGCACGCAGCAGCCGGTCGGCGCCGCGCGCGAGCAGGATTTCCGCCAGCGCACGCCCCAGCGCCGCCGCCTCGCTCACGGATCCTTCGATGCGTTCGCGCAACAGCACTTGCTCCTCCAGGCCACCGACCAGGGCGTCCAGCACCAACTGGTCACCAGCGACCACGGCATGCGCGGCAATCGGCACCTGGCAACCGCCATTCAAGCGGCCATTCAGTGCCCGTTCGGCGGTGACGCGATGGCGGGAGGTGGCATGATCCAGCGGCGCCAGCAGCGCGTGCAGGGTGGCGTCATCGCTGCGGCACTCGATACCGATCACGCCCTGGCCCACCGCCGGCAGGCTGATCGACGGCGACAGCCGTTCGCTGATGCGCGCAGCGAGGCCCAGCCGGTCGAGCCCGGCGGCGGCCAGCACGATGGCATCGAATGCCCCATCGTCGAGCTTTTGCAGCCGGGTGCCCACATTGCCGCGCAGGAAATCGAAGCGCAGGTCGGGCCGCAGGAAACGCAGTTGGCATTGGCGGCGCAGGCTGGAGGTGCCGATGCGCGCGCCATGCGGCAGGCCCGACCAGCCGCCCGACTGCCGGCTGAGCAGGGCATCGCGCGGGTCGGCACTCTCCAACAGGGTCGACAGGCACAGGCCGGCAGGCAGCTCAGCGGGGACATCCTTCATGGAATGCACGGCCAGATCGGCTTGGCCCTCCAGCAGCGCCTGCTCCAGCTCCTTGATGAACAGTCCCTTGCCGCCGATCTTGGCCAGGGGTACGTCGAGGATGCGATCGCCCTGGGTCTTGATGGGCACCAAGGCAACGGTCTGCCCGGGGTACAGCGCCTGCAGGCGCGCGGCCACATGCTCGGCCTGCCAGAGCGCCAGAGGGCTGCGGCGGGTGGCGATGCGCAGGGTGCGGTCGGACATGCCCGGGATCCTGATTCAGGGAAAGGGTTCCCATCCTAGAATCCCGGCCGAGGGGCTGCAATGGCCGGGGTCAGGTTCTTGTGCTTTGCAGGGCCTGGCGTATCAGACGCAGGTGGCGTCGGCTCACCGCGATGCGTTCCGGGCAATCCTTGAGTTGCAGCCAGTGCCGGACGCCGCGTTGGTGCAAGGCCTCCAGATAGGCGATGGCCACAAGCGCGTTGCGATGTGCCCGCACGAAGCGACTGGCAAATTCCGCTTCCAGTCGCACCAGGGAGTCTTCGATCAGCAGTTCTCCCTCGTGGTTGCGCACGGTGACGTACTTCTGGTCGGCCTTGAAATAGCGCACTTGCTCCACCGCCACCACCTGCACCATGCTTCCCAGTCGTGCATGCAGCTGGGTGCGGGGTGCCACTGCGGGCGCATCATGGCCATAGGCCCGTGGCGAAGGCCGGTGCTGCTGGCGCGCCAAGGCCTGCATCAGGCGCTCGCGGCGCACTGGCTTGACCAGATAGTCCGACGCCTGAACCTCGAAGGCGGCCAAAGCATGATCGGCATAGGCGGTGACAAAGATCACCGCCGGCGGCGCGGCGCCGGCACCCAGCAGCCGGGCGGTCTCCAGTCCGTCCAGACCCGGCATGCGGATGTCGAGCAGGACGACGTCAACAGGAAGTTGGGCACACAGCAACAGCGCCTGCGCGCCACTTTCGGCTTCACCCACCACGCGGTGCTCCGGCAATTCGGCGATCAATTGCGCCAGCCGGGCGCGCGCCGGTGCTTCGTCGTCCACCAGCAGGATATTCATGGGATCGCGCGCCCCGCGCCATCGGGCACGCGTGTGAGGAACGGAAACACCAGCGTGACCTCGAAGGTGGTTGGCGTTTGCCGCAGATCGAGGCGCCCTTGCGCGCCGAAGCTCAAGGCCAGTCGCTGGCGGGTGTTGTCGATGGCCAGGCCGTGCCCATGGCGCGGCTTGCCGTCGTGCGGATTGCGCAGGGACAGTTCAATCAAGCCCTTGTCCACGCGGCCATGCAGACGGATCGTGCCGCCATCGGGCCGTGTTTCGATGCCGTGGTAGATGGCGTTTTCCAGCAGCGGCTGCAGGGTCAGCGCAGGCAGCAACGCCTGCTCCGGCAGGTCATCGGTGGCCCAATCCACGCGCAGCCGCGCGCCCAGCCGCAGCGTTTCCAGGTGCAGGTAATGCCGGCACAGGGTCAATTCGTCCGCCAGCGTGACGAAGGTACCGCTGGCAGCCAGGCTGGCGCGGAACAGATCCGCCAGATCCTCCAGCGCCGCCTCTGCCACGCGCGGTTGACCGCGGATGAGGGCGGTGATGGTGTTCAGGGTGTTGAACAGGAAATGCGGCCGAATGCGCGCCTGTAGTGCGTCGATGCGCAGGGTGAATTCCTCGCGCATCCGCTGCGCCAGGACGTGTTGCAGGTACAGATAGCGCAGGGCCAGCGCCGCCACCAGGGTCGCGACGAAGCCAAGGCGCAGGGTCGGGGCCAGATGATCCGAGATTCCGCTCATGTCGCCCGGATCCCTGAACAGAAACTGTCCCAGCAGGGCGGTGCCAAGGGCCAGTCCCAGCACCAGGGCCAGGATCAGGGCACTGGCCAGTGGCAGCGCCAGTTGCGCCAGGCGCGCGCGCAGGCCGCACAGCAGGCCTGCACTCGACAGCGCCACGCCCTGGGCATAGAGCGACACCCGGCTCAAACGCAGCCAGAAATCCTCCGGCGGCATGGCCAGCGTCAGGATGAAAGCCAGCAACTGCACGCTCAGCACCAGCGCCAGCGTCACCCGCAAATCGCATAGTTGGGGCAGGAAAAACCCATCCGGCGCCAGTGGTGGGCCCAGATCGGAGAAAGCGGAAAGCGGTGAAAGTCTGACCTGCATGACGCGGCTGCGATTTGGCCCGATATAATCCGCCTTATCGGCAGCGATCCGGCGGCGTTGACTCTTTTGAACGTCTGCCCGTCGCGTCCTTATCCCCAATGGAGTCGGCATGAGTGTTCCGCAACCCCCCGCCAAGCCCTGGGGCGGACGTTTTTCCGAGGGCACCGATGCCTTCGTGGAAGCCTTCACCGCCTCGGTGGGCTTCGATCAGCGCCTGTACCGTCAGGACATCGCCGGCTCCATCGCCCATGCGCGCATGCTGGCGCGGGTCGGCGTGCTGAGCGCGGCGGAGTGCGAGCAGATCGTCGCCGGGCTGGACGCCATTCGCGCGGAAATCGAGGCCGGGCGCTTCGAGTGGTCGGTGGCGCTGGAAGATGTTCACATGAACATCGAGGCGCGACTGGTGGCGCGCATCGGCGAGGCCGGCAAGAAACTGCACACCGGGCGTTCCCGCAACGATCAGGTCGCGACGGACATCCGGCTCTATCTGCGTGAGGCCATCGACGCGCTGGTGGGCGAGCTGGACCGCTTGCGCGGCGGCTTGCTGGATCTGGCCGAGCGCGAGGCCGACACCCTCATGCCCGGCTTCACCCATTTGCAGGTGGCCCAGCCGGTCACCTTCGGTCATCACCTGATGGCCTGGCACGCCATGCTGGTGCGGGATCGGGAGCGCTTGCACGACTGCCGGCGGCGGGTGAACGTGTTACCGCTGGGCGCTGCGGCGCTGGCGGGCACGGTCTATCCGCTGGATCGGGTGTACGTGGCCGAGCAACTCGGTTTCGCGGCGATCAGCGAGAATTCCCTGGACGCGGTGAGCGATCGGGACTTCGCCATCGAATTCGCCGCCGTTGCCAGCCTGATCCTGATGCATCTGTCGCGCTTTTCCGAGGAACTGGTGCTGTGGTCCAGCGCCCAGTTCGATTTCATCGCCTTGCCCGACCGTTTCTGCACGGGTTCGTCCATCATGCCGCAGAAGAAAAACCCCGACGTGCCCGAGCTGGTGCGCGGCAAGACCGGTCGGGTGTACGGCAATCTGGTGAGCCTGCTGACCCTGATGAAGGCCCAGCCCTTGGCCTATAACAAGGACAACCAGGAGGACAAGGAGCCCTTGTTCGACACCGTGGACACGGTGGCCGGTTGCCTGCGGGCCTTTGCCGACATGGTGCCGGCGATCGAGGTCAAGCGCGACAACTGCCGCGAGAGCGCGCGGCGCGGTTTTGCCACGGCGACGGATCTGGCCGATTATCTGGTGCGCAAGGGGATTGCTTTCCGCGATGCCCACGAGATCGTCGGCAAGGCGGTGGCGCTGGGGGTGCGTGAGGGGCGGGACCTGTCGCTGCTCAGCCTGGCAGAGCTGCAATCCTTCAGCCCGCTGATCGAGGCGGATGTTTATGCGGTGTTGACCCTAGAGGGGTCGGTGGCGGCGCGCCGAGGCTATGGCGGCACGGCGCCGGAGCAGGTGCGCGCGGCGATCGCACGGGCGCGATCTGTGCATGAGTGACGCCGGTTACTTGGGCGATAAATCAATCTTGGGGGGTTTGCAATGAAATGGTTCAACGGATTGGCTGGCGCTTCGCTCCTGTTGGCAGGAAGCCTGGTGCAGGCGCAGGGCATCGGCTATGACCATGTCGATTTGAGCTACCGGACGATGGATCGGGATGGCGCAGACAGCCTCGATGACACATTCGACGGGCCGGTCATTCGCTTGTCGCTGGGCATTACCGACACGCTTTACGGCATCATCGAAAATTCCTACCTGGAAGCGGACAGCGCGGACGTGGACTTCTCCGACCTGCTGGTTGGCGTCGGCTATCGTCAGGCCCTGGCCCCGGACATGGATTTCATTGGCGAGGCCGCCTGGCTGCGACGCGACATCGACACCCCCAATCGCTTCGAGGATGGCAAGGAAGACGGTTTCCAGCTCGCCGCTGGCCTGCGCTACCTGGCGAAGGAGATGCTGGAGTTGAACCTGACCGCCCTGTATCAAGATGGAATCCTGGACGACAACGAAGCCATGCTGCGGGCCGGCGGGCTCTGGTCGGTCTATGGGCCGCTGGGTGTTCAGGCCAGCGCAGCGGTGGGCGCGGATGCGACGATCTACGACTTGGGTCTGCGGGTGTCGTTCTAAAGCCGATGTTATGCGGCGGCACAATCTGGCATCCGCCGCAGGGCGGTGGCTGAATCGGTCAGCTACCGTCGAACATGCCTGTGGGCATGTCTTCTCAAGTGAAATCAGTAACTCAGCAGGCAGTGTTGCACCTTAAACTTGAAACCACCCTGCTTTCGGCGTGGCGGTACATGCCGGCGTAGCCGCGCTCGGGGCGGAGGCTGCCACTGCGCTGCTGTTCGGCTCCATAGGGGCCGTAGTCAAAGCTGGCCACAACGGCACCGCTGCTCAAGTCCCGCAGCGCCCGCACGCTGCCCAGGTGATCCCGTTCATGGTAGAGCCGCCGGCCGGCCCGCCACTCGCCTTGCGGATAGGGATAAGTCGCATTGCCCCCGCTGCTGCGAAATTGGCAGATTTCCTCGCCGCACCAGGTGAGGCTGCGGAGACTGTCATTGCCGCTCTCGCTCACGCGTCGGCCGAGGCCGTCATAGCCGAAGCGGTATTCAAGCTCGCGGGTGACGTCCTGTGGCTGGATGGCCACTAGGCGGTTCTCGGCATCGTAGCGATAGCGCCAGCGCCCATCGGCAATCAGGTTGCCATTGGCATCGTAGTCGAGGGCCTGGCCCTCCCTGTATTGACCCAGCGGTTTCTGCGCAGGTCAATACAGGTCACGCCCATGGCCAGGTAGACGGCCTTGTTACGGACCAGGCCCTCGTCGCGGATCTTTACCCGCAGGGCATCGAAGTAGACGATCGCGTAGGTCGCCTCCAGCGGCCGGTTCTGCCAGGCGACCGCCTCATCCATGACGGCCTCGGTGACCGCCGAGACCAGGCTCGGCGAAACCGTGATGCCGTAGATCTCCTCGATGTGCGCCTGGATATCCCGCGTGCTCATGCCCCGGGCGTACAGGGCGATGATCTTGTCATCGAAGCCGGGGAATCGGCGCGCGTACTTCGGAATCAGCAGCGGATCGAACTGGCCGTTCCGATCACGCGGTATGTCCAGCACCACCCGGTCATCGGCCAGGGTGACGGACTTGTGAGAATAGCCGTTGCGGTGATTACCGGCGGCCTGCTGCGCCTCGTCATCGAGATGCACGTCCATCTCGGCGGACAGCATGCGCTCGGCCAGTCGCTTCTTCAGTTCGCCGATCAACCCGTCGTTGCCAAGCAGGGCAGCGCTATGCTTGCGCCCCTCCAGCAACTGGTCAATCAGCTCGTCGTCAATCGTGGACTTGCTGCGTCTTGCCATAGGATCCTCCTCGGATCGCTATCATGGCTCAGCACACGGAATTTCTTACACCCTCAAAAAACCTGGTTTGATTCATTCCTACATTCTCCCTATGCGAACCAGAGATAGCAGCAAGAAATGACCCACTGTACCAATGGTCAACATAACAATTGTTCCCGTCAGCATCTTTATTGAAAGAAAATCCGTGTCCTTAACTAAACCAGGATAAAGTGTAAATCCCAAGAGCAAATACACCAGAACAAATACCGCAGATGCTACAACCGAAATATAAGCGATTTCCTTGTAGGGCAGTGCTTTCGTCTTCAGGTATGCAACAAACAAAACCGCCAGCAGCGCAAGTAGTAAAGGCAAATAACGAGTCATCATCCCTTCTTGGTAACGTGACGCAATAATAAAACCCCAAAACCTCAAATACTCCGATGTAGCCAATAATTCTATACATGGCTATTCATCATTTTACGGTTACAGGGATAGATCCATCGTGACCCATCAGATTCGGGAAAAGTGTTTTTCACCGACGTCCCCCCGCTTTCAGTAGCGAGTTGATCTAGAGTCCGGGGTTGATGGTAGTGGATGCCAGCTGCCTCGCATAGAGCGAAGGTGTCAGGCCGCCCAATGCCTTCTTCGGTCGTTCTTCGTTGTATTCCTGCCGCCACGTTTCGATGGTGGTGCGGGCTTGGAGCAGATGGGTGAACCAGTGCTCGTTCAGGCACTCGTCACGCAGGCGGCCGTTGAACGATTCGACGTAGGCGTTTTGGTTGGGCTTACCCGGCTGGATCAGGCGTAGTTGCACGCCCTGCTGATGCGCCCAGATCACCATTGCCTTGCCGCAGAACTCCTTGCCGTTGTCGGTGAGAATGACCTGCGGCAGACCGCGTGAAAGCGCCAGACGGTCGAGCACGCGCG